>MCHG01000100.1_pt1 | contig 52187 bp, 51 predicted proteins | sample 787351 | NCBI WGS metagenome assembly MCHG01 (sample SAMN05430296, study PRJNA330682) | permafrost metagenome | biome: Cold desert; feature: permafrost; material: soil; isolation source: enrichment culture inoculated with soil incubated with H2/CO2 at 20 degrees... ... | reverse complement strand
GCTAGGTTCCTCCTAAAGGTTTCAGCCCATGAGCATTCCCCTTTACCAGACTTATCCTGGCGCAATATACTTTCTGATACGTTAAGAAAGACCTTGATCTAATCAAGGCCTTTCTTATGCTTTATGGGATAAAACAGATTACGATCCGTTCATCCCTTTAATGTGTTATTTCACTGACCAGTTTTTTGTCCCCAATTCTTGCCGTCATCAGACCTTTGGCAACCACAGCATTATTCACTGTGACGTCTACTTCGATGTTGCAATGCTTCTTGGCAACGAGCAGTAGTTTTGCAGTGACCTTTATTTCCGTTCCTACCGCGATGGGCTGAAGTTGATAAAGCGTAAAATTCTCGGTGATCGCATCTAATCGATACTTCTTTCTCAAACCTATATAACCAGCCATGTTCATGACAGTAACGAGAACCCCACAGCTTGCTGATCCATAGTCATTAACCATAGAATTGGTAATTTCGCCCTCTATAGTTAGATGCTCAGCATCGTCGACGAATTTGAATCCGCTTAAGACAAGGTTGTCCACTGTTTCACCAAACTGAGGTTGTTTTTGAACTTGCTGGTAAGCCTCAATGACGTCTTGTAAGCTAACGATTCCAATCAGTTTGCCCTGATCCGCAACGACAGCGATTTCCCATCCTTCCCAAACCATGATCCGGGAAATATGGGTTACGGGATCATCTCGTCCTACCATAAATGGATTAACATTCATCACATCTTTGATCTTCGTTAAAACATCTGCTCCTGCAACATCTACTGCTGTAACGATACCTACCAGAGTCATATCTTCCTCTACGACAGGGAAACGACTGTGATCCGTACTTTGCGAAAGTACTCGCCAATCCCCAACCGTCATATCCACCTTCAAAAAGCTCACATCTTTAACCATGATATCTTCGACTAAAATGAGTTCTTTCTGAATTAATCGATCATATAGTGCACGATTAATCATTGAAGTGACGGCAAAGGTATCGTAGGGGGATTGAATTATCACTAACTCTTTTTGTCGTGCTAAGGCTACGACCTCTTCGTCGGGTTCCAGTCCTCCAGTGATCAACAATGAAGCATTATGCTCCAATGCAAAAATCTGAGCGTCGCGTCGGTTTCCGACAATACACAACGCGTCTCCTTCCAAGTACCGCCCCATAGAGTCGACTTCCATAGCTGCAATAAGGAACTTATTTGGAGAGCGATCAAGATGTTGAAAGCCACAAATGACGATCCCTTCGGCGATCTGTGAAACTTCACGCAACGTTAGGTCCTCAATTTGTCGTTCTTTAACCCCTTCAATTCGAATCGTTCCCACTTTGGGAATTGAACGAACAAACCCTTTTGCTTCTGCCTCTTTTATGGCCCGATAAGCTGTTCCTTCACTGACATCCAACTCTTTGGCAATAAAACGCACTGAAACCTTACTGCCAATGACAAGATCTTCAATAAAAGTTAAAATTTGTTGATGCTTTGTCAACTAAAAACGCTCCCAACATATTGCTTTACGAGCCATAATTATATCACAAGAATTCTTATTCAACCATGCTTATCGCTAGGACTAACTTTTTTTTCGTCTCCGTTGAGTCATGATTCCCCCAATTTTCCCTGCCTCTTTGGCACTCAAAGAATGCCAACCCTCGCTATGAATCTGATTGAGCAAGCCCAATTCAGCTGCAATTTCCATTTTCAAAGGCTCAAGAGGATCAATTCTCCTCACCTTTGGTTTTGACTGTTTCATACTAGATCCTCCCTCTGCTCATAATATTAAAATCTTCCTCATAATGCGGACAACTCGGTCCACGTCGCTCTCCTAGAATGTGTTCTAGTCGGCAGTGCCCTTCAACCGCATAAAGACAACGTGTTGAACATGGCTTTCTTTTCATTAACCTCATCTCCTTTCACTAAAAGTTTTACCGTTTTAGCATAAAAATATCCCGCTTGACTAAATCAAGCGGGATATTTTAACAAAATTGCTTATACCTCGAACATTTCTCCCGGCTTTAACGCCCTGAGTTGGCTCTCTGGAGCCCTGCGTTGAAGGAGATGCTCGAACTCTCCTATGTCTTGAACAATTAGTGGAAAGGTATTATAGTGCATTGGAATGACTACTTTAGGCCTTAATAATTGGGAGGCATGAACGGCTTCTTCGACGCCCATGACAAAATTATCTCCGATCGGAAGCATTGCCACCGCAAGGGGATGCCGACGACCTATAAGTTCCATATCACCAAACAGCCCCGTATCTCCAGCATGATATAGCCATTTGTCTTCGATCTGAATTAAAAAGCCACAGGGCGGGCCGACATAGATCAAGCTATCTCCTTCAGGATCTTCAATCCCAGATCCATGCAAAGCATTCGTGAGCTTAACCCATCCAAAGGAAAACAGGTGTTTTCCGCCAATATGCATGGCGTGTGTTTCAGCACCCATACTTTTACAATAAGCTGCCAGCTCAAAAACGGTAATAATGGGGGCTCCGGTCTGCCTAGACAACTGTATCGCGTCCCCCAAATGGTCACTATGTCCATGAGAGACCAGTATCGCATCAAGTTCAGTGAAGTCTTCCGGTTTAGCGGTAGCGCTTGGGTTTCCCGTTAAAAAAGGATCGATAATAATTCTTCCTGCATTCCCCACAATTTCAAAGCAAGAATGTCCATGAAAATAAATCTGCATTTTACACCTACTTTTCCCTTTATGGACGTTTAACATATGTTTGAAGTACAGCCCAGAAACCAGGATAGCTAAGGTTCATTTCCCACAATGCTACGCCGCGAATCCCCTTTCGCAAGGCTAGGTCCAGCTTCTCACTTAAGCTACGGGGATCTTCGAAATAAACAGTGTGGCGAACACCATTAATCTCGTAACGGAAGTAGGTGCTATGTTGAACTGTATCCCATTGCAACGGGGCTCCATAACGGCGTGCTAGGTCTCTAGCCCGTTGATAGCCGATAACACGACCAGACCCATTCTCTGGCCAATCATACCCATACATTGGAATGCCCATATAAATCTTCTGGGGCGGTATATTGGCAATTGCATAATCTAAGACTTTGGTAACCCAAGGAATTGAGGCGACAGATCCTGGTTCACTGGCTGCCCAATGTTCTTCGTAGGTCATGATAATCACATCATCGACAGCTTGCCCAATGGGCTTGTATTCGAAAGAACCCCTCCACTCGCTCAGGGGATCATCAGAAGTCTTAGCAGGCACGTCAATCGAGACGAGGTAATTTGCCCCTCGAAACCTTGCAGACCAGTCTCTGACCAGCTTGGTAAACAGGGCTCGATCTGCAGGCGTAGCCTTCTCCAAATCAAGATTAACTCCATCACATTGATACTCGACCAAGATCTTTCTGATGTTTTGCCAAACGAGGTTGGCAAACGCTTGATCTCTCATCAAACGTCCGATCAAAGCAGTCGAAAACTTGCCTTCTGCAGTTAGATTGCTAACCACCAAGATAACTTTGCACCCCAAAGCATGGGCCTCATTGACGAGCCGTCGACTTGGACGCCCAAGCAGTGTTCCGTTATTTTGAATAGCAACTTCAAAAATAGCTAATTGGTTGATTATTCTCCCATTACGCTTAAGATAAGGATACCCCTTCGCTTGTTCAGTTAAGCCATTATAAAAGGCGAACACTTGTAATGGCATACTTATACCCCCTTTCCGACCATCATATGCGTTGATCGAAAAAGAAGTGTAAGCATGCCACCGAAGTGACTAGTTTATCTTTATCGTAAGGGAGTTTACTTTGAATTTCGTCGACTAAAGACGGCCAGCATAGCTGTTCTGCGCATCAGAATTATGATAAGTAAGGCAAAAACTACAACAAGCATAGCCAATGCCCAAAGCCATTGCCCCTTAGCCCCAAGCACCGCGGCCACGCCGAAGCAAGCGCTGATCCCATACATTGAAAGCACTGCCGCTCGTTGACTCAACCCAGCATCCAGTAACCGATGGTGAAGATGCCCCCGGTCAGCTGTCGCCATAGACAGCCCTCGCAGCTTTCGGCGAATAATGGCAAAGGTAAGATCTGTAACTGGCATACCTAAAACAAGGAGTGGGAAAACTAATCCCAGAATCGTAGCCGTTTTCAGAAGACCCATGATAGAAATCCCACCAATAATGTAGCCGAGGAACATGCTTCCTGAGTCTCCCATAAATACACGAGCCGGCGGAAAATTAAAGAACAAAAATCCAAGGAGCGAACCTGCTAAAGCGAGGGTAAGATGGGCAGCCGGTAGTTGACCGATCCGATTTGCAGACCAAAACAACAAAATTGCCACTATGAAACAAATTCCTGCAGCTAGACCATCGAGTCCATCTGAAACATTGACCGTATTCACCAATCCGACCACCCAAAAAAGCATGAGTATAAGTCCAATGGCACCCTTCAAATTAACAGAATGATTAAGAAAAGGTAGAGAGATGGCGTCCATGGAAAAGCCAAAGGCGATAAGGACTGACGCCGCAGCAATTTGCCAAAATAGCTTAACTAAGGGTCGCATTCCACGGATATCGTCCCATATGCCAACCATCACAATGACGGTGCTCCCGATGAATAGGCCCCATATTTGAACAATAGTAGATACATCCATAGAATAAGACTTATCCCACCATTGTATGATCAAAGCCGCGCTCCAAAATGCAACATATAATGCCAACCCGCCGAGACGGGGAATCGGCTTCTTGTGAACATGACGACCACCGGGATAAGCAATGGCGCCCCACCTAATCGCCAGTTTCATTGATAGCGGCGTAGCGATCGCCGCTATCAAAAGCGCCATGAGAAAGGTTAACGAATACGTCATGATGATTCCTTCACCGCCCTCGCTGCTCGCCTGTCTTCTATAGTTTCAACGTTGGGTGCCATTTCTTTGCTCCTTTCTATACAAGACCAGGAAAACCCCATTGGCGCAATGCTTCATAAACAACAACTGCCACAGAATTCGATAAATTTAAGGAACGAGCTTCCGCACGCATCGGCAACCGGAAGGCCGTGTCTGGATAACGCGCTAATATTTCGGGAGCCAAGCCTTTAGTCTCTTTCCCAAAAAGCAGGTATCCCCCAGACTCATAGGTCATGTCAGTATAGGCCTGTCCACCTTTTGTAGTTGCTAAGTAACGGACTCCAACTGGGTTTTTTTCCTCAAACTCAGCAAAATTCTCATAAACGATTATATCCAGTAAGTGCCAATAGTCTAAACCAGCACGTTTTAATTGTTTGTCATCAATACTGAATCCCAACGGTTTTACTAAATGTAGTGTTGCCCCAGTTGCAGCACAAAGCCGAGCCACGTTCCCCGTGTTCGGAGGAATTTCTGGCTCAACCAGAACAATATTCAGGCGCTTGTTCAAGACTTTGCTTCCCCTTTCAATGACACCCAGAACAGTTTCCATGACATCCTGGTGAGCAATTTCCGCCCCCGGCCCCTCCGGAGACACCCAAACTTGAAAAACCAGAAATTTGTTTCGTGAGACCAGCGTGTCCACAGTTACCACACATCAACAGCTCTCCAAATTCCCCCATCTTACATAATTCCGTTGTCTGAATGCCGCAGTTCGGGCACCCAAATTCATATATAGGCATACTGAAAACCCTCCTAGTCAATCCTATATAACTATTATAACCTGAAATTATGACAAACCCAACCTAAAAGTATCGAAACCTGTCAGCTTTCCACTTCCATGAATTTCTGAAAACTCTGCTTCGACTTTTCAGTTTCACTTTTCATCCTAGCCTGTCTAGGCATTATCATCCACTCTTCCTTTTTATCTAAAAAATATCTAAAGTGGAGCTCCAGAACCGTCCCCCTGCTCCAATTCACCTTTATTTAATATATCAAATAATGCAATTGTAAGCAAAGAGACCGTCCCCTTGCTCCACTTAAATAAGATATTCTGTATACTTTCAGTAAAACCCTAGATGTTCCGTCTTGTTTTTGGTAAAGTTAATACCATTCAAAGGAGGAATCACCATGGGGCAAAATTTGACACAAAAAATACTCACATCTCACTTAGTTTCCGGTGACTTAGAAAAAGGAAACGAGATCGCTCTGAAAATTGATCAAACGTTAACCCAGGACGCTACTGGAACAATGGCTTATTTACAGTTTGAAGCTCTGAATCTTTCAAGGGTCCGAACGGAGTGCTCAGTCAGTTATATAGATCACAACACCCTCCAAACAGGGTTTGAAAATGCTGATGACCACGCTTTTTTGCAGAGTACTGCCGCACGCTTCGGTGCGTATTTTTCCCGGCCTGGAAACGGGATTTGTCACCAAGTTCATCTTGAACGCTTTGCTAAACCTGGCAAAACCTTACTTGGTTCCGACAGTCATACCCCGACAGCTGGCGGAATGGGAATGCTGGCCATGGGTGCTGGAGGTTTAGATGTTGCAGTGGCGATGGGAGGGGGAGCTTTTTATCTACCAAACCCTAAAGTCCTTCGAGTCTGGCTTACAGGACAGCTATCGGACTGGGTTTCAGCCAAAGATATCATTTTAGAAGTTCTGCGCGTGCTCTCTGTCAAAGGAGGCGTTGGGAAAATCATCGAATATGCTGGACCCGGCGTGAAAACCCTTACGGTACCTCAACGCTCAACAATCACAAATATGGGTGCAGAACTAGGAGCCTCTTCTTCGATATTCCCTAGCGACGAACAAACACTTATATTTTTAGAAGCACAAGGACGAGCGTCGGACTGGGTCTCTCTCTCTGCTGATGAGGACGCCTCCTACGATGAAGAGATCAACATTGATCTTACTCTGCTGGTTCCGATGATTGCCCGACCCCATAGCCCTGACAATGTGATTCCGATCACGGATATATCGACTCTGCCCGTTCAACAGGTTGCCATCGGAAGTTGTACGAATTCCTCCTATCAAGACCTGATGATGGTTAGTCAGATCCTAAAAGGAAAACAAGTTCATCCAGACGTAAGCTTAGTGATTTCTCCTGGGTCCCGCCAAGTAGTAAGCATGCTTGCCAATAATGGCGCCTTGACTGATCTCCTAGATAGCGGGGCACGGCTGCTTGAATCGTCCTGTGGCCCGTGTATTGGAATGGGCCAATCACCTGTTTCTAAAGGAGTCTCTGTCCGAACTTTTAACCGAAATTTCGAAGGTCGGAGTGGAACACAAGATGCCTCGATCTTCCTAGCGAGCCCTGAAGTTGCAGCCGCTAGTGCCTTGACTGGCTATTTAACCGATCCACGCACCTTAGGAATTCCTCCGATTGTTGATTTCCCAAATCTGTTTCGGATCGATGACAGTATGATCTTACCTCCTGGTGATTCGGACACCCCAATTCGTCGCGGTCCCAACATTCAACCGCTCCCCCTCGCCCCCGCACTCGATAATTCGCTCAGCTTACCGATCATCTTGAAGCTTGGTAATAATGTAACGACGGACGATATAATGCCCGCCGGCTCCAAAATCCTCCCTCTCCGTTCGAACATTCCAGCCATTTCAAAATTCGTCTTTCACAAAGTCGACGCTCAGTTTGCTTCTAGGGCCAAAGTCCTAAAGCAAAGTATCATTGTTTCTGGCCACAATTACGGTCAAGGCTCAAGTCGTGAACACGCCGCCCTTGCTCCCATGTACTTGGGACTACGTGTCGTGTTGGCCCAAAGTTTTGCTCGCATTCACCGTGCTAATCTCATTAATTTCGGCATACTTCCACTCACCTTTGTCAATGAGAAAGACCTTAATGGAATGCAGCCCGGGGATATTATACACCTCCTAGACATCCATCAAGCTATACATTCACCTGAACCCTTTGCGATTACCCTTAATAACAGCTCTGACCCAGTTTGGGTTAAGCATGACCTCACCGAACGTCAAGTCAAAATTCTTCTTGCTGGTGGACTTCTTAATGCGACTAAAGCTTTAATTTAACTGAATTACCGAGCAGTGGACTTGTTGAGTACCAGCAATAACACAGAAGTAACCGTCTAATCTTACTTTCGAGTCTAGCCCTGTTGTATAGAAGCATGATATAATTGTTTTTGTTATAATTCAAATATTGTAGGAGGTGTATTTAATGCTTACAGAAGAGGATCATAGACTTCTCAAACTCATCGCTGAAGATTGTCGACTTACCCCTGCAGAGCTTTCTGTACAAACAGGCTTGAGTGCTGAATACATCAGCAAACGTATACTCAATTGGGAAAAAGAAAAAATCATTGTCGGCTATCAACCGATGATCAACTGGGCTCGAACTGGCGAAGAAAAGGTATCCGCTCTGATCGAAGTTAGAGTCTTGCCCCAACGGGGTTATGGTTTTGATAAAATTGCCAAACGACTACAAAAATTTCCTGAAATTAAAGCACTTTTTTTGATGTCCGGCGGTTACGATCTATCTCTGCTCATTGAAGGTAAAACAATGCAAGACGTCGCTCTTTTCGTGGCTGAAAAATTAGCCCCTCTGGAGCATGTTCAGAGTACCGCTACCCACTTTGTGATGCGCCGATACAAGCAAGACGGGGTCGCGCTTCTCGGAGAGGAAGAGACAATTCAACGTCTCGTGGTTTCGCCATGAATCGTTACCTAGCCTCCCATGTCGCAGCTCTCCCTCCCTCAGGTATCCGCAAGTTTTTTGATCTTGTCGCGACTATGAAGGATGTCATATCATTAGGGGTTGGAGAACCCGACTTTATCACCCCTTGGACCGTTCGAGAGAGTGGTATCTTTTCCATAGAACAAGGTCAGACCATGTATACCAGTAATGCTGGTCTCTTGGAGTTGCGTGAAGAGCTTTCCCACCATTTAACTAATACGTTGGGACTTTGCTACGATCCAACTTCAGAAATCCTTGTAACTACTGGAGCCAGCGAGGCAGTTGATCTCGTGATGCGAGCAGTACTCGATCCTGGCGATGTTGTCTTAGTTCCAGATCCGTCCTATGTATCCTACGCCCCATGTGCAATATTAGCCGGCGCAAGCGTTCGTTACGTTCCAACCCACGCTAAAGAAGACTTTCGGGTGCGCGTGGAAGACTTAAGCAAAGCGTATACACCGAAAGTCAAACTCTTAGTACTGTCCTACCCGAATAACCCAACTGGTGCCATCATGCGTCGTGAGGACCTTATCCCTATCGCCGATTTTGTGACTAAGCACGACCTTCTCGTTCTTGCTGATGATATTTATTATGATCTGAGCTATGACGGCAGACATGTCTCGTTTGCCAGCTTACCCGGTATGCAAGATCGCACACTCTTTGTCAGTGGCTTCTCAAAATCCTACGCCATGACTGGCTGGAGAATCGGCTACGTTGCTGGAAATGCCGCCCTCATCAGTGGGTTGACCAAAATTCACCAATACACAATGCTCTGTGCCCCTATTATGGGACAAATAGCAGCCTTAGAAGCGCTACGTTCAGCCTCTGAAGCAAAGGCAGACATGGTCACTGCTTATGATCGCCGACGTCGCCTCATGGTTCATGGCTTTCGGCAAATGGGTCTCGACTGTTTTGAGCCCTTAGGTGCCTTCTATGTATTTCCGGATATTACCAAGACAAATTTATCCTCTGAGGCGTTTGCCGAAGAACTCTTAAAGGAAGAAAAAGTTGCTGTCGTTCCAGGAACCGCTTTTGGCCCTTCTGGAGAAGGATACATTCGCTGTTCTTATGCTTATTCCATCGAGCAACTTCAGGAAGCCCTGAAACGAATTGCGTGTTTTGTCGACCGTAGGTTAAACAAGCTATAGAATCACAACAATAACCACTATTGTGTTCGTTTTCGCCCTGATTCTCTACTAGTGAACTTGTTCAACAAAAGATAAATAGAAAAGCATCTTGCCACTATCGGCAAGATGCTTTTCATGTTTACATCCCTTTATAAGATGGAAAATCAGCCATATTTTTTACCAAATAAATCATGCTTTACATTGATTTTGTATCTTTGAGATTATTTACATGCCGCGATTTAGAGTTAGAAAACTTAAACAATTACATACTAATTGTAGCTATTTTACTAAGGAGGTTAGTATGGACCGACCTGAAGCAAATTCTCCGGTTCGTCGTTATACAGCGTATATTAATTCCTTAGGAACAACACAACTGCAATTAAAGAATCCTTATGTAATCGCTTTTTGGTCACTGCTCTTTCCTGGCGCTGGTCACATAATGTTATGCAAATACATGAGGGGATATCTTTTGTTCTTTTGGGAAATTTTTATAAATTATCAAGCTCATATTAACCTTGCACTTTTATATTCTTTTACAGGTAGATTTGAAATGACAAAAGACATTCTCAATATAAATTGGGTACTGTTTTATATTCCCACTTATTTTTTCGCTGTCTGGGATAGCTATAGAAGCACAATTGAACTCAATCATCAATATACTTTAGCAGCCAGAGAAGATGCTGAAGTTAAAATTTTCAACATAGGTCTATTTGATATTAATTATGTAGATAAGCGGATACCGTGGCATTCGGCAATATGGTCGGCATTAATGCCAGGACTAGGCGATGCCTTAATTAATCGGCTTCCTGCTACTTTGTTAATTGTAATTGCGTTTATTACGATTGGCACCCTCGCTCATCTACTCCCTGCTATCCATTACACTCTACTTGGACAGTTTGACTCCGCTAAAGCCGTTATTAATCCACAATGGTTCTTAAATATTCCAAGCATCTACTTCTTTGCCATCGCTAGTGCTTATTCAAAAACAGTATATTACAATACCCTATTCGATTGGGAACAATCAAAATTTTTAAAGAAGCATTATGAGAATAAAGATTTTAAGATGCCCTTTAAAAAAACAGACGGAGGCGGTGAAAAAATGTATATTGTCTCAACATTTGACCATTCTAATTATCTAGAATTGGCGATTACAGCAATGCAAATGAAAGGAATTGCCAAGGGAAATATTCTTGGAGTATCAATGGATAAACGAGGGGAAGACAGAAAGCTGTTTGATACTATTCATTCCTCGGATGGTTTAAGTTTGTTGGATTTGCCTATCATCCTCGCAACTGTATTTTGTCTAGCAGGAAGCATTTACGGCTTTTTACTCACTTGGGGGCCAATTTTATGGGGGATAATTGGTATGATTGTTGGTTTTAGTTTAGGTTTAATAATTAAGTTAATAACCACTAAGAAATACGATAATAGGCAGAAAGAACAAAGGTCAACGGAAGTTGTATTAATTATCGAATGTAAAGAAAATCAGTTAGAGATGGTAAAAAACTTACTTTGGGAGCATCATGCGCTTGGGGTTAGAAAACTAAGTCTCAATTAAGACAAGCTTTTCTAACTTGAATTTTTTTGAGCGTAAAATTATTAAAATGATAAATGGTGTGACCACTGATGTTGCTAAACTCGATGTCAACGAAATTAAAAAATTCGCCGACAACTTCAACGCCTAAGATATGGCATGATGATTGGTGGTAGCGATTGATCGTTTTCGTGTTCTGCCAGCCACTCTTTACTTCGTCCATCTTGAAGATTACCCAGAGCTAAAAAGGCATTCCTCTTCAAAACTCCCTTTCCACGCCAGCCAGCGGCTGTAGCTTTAAAACTGCGCTGAAACTCTCCTTTGGTTAAATTAAGAGTTTCCATTAAATCGACGCCACGCCGAAGTGAGGATGAGGATGAGAACCTCTGCTCCTCCTCAAGTCTTTTATTATTATGCGGACATACCTCTTGGCAGGTGTCACAGCCAAATAGTCGCAATCCAAGTTGCTCAGTCTCCTCAGGTGTGAGCAACTCTTTGCTCTGGGTAAGATAAGAGACGCAGTGTTTGGAAGCAAACGGAGCTTTCCCGAGGATTTGCGCTGGACATTCTTGGACACATTTTTGACAGATTCCACATTGCTCTGGAACGGGAGAATGATCTGGATCAATCTCTTGATCCAGAAGGAGCAAAGCTAAGGTGACGAACGAACCGTATTCTGGAATAATGAGTTGTTGGTTTCGGCCTATCCACCCAATCCCTGCCCTAAGCGCAAAGGCACGTTCAATAAGTGGACCAGTATCTACTTGTCGCCGCGAGGTCCCCGGCCAGTCATTTCTCGCCATAATGTCTACTAGACAATTAAGCTTCTGATCAATAAAGTGATGATAATCTTCCCCCACGGCAGAGCGAGCAAGAACGCCCTCTCCTTTCTGAGGAATGGACGAATATGGGAGCGGATAGGCTAAGGCCACGACCGTTTGGCAAGAGCGCCAAACCGCTTTGGGATCAATCCGCGGCTTGATTTCCTTGCTTTCAAAAGGAGTTGATACTCCTTGATTAATTCGCGCTTCTAACATTGGGACTAGACTATTAATCGGCTCTGCGGTTGTAAATCCAATAGAAACAAAGCCCAACTCCTGCCCCCATCTTTTTATGTTCGTTTTCCACTGCATCTGATCAAGAAAGTTCATAGGCTTCCTCCTTGGCATTTAGTTCGCCTCTGATATTCCATTATACGCTCATACCTATTAAGTCAAAAACAACCCCCTTACGAAATGTTCGCGAGGGGGTTGTGGGTAAGAATCCTTCTGAACTATGTTTCGTGTCCATCTTTGTCGATCTAATCTTCAGCAGACTTGTTATCCTCATCCGGCAGAAGGACGAATTTTTCTTTCGGGGCCCCACACATTGGGCAACGATCAGGTGGCTCGTTTCCTACGAAGATATATCCACATACACTACATTGCCATTTTTTCATCGTTAATAACCCCTTTCTCTCGTCTTTCTTTTTTTACTTACTTGCTCTAAAAAAGGCGTACGTCATTGGATCTCCTTCTTGAAGAATCTCCCCGTAGTTAACGTCTGCGAGGAATAACGTATGTGTCCCAGCATCCATCTGACTCAGAACCGTGGCTTGCATAGTTACAAGGGAATCATCGAGTAAAAGGACTCCTGATTCTCCACGATGGACTGCAACGCCTTCAAATTTATCCGCATCTCTACCCGATCGATAACCAAAGCGTCGTGCGTGATCTTGACCTGTTTGACTTAGTACTGAAACCCCAAACTTTCCGCTTTTTTGAATTAACTCATGCGTAAAGTTTAGCTTATTAATCCCGATAGCCAACCTCGCTGGATCTGAGGTAATTTGGAAGCAGGTATTTGCACATTGCCCATTGTCCCGGCCATCCGCCTGGGCTGTAATAATATAAAGACCATACGAAATCCGGTAAAGGGCTTGTTTGATCGCTTTTTCATTGTCTGGTTGCTCAATGATTGGCTTAGCAACCGGTTTAATGTTCTTAACAGTATTAGATTCATCCGACGGAGAAACAAGTTCAAAGAAGCTAGCATCTACGCCACAAATCGGACAGATCTCTGGCGGATTTTCCCCTGTATGGATATATCCACATACGGTACAGCGCCATTGCTTTTCCACTAAGTGTCAACCCCTTTCATTGGAAAAAATTATAGCTTTACAATACACGCAAGTCAAGGCTTATTTTTATTTAATCGTGAGACTTCTACTTACTTCTACTTACTACATGGTTCGTGAATTTCTCTTGACTGAGGATATTACTGAACTTGGTTTCCAAAAGACGTCATATTCCCGTTCTAGAAATTGAGGGTCTGTCAGCCTATACTTAGTATCCATCATGACTTGGCGGCGCACCTGTTCTTTAAACCGTCCGAAACTTTCCCCTTCAAGTCCTTTAACGCGAGCGAATTTTTCGAAATGAGCCCAATCGAGTAGACTCATGCGATCCTCCAAGAAATCACAGGCATTTCTTATTGCACTCTGAATCTCATCTAACCGCTCAATATTTTCTGCAGCAACTTGTTTTCCACCTAAGTAATCCGCTCGCCACAGATCCAACATATTCTCAATCCTCTGTTTGTCAAACACTTGCCCATTCCAACCGATCTCCCAAGCAAAGCGGCGGGTCTTATTGCGTAACTTGGCCTGATCTATATCCCCTTTTAGTTCGCATATAAAGGTAATTGTCCCCAACATATGATGTCCTACAATATATTCAAGTTCTCGTTCACCGTGACTTCCTCCCGGAAGTACCATACTCCAACGAAAACGAGGTAAGATTTCTTTGACTAGGCGAGCACTTTCCCGTTCATGCAACAGAAAGTGCCGTTTACCATCTGAAATCATCTCAATGTGTTTTTTCGTGGTAGCTCTTGCTGCTCGGATGCGTTTAACAATAATCGTATCTGGATAGTTGTCTAGCCTTCCACCGTGGACTTCTGCTTCCTTGTTTGCCCACCGCTCTAAGTTTTTTCCTTTCAACTTGAATCCATCAACTTCATACCCGTGATCCGTTAGAAGAATGGTTCCCCACACGTAACATTCACGACTTGCGGTTTCCCATTTTCCCAGGTCATGAAATAAGGCCGCTAAACGCAAGGCTATACGAGGGACCGTATTTTTCACAACGTGTCGGGTATGTTCCCAAGCGTCTTTGGTATGGTAACGATTCTGAACGAGTCCTTTTAACCTAGCTAATTCAGGAATACAAGTCTGAAAGTACCCCAAGTCATCGAGAAGTCCTAAGGCCTTGTCGATCTCATCTAAAATAAGAATGCGTCCCAATTCTTCCGTAACTCGTTCCGGCGCAACCTCACGAAGGAGTGTAACCTGCTCTACTGCGGTCAACCATGTCTCTGGCTCGATTGCAAAGCCGTAACGGACTGCTAGTCTAATAAGGCGCATAATCCTGAGCGGGTCCTCTTTGAACCGGTCAGAGGCACTCCCACAGGCTTTCAGTCGACCCTCACGTAAATCTTGAAGTCCATGTAAAGGATCTTTGATTTCCCCTGTCCGCACATCTTGATAAATAGCATTCAGGGTAAAATCCCTTCTCATTGCATTTGCTTCAACATCACCTGAAAACCCTACTATGTCCACTCGATCTGTGCCAAAGAATATACTAACCGTCTGCTGGTGCGCCCCTATCAGATGAGGCTTATAACCCCATTCTAACAGTTTTTTCTCTATCTCCTTAAGCGGAAGTGCCATGACCGCATCGACATCCTTAGCAGGAATCCCCAATTGTGCATCGCGAACAGCCCCTCCAACTATGTAGACCTGACTTAGTTCACTGAGCCTCTTTAAGATTTCCTGCTGAAATTCTGTACCAATCATGAAACCCCTCCACTAATACTTTCTTAAATATTATCCAATCGTTAGACTCCCACTACAAGTTGGAGTGGTCCCCCGTACTCCCCTTCGGTGGGGGTAGACTCCCCCACCGAAGACTCGATGTTCAACTTTAGTTTGGAGAGTTCACTTCCTATTTTACCCGACACTTACTTTTTCTACTCTACAAGAAAAAAGCTCGACAGACCATCGACGAGCATAAAGGTCCCTGTTGGTGCAATCTAACAAAGCACTGAAATTTTTGGTCCAATTTCAATATTCCAGGTGCTTTCTGGACCCGCTTCTCCATCTAGATCTGACTTAATCGGTCGATCTGTAAGCACCTTCAATGCGGAAGTGTGAAATTCAATAATTTTTTCGGAGTTCGCTTTTTCTCCCGTCAAAACACTTAATAGGAGACGGAGGGTTTCTGGCCAGCCGGCTGCTGGAACTATTAAAATGTCCAACTTCCCGTCAGTCAGGGAAGCCCTTGGCACAAGATTTCTGAGCCCTCCTACAGAAAGGCCATTCACGGCCATAAACAAAACGACTTCTTCTGTATAACTTTTCCCTCCATGTTCAAACTCTATATGAAAGGGCCGAAAAGACGGAAGTGTTTCTATACCTTTCAGAAAATAAGCTAATTGCCCAAGAGTATTTTTAACGCGAGTATCAACTTTTTGAGAAACATCCGTTAAAAGTCCCGCACTGGCCACATTGACAAAATATCGATCATTCATCTTCCCAGTGTCCATCTCAAAAACGCTTCCTTTGCCAATGACTTTACACGCCTCAGGAATGCTTTTAGGCAGTCGTAACGCGTAGGCTATGTCATTCGCTGTTCCAACAGGCAAAATACCTAGAACTGGACGTTTCTCCACTGGAATCCGAAGCAAGCCGTTGACTGCTTGATGAATACTACCATCTCCACCCGCGATAACTAAACGATCCACATCCATGCTTTGGGCGGCAATCTGTTCAACATCTTCGGGAGAAGATGCCCGATGAATACTAACTTCATGGCCACTTTCTTGAAAAATACGGACCACTGTATCCAGTTGAGCGGTTAATTTACGACGTCCTGCGTAAGGATTGTAGACCAGACGTATTCGTTTACTCTTCATGACCGCTTGTAATCGACTCCTCTTTCCCTTAATACCCTCTGCTAATATCAATATGATTTGTCATTTGAGAAAAATCTGGATAAGCCTTTAAATTCTTCTTAAAAATTTCAAACGTTCTTGCTACATAATGTGGTGAACGCCCTGCAATATGCGGTGTCAATAAGACGTTTCCCATTTTCCAGAAGGGGCTACTTTCAGGTAGCGGTTCCTGGACAAAAACATCTAAGGCGGCTGCGCGGATTTTCCCCGTTATTAACGCTTCCACGAGGGCTAACTCGTCTATCACCGACCCACGTGCAACGTTGACCAAATAGCTTCCAGTTTTCATCTGATTGATCAAATTTTTATTAAACATTCCGAACGTCTGCGTCGTCAGTGGAACAATCACAACGACAATATCGCTCTTCCCTAAAAAAGCTGTCAAATCATGGCTCATCCCAATGCGATCGTAGGCTTCATGATTCTTCACACTATGAGTTATGCCCCAAACAGTCATCCCAAACGCTCGGCATTTTTTGGCCACAGCCTCACCGATACTTCCTGCTCCAATAATGCACACGGTTTTGCCATACAGTTCTTCAATACGCACTTCTGGGTCCCAGACTTTCCGTTCCTGATGATGAATAGAGATTTGTCCTTGACGCATTATAGTTAAGATACTCCACAGGATATGTTCGGACATCTGAATATGGTGAGCACCGCGGGCGTTTGTTAACGCAATGCCACGCCCAGCCATCGCCTGAAGAGGCAGGTGATCAATCCCTGAGCTCATGGCTTGAATCCAGCGTAACTTTGGAAAATGGAACAGTGTTTCTTCCGAAATATCATGCCCGAAACTAACTAGCACCTCGGCATCTTGATCCACTTGAGAAAAGTCTTTAACTCCCAAAAAATCTGCGTCACTTAGAATGGAACGTACCTGTTCCCGTTGCTCCTTCCGAACTGGTAAACTGCATAATATTTTCATTCCCTCTCCACCCCTCCTCTTAAAAGGTATACAACTCAGGTTTTTCTAGTATCTTTAAGACTTCAGATTCTCCGGATTTAAACCTTCAAGTTCCTGCAAGACGAAGCGACCATCTTTTCGAATCAACGTCTCATCAAAATAAATCTCGCCCCCACCATAATCTGGTCTTTGAATACACACCAAATCCCAGTGAATCGCCGATTTATTTCCATTGTTACAATCATCATAACAGGATCCTGGGGTAAAGTGGAAACTACCATCAATCTTTTCATCAAAAAGTGTGTCCTTCATCGGCGTGTGAATATATGGATTGACTCCAATAGCAAATTCTCCGATGTAACGTGCTCCCTCATCAGTATTAAAAATTAAATCAATACGTTCTGTGTCGTTCGCAGTCGCTTTGACAATCTTCCCGTTCTCAAACTCCAACACGATGTTTTCATATGTATTGCCCTGAAAAAGTGATGGGGTATTATAACTGATCCGTCCATTGATGGAGTCTTTTACTGGGGCAGTAAAGATCTCACCATCCGGGACATTAACATGCCCATCACACTTGATCGCTGGCATTCCTTTAATCGAAAAGACCAAATCAGTTCCTGGTCCAATAATCCGTACTTCATTGGTTTTTTCCATCAGCGCTTTCAGAGGGTCCATAGCTCTCGACATCTTAGAATAATCCAAGTTGCACACATTAAAGTAGAAATCCTCAAAACCTTCGATGCTCATATTTCCTAACTGAGCCATTGAAGCGTTCGGATATCTCAAAACGCACCAACGGGTATGTGGAACCCTTTGCTCTGTGTGTACTAATTTTTGATAGTGAGACGAATAAACCTTCATTGCTTCAGTGGGGACATCAGCCCATTCGTTCGCATTTTCTCCAGCTCTAATTCCAATATAGGCCTGCATTTCTTTCATGCGGGCGAGATCCCACCTTGTCATTGCCTCAGCCTGCTCAACCGTGAATTCTTTTAATAGTTCCCGCATTAAGGTATGATTAACGGTAGACAAAAATGGCAACCCACCTGCTTGATAAGCATAACGCACGAGAGCTTGGGCGAGTGGAATGTCTTGTCCTAACACTTCAATCAAGATTTTCTCACCGCCTTGAAGGGCAATCGAGTAATTGATTAAGGAATGGGCGAGTTTTTCGATCCGAGGGTCTTTCACATTAAGGGCCTCCTTATCTTTTTCGAGTCTACGAACAGTTTAACCAATTATATTCTTCATACTTTATTATTTTCCTTTTTATCCGCCCTTTTATATAAAAAAGCTAAGTGAACTCGTTCAACTAAAGATCAATACTTTTATTACTGTTCCATTACAAGGAGGAAATTATGAACGCGCACCATACTCTGTGGGAATACCGATTGCAAGCGGAGGACTCCGGTCAGAAATACTTAACCATTCTACTTCACAAATTTCATTTCTCGCACAGATTATTACAACGCTTAAAACAAGGTGAACAAGTTTGGGTTAATGGAAACTTCACCTATTTAACTGCCAGAGGCAAAGAAGGAGAAACGTTATCTATTCAACTTTTTCCAGAGGAGGAAACAACCATTCCAGGGGAAAATCTCCCCCTTGCCATTCTCTATGAAGATGAATACCTTTTAGTGGTAAACAAACCTGTGGGCCAAGTGGTTCATCCGACACACCGTTATCTCACGAACACCTTAGGAAATGCCGTTGTCGGCTACTGGGAGCGCAAAGGAGAACAGCGCCTCTATCGTCCAATTCACCGGATCGACCGAAATACCTCTGGTGTCGTCATCATCGCCAAAAATCAATTCGCTCATCAACAACTCGCTTGGCAACTAGAGCGCGGACATATCCAAAAACGTTACTTTGGCTTCGTCGAAGGAGTTGTTCTCGAAAATGAAGGTACTATCGACGCAGCAATCGGGTTTGCCCCCGATAGTTTCATTAAACGCCAAGCTCAACCCGACGGGCAGCCCGCACGGACACATTACAGGGTTCTCCACCGTTATCCTAAGGCCTCTTTCCTGGAGTTTATCTTAGAAACCGGACGAACCCACCAAATACGTGTCCACTGCGAAGGCATTAATCACCCCTTGCTCGGAGACGATCTTTACAATGGTGATACTACCTTACTTTCCCGTCAAGCCTTACACTCAGCAGTGTACGCTTTTCTCCATCCTGCTACGGGACTGCCCATGGTCATCCGCGCACCCTTTCCTAAAGACCTTCGCAACTTGATTAGATCCTTAAAGTGCGAAACCCTCTCTGGTAAATAATTACTGACTCATTTATAAGAATTCGGGAAACCTATTTCTAAGCAAATAACAAAGTCTCTACTCAACGCAAATTGATAAAGGAAGAAGCTGATTTAAGCATGGCATTCTTTTCAAGGGTCCTATGGAATATTTCCAAACTAAGCAAGTGGATTATGATAAGATTTATCATTCGTTTTAAAAGACTAAAGTTATGAATCTCTTCTGGCATCGCTCATTGTCAAGAGGGTTATTTAAGGAGGGTTATTTAATAATTGCTTGTACCCTTCCGATTTGCCCGTCTGTGAGCCTAACCTTTATCCCTCTCGGATGGGTCTGTGAGTTTGTCAAAATATCTTTGACGACTCCTCGTGTAAGTTTGCTCGTTCTCTGATCTGCTTTCAAAACAATATCAACTGTTACGCCTGCATAAATATCTTTCCGTATCTGACCGTTCATAATAAAAGACTCCTATCAAGTTTTTCACCTGTTCACTATATACTTGCAATCTACTTTTTCTGTAGAAGATCCCTGATCTCTGTAAGAAGCTGCACTTCTACGCTTGGGCCTTTTGGCGCAGGGGGCTCGTCGGCTTTTTTCCGTTTAAGCCTATTGATTACCTTCACTATTAAGAAAATGGCTCCAGCAATTATTAAAAAATCAAAAGCTGCTAGAATAAAGTTTCCAACATTTAAAGTGATGGCATCTTTAACTACATTTCCGGTATCATCAACTACGGCCTCCTTCAGCCACAGCTTAAGCTCGGTAAATTTAACGCCTCCCACAATCAGACCAATGGGGGGCATAATGATATCGGCAACAAGTGAAGAAATAATCTTTCCGAAAGCGCTACCAATAATGATCCCTACCGCCAAATCTATCACATTACCCTTAGTCGCAAACTCCTTGAATTCCTTAACAAAACTCACACTAACGCTCCTTTCAGTCCTAGTCAGTTAAGATAAGGGCTCTATTTTTATTAACTTCAATTGTACCACTAGATACTCATTATAATACTTTATTGAGGAAAGTGCTTGCATCGTGCTAAAAAGCGCTCTATTTCCAAACAACACAATACATTATTCAGTCGTCAGCAGGAACCGTATCTAAGATTTCAAGCTAGTTGCTCGTTTTTCTTTAGTGTTCAATAGAACGAGCGCAACGGTTATCCCGGTTAACACTAGCCCGAACGTTACAGCAATACCATAAGCCAAAACTGTCGCGGGAATATATAAGGATAGTAGACCTGACGGAGATGCATAATCTAACCCGAATGAAAGAGAGCGTACGCCTGGGACAAAACCCACTTGATACATAATATGTCCAGCCAAGACTAAAGGAGTACATGCAAAAACCAATTTAATACGTCGGGATGCTGCTTTTGTTTTAAAGGGTTTGGCGATCATCCAAGTGAGCATTCCTCCAGCTATTCCTGCCCCCCAATAGCACAGACTAAACCACACCTTCCAGGTAGTGGTAGGCCATATTTTTTGGAGCGGTGCAAAGTAGTTAAGCGGTACTAAGATAGCCAACATCACCCCAATAAACACGACATATCCCTGGTTAACCCGAACTAGATGCCAGACCTCACGACCCGCTAGACGCAAATTAACTTTCACTGAACCATTTGGACAATTTCGCACACAGTTAAAGCACAGTTTGCAGTCTAAATTATTATCTAGGAATGGAAGGTGTTGGGACATTGGACAACCTGGAACGTTTCCATTACCGACGTAACACTCGAACGTAGTGCACTTATTCAGACAAACTGTGGCATCCGCTCGAACCTCCAACATTGAACCGATTGAGGCAGTCCCGATAAACCCGCCCAACGGACAAAAATGTCGACACCAAGTATGGCGCGGATAGAGGATCGCGATAAGAATGGCACAACCCTGAATAGTCATTAGTAAGAAAGCAGTGTAACTAGGATTGAAACGCATGTCAGTAATTACTTCAACCCAGAAAATCATGAGAAACAAAAAACTAACAAGGATGTAATCATATTTTATGATAAACTCTGGAATCGTACGGTTCAAGTGTACCCTTTTTTGCACGAAATTCATAATCGTTGAAAACGGGCAAATTATGCACCACAATCTGCCTAAGAATGGGGAAATAAGAGCAAGTGCTGGCCACCATAAACCCCAGACTAGGGCAAAGATCTTAGTGGAAACCGCAATTTCAGGGGAAAGAAGCAATAATAAGACCAAAGCGATAAACACAATTGCGATTATAAGCCTGAGCCCCCCCAGAAACGTTCCCTTCTTCAGTAGAGCTTCTACCTTTGACCACACTAAAAGGTTTATAGTAAATCCATTTTGTTCAGAGGTAGGGCCAAAAAAGATCTGTTCTAACCCGATAATATCCTGCTCAGCAATATAAAAGGCTCTTTCTATAACTTGAATTAGTTCTGAAACATTTCCCTGTTGGTAATGATGAGAGAGCAACAATTGGGTCGCTTCTCTATTCAAAGTAGGGACGTTCCTATTGTTCTTCTGAGCCAGTTTCTCCAAGAATCCTTGCGCAAGAATGGGAATATCACGTTTACGCTTTCGCAAAGGGGTTATTTCATACGTATGAGCAAAGCATTTTCTAAGCTCCGGAATGATAATTCGTCCCAACTCGTCCGGTTCCGCGGCTAGACTGCCGATGACGAAACATTTGATTCTCTGAGTACTGAGTGCTTGGGCAAGTTTAAGCTGGGTATGGGGAGATATGAGATTTATCTCTCGTATGAACAAGGTTCCACCCTCAGCAATATCGAAAAGATTAGAATTATGAAGGACTGACTGATCTTCTCGGTCGACAGGTTCCATAATTAAGTCCCGCCACTGCTGGTCGAAACGTCGTCCGTCCACAACAACAAAAGGGGCTACGTTACCGGCTTGACGTTTATGGACGTACCAAGCCATCATCTGACGCCCGGTCCCGCGCTCTCCTGTTAAAAGCAGGTGTCCCTGAGGGTGAGCGAGTTCTTCTAGTTTCCTTTCCACCTCTCCTGTCGTACGGGCACCTCCCCAAAGCCCATAAAACTTATCCTTATATTGGGTAAGTTGCAAAGCAGAACGGAGAATTTCCTTATATTTGGTTTCAGATAATAGAAGATTTGCTTGATTCAAATCCTTCGATAATTGACCTATAAACGTTTGGTAGATTTTCGGCCAACGCAGAAGCATACGCGCAAAACTTTCTGAATCGAGCGCTAAAACCTGGCATTGCTCTTGGCAGAGAATTGTTATTTCAGAGGCCTTACCATTTAGCAAAGATAACGCGCCAAAGGTATCCCCTGGACTCAATGATCTGACATGCCACAAACGGGACTCCTCTTTTTGAACCATTACATCCGCTTTTCCTTGGATCAGAATATAAAAGGAATGCTCTTCCTGACCTTGTTTGATGATCTCGGTTCCCAAATCATAACTCTCCCATTGGAAGTCAGTAGCGAGCTCTGCTAATTCAGGGGATGATAAATCGGAAAGAAACTCAATATTTGATAGACTAAAAACTTTATCGTCACTCATGTCTCCTCCATAATTGCTAAGATATTTAACCTAGAAGTACTTTCTTATTAAGAATAACTATAACTGATATGAATCCTTATGACAATACAAACTTCTTCCATCTGATCTTAAGACAATCATATCTACGACAGGGTGTGGTTCTGGATAAATTTTACCGTAATAATTATTGAAGTTATATAGATATTATTATATAATGTCTACGTATTATTAAACTAAATTAGGATGTGTTTACTTTATGAATATTTCAGAACTATTTTGGAATGCCACATTTGACGATCTCAAGTGTGGCTATGTTCAAGAAAAGGATCAATATGTATGTCTGCTTTGTGGCGAAACAATTGAGAAAGGGATTGTCTATCCCGAGGAAGGAGTTCTTTATGAGGCGGGCAGATATATGCGGCTCCATATTGTTAAGGCTCATCAATCGGTATTTGAGTATTTAACCCAGTTGGACAAAAAAATGACGGGTCTTACCGAGCATCAGACCAGCCTTATCAAACTTTTCTACCAAGGAAAAAGTGATGGAGAAGTACAAAAGGAACTGGGAATTGGCAGTGCGTCAACGATTCGCAATCATCGTTTTTCGCTAAAGGAGAAAGAACGTCAATCAAAGGTTTATTTGGTTATGATGGAACTCCTCAAAGACAAGAACAAACACGAACCAACCTATTTAACTCCTCCCAAAACAGCCAAAATGGTGGATGACCGTTATAAGGTTACTCAGCACGAGAGCGATAAATTATTAAGGACCCTCTTTCCAGAAGGCACAGAAGGGCCCTTAAAGACTTTCTCCATCAAGGAAAAGAATAAGCTAGTCGTCTTGCAAGTAATTGTTAAACGTTTTCAAGACGGACAGACCTATACGGAAAAAGAAGTCAATCAAATCATGAAAGTGGTATATCACGATTTCGCGACCCTCAGAAGGTATTTAATCGAGTATGGTTTTCTTGAGCGTACGCCGGACGGAAGCCAATATTGGCTAAGAAAGGATTCCGTGAATAAGGAGGAGAGTATGATGGATCGCAAACAAGAACTCAAGCAACAATATAAAGAGACGAAATTCGAGGCAGGCGTCTATCAAATCAAAAACACCAAAAACAATAAAGCTTTTATTGAAAGCACTATGAACCTAAAAACAATCAATGGAAAGCGCTTTACGTTGGATATGGGATCTTTCCAAAACAAACCTCTTCAAAATGAGTGGACAGAATTTGGGGCAGAGGTCTTCAGTTTTGAGGTTTTAGAAATCTTAGAAATACCAGAAACCGGCTATTTTGATGCCAAAGATGCCTTGAAGAAGCTCAAACAAAAATGGTTGGATAAGCTTCAGCCCTATGGAGAACGTGGTTATAACACACTCAAACCAATTCCCCTAGATGCTAAGTAAAAAGTAATATCATATATCTCTATAAAGAAGCAGAAAGAAGATTATTAGTCTTTCTTTCTGCTTTAGTCATTGAATGTGTCAATTAGTAACCAGTATAATTCTCAACCCTCAGTCTTTCTTTGAACCTTCTGCTTAAACAGAAATCTAATCCTTTTTGTCCGATGACGTGACTGCTCGAAACGCTCTCATCAGAAGTTTTAGCAATTCGCTAAAGACCACAACGCTAAAGGTGAATCCAATAATCCTAAACCAGAGACCCATTTCCAGAGGCACTGTTTTAAAGACTTTCCCACCAAACTGAGTTACTAAGATTTGAACGAGGAAGGTCAAGAATACGACGCCTACCATGACTTTGTTTCTAAGAAGATTAGGGAAAATGCTCGTGACTCCAAATTCCCGACTGTTAAAGGCGTTCCATAACTGGAACAAGACAAACGATGTAAACACAATGGTCGATTGTTGAGCCTCGGTACCACCGAGTCCCTGTGTTTCCATAAGCATGAGTAAGGCAGTGACGATAAATAAACCATTTGTAAGGATCTTGAACAGCATGTCCTTCGTAACGATCGAAGCATTTCTTCTAATTGGCTGTTTTTCAAGTAAATGCTCTCTTGGAGGTTCTAAACCCAAGGTTAAGGCAGGTGGCCCGTCCATGATAATATTCACCCATAACAGCTGTAGTGTCGTAAACGGCATTTTAAACCCAAGGAGTTCTGCCAAGATAACCGTGACGAACGCGACAACATTCACGGTAAGCTGGAACTGGATAAAGCGCTGGAAGTTTTCATAAATACCTCGCCCCCACTTAATAGCCTGAACTATTGTGGAGAAAGAGTCATCTAATAAGACGATATCTGCGGCTTCCTTGGAGACTTCCGTACCCGCGATTCCCATAGCAACCCCGACATCCGCTGCTTTTAAGGCAGGAGCGTCATTAATTCCATCTCCCGTGACAACCACGGAGTTGTTGTTTTCCTTCAAGAGTTTAACAACTCTCATTTTAGCGGTAGGATTTGACCGAGCAATAACCACAATTTTGTCGAGCTTACTCTTTAACTCTTGATCACTCATCTCATCGATATCCGTGACTTCCAGAACTAAAGAGTCCTCTTTCACGATCCCTAGTTGATTAGCAATGGCTCTTGCCGTATTAATATTATCACCCGTTAATATTTTGACGGTTATGCCGGCTTGTCGACAGTGATCAATGGCATCTTTAACGTCCGAACGCAGGGGATCTTCGATGCCTATAAAGCCCGTGAAAATAAGATCTTTTTCTACTTTATAGATATCTTCCCATTGAGGCTCATCCGTGAAATCATTATAGGCGAATCCCAATACTCTTCTGGCTTTATCCTGAAGTTTTATGATACTTTCTTCAATGATGGTTTTGTGTTCTGCCGTCATCGGGATAATCGCTCCATTATAAAGGATGCGATTACAAATGGATAAAACTTTTTCAGGTGAACCCTTGGTATAGAGTCTAAAGCCCTTATCTTGTTTATAAGCCGTCGACATCATCTTCCTAGCCGATGTAAAATTGATGTCAGCAACAGGCTCACTGAACTCTTTGCGGTAATGCAGATAATTGATGTTATTCTTATCGGCACAGACAAGCAACGAACATTCTGTGGGGTTTCCTAGAAATTCGTACTTACTTTCTTTTTTCGAAATATCGGCAGTAGAGTTTAAGCAAAAATTCTGCAGCATTACCTCACAAGGTATTTTATCGATCGGAACGTCTAAGCCATCACACCAAACATCCATCACGGTCATCCTGTTTTCAGTCAACGTCCCTGTTTTATCAGAACATATAACATTCACAGAGCCTATGGTTTCACAAGCAATCAGCTTACGAACTAAGGCATTATTTTTAGCCATTTTTTGCATGTTAAAAGCCAGTGTAATGGCCACCATGGTTGGCAGTCCCTCAGGTACTGCCGCCACGATCAGTGCTACGGAAGTAACAAACGCATCTTTTATACCAGGCAAAGCTACACTGATATTATCAAGTACAAGAATTCCACGTCGATACATATTGAACAACTCGAATAGGAAGATCCCTGCTGCAGCTATCGAGCCGATGATGGAAATTCTCTTTCCAAGATCCGCTAATTTTTGTTGAAGCGGTGTTTGCGAGGTTTCTTCTGATTTTAGTTCGTTCGCAATTTTGCCCATTTCAGTCTCGTCACCGATGTAAGTGACAATAGCAACGACCCTACCTTCAAGTACCATAGTCCCGGAGTAGAGCATATTCTTTCGTTCCGCTAGAGGACAGTTTTCTCTATCAATTTTAGCGGAACTCTTAGACGCGGCATCAGCTTCACCAGTAAGCATCGATTCGTCAATGCCGAGGCTCGACGAATGCACTACCCTCGCGTCTGCTGGAACTTTATCTCCCGTTTCTAAATGAATAATATCCCCTATGGTGAGGTCACTCTGGGATATATAGGCTATTTTGCCATCTCGCACTGCTTTCACATGAACGTCTTCACTCAACTTCGATAAGGCCTCAAAGGCTTTATCCGATTTCCCCTCTTGAATGATGGCAATCGACGTGGCAATTAAGACAGCAACAAAGATTCCTAATCCATCCGCTATGTGTCCCATTGCTAGAGATATCAAGCCTGAAATTAACAGTATTACAATCAGAGGCTCTTTTAGGGCATCAAATATTTTTCCGAAAATACTTCCCTTCTCTTTGGGGGTAAAAACATTTTTTCCATAACGTAGAATTCTCGCTTCAACTTCAGCCGTTGATAGTCCCAGTTCTTCATTACTCTTTAATTCATCGATAACCTCTTGAGCATCCTTTTGAAAAAAATCCACGCTTAGTTCCCTCCTAATTATTAATTTGATCCCCCGCTGTCCTCGGCCAGTGTCCATATGCTTGGCGTTAGCCAAGTTTTCTTATAGCTTTAACAACCACTCCTTACTAATACGCTGACCAAGACTCGAACACGAACGTTCCAGATTGGAGCTCTGGCCAGGCTGTGAGAAGGAACCGAAGGCTAGAAAGTAAACAAAAAAGACTTTCAACACAGCCTAAATAGGCCATGTCAAAAGTCTCGTTACCTTCAAGGTTTACAAAGTCAGGTAGGAATCCCTACCGGGTATGTTGCCTTTGTAATTCAACTACTCCCTCTTAACTATTTTAGTGTACATCAAATAGATAGGGTTGTCAAATCCATAACTCTAAATTCGGACTTGTTTCTCATCAATAGGACTTTAATCTTATTTGAAGTACCGATCAAGTAGCCCTTTAAAGGCTGCTCCGTGCCTTGCTTCATCCTTACACATCTCATGAACTGTATCATGGATGGCGTCGTAGTTTAACTGTTTAGCTTTTGTAGCAATATCTTTTTTACCTTGGCAGGCGCCATACTCAGCTTCAACTCTTAGCTCTAAGTTCTTTTTGGTATCAGCACATACCACTTCGCCTAGTAACTCCGCAAATTTAGCAGCATGATCGGCTTCTTCATAAGCTATCCTCTTGTAAGCTTCTGCAACCTCAGGAAACCCTTCTCGATCCGCTTGACGGCTCATAGCCAGATACATGCCGACCTCCGTGCATTCACCCATGAAGTTATCTCTTAAGCCTTGAAGTATCTCAGCGTCAACACCTTCGGCGACTCCAATTTTATGTTCATCTGCCCACTGCATTACGCCATCCTTTTTCTCTGCGAATTTCTCCTTGGCAGCTTTACACTGTGGACACTGGTCCGGCGCTTCATTTCCCTCAAAGGCATACCCACATACTGAACATATAAATTTTTTCATCTAACAATTCCTCCTACAAAATTTGATTTCTTTATTAAAGCTATCTTATAATAATTTTAATTAAAAAGCAATTATAAATAAGAAATATTTTCAAATATTTTCAGCAATAAAATAAATTAATTTCTCCGTACTCTCCCATCCTAGACAGGCATCCGTTATTGATTTTCCATAAATATTCTCTCCAATGCCTTGCTTCCCTTCTAGCAGATAGCTTTCAATCATTAGCCCCTTGATCATTTTCTTGAGCAAAGAGTCATATTTTCTACTCATTAATACCTCTCTGGCGATTCTGGGCTGTTCAGAATAACACTTCATAGAATTTGCATGGTTTGTGTCAACTATAATCGACGGATTTAACAATTGTAGTTTTTCATACTCTTTAGCAATACGTATTAAGTCCTCATAATGATAATTCGGAATATTTCTACCATATGGATCCACCGCGCCTCTTAAAATAGCATGGGTAAGAGGATTGCCCGTTGTTTCGATCTCCCAACCATTATAGATGAAGGTATGACCCTGTTGTGCAGCTATGATCGAGTTTAACATCACTGACAGGTCACCACTTGTTGGATTTTTCATGCCAACTGGGGTGTCAACACCACTCACAGTTAATCTATGTTGCTGATTTTCGACAGAGCGAGCCCCAATCGCAATGTATCCCAACACATCTGAGAGATAGGTGTAGTTTTCTGGGTAGAGCATTTCATCAGCGGCAGGCATGTGAAATTCACATAAGGATCTTAAATGCATTTTTCGAATGGCCCTTATCCCTTCAAATAAATCGGGTTTTTTGCTCGGGTCTGGTTGATGAGCCATACCTTTATACCCTTCACCCGTCGTTCGCGGCTTATTGGTATAGATTCTCGGAATAATTACAATTGCATCCTTTACCTTTTCCTGAACACCAGCAAGTTTCTCAATATACTCACAGACAGATTCCTCATTATCCGCTGAACATGGGCCTATTATCAATATAAATCGGTCATCTTTACCCTCAAAAATATCCCTGATATCTCTATCTCTTTGTTCTTTGATTGCCTTAATGTGTTTGGGCAAGGGGATCTGCTCTAAAATTTCATCTGCAGATGGGATTCGTTTAATGAATTTAATGCTCATTTTTTCTATTCTCCTTCGTTATACTGCGATATCCTTCAGTATAGAATTTTCTTATTGGACTAGCAATGCATTCAACAAAGTATATTGTATTTACTCGTTACGCAATAGGACCTTCAGACTTCCATGAAAGATAAATGTCAAAGATTATAATTATATTATTGCAATTGCACCCATAAAAGTTAATAATACTTCTGTACTGTAAGTGAAATGAGGACAAATAATGATTGAACCATCAAAGATTATGACTAAAGACCTTAAAATCGGAGGATATATAGTACTGTTATTCTCATCTCTACTTTATGGAGGGAATGTTGTAGCAGCACGTTTCATTTCAGGGGATATCCCGCCTGTCGCATTAGCTGTGTTGCGGGGTCTGTTCGGTTTAATTGTGTTATTTCCGTTGGCTCGACGTTCCCTACGCCAAAATCCAACGCCAAGCAGACAAGATTTATACCGTTTTGCACTCATGGGCTTCCTCGGGATAACAGTTGCTTACGGTACATTTTTATGGTCTATACAATATAGCTCAGCTACAAATGTATCGATTATTTTCGCTACAACTCCTGCTATTACCATTACACTCTTAGCTCTCGTATGGGGAGTCATTCCCTCAAAGTTGCGAGTGTTTGGGATTGCTCTCTCCTTTTCAGGGCTCTTAGTCGTTATTGCTCAAGGGTCTTTCTCTCGGCTCCTTTCTTTGAACTTAAATCCGAGTGACCTTGTTATGCTGATAAATGTTTTCTCAGTTTCTTTCTTCACAATCCTAGGTCAAGGGGTAATGTCAAAATTCTCCCCCTTAGTTACAAGTGTCTACTCTCTCTTCTTCGGAACAATTTTTCTGGCGCCCTATGGGGTGTGGGAAATGTTCCACAAAAGCTGGCATTTCACGAATACGAGTATGGTGGTCTTATTATACATGGGGTGTGTCGTTACAGGGATAGCGGTCTTGCTTAATTTTGAAGGAGTCCGTCGACTTGGCAGCGGAAAAGCCGCTATCTTTGGAAATCTCGCGCCCGTTTTCGGTATTTTGTTAGCTTACTTTTTCCTCGGGGAACGTTTGTCCTCATACCACTGGGTTGGATTCACTCTTGTCCTGCTTGGTATTGGCTTATGTCTATGGTCCAGAAGTACAAATAAAAGCATTGCTCCAATTGCCTCACCTTGAACCAATTCTTTCTCCCATACTAACACTACATTCCATGCCTTTTGCAGTTTGGTCTAGTATGTCCTTGTCAATTTTACAGGCGTCTTTTTTCAGAAACAATATGACAGTTGAACCACCAAACTTGAAATAGCCTTTTTCATCGCCTCTTTTTACTATTTCATTGTTATCGTAAGTTTGGATAATGGACCCCACAAAAGTAGCGCCTACTTCAACATACAGAATCTCCCCAAAATTTTCCGAGCGCAAAATGCTCCATTCGCGTTTATTTGAACAGAATATCTTATTGATTCGATTGAGCGAGGTAGGATTTACAGAATAGTAAAATCCTTTTATTTTTGTGGTTGGACTACAGATTCCATCATCTACAAAATGAATTCTATGGTAATCTGAGGGGCACAACCTAACTATAAGACAACTTCCTCCCGCATAGTTTGAATCGATGGTATCACTGCCGATGAGCTCCGCTAAAGAATAGGTTATCCCTTTAATCTGGATAAGCCGCTTTACATCAATGTTCTCATAAGCCAGAACCTTCCCATCACAGGGGGATATCAGACTATGCTTATCTCTCTCTATATTAATCTTTTCCTTCTTGAATTTTCGATAGAAGAATTCATTGAAGGTCTTGAAACCCTTTTCAGGAATATCAAAGTAAGTCATATCAATCTTAAATTCGTCAACAAATTTTTGTATTTTAGTCTTGCTTATAGCACTATCACAATAATACCCGAAAATTTTTGAGGTCATTTTTTTCTTAATAAACAGCTCTAAGATCTTCATTCCCAGAGAGGAGGAATATATCCAATTTATATAAGAGTCTCCTGCCACTCGTTCAATCTCGTATTTATCCGTTTTTCTATTATAAAAATCGCTCATGTTTCCCTCATGTTTTCTTTATTTATTTATTAAGTATTCTTTTATCCAATTGTGCGACTCCCACTTCTACAAAGTGGGAGCGGTCCCCCTTACTCCGCTTTTGTTTTTCTGCATTGATAACTCAAAACACCGTGTTTATAGGGACAATCCCAATTGAAACAGTGTACTTATAATGCACTCATATGCTTTAAACCTTCTAAATCCATAATTTTGACTGCTGTCAAATGAAAGTCAATAATACCCTCCTCTTTCATCTTACTCATTTCTCTAGACATTGAGGGACGGGACACATTCAGAAAATCCGAAAGTTCATTTCGATTAAGAGGTAGCGTAATATTAAGATCGCCACGCCTGCTATATTGTTCCAACAAATATGTGCTAATTTTTCCTCGCATACTCTTGATCGTAAGATACTCTACCTTCTTGTTTAACATTATAGCTCTCTCGGAGATTATTCTTAAAAAATTTCGTATAAGTGTCCTGTGCCATGAACACATCTGATCGCATTCCCCGATAATTTTCCCTCTCGGCAAGAAGAGCACGACACAAGCCTCTTGCGCCTGAACCGTAGCTGGCCAGGTCATTTGGCTGGAAAAAGCTATTATCTCGCCAAAGATATCCCCTTGCTTCAGAATTGTCATCACAATTCTATCCCCTTTGGCATTCTCTTTACTGACCGTTGCTGCGCCCTTGAGAACTATACCAACGTTCTCGTAAGCCTCTCCACCAGTTACTATATAATCATTCTTTTTATAATCGTACACCCTAGGCTTCAAGCAATTAAGCATGGCTTGAATATCTTCTCTTTCGATTCCTTGAAATAAGCTCGTTTTGGAGACTGCCTCGAGATATTTTTCAAGCAAATTCAAACTACCCCTCTTTATGTATCCTCAGATACCGACTTAGTTCTTTCATTGTAATATAATGCACCTAGTAAAACAAATCAACTGAAGGGGGTTCTACCCATGAAACGAAACATAATAAAAATAGATGAATCCAAATGTAACGGCTGCGGCCTTTGCGTGACTGGCTGTCACGAAGGGGCTTTACAACTCATTGACGGTAAAGCACATCTTGTTTCTGAAAGCTATTGTGATGGTCTGGGTGACTGTCTGCCCGAGTGCCCTACAGGAGCCATCGTCCTTGAAGAACGCGAAACGGTCGAATATGACGAGGAGGCTGTCAAGAAGCATATGGAGAAAAGCAAGCCTCAACCAAAAACTGCTCCTCCCTGCGGTTGCCCTGGTACCCAAGCCAAACTGCTTGCCAGAAAACAACTTGAAACCCAACCTGTTCTCACCAACGAAAACTCACAATCCCAGCTAGGGCAGTGGCCTTGCCAGTTAAAATTAGTTCCTATAAACGCACCTTACTTTGATAACGCTCACTTACTAATCGCAGCTGACTGCACAGCCTATGCCTACCCAAACATTCACCAGTTTATGCGCAATAAAATCACTCTGATAGCCTGTCCCAAACTTGATGACATTGATTATTCAGAAAAACTCACGGCTATACTGAAGCAGAACGAAATCAAAAGCGTCTCAATTCTAAAAATGGAAGTCCCCTGCTGTGGAGGTATTCTTCAAGCTGTAAAGAAAGCCTTGTCAAACAGCGGAAAAATGATTCCCTGGAATGTGGTAACAATATCGACCGATGGAAGGATTTTAGAAGATTAAGTGAACTCGTTCAACTAAAGCTAAAGAGCGATATTGCTAAAACAGGTGGCCAGATAAGCTTAAAGCTTACATCTAGCCACCTGTTTTATTGAGTAACCAATCGTGAGACTCCCACGTCTAACGTGTTCACTTTCCTATTAATTGACTCTCTACCTTATAAATAATCTCGCAATCGCAATGCCCGCCATTTTTCTTCAATACCTCTAATACCTCGTTCATTTTCCCTCGATTAAACTGCATCTGAGTAAGAATTTGCTCACTCAAACGGAGGGTATGATCGCATTCGAATGCTGAAAGTTTTTCATTCAACCGATAAAAGAACATTCTCTGAAAAAGTAGGTTCAATAAATCCGAGTCCTTGTTTAGACTTGCCTTCTCGTAATTAAAGATAGCGTCGTACTCTAGAGGCATTGTTTTTATTCCCGAGACAAGCCTATGGTTAACCTCTTCTCTGATTAATTTTTTGTCTTTTAAAACCTCTGTTTCAGGAGATAGTTGTTCCTGGAGTTCTCTTCGTTTTTCTCTATTAGCTGTTCTTTTACCATTACCTAAAGACATTAACATTGTCCCCCGTCCTGTAGAAAAAAGTTCCTAAGCGTTGCCGCCTCGGAACTCCCCTAATTTCACAATTAACTGCGGCGCATTACCGCCTTGCAAAGTGTTCCATTAACTTTGCCCATATACGTTGTGTTTCATGGAATTCCCGATAATGCTTTTCGACATTTCCATGATATTTCTCTAAGTCAGCTATGACTTCCATAAATTCCGGTTTTCCAAAATATGCACAAATCTTCGGCAATGTCTCGTTCAGTTGTTCCCGCATTTTTTCAATTTTCTCTTCATATTGATCCCGCTGTGTGATATAGAGCAGTAATGGCTTATACCGAATCCATCCAAGACAAGCATTAAAAAAGCGAGTGGTAACCTGTTCATTATCAGCTTTAATGAACTTCAAACGGAGTGGGAGAACCCCTTCTAAAAGGTCATTATAGGTGGAGAAGCCGTCATGAAATGTATAGCATGGTACGCGCAAAACTTTCCGTTCACTCAGACATGTACTTAAGAACGTATCCTCGCCTCTAGCTCCTGGTGGATTGTAAAACGGGAAAACACGACTAGGAATAGTAAGATTAATTCCTAGGTTAGCGCCTGAGATGAATTTGGCATGGTTTGATTCCTGCACCTCTATAGCATCATCACTCGTTAATACCTTTGTATCGGCATACGTTACCCCGCCGTTTTTCATAACGGTTTTCAGGGTATCCCAGTTAACGATATCATTGCTAATCGCCTCAATAAACGATCGGAAATCCGTTTCAGTCATCGTGTCATTAAATTCCATATAAGGAATCGGGGATATATAGCCACAGTGATTCCCGTGGGTGATGTCCGCTTGTGCGATATATTTAAGATGGTTTGTCAGGACCTCCTGACCTCCCCAAATTGCAGTATTGCGAGTATTGGTCACTGCCATCGGGTATTCGTCGTCATCAAGAAAAACCAGATAATCCATCTTCTGCTTTATTGCGTTATAGAGTACAGCGTTACGCTTTGCTGCATACCCCTTGCCAAAAATCATGCGTACTTCGTTAATACTGATAACATTTTCTCGAATCAAATAGTCAATTTCTTCTTTGATCGCGACACTTCCGATAAACGTGCTACCATCAATCTGCTCAACTAGTTCTGGATCTACATCTGTGTAATCTGCTCTTTCGGTTTTGTTATAGATGAGATCATATGCAACAAAAAGATTTAAACCGATCTCTTTATTATCTACTAGACCGGATTCTTTCCAAGTGTGTATGTAGGTTCTAAGTACCTTTTGAAAACTTTTTCTGCCAGTCGCAAAACCGATCCCGAGTTTAATAGCCTTGTCCTCTTGCATATAATCACTCCCTTTCAAATTAAAACCAACATATTTTTTTGTTTTATAGCTATATTTACTTAATAATTATAACATAACTAGAAATTATTGCAAAAATTGTGCTGGAATCGAAGTGACAAAAAGGTGAGACTCCCTCTTACAAGAAGTGGGAGTCTCACATCGTTATCTGCTTTGATAAGGTATATTACCTCATCCGCTTTAGCAACCACCATGATGCTTTTCTGGGCAATGTTCGTGGTACCTTCAGCTCCCTGATTGGCGGCAACTGCAATTTCTTCGATCACTTTCGTCATCTCCTGGATCGAGGCGGTAAGTTCCTCGGCCGTTGCACTGAAGTCGGCCATAAGCGCATTGGCCCACCATGTGGTTTTTACTAATATTCCATAACGATTACCGTCCAGCCAAAAGGTGCTTCTGCTAATGGAGCTAGAAAGGAACTTCGTGTTTCAATAGCAACAGCTGGGGTTGGGACTGTCGTTATAATTGGTGCAGATGCTGCTGGTACTGGTAATGATTCAGGCAATAAACTTATAGCTATGAGCAATACTACCGATAACACAATGAACATGATTGAGGGCTTTGTGGCATTCAAAATTTTCCCCTCCTTTTCTTGTTATCATTTTTAAATGCATCCACTGTTTAGTGCTCACCTTCAATTGTTATTCTTGCGGCATACTCATCCTTTGTACTAAATACTTGTATATTGTGAGTAGTACGAATTTTTCTTCTACTTACTAATAATAACAAAGAATAATGCCATTTGTATGGCATTATTCTTGTATTAAGGAGCTATTCTATTCAACTCTTTCGAATCAATTATTCCTATCAAACATCTTTTGCACTTCCGTAAAAAGTCTTTCGCATTCTTTCTTATCTTGATCTACAGCGGCTTCCTCAAGTTTTGAAGCCCAGTCAAAAATTGGAGTTATTTTTAGAGTTCCAGATGATCCTTTTAACTTGTGAGCCAATCCTGCTATTTTTTCGAGGGCATCTTTCGCGAGAGCATCTTCGACCTCCCGTAGTTGATGCGATAAATAGCTAGCAAAGTCAATAAATAGTTCCCTTGCCTCATCATGTATTATTCCTGTACCTGCAGCAAATATCTCAATATAACTCGCTAGAAAATCCAAATGTTCTAAACTCGCCTCACGCTCTTCTAAGGTGTCTGCTATCATTTGGAACAGAGCATCAAAATCAATAGGCTTTTTGATATAATCATCCATTCCTGCTTTCAGGCACTTCTCTTTATCACCCTCCATAGCATTGGCAGTCATGGCTATAATGGTCGTGTGTTTGCTAATACCTTCTAGTTTTCTTATTTTTTTGGTGGTTTGATACCCATCCATTTCAGGCATCTGACAATCCATTAAGACGATATCATAGTTCTGCCTTAATACAGCTTGATAAGCCTCTAGTCCATTGAACGTCACATCACAGGTCAGGTTCTGAGTCTTAAGCATTGCAATGATAATTTTGCAATTCATTTCATTGTCTTCAACCAAAAGTATCTTAGGCTTCTCATTATTTACACTCTCTTTATGTCTCCCTTTTGTCACAATAGGTATAGTTTCTACTGCATTCTTTAGGTCTAAGGCTCTTTTTGCTATCTTCAAGGGTATTTCAAATCTGAAGATTGAGCCTTTCCCTAGTACGCTTTCAACCTGAATATTCCCTTCCATAAGTTTAATCAATTCTTTAGATATCACCAGTCCAAGGCCAGTTCCTCCAAAATTTCTGGTTGTTGAGGCATCTGCTTGGATAAAAGATTTGAAAAGCTTAGGAATATCTTCCTGCCTAATACCGATACCTGTATCTTTGACACCGAACTTGAATATGCCTATGTCATTTTGCGTCTCTACACAATCAACTGTTACAGAAATCTCGCCACGATGAGTAAACTTCACTGCGTTACCGATAAAATTGTTCAGTATTTGCCTAAGCCGATGTGAATCGCCTATAACCTCTTCTGGAACGTTAGCATTTATCTTAGTATGAAGTGCAATTTTTTTTTCAGTAGCTTTGGGTACGTGAAGTGAAACAGCATCCTCGATGGCCGTACTGATTCTGAAGCAAGATTTTTCCAGGGTTAGCCTTCCAGCTTCAATTTTTGAAAAATCCAATATATCATTGATAATGTACAACAAGGTTTCTGAAGCAGATTTTACCTCACGTATATACTCCTTATGTTCAGCAGACGGGTTAGATATGCGCATCAACTCCAGAAAACCCATAATGCCGTTGATGGGTGTTCTAATTTCATGAGACATATTCGCAAGGAACTGACTCTTCATAACTGTTGCCGCTTCAGCTTGTTCTTTTGCAATCTCTAACTCCTTAGCACGTTGTTCTATCTCTTCAAATTGGCAGGTAAGCTCGAGGTTGGCAATGACTAATTCTTCTGCCAGTTTTTCTTTTTCTACGTATTGATAAGCAAGCTCTTTTTGAAAGTCAAGTTCTTTGTTAATAATGATCAACTCTGCTGCCCGTTTTGCTTTTTCTTCATTCTGAAAGGTAAGTTCTATATTAGCAATGATTAAGTCCGCTTCTCGTTCTTCTTTTTCGTTAATAAGATTTTTAAGTTCATTTAATTGCCATTTTTCCTTGGATATATCAATAAAACTAGTTATTAAATAATCCTTTTGGGGATAATACACATTCACCCTATACGATTTTGTCAAGTATTCTAACTGCTGCTCTAATTCTTTTTTATCAGCAGTTATTACTATCTCACCATTAAAATCAATCCATTTGAATTCACTATTTTCGATCTCCTGTAATATATCGGACCTTTTCCTGCCAATGATATCGCTCCCTTGCAATCCTGTAAGTTTTTCAAAGGCCGTGTTGACCTCAATAAATTCATAATCCCAAGCAATACCGTCCTCATCACAGATCCTTCTGTAATACACGTATCCCACTGGTGACTCTCGAAACGTCTGTTCATAAAAATTATCCTTCAACGGTATACCCCTCCAGTATCCTTATGTCACTGGCTCCCCATAAATTGGGACTACCTTTGTCCAACCTTTCATTTTTCCATACTTTAGATATTTATCGTAATACTCTAACTCCGCATTTAGGAGATCACTCCAGAGCTTACGCAGCGAGTCGTTCCTGATCGTCTCTATGATTGCCCTTACATGAGTATCTAAGGAAGTTAATTCCCAACTTAAAATATTACGGTACATAAACTTATCCGTGATTGTTTCAGGATCAATTGGAGACATTACTGGGAGTGTCGGTCTGTTAGGCAGCGGTACATTAAGCTTAAGCGCTAACTGTTCGAGATGGTTAACCTGCTTGTTAAAAATATATAGTCCATGTTGAAGTATCACCTTAAACTCAGTATCATGCGCAAAATTAGAGAATAGTCCTATGAGTTCAATTTCTTCATACCTCAGATTAATATGATCCCAAATATGAAACGCTTCGGAAGTGGAAAGCTGTTCATCTTCATGGGGCATAGCAGTCTTGTAAACAGGATACGTCTCTTCCCAGCCTTTCAATTTACCAAACTTATAAAGGGTATCAAAATCCTCAAAATGGATTTTTAAATCTTGTATGATAATATGTCTCAATTTATCATTCGTGCTGCTTGAACGAACCGCATGGATCAGAGACATCAGCTGCGCTATGAGGTCATGGTACATCTTTTTATAGATATACTCATCTGTAATATCATTAATATTGGTTGCGAACTTGACGTCCACCGGAGATCTAGTGGGCATGATGATACGATATCTTTCTCCTAATTCCTCTAGAATACCGATTTGCTTGTCAAAATGTTTCCTAAATCCTTCTAAGATTACTTCCCAACCTAGGTCATGAGCAAAGTTTTTAAATAACTGAACTGTTTGAGTGCTAACATATCTTGCTCTTAGAAGGTTATATACATTGAATGCCTCCTGGATATCTAGACGTTCATTCTGCTGTTTAGCTTTTTTGAAAATCGAAATTATATCCAATACCTTCACCCCTCAACTGTAAATACTCAAGTTAGTATAAGTAAAATAACTTTTACGTATACATTGAGGGAAAGAATATCACGACTCATTTCAAATCTTTACTGACTGGAGGCAACTTCCCGACGAGCAAGGTGTACTTCCTCCAGCAACTTGTCATTTACCTGTACCAGCTCTTCGTTCTGATCAACAATGCGTTGTTCTAAAGCCAGTTTTGTTTCGCGTAGCTCAGCCTCCAATATTTTAGAATCCGTGATATTTACAAAGGTGATGACTACTCCATCTATTTTATTCTCTAACGTGCGATAAGGCAGAATGCGTGCGTTAAACCAATACCCCTTAACAGACATGATCTGTTTTTCAACAGTATTCAGCGTCTGTAACACTTCCTTGGCATCTTCTGCCAGTTCAGGATAAAAAAGATCCGAAGCGATATCTGTGATGGGCCGACCCGCGTCAGTCGAAATCAACTGAGAGACCTCCGACATTTGGTGGGTGAAGCGCTTCACGCACAACGTGTTATCCAAAAACAAGGTGGCAATCTTCGTGCTGTCCAGTAGATTCTTCATGTCGTTAGTGACTATAGACAGGTCATCTAACTTGTCCTGCAATTCGTAATTAACCGTCTTTAGCTCTTCATTTAAGGACTGTACTTCTTCCTTGGTTGTGGTCAGTTCCTCGTTGGTCGACTGGAGTTCTTCGTTGCTTGACTGCAATTCCTCATTGCTGGCTTTGAGTTCTTCTTGAGATATCTGCATTTCCGAATTGGAAGTTTGCCACACCTGGCGAGTTTGCATCAGTTCCCGCTCAAGTTCCGTCTCTCGCTGGCTGTTGGCAAGGATTGGTCCGGTTGTGTTGGGTGCTTCGATGACATCAGGGGTAACCACATCAGTAAAAATAATCATGACCATCCCACTCAGTGCCTCTGGCTCTTTGAGCGGCTTGACTGTGATATCGACCATCTGGGAACCACCTTCATAGATCACAACAGCGTTTTTGTAAGTAACTGACTCTTTTTGCCGGAGCGCTTTGTAGAAGGTATTACTCAGTTTATAGTTCAGCCCTTCACGGGCCATGGCGAAAATATTCCAGTTGACCTTACCTGCAGCCGGTTCCAGATACTTACCCGTTCGCCCGGTAATGTAGAGAACATCACCTTTAACGTTGACTAACACTGTTGGCGGCGAATAACATTGCAAAATTAGTTTATCCGCCAACTCCTGAATGTTTTGAATCACTGCTGAAGGCTTGTTCGTTGCAGACCGAGCGGGGCTAAAGGAGATGGGAAACTCCACAGGCTCCGTCTGCAGTGAGGGCTGGAATCGCTGGTAGAGCCGTGATTTGCGATCCACTGGTTTAAAGAGCCCGGTGAAATCCCCAACTGCCTCTGCACTTCCTAGAAATAAAAAGCCACCTGGATTAAGACTATAGTGAAAAAGCGGAATGAGCTTTTTCTGCAGTTCTGGTGTCAGGTAGATAAGTAGGTTTCGGCAGGTCAATATATCGATTTTGGTAAAGGGCGGATCCTTAATCATATTTTGCTGAGCAAATATCACCATATCCCGAATGGCCTTGACAATCCGATAGCCACGATCCACCTTGGTGAAATACCGGTCCAAGCGTTCCGACGACATATCTTCCGCGATTTTGGCCGAGAAAACCCCCTCCCGAGCTTTATCAATCGCGTCACGGTCCAAATCTGTGGCGAAAATCTGCATAGAAAAATCCCTGGAAGGCCTCAACTGTTCCAAGACCTCTCTGAAGACAATTGCTATGGAGTAGGCCTCCTCGCCCGTGGAACAGCCGGATACCCATACCCGAATCGTATTACCGGGTGCCCGTTCAGCCAAAAGTGCCGGTAGAACTTTGTCTTTTAATAATTCCCACTCTGTCGGTTCGCGAAAGAAATTGGTAACTCCGATTAAAAATTCTTTAAGTAATAATTCAAGTTCAAGAGGATTTTTTTCCAAGTAAAGGACATAGTCGGCAATCTTGTCAATTTGATGAACACCCATACGTCGCTCAATCCGACGATCTATAGTGTTCTTTTTATAGGAAGAAAAATCATGGCCTGTGTGTGACCGTAACTGAATCATAATTTTATCGAAGGGACTCAGGGCATTGTCTGCCTGGTCCTGGTCATTCTTGTCAACAAGAGGCTTATGCTCGAGATAGGAAACAATCTTTGACGGTAAAGTCTCCACCGGAGATACAACATCTGCTAAACCTGCCTCTATGGCGCTACGAGGCATGTCCTTATATTTAGCCGAGGACGGTTCTTGGATAAAGACAACCCCTCCTCTTTCCTTGATAACCTTAAGTCCCTCTGTCCCGTCGGCTCCCATGCCGGAAAGGATCACGCCAATACTGCGTTCCTGCAGGTCCTCTGCTAGGGATCGAAAAAAGAAATCTATGGGCAGATGCAGAGTGTGTGGCACACTGAAATCGGAAAGGTGTAGCACCCTGTTTCGGATCGACATTTCCTTGTTCGGCGGAATTACATAGACGAAGTCCGGCTGAAGAGATGTGTTCTCCTCAACCTGAACGACCTTCATAGAAGTAGTACCCTGAAGCAATTCCACCAAGATATCCTTACGCTTCTGCTCCATATGCTGAACGATCACGAAAGCCAAGCCACTATTTTCGGGCACTTTACCTAAGAAAGCTGACAGTGCCTCCACTCCGCCTGCTGAAGAACCAATACCGACGATAGGAAAGTCTATTTTTGGGGTATGCGTTTTTATATCTTTCATTCTAGTTCTCCCATTCACTTTCTGACACCCACGTCCTTGAATTTGCTTAATTATAACAAATTATTTACAAACAGAGTAGAATGGTAACAAATTTTCACATTGACTTAGGCATATGAAAGAAAATAACAAGTCATGATGCCTTGGATATTTTGCGTCAGACAAGGAGGTATGTGCCCCTCATAGCGGGGCTATTAGGGGCACATGCCGACGCAGTATGACACAAAATAGACTGGCAGACTGACTAGTTATTTTCTTGAATGTGCCTTCAGTACTTAAAACGAAATGCGTTGGCGAGATGACTTTAATCTTCTCAACAACGCATTAACTCTTCCACTCAAATACTTCACACTAAATGTATTCGATATGCTCACTCGATTTCCTCTAAAATCCTGAAAATACTTGAAAGACAATCATAGCGAGACCATCCAGTGAATAGAAAAAACAGCTCAGTACATTGATGAAATTCGGTTACTTACTTTTCAATAATACTCAAGCTCACTCCAGGCTTCTTTAGTTGCGACTTTTATATCTTCCCATACATCGCCACTAGATTTCTTAAGTGTTCCATATTTCACGGTAAACATATTCCGCATATTCTCAAGGTTCTCTACTTGGGAAAGATACTCTTCTTTCCTATTGTCCTGAACTTCAGCAACCCTTGCTTTCATTTCGTCTAATCTTGTATAGTATTCTAATAAGTCTTTTTCCGGCCTGTTTATATACACATTTTTCTTTTCCATATACTGGAACACATGGACCCCACTAGTATCAACACAGGCGTTTACAATTTCATCGGTGCTAATGTTCAAATTAGAATACAGTTTAGTTTCTAGGCGAGTTTCCATGATAGCTTTAGCCATTGAATGATCCCTCCTAAAAATTTAAGTATACTCATTGCAATGCAACTTTATGAAAAACTTAAATTATTGCTAGGTAAGTTGAAACAAGGAAATATTGGATATTTCAAAATCAGATTATGTAAATGTTCCTGTTAGAAAAGGAAGGACGGTTTTGTCGTCCTTCCTTTTCTGACTTCTTCCGGCTTCTAAGTTTCTTATTGTCGTACTTGCTTGTTATCATCCATAAATTTGTTATATTCTTCTTGGGCTTTATCTTTGCTGTAACCATATTTGACTTGAAGGATACCAACCAACTTTTCTGTCTTGCCCTCTACTTGAGTGACCTCATCATCTGTAAGATCTCCCCACTTCTCTTTAACACTACCTTTTAGCTCTTTCCATTTACCTTTAAAAATATCTTCGTTCATTTTTAGTCCCCCTTTAATTTGATCTCACCTATAGCCATCACAACATTCGTTGGCTAAAGAGCCCTCCGCCCCGAAATTAAGTTTACAACCACAACAATTAAAGCAACTACGAGAAGAATATGAATGAGTCCGCCCATAGTATACGAAGTGACCATACCGAGAAGCCATAAGATCCCGAGAATAACAACAATTGTCCATAACATGTTTCTATCATCCTTTCTTAACCAAAGTAAACTTTGGATCATTCCATTCAGGCAATTCAGGCCTTGTAACAATCTAAGAATTCATGTTGTTTTCTTATATTTAGAATGATAACAGAAAAAAATGCCATTTTCATGGCATTTTTCTTGTATTAATGAGCTATTTCACTGATGAGTCTTAGAAAAGCCTGCTTCTTTAGCATGGCTTCACACCCATTTTGTACCCTACCCCGTGTATAGTTCTGATGTAATAGGGATTAGTGACATCAGGCTCGATCTTTTCTCGTAGGCGTTTTACCAGCGAAGTGACGACTGAAGGACTTCCATAATAGTTTGAATCCCAGATTTGGTAAAGGATCTGTTCTCTAGTAAAGACCCGATCTGAATGGTTGGACATCAGCCAGAGAAGGTCAAATTCCTTGGGGGTTAGATCCAACTCTCTGCCTCCGACTTCAGTAATTCTACTGATATAGTTAATTGTAAGGCCAGGAAGTTCCACGATACTTCGCTCTTTTTCTAAGTGACCGTGTTCTTTTACCCGGCGCAATACGGCTTTAATGCGTAAGATCAGTTCTGTGCTATCAAACGGCTTGGTTATATAATCATCACATCCTAGGATAAGTCCTGAAATCTTATCCTCATGATTTTCCTTGGCCGTTAGAATGATAATAGGCAGATTGCTTTCTTTCCGTATTTTGCGGCAAACTTCAAATCCATCCATCCCAGGCATCATGATATCAAGCAACAGTAGATCAGGATCGTAACTATGGCACGCTCTTATCACTTCCGTACCTTCTCCAACAACCTTTACATCAAAACCTTCCCTAGTCAATAAGATATGTAGGAACTGCCGGATACTCGCATCATCTTCTGCCACCACAATAGTTGTTCCGATGATAACTACCTCCTTCCTCCTAGATAACAGTTCTCAATAAATTTCTTGTTAATTTGGAGTTCACTTCGTATTCTCCCTGAACTCCAAATTCTGCTGTAAAGCAGAATTTACTTCCTACGCCTGTCGTGCTCTCAACATATATATCTCCATTCATTAATTCTACCAGTTTTTTTGAAATAGCTAGCTCTGTGCCACCGAGTTCCCTTGTACTGGAATCATCAGTTTGAGTAGAGCTCTTGAATAGTTTGACAAGCTTATCCTCAGGAATTCCAATACCTGTATCCGACACCATGAATTTCAATTCCATTCTATTTTTCTTTTTCTTAAGCTCTTTAATATCAACATTCAGAGTCACTTCACCATTATTTGTAAATCTAATACCATTACCTACTAGATTTAATAGAACCTGTTTTAGTCTTATAGCATCCCCAATAATATTTTTTGGTATTTTATCATCAATACTATTAATGCTCAAATAGATATTCTTACGTTTTGCCGCAACATTAAACAAATCAAACACTTCATGAAGTGTTTCGCGAATATCAAATGATACTTGTTCTAAATCGAATTTAACTTCGATTTTTGAATAATCCAGAATATCATTTAACACACTCATAAGTAATCCATTTGATGACTTTACAACTGTTAGATAGTCACGTTGTTCTCCAGTTAACTCTGTCATAAGTGTTAAATCAGTTAAACCAATAATTCTAGTCATAATTGTCCGAATTTCATGGCTTCTGTTTTCAAGAAGCTGACATATTGCCTTATTACTGCTTCCAGCTTCAGTTTTCGCTTTTATCAAAGTGAATCACCCCCAACTATCAATCTTTTTGAGAGGGTTTTTGTAGACACGATGCGGCACCCTAATATATTCGACATATTAACTCAATTCCCTCCTGGGATCGCGAATAGATGATATTTTAGTTATGCTCAATATGACGGCTAAAAAAACCACCCCATTGGAGTGGCTTCAAATCTGATTCCCAACTGCTATTAAGATACAAGGATGTTAGTATTCTTAGCCATCGTTGCCAGCAAGACTAAATTTTTGCTTGCTGAATATGATTGTGGACCCTTCTTCCTTTATATGTCGAAACTCCACTCCATCAGTTAGTAGTTTATTGTTTCCAATCCATTCAGCTGGTTTGCCATTGACATAACCAACTGTGAAGGTTCCGTTAGAGATCATGATTTCACAGGTCATCCCATTTCCAAAGTTCATCATAATAAACCTCTCACCTTTAGAGTATTCCTTTCACTGTGCCGCTTTCACTGTCGATGATGGTACTTGTGGGGATTCAGGCAATATACTTATCCCTATAAGTAATACTACCGATAACACGATAAACATAATTAATGCTTTTGTATTATCCACAATGTGTTTCTTCTTCTTTTACTTCTATAAAGGATTGCCACTGTTTAAGTGCTCCACCCTCAATTGTTATTCTTTCGGTCCACTCCTGGTTAGTGCAAGTTTTAATGTCAATATCAAAGGCCTGCTTGAACAACTTAATAATCGACGCCTCCAGCTGATCTCTTGGATCATGACCTAAATATTTGGCTTTTGCAAACAGTTTCTTTTCTGGAGTGTAGGGCGGAAGCATGAACTCCGGGAAATCCTTTCCTTCAACAGTAATTAGTATATCTTGAAGTGGCTCACTTTTCATTTTCATCAGAATAAGTCCTCCCTTATTATGTTTACCATAATAATTCTTTATATTTAGAATGATACCAGAAATAAATGCCAATCTTATGGCATTTATCTTGTATTAAAGAGCTATTTTACAGTTGATATTTGTGTGGTTGGTGAAGATGATCCTGGTGCAGATACAGGTACTGGTGATTTGGGCAATAAAGCTAAGCCTATGAGAAGTAACGCCGAAAGTGCAATAAAAAGCCAAGGTGCATTTCCGCTATTCACTATTTCTCTATCTTTTCTGTCTTTAACTGAGGATTGCCACTGTTTAAGTGATCCACCTTTATTAGATATTCTTTCAGTCCACTCATCCTCAGTGCAAGTTTTAATGTCAATCTTAAAGGCCTCTTGGAACAACTTAACAATTGCATCATCCAATTGAACACTGTTCCTTGGCTCACGTCCAAAATCTTCGGATTGTGATAACAGATCCTTCAATTCTAGACTATTGACTGGAAACATAAAGCGCTGCAAATCTTCGCCCTCAGCAAGAACTGCTTCTGGCGGCTCACTTTTCCATTGCATCAGGTTGTTCCCCTTTCTTTCACCTAGTTGAGCCATCCCTAAGAATATCAGGAAGGGCTTTGGCTTATACTTGTCCCTCTATTTAAGATGATAACAGAGAAGAATGCCATTTCCATGACATTCTTCTTACATTAAACGGTTAATTCCATAACTGGCAAGTAAGTTATTCTGTTTGCCTATTCTAACTTGCTCTGTCACCAGATAAAATCATTTTTGAGTATAGAAAATTGCGTTTTATGTCAATAAATTACTTAAACATTGGTAAAATATACTTTGCAATAAAATACAATACTCCAAAAATTATAGCAATATATGCAGCATATTTAATAAATGTTGAGCCTAAAGCGCTGCCGTCAAAACTTCTTTGAACGTTAGTTTTTTCGATTTCAACTCTTTTATCTTCATTATCCATTTGAATCACCTCTTTCCAATTTGTCCTTAAAATCTGACATTTCAATACCCCCATTTATTATATTTGGTAGTTTATAATTGAACTCGTTCAACTAAAGTTGAACATCGAGACTTCGGTGACGTAAGTCTCCAATGTAGACTTACGCCGAAGGCGCAGAGCCGCTGACGAATACTTTTGCGCCGTAGGATGGACTCTACCTTCTTCGCCGCCAAGTGTTCCTATTGGGAAAGGCGGCTCGGCGATACTCTCCACCGGAGACTATCGTACTGGAGCTATCGTCACCGGAGCGGAGTACGGGGCAAGACTCCCACTTGTAGAAGTGGGAGTCTTGCGATTGGATAAACATACCAAGCTTTAATGTCAATACCAAATTAATAGGGGTAATTAGGATTATAACAAAAAAAAATGCCATTTTAATTCCATTTCTATTCCATTTTGACGGCTGATTACATTGCAAGCCAAAATTTTATTTTCATTATTGATTTCCAACTGAAAAACTTAATAGTCACGAATGCGAATACAAGGCTTCCTCTCCGTCAGCTAAAAGAATAGGTAGGGGTTTACCCTCAACTCTACAAAAAAATAAAAAGTAAACTTATCGTTTGTCCTGAGACCAAAGTGCCATGGCAGAGATTGGGAAAACAACCCGACAATGCTCTCCAAGTTGAAGGAGACGATGGCCCGACTTTCCGTAATTGAATGGGACATACGCCTGAAGATCGTAGTCACGCACCGAAGAAGGGTTGGAAAGAAAAGCAGGATCTCCGACTAACTGGATAAAGACAAGTTGCCCATCGGGTGTAGGAATGGTTTGAACGATTCTCCCAATAAAACGATTAACTGACTCAGGGTTTTCACTTTGTGTGGAGTGGTCCTGCTCTACGATGACTTGAGCAGGCCGAATCCCTAGAGAAAGGTTGTCTTGCTTAAGAGTATTGGGAATCGTGATATGTACGTGTAATTCTTCTACCCAAAGGCGGGCCGTTTCTCCGTGCCTTTCGATGACATTTCCGTCAAAAATGTTCTCTGTCCCAGTAAGGCGGGCCACTGTACGGTTAACCGGATGATGAATGATCTCGTCCTTAGTGCCTAACTGAATAATCTTACCATTGTTCATCACGGCAATCTCAGTGCAAAGCCGGAACGCTTCTTCCAGGCTGTGCGTGACTAGAATCATCGTACCAGAGAAAGCCTTTCTAACATCGATGACTTCTTTTTCCATCTTCTTTTTCACTTGGCTATCTAACGCGGAAAAGGGTTCATCTAAGAGGAGCAAATCAGGGTCTGTGACGAGTGTCCTAGCCAAAGCCACCCGCTGTTGCTGCCCACCAGAAATGAATTGAGGATAGCGTTTCTCTAACCCTTTGATCCTTAGACGTTCTATAATCGAACGAACTTTTTCCTGTCTTTCTAGCTTGGGTCGATGATTTAGACCAAAAGCGATATTTTGCTCCACCGTGAGATGTGGGAAAAGTGCATAATTTTGAAAGAGGAACCCGATATGGCGTTTGTGAGCCGGAACAAAGGTGCGCTCGCTGGAATCATAGAAGACTGTGTCCCCAACTTTAATAAACCCCTCATCCGGTTGTTCCAGGCCAGCGATCATACGCAAAGTCATGCTTTTACCGCAGCCCGAAGGCCCCACTAAAGCTAAGGAGGATCCCTCAGAAAGCTTAATATCGACTTGAAGAGAGAAGAGTTCCAAGGCCTTACAAATTCGAAGTTCTATCATCGATTTCCTTTCCTTCCAACCTGTCGATTCAGTACATTGATCAGAACCAACACTAGCAGTGCAGTGCCTGCCATGATTAAAGCTAGACGATTAGCCGTCGCTTGATCTCCAGCTAGCATGGCATTGTAAATAGCAATCGGCATGGTCAGCGTTTCACCAGGTATGCCACCCGAGACCATGAGCGTCGTTCCAAAATCACCCAAAGCCCGAGCAAACATGAGCACAAGTCCGGCAGCAATCCCTTTCCAAGCGTTGGGAATGACAACGCTGAAAAAAATATTAAGTTCTTTTCTTCCGAGGACGCGGGCGGCATCCAAAAGATTAGACTGGATCCCTTCGATGGCAGAACGGGCCGTTTTAATAAAAAAAGGGATTGAAACAACGGTTGCAGCGATAATCGCTCCCCGGGTTGTAAACACGAGAGGGGTCCCGAGTCTTTCCGCCAGATTACCAATCCAACTATTCCGCCCTAGGATGACCAGTAAGTAGTAGCCAAGAACTGTTGGCGGCATGACCATAGGGATACTGATCAACGAATCAAGAATCTCCCTCCCTTTCCATTGGGTGTTTGCAAGGAACCAGGCAATGGGCAAACCGATCATCAGTCCGAAAAAGGTGGCGATCACGGCTAGATATAAGGAGAGATAAAGAGGCATTAACTCAGCTATCATCATTGTTACCCACCACTTTCTAGCTCACCTATTTCTTAACAAATTCACTTGGCAGTAAGAATCCATATTTCTTCATGACCACACGACCTTTTTCCCCGTTGACATAGTCCACAAATTTACGGGCATTTTCTTCCTGCTTCGTTGTTTTCAAGATAGCCATTGTTTGATTAAGAGGTGCATGCCAGGACCCGTCTATCAGAGTAAAGTTTACTTCGTCTGATTTGTAGATGGAAAGGGCAATGATCGCGGCATCCACATTACCGGATTTGAGGATAGCTAGGGTGTCTTGTATATTCTGTCCATAAACCATTTTCTTTTCCACTTTGGCCCACAAATCCTGGTGTTCTAAAGCCTTTTTAGCGGCTTTTCCGTATGGAGCGTGCGACGGTTCAGCAATGACAATTTTCTTGACACTAAGATTGTCCGCTAGATCTTGTAAATCCTTGATGCTTAATTTACTTCCTTTCAGAGTAGCGATACCGATTCGACCTTGGCCATAGACCTTTTGTGTGTCCACGAGAATTAAGCCTTTTTTGTTAAGCCCATCAATATACGAAACATCGGCCGCTGCAAAAACATCATAAGGGGCTCCGTTTTCGATCTGCATTGCCGTCGTTCCTGTGGAACCAAAGGTTATCTCGGTAGGAATTTTAGTCTCCTGCTCGAATTGGGTTGCGATTTCCTTAAATGCCAAGGTTAGATCTGCCGCAGCCGCAATCCGAAGTTTTGGGGTTGTAGAGGATGTTGCAGAAGTGGGTTGCTTCTCAGCCTGGGGTGTATTTTGGCCTGGCACTGCACACGCCGTTAAAACGAAAAGGCTAATTAATGATAGCACAGCAAAACTTAACATACGATTGATACTTTTAAACATAAAATGCACCTACTTTCTTCACTAATAATCAAGATTCCTTTTGGCTATCCCATTTTCAAGTAGAACTCCATCTGTGGTCCAAAAACCAAAAAACGACTCCACAGGAAAGTGGAGCCGCCATGTATTCTAAATCAATTCATGCGACCTCTTCCTTTTCAAAATGTGAAGGCATGCCCATTTCCAGACATACCCTGAGGGCGTTAAAGCCCTGGCCGATTAACCATGGATTTCTCGTTAGGTTGATCGGCTCGGAGAGTAAGCTATATTCAGTTGAAAGTAAAGATTACCTTCCATGTTAGATTAACATATCATATTCTTTATGTCACTATCACGAGAATTGTTCTTCAATTTTCTATCCGTTTCTCCATTAGATACGAAGCGCCTAAGAAAGGAAGAACAAGACCTAAAATATTAAGAATCATTTGAGCTAACGATTGCTGTGTTCCAAACAGATCAAACTTAACAAAAGGTAATTTTTCAACTTGTAACCCTACAACGATGATAACAGCAAGACTAGCAATAAACATACCTAATAGACCGACGATTTTCCCTTGTTCAATGGTTAAGTTAACGTCTGATAAGACGGGCTTCTTAAAGTATCTTTTACCCACCGATTCAGCTTCTAATATTTTCATTCTCCTCATCCTCCAATACTCGTTTTAAATACTCCATGACCTCGCCTTTTTGCATCCCTAATTCTTTCATTTCCTTGACAAACCGTTGGGCATATTTTTCAGCTTGCGTCGCCCTTAAACTTTCTAGCAGATCCTTTTTCTCGGATACAAAGGTCCCGATCCCTCTTTGAGAATAAGTAATACCCTCTCTTTCTAACTCTAAAAAGACTCTTTGCATGGTGTTTGGATTAACTTTGTAGTTTTCTGACATCTCCCGCACAGAGAGCATCTTGTCTCCTGCCTCTAATCTTCCAGATATAATATCCGCTTTAATCTTTTGAATGATTTGTAAATAGATCGGTGATTTCTCTGTCGACTGAAAGTACACGCAATGACCTCCTTACCAGCTATCTAGTGTACCATTATACTAACACACTAAAGATTATATTACAATCACTATATACAGAGCAAAAACATGCCTCCGATAATTTAGATTATCGAAGGCATGTTAATAAGGCATTCCATCACGAGCTTAATCTTGTCAATTTGAAGAAAGTCTAGGAAAGCTCCTCATCAGTAATGGGGAATGATATATAGAATGTTGTCCCTCTAGAACTAGAAGCGACATGGATCTTAGCGTTATGAGATTCTACGATTTTGTAGCATGTTGCCAGGTCCAGACCTGTGCCACTATCTTTAGTAGTAAAGAATGGTGTTCCTACCTTACGAAGATTTTCTGGAGAAATGCCACAGCCCTCATCAGCAATCGCAAGCACTACCTTGCCATCCTCCACATAACTCTTAACATTTAGACAACCTCTTTCAGGCATTGCTTCAAGTCCATTGTGGCTTAAATTAAGAACCAGTCGGGTGATTTCTATTCCATTAAGTGCTAGGTTGGGAATCTCCCCCGGAATGAATGAAAGTTGTTTATTTTGGGTAAAAGTGTCTGCTTCTATAAGAGGATATAAATTATTTAGAATGTAGTTGAGGTCTTGGAATTTCAGTTCAGTTGGCTTTGTTTGAGCCAGTGAGATGAAATCTGTAATAATCGCGTTAGCACGATCTAGTTCCGAAATCATTAGGTCGAAAGTTGGTTTTTGTTCTACATACTCAGGTTTTTCCCCTAATAGTTGGAGATAACCACGCACAGTAGTCATGGGATTCCTTATTTCATGCCCGATTCCAGCAGCCAATTGCCTCACAAGGTTCAATCGGTCTAGACGAGCCATTTCCTTTTCGACCAGCACACGTTGGTGCTCGGTAGCGAACTCTTCTGCACGTTTTACTCTCTCTTCGCTTTGAAAAATAAGCTCTTTATTAGCAATAATTAACGCTGCTACTAGTTTTTCTTTCTCCTCACCTTGAAAGGTAAGCTCTTTATTGGCAATGATTAACTCTGGTGCCCAATACCCTCGCTCACAACTCTCTTCTGGTATACCCATCTTCAGCCCCCATCCCACATGTTCATTCAAAAAAATTCTCTCACCACGTTTTATGGAACCAACTTAAAAATTCGTCTTCTTTTCATAGTTTCTGTACATTAATAGGGAAACAATAGAGAAGAACAAGATTAGCTGCAGCTTTTATGATTCATCCCGAGCGATGAACTCCGACAGCTTCCTCTGAAGAAACTCTAGGTCAATTGGTTCGAAATATAGTCGTCACAAGGTTGGGGCAGACTATTTATGCAAGGTTCTCTTGCAATAAGTGTTTAAGTTTGTCAGGATAACCAGATTATAACAAAAAAAAATGCCATTAATATGACATTTTTCTTTCGTTAAAGA
>MCHG01000099.1_pt1 | contig 52522 bp, 45 predicted proteins | sample 787351 | NCBI WGS metagenome assembly MCHG01 (sample SAMN05430296, study PRJNA330682) | permafrost metagenome | biome: Cold desert; feature: permafrost; material: soil; isolation source: enrichment culture inoculated with soil incubated with H2/CO2 at 20 degrees... ... | reverse complement strand
GATACGGGGCAGCGAACAAGGATGTGAGCTGCCGCCATTGCGCCAAGGATGGCGCATTTGGCGGGCACCCCGCTCCCGATAGCAAGGAGCTTGAACGGTTAGTTTGCTCTGCGTCGTAAGAACCGAGCGCTGTGCACACAAGGCCCGACACAAGGACTCTTTTTTATGCTAGAATAGAACCATGAGGGAATGGAGGCTTCGTGATGGCACCAAAAGAAGATTTGCCAAGACAGTTAGAAGAGACAATAAGACGTGCAAACACTATTTTGTTTAAGCGCGGTCGATCCATTCTGAGTGGCAGGGAGATTTCTGCACTTCAGTTTAATGCACTCTTAACCATTCGTGAATTTGGACCTCTAACGATGGGGGATTTGGGAAAACACTTGTTTGTAGCATGCAGTACGGCGACTGACTTAGCGGACAGAATGGAACGGTCGAAGCTTGTAGAGCGGGTTCGGGACGAAAAAGATCGTAGAGTAGTCAGGATGCGCTTGTTGCCTCAAGGGGATGAGGTTCTCAATGAGGTCATCGCAGAACGGCAAAGCTTTATCGGCGAAGTTATTGAGGATTATACCGCTGAAGAATATGTAGAATTGATGCGTAGTTTGGAACTTCTGGAGTACCGGATGGGGCTAAAATAGGCTAAAATAACAATAATCATTGGGAGATCAAACCTTCACTTAGAAGAAATTAAGTGAGGGTTTTCTTTATAAAAGTTCAATCTTCATAAAATCTTGTGAACTTTCCTAAATACATCCCAAACATTAGCGGTATACTTATAAAAATGAGCGTGGTGAACCAGCCTAAACTAGTGAGAACGATGATCAATGGCTTAGGCCTTTTACCTAATGAGGAGTGATAAATGTGGGAATGAAAATTGTCTTAGTCGATGATGAACCAGAAATACTAACCCTTGTTAGGGACTACCTTTCACGGGAAGGTTTTAATGTTTTGACAGCGATGAATGGAACAGAAGGCATGCAGCTCATCGAGTCTGAAAAACCGGATCTTGTTATCCTGGACTGGATGCTTCCGGGGATGAGTGGTTTGGAAATGTGCAGACGCTTGCGTGAGACAAGCACGATCCCCATAATTATGCTGACCGCAAAGTCGGAGGAAATCGATAGAGTCCTTGGATTAGAGTTCGGGGCGGATGATTATATTGTGAAGCCCTTTAGCCTTCGAGAATTAGCAGCGCGCATCAAGACTGTCCTACGGCGTTCCTCTGGGGTGGCACAAGAAAATACACCCTCTTCGATATTAATCCGAGGGGAACTGAGTATCGATGTCACGAGCCACAAGGTGTCCAAAAGAGGGCAGGAAATTTTCCTGACCCCTACTGAGTTTAATATTATTCATTTATTGGCCACTCGTCCGGGCACGGTTTATAGCCGACTTCAACTATTGCGGCAAGCGATGGGGGAAGAGTACCTCTACTATGAACGATCCATTGATACGCATGTTTCAAATTTGCGTAAGAAAATAGAAGATAACCCCGGTGAACCAAAATATGTGGAGACGGTGTTTGGCGTTGGGTATCGCTTTGGGGAAGGGTTATGACGTTACGCCGAAAATTTATAATGGCACTCATTGGCATGGTCTTTTTTATGTCGGTCGTCTTTACCTCCATCGCCATGATATCAACGATGGCGTTGCTTGGGCATGCGGAAACCTATGTCCGGCAAGCCTACGGGGAGCGGCTAAAGCAGCAAATGATTATTTATTATGAAGACCATGGAGGTTGGGAGGGAGTTCAGAACTATGTTGTGAAGTTCGCGGATCCTTCAGACCAGAGATTCGGTCGCCCTCCCCGTGATTTTCAACCTTTCTTAGTATTTGACCAAAATGATAAAGTCGTGGTCGACCCAGCCAATAAAAATCTTGGTAAACTCCTCACTGAATTTCCAATAGACAACAAAATTATGGGACAATGGCAAGAAATAAATGCGGATGGGCAAATTGTAGGGCATTATTGGCAAGACCTACGTCCTATCAACATGGATGGTAAATTGGCAAAAACTATAGGGACTTCGATCATCCAAGCGATGCTTATCGGCTTAATTCTTACGTCCTTAGTGGCCTTATTGTTAGGACTGCTGTTGACTCGGCATATTACGAAACCTTTAAACCATCTTATGGTGGCCGTGCGGAAAGTAGGAAAAGGGGATCTCACGTCTCGAGTAGAGGTGAAGGGAAACGGAGATATTGCGAGATTGGCTGGGGATTTCAACCTAATGACGGAGCAATTGACCCGTAATGAGGAAGTGAGGCGCAATATGGTCGCGGATATCGCCCATGAATTGCGCACGCCGCTGGCAGTTATTCTTGGAAAACTGGAATCAATTCAGGAAGGGGTACTTCCGTCAACACCGGAAACCATATTACCTATTCAGGATGAGACTCTGAGACTGATTCGCTTGGTACGAGATCTTCAACAGTTGAGCCTTGCCGAAGCCGGTAAATTGCCGATGGCCTTGCAAGCCGTCAACCTCAGACAGATTGTGGAGAAAATTACCGAGCAGTTCGCCATAGAATTCGAGGAGCGAGGTTTGAAGGTCGAAGTTGTAGGGGATGCGCCTGAAGTGATTGGCGACCCAGACCGTTTGACGCAGGTTTTTGTGAACCTAATTGGCAATGCACTTTTGCATACACCCCCAGGAGGGTCTCTTCGCGTGTTGTTGGCAGAGACGGGGAAACCTGTTGAAGAGGGTATGGTCGCGGACGAATCAACGCATCGTTTGCTCGATGTCTTTCGCCGTAAAGGGGAGAAAACCAAAAAAACGGAAGAGAGAAATGACGGAGCGGATAGCAGGAACACGAGCATTGTGCGATCGATTGGTTGGGCCCAGGTGACAGTGGAAGATTCTGGGGAAGGGATACCCGAGGAAGAACTCGAACATATTTTTGATCGATTTTATCGTGTGGACAAATCACGAGAGCGGGAAAATGGTGGAACAGGTCTAGGACTAGCCATTGCCAAGGAATTTATTCAGGCACACGGTGGCTCTATTCAAGTTGAAAGCAAACCTCATGTGGGAAGTCGTTTCCAGATCATATTACCCGTAAATTTAAAGGTAGCTACCGACGTGAATACCTTGACAATAGAAAAAGGAGAGAGATCATGAATAAAAAATGGGTGACAATCGGGGTATTGGGCGTTCTTGTCTTGGGAGGCGGTTATTGGACCTATAAACACTTTACAGCTAAACCCGCCGTGGCAACTAATATCACGGCGAAGGCAAAAATGGGAGACGTGAGCAAGATCATCACCGCAACAGGGACGGTTAACTTTCCCCACGCGATTCCTTTAACCTTTCAACAAGCTGGAAAGATTGTTGAACTCAACGTCAAGATAGGGGATGCAGTTAAGGCAGGGCAAGTTCTTGCCAAGATTGAAGATGCGAAGCTTAGCACGGCGGTTCTGCAAGCCCAGGCGAACGTAACGTCCGCTCAGGCCAAGCTTCAAACTCTTCAAGAGGGGTTTAATACTCAGACGCAAGCCCAGGCCCAGGTTGCACTGGCGGGTGCTCAGCAATCTGTAGCTGCTGCGAAGCAGAGTTTAACCACCGCCCAGCAGAATGCAGATCCTAGCTACTTAGCGAATCAAGTCACACTCGCTAATCAGAATGTTAAACAAGCGAGTGATGATTTAGCTAAGGCGCAACAGAGCGGTAATACATCGTCGATACAACCAAACCAAAGCTCGCTGGATAAAGCGTTAACCACCTTAACATCGGCTCAGAATGCTCAAAATGGTGGAGCGGCGCAGGCGTTAGCTTCGGCAGAGGCGCAAACTCGATCTGCTCAGGCAAACTTAACGTCGGCCCAATATCAAGTGCAACAACAAGCGCAAGGCCCCAAACCAGGTGACCTTAAATCGGCTCGAGCCAGTATCGAATTGGCGCAGGTTCAACTCACCAGTGCACGGACGGAATTAAATAATTCCGCGATAATCTCCCCGATGGATGCAGTGGTTGTCAGTGTACCACTTCAGCTTTATCAACAGTCCGACGCTAAGTCAATCATAACGATCACACCTGCAGGAAATAATCTTCAAGTGGATGCATCGATTGATCAGGCAGATATTGCCCAAGTTAAAGTGGGACAGATGGTGGATATAACGCTTGATGCGTATCCCGATGTGCATAACAGCGGAACTGTGAGCTTAGTTGCCTTACAAGGCACGATCGTTTCGAACGTTACGACCTTTACTGTCACGGCAACGGTAGAGCAAGCCAGCGAGTTGCTTCGTGCAGGGATGAATGCCAATATCAACATTGTTGTGGCGGAGGCAAAGAATGTTTTAACAGTTCCCAGTGAAGCAATCAAAACCAAGGGAAATCATAAAACCGTTCTAGTCCCTATGGCCTCAAGTGCAAGTGGTACGGGTCAAGCTGACCCTGCAGCTCAATCGAGCGCCACGCCCAAGAGTACAACAGATACTGGGAGTACTAAGCCATCCGTTAACGGCCCGGGTGTCCCAGTGGAGATCGGGTTGGATGATGGAACGAATGTAGAAATCAAAAGTGGTATTAAATTAGGGCAAGAAGTCATTACCGGTACTAGTTCGTCTGCGACAGCCAAAGCTGCTTCAGGATTTAGTTTCGGGGGCGGTAATAGAGCGACCGGTGGTGCTCCTCGTTAATAATAGTATAGATTGAAGTTGCCTAATACGTCAGGAGGAATGCTATTTGATAGATCTCAAAGGGATCAAAAAGATATATGCGAACGGTGATATTCAAGTCGCGGCTTTAAGTGGGGTGGACCTTCACGTAGGCGCAAGTGAGTTTGTAGCCATTATGGGACCCTCTGGTTCCGGCAAATCGACGATGATGAATATTCTAGGATGTTTGGATACTCCAACAGAAGGAGAATATTTTCTCGACGGAACGGATGTGGCGAAGGCCAGTGGCGATGATTTATCGGTGATTCGTAATCGCAAGATTGGCTTTGTCTTTCAAGGCTTTAATCTTCTTGCTCGGACGACGGCTGTGGAAAATGTAGAACTGCCTATGCTCTATGCAGGCATGGGAGGTAAAGAAAGACGGGCTCGTGCAATTGCTGCCTTAGAATCCGTTGGCCTGGGAGATCGGATTCATCACCGTCCCAAAGAGCTATCGGGTGGGCAGCAACAGCGGGTAGCCATCGCGCGTGCGCTCGTTACAAACCCTTCGATCATCTTGGCGGATGAGCCCACTGGGAACCTAGATAGTCGATCTAGCGAAGAGGTTATGGCCATCTTTCAGAAGTTGCACTCATCGGGTAACACTATTATTATTGTGACGCACGAACCAGAAATTGCCCAATTTACCGAGCGGATTGTGCGTTTCCGTGACGGTCATATTGAAGGGGACGAACGCGTAATAAATCCTCGTAAGGCCAGCACAGGTTCTTGAGGAAGGAGCACCAAAGTGAACTTTTTGGAAAGTATCCGGGTTTCTCTCAGGGCTTTGCGAGCGAACAAACTGCGATCCGCATTAACGATGCTCGGGATTATCATTGGAGTAGCGGCGGTCATTGCCATGGTTGGCATCGGAAATGGAGCAACTGCATCGATTACTTCTCAGATCCAAGGCATGGGCTCGAACCTTCTGACAATCAGCCCTGGGCAGTCGAATACTGGAGGGGTTAACGGCGGGGCGGGTAGCTCCAACACCCTGACGATGGATGACGTTGATAAGATTAAAATAGGAACGGCGGTGAAGGCTGTTGCCCCTGTGGCGAATTCAAATGCTCAAATAGTCTTGGGCTCAGGAAACACCTCCACCAGTATTACTGGAACCACAGAGGGCTATGAAGTCATTAAAAACGTAACGATGGCTCGTGGCCGGTACATTACGAAAGAGGATGTAAGTAGTAGCGCAAGAGTCGCAGTTCTTGGTCCAACGGTTGTGGAAAACCTCATGGGTGACGCAAATGGTAATATTATTGGGAAAACCATTAAAATAAATAACGTGCCGTTTCAAGTCATTGGGGTGACTACCGCTACGGGGTCTACAGGATTTCAAAGCAGTGACGACCTGATTACCGCACCGATCACCACAGTTCAGGCGCGCTTAATCGGTAAAAAAACGGTGCGTAGTATTTTGGTATCCGCTTCCTCAGAGGCCTTTATGCAAACCGCCCAAGATGAGATTACGGCAACTTTGCGAAAAGCCCATAAGATCCAAGTCGGCAAAGATAACGATTTCAGGGTCCAGAATCAAGCCGATATGTTAGCGACTATGCAAAATGTTACTAAAACAATGACCATGCTGCTTGGCGGAATAGCTGGTATTTCTCTATTGGTCGGGGGGATTGGAATCATGAACATCATGCTCGTTTCAGTCACAGAACGAACGCGGGAGATCGGAATTCGGAAAGCGATCGGGGCTAAAAGCATGGATATACTATTGCAATTTCTTATTGAGGCCGTCGTACTCAGTATTCTGGGAGGAGGCATTGGCATCGCCCTCGGTTATGGAGGCTCAAATCTTGTGGGTAAAGCCTTAACATTGGATACCAGTATATCCGTGAGCTCTGTACTTGTGGCATTTGGCTTTTCGGCAGCAATTGGCATCATCTTCGGAGTCTTCCCAGCGCGAAAGGCCGCTGCCATGGATCCAATTGATGCCTTAAGGTACGAGTAAATGCAAGAAGGGGGACGGTTCTTTGACTTGCTCCTTGACTTGGATCCTTCGACCGAACTATGGTGTTCACTATCGGGTTCTGTAAAATAGAGAGGAGAAATAGAACGTGGGAAAAAAGAAACAGACTCAGACAGTTTTAAGTATCCTGATGATGGTCTTGTTGCTGATAGGAATGATTCCGGGGGTGGCTGTAGCTGCTATTGGTGATGAGGATACTACGGCTAACGAGTACATTACCTTGAGAGGGCTTGAGTTCGTGTCGGAGGAAGACTCAACCCTGATTATCGGAGAGCCAACTACAATAAATTTAAAATTAAATCGAATTCCAGTGAGCAAGCTTTTCACAGGTGCGGTCAATGCGATCATTACAGATTCTGACGGTAAAGAGACACATTATGCTGTATCCGGGGGTAGTGGTTATTACAACACTTCCAATGTCACCTTATATGAGCCAGGTGATTACACGCTCAAGGTTAGTGCAGTGGCCCCGAACAAGGGCTCAGCAACTGGGATAATCAAGGTCCTCGATGCAAAAACCATTGTAACTGGTTCTCTCATGGTTAACATGAATAACTCACTAAGTGTAAAAATTACAGACTCTGATGGGAATATTTTGCAAAAACGAGTAGTCACCGTTGATGGATCGGCTGTTGATGCAAGTCCAGCAACCCAAAATTATACGACTTTAAATGACGGAACGTTTGTCCTTAACATGACTCCGTCAAAAGCGGGCAATGTCAATATTCTCTTTAGTGGAAAGATCATTGGGACAATCCCCGTTAGTCCAGCTTATGTAGCGGGTAAGCGTATCGGATCACAAGCTTTCGATAACGTGGCTCTTTCGGTCGAGATCGCCAAGCAAGGTTGGTCGAGTGCGACAAATGTAATTTTGGCGCGAGATGATCAATTTTCAGATGCTCTGGCAGCGGCTCCACTTTCTAAAAAACTCGACGCTCCTATTCTAATGACGGGTTCTTCTATCTTAGACGAACGGACGCTAGCCGAGATTCGCGAGCTAGGCGCTCAAAGCATATACATCGTTGGAGGAACAGTGGCCGTTTCTCAGGGTATCCAGGATAGCTTGAAAGGGTTCAATGTTACTCGGATAGCTGGACAACAAGGCTATGATACAGCCGCTTCAATTTCCGCTAGTGTGGGAATTGACCCCACCCATACCGTATATCTTGCCAATGGTAGTGCAATCCCAGATGCTATTGCGATCAGCGCCTTTGCAGCTATACAAGGGAGTCCCATTTTACTTACGGATCAGGATCAACTACCCGCTTCTACAATTCAGGCCTTGACAGATCGTGGTGTAAATAATGTTGTTTTACTAGGAGGCACTGCTGTCATTAGCACTTCAGTGGAAGATGCATTACGCGCCAAATATTCGGTTAAACGCTGGGGTGGCAATGACCGCTACGATACCCAAAGCGTAATATTTCAAAATCTCTTTAATACGCAAACACCCCAATCCCCGCTTTACTTCACCTCTGGACTGGTTCGACAAGATGATGTCAGCTCAGGAAAACCGTATGCAGATGCTCTGTTAACGGCTGCTTTGGCAGCTAAAACTGGTGGATTTGTGGCAATGACACAACCGAAGACCCTGCCCTCGAGCCTAAACTACTTTCTATTATTCAATAAAGGGTATATTTCCAAGGCTGCAGTGGTGGGTAACGATAGTGGCGTTTCCGGGGATTTGGAGTATGAGCTTCAGGAGATGTTGGACAGGTAGAGGACTTGTGTGACACAGCGCTCGGTGCATACGACCCAGAGAGGGACTTGTGTGACACAGCGCTCGGTCATACGATGCAGAGCAAACTAACCGTTCAAGCTCCAGCTATGGGGAGCGGGGTTCCCACCATATGCGCCGTCCTTGGCGCAATGGTGGCAGCTCACATCCTTGTTCGCTGCCCCGTATCTGGGGTCGGGAGCTTGAACGGAAGTTTGCTGGGCTGCTTTCGTAAAGACGTCGCGCTCTGTCACACTGCGTCCCGGGCTTGGAACGGAGAACGCAGAACGGCAGCTGGGGTGGACGGCACATTTCATGTGCACCGTCTGCGTGAAGCACGTGGAGCATGGGGAAGCCTACTCGGAGTTTCTTTCTGCTTTCGTAAAGACGTCGCGCTGTGTCACACTGCGTCCCGTGCTCGGGTCGGAGAACGGAGAACGGGAACGGGGAGCTTGGGTGGACGGCACATTTCATGTGCACCGTCTGCGTGAAGCATGGGGACATGGGGACGGTTCTGTTGTTTCATTTGGGGTGCCTACACGGAAGGTTGCTTTCTGCTTTCGTAAAGAGGTCGCGCTTGTGTCACACTGCTTCCCGGGCTTGGGGTCGTGGGACGGGGAACGATTAGGCTTGCTTTGGAGTGTTTGGGAGACGGCACATTTCATGTGCGTTGTCTGGCTCTCTTTTTCCTGCGGTCTCCCGTGTCTGGGGGTTCTTACTTGGAAGTTTGTTCCGTAAAACAGGGGATTTGGCAATTGGGCTAAATCCCCTGTTTTTAATGACTTTTATGTAAATATAGATTATTTTGGTAACGCGTGGCGAAAGGTATATACTAAAAACAATACATTTGTTTAGCAGAACAGTAAAAACTAATCCCGAAGACTTAAAGATTCAAGGAAGATGAGGTGGCGGTGACTCTGCTGCTGATCTTATTTTTGCAGCAGGTCGTCACTAGGTCAAACTGTGAATCAGGTGTGGCTTGGGCCGTTCAACACTGGGGATTCGAGGGGGGAAAATAATGGAGCGAGGTATGGTGCACGGCGCAACCTTGGTTCTGCCAGATCGTATTTGCTCTGGCGGGATGATCTGGGAAGAGGGTATTCTGAAGGAAATATTTACAGAAGCTTCGCCAATTCAGCAACCTAGGCAAGAGGACCGGAAGGGATGGAACGTCTGGGGCCTGGAAGGGGATTTAGTGATCCCTGGTTTGATTGATACACATGTTCACGGGGCCGGTGGCTATGATGTCATGGATGGTACCCCGGAAAGTATACAGACCCTAGCTGAGGCGTTGCTGAAAGAAGGCACTACCGCATTTTTGCCGACAACTATGTCTTGCAGCCCCGAACAATTGACGAGAGTGGTACACAATGTCGCAGAGTTTCACAGGGGTTCACTACAAGGTGCGGAAAGTTTAGGACTCCATTTGGAGGGACCCTTTTTGGCGGTAGACTTCCGCGGCGCGCAAGCACCGGACCTGATTTGGGAAGGAGCTAAGGAGGAGAGTGCACAATTCCTAGCAAATCTGCTGAGCGAGTTTCCAGATCTGGTTAAGATCCTTACGTTTGCTCCCGAACGATCGGATGGGCGAGAACTTGCTGAAGTTTGCGCGGTGCATGGCGTAATTCCCTCGGCCGGGCATACGGGAGCGAATTATGCAGAGATGGAGCAGGCTGTGCGGTGGGGTGTGCGGCATATTACCCATGCCTTTAATGCTATGCCCGGAATTCATCACCGTAACCCTGGCCTCTTAACCAAAGCGCTATTGGATGAAACGATTACCATGGAGATCATTGCCGATGGGGTGCACATCCACCCGGCAGTGCTTGATCTGGTGTTAAGAAATAAATCCCCAGAGAGGGTTTGTTTGATTTCTGACGGCACTAGAGCAGTGGGCATGCCAGACGGAGAATACGAACTCGGGGGACAGAAAACTATTGTTCGCCAAGGTATGGCCCAGTTAGCGGATGGGACGATCGCTGGTAGTGCCTATCCCTTGCGACAGGGTCTAAAAACGTTGGTGCAAACTCTTCAATATCCGTTGCCGAAGGCTGTGTGCTATGTAACCTTAAATCCTGCCAAACTCTTAGGAATTGATAACCGAATTGGTAGTCTAGAACTTAACAAGGAAGCGACGTTTATCCGCCTGTCATCGGATTTTGATGTCAAGCAGGTTTGGTTACAAGGCAAGCTAGTGTTTCAGGCAAAGGGAATTTAGGAGGACGAAAATGGAATATCTTTACGCCCCGGACAATCTGAGTTTAGGCCAAATGGCGGCTCGTTGGGTGGCTCGTGAAATTTTAGCTTGCCCAAATCTAGTGTTGGGTCTTCCGACGGGAAGTACGCCGATTGGCATGTACCAATATCTCACCCGGCTGGCTCAAGAAGGGCTTATTAGCTTTGCTCAAGCTAGAACCTTTAACCTTGACGAATATGTCGGTTTAACGGTAGATCACCCACAAAGCTATGCTTTTTTTATGCAGGAACATTTTTGGAGTAAAGTTGACTTACCGAAAAGTAATGGTGATATACCGCGAGGAGATGTTTCCGATCTAGCTGCGGAATGCCGTAGGTATGATGACGCAATTCAAAGTGTCGGCGGCATTGGGGTGCAGATACTTGGTCTTGGACCCAACGGTCACATTGGTTTCAATGAGCCTTCACATAATCTTGAAATTCATACCCATGTCGTGGATTTGACGGCGGAGACAATTCAAGCTAATGCCCGATTCTTTCCGGGTTCTGAAGCAGTTCCACGCCAAGCGATCACGATGGGTGTAGGTAGCATTATGCGAGCCCAAAGAATCCTCTTACTGGTCAGCGGGGAGAGCAAACGAGACATTTTGACCAAGACACTCTATGGGCCTGTGAGCACTGCGATTCCCGCTAGCATACTACAACTGCACTCTGATTTAACCGTGCTCACGGACATTAAGCTTTAGAAGGCCAATCGTCGAGTATAGCTCAACCGTCAGGTCGATCTGACGGTTGGCTTTTTTTATGTCCTAACGATAGCCTCATGGATAGTAAACTTATTTCTATTAATACTAAGATAAAGAAGGTAAAGCTGAGAAAAGGTCGAATACAGTATTACATGCTACTTGGACTAATTAACCATGCCAATAAGAACCAGTCCATTGGGAATAATAAAGACTCTTATTGACTACTAATAATATGATCGGGTTAGGAAGAAGGGTTTAGATGGATCTGGACCGGAAAAGTGGTATACCGTATTACATTCAACTTAAAGAGCAGATACGGCGACGAATCACCCAAGGGGTTTGGACAGCAGGGACGAAACTTCCGACAGAACGGGAATTGGCTGAAAGCATAGCTATAAGCCGTAATACGGTCAGCCAAGCATATAAAGAGCTGGAAAGTGAAGGGATCTTGATTTCAGCTCGGGGGAGAGGGACGTTTGTAGCGGATACGTTGCTGATTATGCAGCAGGAAGGGCGTAAAGAGAAGGTTTTACGCATTGTTGATGTAGCCATGGAAGAAGCGGTCGGGCTCGGATTTTCCATTGACGATTTTGTATCCTTCGTGCATGTGCGCGGCATGGAAAAGAAGGATCTCCTTTCACGAATGAAAGTGGCCTTTATAGTAAGTAACCCAGAGCAGATGGCAGACGCCAATTGGAACTTAGGTCTCGGTGTAACGCTCCTGCCGTTTTTACTCTCTGAACTTCAGGAATCTCCTAGGGCTCAAGAGCGGTTAGCTGGGATGGATATGGCTGTCACGGGTGCAGCCCACTTAGCTGAAGTAAAAATCTTTTTAGCAAAACTTCCCATTCCCATTCTGGGCATATCGTTACAACCTAAACTGGACACAATTGTGCGCATAGCCAAATTGACCATGGGCCGTGATTTGGCACTGGTCTGTGAAAGCCAACAATTTGCTGAAAAAGTGATAGCAGCCCTCCATCAAGCGGGTTTACACCCGACGATAAAAACTCTAATTCAACCTAGTGAGGACAATTTGCGTGAGGAGTTGCCTAAATGTGGGGCCTTAATCCTAACGCCAAAGCTTCGACTGCGGGTTGAAAAAGTGCTTCCGCCAAACATGGAATGTATTGAATTTCAATTCGAACCAGATGCAGGCAGCCTCAATCTACTTCGAGGAGCCTTGCTTGAGATAAAAGGGGGGAAGATATGATGAAGCAACGTGTGATCGGCATGTTTGACTCTGGGGTTGGTGGACTAACGGTCATGAAAGAGATCCTGGATCAAATAAAGGATGTTCGAATCGTTTATTTTGGAGATACGGCTCGAGTTCCCTATGGAAACCGTTCTCGTGAAGAGCTCATCAGTTTTGGAGAAGAAAGTATTGCTTTTCTGATTGGACAAGGGGCAGAAGTGATTGTCGTAGCCTGTAATACTAGTTCGGCAACGGCGCTGCCTACTCTAAGGGAACGGTTTAATATTCCGATGATTGGAATGGTAGAACCAGGGGCCCGCTTGGCCGTGGAAAAAACATTAACGGGCAGAATTGGGCTAATTGCCACGGAAACCACTGTACGCAGTAAGGCATATTCGTCCGAAGTGAGTCGAGCGTTGTCTAAAGGGAGTTATCCAGATGATTCGGTGCTCCGGGAGGCATGGCAGCAAGGAGAAACAGCCATTGCCTTGGTCAAAGCTCAGGCTTGTCCTCTTTTTGTGCCTTTGATCGAGGCAGGACTGGCTAACTCTGCTGAGGCTAGAGGAATAGCGAGAACGTATCTCGAGCCACTCCAAGCGAACTGTGTGGATGTCCTTATTTTAGGGTGTACGCATTACCCCTTCATAGAACCAGTTCTTCAGAAAATCTTAGGGGAAAGCGTTCTTATCATAGATCCAGCTCAGGCTGTCGTCGAAGAACTTAGACAATTGCTTCAACGTATGGAAGGAGGTGGGTTATATGGACCTGTTGAACCACCCACCGTTTCGGTTCTAGGGAAAAAACATTGGCGGGCTCGCTATTACGTGAGTGGGGATCCAGGGCTTTTCCGGCAAGTCGGAAATACGCTCCTCCAAGAACCAATCGACTTGGTGGAACAAGTAACACCGGGAGAATGAACTCGATGTTCGATATTCGATATTCGATATTCGAGGTTCGATACAAGAAGCACGAAGCACTAGGTGCGAGATGTGACGGTGAAGTTTAATGTTCGAAGCTCGAAATGCAACTCTCGAAGTGGAAATTCCAAGTGCAAAGCTCGAAATGCGATGCGCGAAGTGGGAGGAATAATAGTGGAACAAAAAACCTTGGTCTTAGGGGTTATTGGCTCAGATGTACATGCCGTAGGAAATCGAATTTTGGACTACGCGTTCACTCAAGCGGGTTTTAAAGTGATTAACATTGGGGTGCTTGCCACTCAGGAAGAATTCATTCATGCCGCGATTGAAACAAATGCTGACGTGATCCTGGTTTCATCGTTGTATGGACATGGGGAGATGGATTGCCGGGGTTTGCGCGAGAAATGTCAGGAGACAGGAATCGGTAATATTCTGATGTATGCCGGGGGTAACTTGGTATGTGGGAAGCAGGACTTTGAGTCGGTCAGAGAACGGTTCTTGGGCATGGGTTTTGACCGGGTTTATCCACCAGGAACTATGCCGGAGACGGCTATTATAGATTTACGTAAGGACCTAAGGATTACGCAAGATTAAAGGGGGGGTGGACCTTGCAAGCAGTCCTTCTCATTGATTTCGGCAGTACATACACCAAAGTGACAATTGTAGACCTCGATCGAGAGGAAATCGTCGGGACAGGCCGAGCAGGTACGACCATTGAAACCAATATCATGGATGGGTTAAAAGCGGCGTTAGCTCAGATTCCTGAACCCGTAGAAGGGTGGAATTTTATTCGAAAACTCGCCTGTAGTAGCGCAGCTGGTGGGTTAAAGATGATAGCCAGCGGTCTAGTAAAAGAGTTAACAGGAGAAGCAGCCAGACGGGCAGCGCTGGGCGCAGGCGCGCGAGTTCAACAAGTATTTAGCTTTGAGCTGACGGCCCAGGATCTCGCCAAAATCACCGCCTCTAAACCAGATATCCTCTTGTTAGCGGGAGGTACGGATGGCGGGAATAAAGAGGTACTGCTGAAAAATGCTGAAATGCTCAGTCAGCTCCCGACCAGTCTACCGATCGTGATTGCGGGCAACAAAGTGGTCTCAGCACAGGCTGCGGAGATCTTGAAGAAACGGCATGATCCGGTGGTTGTAGCTGACAATGTGATGCCCGAACTCGGTGTTTTATCGGTAGAATCTGCACGTATGGCCATTCGGGACGTATTTCTATCACACATTATCAAGGCCAAAGGCTTAGACAAGGCTGAGGAGTTTCTGGAACGAATTATGATGCCAACTCCATCGGCTGTGCTCGCTGCGGCAGAACTTCTGGCGCAGGGTTACGGTTCTGAACGAGGAATGGGAGAATTGATGATCGTGGATGTCGGGGGAGCCACGACGGATGTTCACTCGATTGCCAAAGGTGACCCGAGTAAACCCAGCGTGATGCTTAGAGGTTTGCCAGAACCTTATGCTAAACGGACGGTAGAGGGCGATTTAGGAATGCGCTATAGTTCAGAAGCATTAGTGGAAACGGCAGGAAGGCGCCTGTCTGACTATCTCGGCTGGACAGAGGAGCAAGTCACCTGTCAACTTGGCTTATGCAAAGAAGATCCTTGGCGAATCCCCCAAACGGAGGAGGAAGTAAAGTTTGAGGTGGCGATGGGTCGAATGGCCGTAAGTTTAGCCGTGGATCGCCATGTGGGAACAATTGAAGTGGTTTATACCCCATTTGGAGCGACTTATGTCCAGCACGGCAAGGATTTGACACAATTACCTGTCATCATCGGGACGGGGGGAGTCCTTCTCTATCACCCAGAAGTCAAGGAAATTTTGCAAGGGGCGGTCTTTAATCCGATGGAACCTACGCTTCTCAAACCTCAAAACGCGGATTTTTATATAGATAAAGAGTACATTTTAGCAGCAATGGGACTGCTCAGGGAAGTGGCGCCACAAGTTGCACTACACATGCTGAAAAAATACGTAGTAAAAGTATAGTAGGAGGGTTTAGAAATGGAATTAACAGTCCAAAAGATAGACGAGGAAGAGTTTCAACGTCAGCGGCAGGAAGTCCTAGGACAATGGGAGACTGGTAAGGAAGTAAACTTTGAAGAAGCAGTTGCGTATCATAAGGAGTTACCCAAGAGTAAAGTATTTGCAGAAAAACTCGCAGAAGGAAAAGCGAAGGGGATCACCTATGCTCAACCGCGCGCTGGTGTGGCCCTTCTCAATGAGCATATCGAGTTGTTGCGTTTTCTCCAGGATGAAGGCGGGGCAGATTTCCTGCCGTCCACGATTGATTCCTATACCCGTCAAAATAGATATACTGAAGCACAATCGGGTATTGAAGAAAGCCAAGCCATCGGGCGCTCCATGTTGAATGGATTTCCGGCAGTCAACCATGGGGTTGCAGCTTGTCGGCGTGTGGTCGAAAGCGTTCAAGTGCCTGTGCAAGTTCGGCACGGTACCCCAGATGCCCGGTTACTGGCTGAAATTACGATTGCTGGAGGATTTACGGATTATGAAGGGGGCGGAATTTCTTATAACATTCCGTATTCCAAGGACGTTTCTATAGAAAGCACGATCAAATACTGGCAGTATGTGGACCGACTTATAGGTCTATACGAGGAGCAAGGGGTCAAAATAAACCGAGAGCCGTTCGGTCCCTTGACGGGAACACTCGTGCCACCGGCCATTTCTCATGCAGTTGCTGTGATCGAAGGGATCCTGGCGGTCTCTCAAGGGGTGCGCAGCTTGACACTTGGGTACGGACAGTGCGGTAATCTCATTCAAGACGTGGCAGCCCTGCATACCCTTCCTATTCTGGCAGAAGAGTACTTAGCCAAACTAGGCCTGCCGAAAGTGATGATCACCACAGTCTTTCACCAATGGATGGGTGGTTTCCCACAAGACGAGGCCAAGGCCTATGGGGTTATTTCCTGGGGTGCAGTTGCAGCGGCCTTAGCCAAGGCTACAAAAGTCATCGTCAAAACTCCGCATGAAGCGCTGGGGATACCTACCAAAGAGGCCAATGCTGCAGGACTTCGCACGACAAAGCAGATTTTGAACATGTTGAAAGACCAAAGCATGCCCATGACCCCAGAGCTCGCCTTGGAAGAGGAAATGATCTTGGCGGAAACAAGGGCCATACTCGATCGAGTGCTTGAACTAGGCGAAGGGGATGCCGCTGTCGGCGCTGTCCGAGCTTTTCAAGCCGGCGTCATTGATGTCCCCTTCGCTCCCAGTCGTTATAATTCTGGTAAGATTCTCCCAGCCCGCGATACGACGGGGGCCGTGCGACTATTGGATTTCGGGAATATCCCGTTCAATGAGACGATTAAGGAGTTTCATCGAGAACGCATCGCCAAACGCGGACGGGATGAAGGTAGGGATCCGTCGTTTCAGATGGTGATTGATGATATTTACGCGATTGGGAAAGGGATGCTTGTGGGGCGGCCAAGAAGTTAACATCTCGGCGGTTATCTTGAGAAAGAACGTCTGGGGATGACGTTGCTTGAGACTCGTTCACTTCGGGCGCTCGAGAGGGTCCGCGAGACACGCTCCTCGGCCATGCGTTCGACGTGGGAGGGCCGCGAGATACTTCGTTCAGCCACGCGCATGTCGTGTCAGACTAGGTCTCAAGTGTTGTATGCAAGTAGAGGGGTTCCTGGCAAATCAGACATCCCTGTCTGTTGCCAGCCTCGGACGTCCTGTCCTAGGCCCCTCAATGAAAGAACACTTTCGCCGAGTTTGACTACGACTCGCGCATAGGCTTCACGCTGTATTCTCGCGACCCTCCTGGGCTGGGAGCGTGAAAGTGGATTAAAGCCGAGTTTGGCTACGTACGACCGCAAAGGCTTCGGAGCGTGTGAGCGCGGACCCTCTAGGCTGGGAACGCTTGTGCTCAGCCCTGTTTTCCGGGTCGCTTTCGTGAAGTTTGGCGGGCTGCTCGCTTTTAGTCGTTCACTTAGGCTCAACCGGCACTTGCCTTACGGGTCAGGTAAAGCCCCTTGGGGGATTTTAGGCAAGGTGGGGCGAGGTTGCATGCTGGTGGCAATGGGACGTTTCGTTTGCCATCTCAAAGTCGAACTGTCCCTGTCCCGTGGCAATGGGACGTTTCGTTTGCCATCTCAAAGTCGAACTGTCCCTGTCCCTGCGTCTGATTCCGGCGTATTGGTCAGGTAAAGCCCCTTGGGCAAGAATTTATTACGAAGTAAAAACTGCACTCAAATTAATTATTAGATCGGGAAAGATAGATACAGTTATACTGTCTTCATCAGTGTACATTTCAGGCCGACTGAATCTTTCGTTTTTCTGAAGCAGAAAAACACTTACAAGTTTTTGATCAGGTTCTACGATCCAATATTCTCTTATACCGGCTTTTTCATACAGGTTGAACTTTACAAACCTATCCTTTTTTATCGATGACGGAGAAATAATTTCAATGATCATATCGGGTGCTCCATTACACCCCTTATCATCAATTTTGCATTTATTGCAAATAATAGAAATATCGGGTTCCACTATGTTTTTGACTTCTTTTTCGTTTTTCTCATAGTCTTGTGGCAGTCTTACACAAAAAGGCGCAGGGTAAATACTACAAGTTTTTCCCGTCAAATAAACTGCAATTTGTTTAGATAATTCCATCAGTATCTCTTGGTGTAGGGGTGTCGGAGCTGCTTGCATATAGGGTACTCCGTCAATAATTTCCCATCGTTCATCCACTGGATATGTCAAGTAATCTGCATACGTGTATTTTTTATCTTTTTGTGATAATGGCATAATAATCGCTCTCCTTCATATTTCGCATTCAGCTTGTGGAGATCTAATTATCTACTATTATAACTCTCGTGCTAGCATGACATCAATACTAAATACTATTATTTCCATCTATGACACAAATAACAATACATTGAGGAGGGCATACATATGAAAATTATTGACGTTATTGCTTCACCGGGGCTTACTGGATTTTATTTTGATGATCAGAAAGCGATTAAGTGTGGAGCTACTCAGGATGGGTTTACTTGTTGCGGGGAGCCGCAAACACCAGGGTTTAAGGCAGTTCGCCAACGGGGTGAGTCTATTTCAGTCATGCTTATTTTGGAAGATGGACAAGTCGCGTCGGGGGATTGTGCTGCCGTTCAATATTCTGGGTGTGGAGGGCGAGATCCTCTCTTTTTAGCGACTGAGTTTATTCCTATTATTATGGAAGAGATCGCGCCTAAGTTGATTGGGATGGAACTGGATTCTTTTCGCCGTGTAGTGGACCTTGTTGAGCATTCAAAACGGCCGAATGGAGACCGTTATCATACAGCCATCCGTTATGGGGTGAGCCAAGCTATTCTCGATGGGGTTGCTAAAGCGAAGAAAAAGACCATGACTGAAGTTATTCTTGAGGAATATGAACTTCCGATGATCCTTGAGCCTGTTCCGATCTTTACGCAATCTGGAGATGATCGCTATGATAATGCGGACAAAATGATTATTAAACGCGCAGGGGTGTTACCACATGCGCTGATTAACAATGTGGAGACAAAGCTGGGGAAAAATGGGGAATTGCTCTTAGATTATGTAGAGTGGTTGAGAAACCGGATTCTGACGCTCGGTGGGGATGATTACCGCCCAGTCCTGCACATTGATGTTTACGGCACGATAGGGATTGCCTTTGAAGATGATGTGGAGCGGATGGTTGAATACTTTGTTAAGTTAGAAAAGGCAGCGTCACCGCTACACTTGAGGATTGAAGGACCGATGGATGCTGGAAGTGTGGAGGGTCAGATTGAGCAGCTAAAGACTTTGCGTGTTGCTTTGAAGTCTCGGGGGGTTAAGGTGGAAATCGTCGCAGATGAGTGGTGCAACACGTATGAGGATATCGTCAGGTTTGTGGATGCTCAAGCGGCAGACATGGTTCAAATCAAGACTCCAGATCTGGGCGGAATTCAAAACACCATCGAGGCGGTACTCTATGCTAAGAAATTTGGTGTAGGTGCATATGTCGGGGGATCCTGCAATGAAACGGATGGCGGTGCACGGACTGCGGTACATGTGGCGTTGGCGACTCGTCCAGATCAGATGTTGGCCAAACCTGGTATGGGTGTCGATGAGGGGCTTATGATCGTGACCAATGAGATGGGGAGGACGTTAGCTATCCTAAAGTATCGAGAAGGGAAGTAGCTAGTCAATTATTTTTATGGTAGGGAGGGGCGTGAGACACATCCTTGGAATTAACGCCAAAATAATAGAAAAATGCAAGCGGTAGACAGTGTTAACTCAAAACCTAAGGATACCCAAGAGCTGTAAACTCTGCGTCTGTAGTGAGCTCGACGATGTATCTTATTCAGTGATTTATTTTTCAAGAACAGCGTATTTAAATCTGGAAAAGCCCCAAGAAAGCCCGCAAGCAGAGGATAAGCGTCCATGCTAAATAGTGCAGAAGCTAACAGTATAAATCCTGCAATGATAGCAAGAATGTAGTTTACTTTTTTTGTTAGCTCAAAGTGGGGAATTGAATCTAACACAAAATGGGACGCAAAAGCCAATACTAGGCCAACAGGTTTGTTGTTAGTAGTTGTGAAGAGAGTACTTGCAACGAGAATGTGGGTAAAACCAGTCATATAGTCACCTCAACCTACAAAGAATGAAGTAATAATATCATTATTTTGTAACTTGTGCAGTAACAAACCTTCGACAAACTAGGGCTTAAATTCTTGATGTAAGTGATAGTGCCGTAAGGAAACTATGATGCCCTGAAACAGGACAGGTATCACAGGAAAAGCTATGTTTAAAGAAGCAGTAATAACGGAAATTTTGAAATTGAAAAATGCATGAACACAGTTTGATCTCGATCATTTATGGTGGAGATATTTATTGAATAATTTTTAAAAGGTAAGAGCATGAAGTGGGCTTGACTCCTTATGAATGAGCCAGGGCGGAACACATTAATGTGTTCCGCCCTATTAAATGAAAGGTTTAAAATTGTTTGGAATTTGATTTTCGTAGCGATTCGATGGACCGTCTGAGGAAAAAGACGAGGAATCTAGGTTATTTCGGCAACGGGTCTTTAACGTAAGTTAGTTGCTCGCTTATTTTTGGAACGAAACCGTATATACACTATCACCAAGGCTAAAAATGCTCCGGTTGAATCTATAACTATATCAGATACTAATGGAGTTCTATTCGGTATAAACGTCTGATGCCATTCATCGGATGCGCCATATGTTGTGACAAAGAGCCAGGCAAGAAGATATGAAAATCTCTTGTTCTGTAAGATTCTTTGAACCGCAACTGCTAGCAGACCGAATACTGAGATATGTGCCATTTTTCTTACAAAATAATTATAATTAAGAAATATTTGCTCTGTTCCACTAAATGAGCCATGCGATGACGATGATAAATAAAATATCAAGGCACAGAACAAGAGGACAATTATAACCCAATAAAGTTTCCTTTGAAGCATCATCTCACCTCAGAAGTGATTATACCACACACAGGAAAATAATTACATATAGTATTGTTTCTTCTTAATCAATTATTAGAATGCTTCAGAGCTTTTTTCATAAGCTCCAAGAGTCCAGCTTTAATAGTACTTTAGTATCATCTTCTTATGCGAAGGTCTATTTCTTGTTACCTATATATTAGGTACCTGCGCGTATTGTGTATTGATATTACTCCTAATTCAAAGCACTGAATTGTTACATTCTGTCTATAAAGGAAGAAGGGGCAATCTATTTGTAATAAATTGTCCTTTATATAACTATTTATAGCGAATATTATCAATATTTTATAGAAAATAGTTTAAACATTGTAATAATATAACAAGGGTAATTAATTTTTCTGTCGAAATAATATGTAATATTCATGCCATATTCTTATTGTATCAGACTTAAGTCCTATTGTGCTATTAAATAAGTTTATCGCTTATTTATGGGTAAGGTGTTTTCACGATATTCCTCAGGAATATTTTTGGACTTATTATCTACTGCATAGCTGGTATGCTGATATACCTTTTCATTATTTGGTTTGTATAATCACCTTTTGCAGTATGCAAGTATAAGCGAACTTATTTCTATCTTTTTTGCGGTTTCTGTTGGAACGAGTAGTAGTACTCGTTATTTATTTCATAGCGCCGATGCTCTCGGTAGCAATTCTCATATGGCTTACCACCACTGAAAAGTTTTTGTGTTTGGGCGCTGTGAGAATAGCATTTTTGATATTGAGCAAGCACTACGTTCTGGATGATGTCCTGGTGTTAATCTCAAAACCAATATTTAAGATCGGAAAAAGTGGGGCTTTTTCTAACATGGAGTTGTCTTTTATGCAGTGGCTCATAAGCACGTTCCACTGATGGAACGAAATCCTGAGGAAGCTTGGAAGAACAATATCTTGGTACAATAATCTTGCCCAAATCTCCGATTGATGAAGGTAAAAACTTTTGTACTTATCTCCACAGATAAAGCCATCAATCCGACGAGTATAATGGGGGCTACAAAACGAGTAGCAGAGATGCATATTCAGAGTTTAGATCTTTAATCACAAACACGTTTTGTTGTCGTTCGATTTGGCAATGTCTTAGGGAGTCGAGGAAGTGTCATTACGACGTTCAAGAAACAGATTGCTAAGGGTGCTCCTGTTACCGTGACTCATCCAGAAATGGTTCGTTACTTCATGACGATTGCGGAGGCCGCTCAACTTGTTATACAAGGAGGCGCCATGGCTCAGGGAGGAGATATTCATTCTCGATATGGGTCAACCCGTTAAAATTGTTGATTCGGCAGGGATTTGATTCTATTATCTGGTTTCGAAGTGGCGTGGGTATTAAGATTGAATTTACGGGCATACGTCCTGGAGAGAAATTGTACGAGGAGCTGCTCACGGCCGATGAAGGGACTACATCAACGAAGCATCAAACGATTATAGAAAAGGGCTCCTATTTATCGTGGGGAGAAATACTTCAAGAACTTACAGTGATAGTACCCGGATTTAAGCAGATCCGAGGAAAAAGGAAAAGCTGATAATATCTGCTAAGTAAGCTTTATTTTTATCCCAAATACAGGTGTTTATAATTGTATGAAAGGCTTTGATGGAGGTGGGACAGTGAACAGGGTATTTGATATTCTTATTAGCCTTATAATGCTCATATTTTTAAGCCCTTTGTTACTCATCATTACGCTAAGCATAATAATTGATTCTAAAGGGCCGGTATTATTTACTCAAATGCGAATTGGAAAAAACAATAAAGCGTTCGTACTATATAAGTTCCGAACTATGAAAACTGAAACTCCAAATGTGGCGACTCATTTGCTGAGGGATCCTGATTATTATATTACCCCTTTTGGGAAGTTCTTAAGGAAGAGCAGTTTAGATGAGTTGCCACAATTCATTAACATATTAAACGGAGATATGACCTTCATAGGTCCACGCCCAGCTTTATATAATCAGTTTGATTTGATTGATTTAAGAACTAGGTGCGGGGTACACGCATTAAGACCCGGTGTTACTGGATGGGCACAGGTAAATGGAAGGGATTGTCTGGAAATAAGGGAAAAGGTTGATCTCGATTTTTATTACCTAGAACATCACTGTTTAGCCTTAGATATTAAGATACTGTTCTATACAGTGTTAAAGGTTCTTCAAGCGGAAGGGGTACGAGAAGGGAGCCAAAATCCAAGTATAGATGAGAAAAGAGAAAGTTCAATGTAGCGAGGTTAGTGTATTAAGGCCTAATTTAATTGCTATTAGTAATAGTATTAGTATTACTATAGTAATTCTTAGGATCATGAGAAGAGGTGGGAATATTGTCTGAACTAATCATCATAGGAATGGGCGGACACAGTAAGGTTGTCACAGATATGGCAATAATAAATGGTTATAAGGTTTTAGGATACCTTGATGACAATGAGCCGAATGATGTCGATCATGAAATGTATCTAGGCAAAGTTGAGTCTTTGCCTAGATGGGCAAAGGGAAATATGAGCTTCATTATTGCCATAGGTAATAATCTGGTGCGAAAAACAATCGCTGAAAAATATAAAGATCTTAAAATAGACTATGCAAATCTAATTCATCCGGCCGCCATCATAGGAAGTAAGGTGGAAATCCTTAGAGGGACTGTAGTAATGCCAGGGGCTATTATCAATGCTGGTTGTAAGATCGGTCAGCATGTAATAGTGAATACAGCTTCAGTCATTGATCATGATTGTAATGTGGGGGATTTTGCTCATATTGCTCAGGGCGCGGTTTTGGCTGGCGGAGTTACGGTTGGGAGTTGTGGACATGTTGAGGTTGGGGAGAGGGTTAGAGGTTGGAGTGTTGTTAGGGAGGATAGTGAAATAATTTAGTATGGATATTTGTGAAAAAATCATATTGACGGAAGTCTGGGGCTTATTGCTGATTGAAGGTCCGTTTACGGAGGAACAAAATGACGGTATGTGCTTATGAAATTATTAATACAGATATAAGCAGAATCCGCATCTTCCCGCGTTATGAGAAGAAACAGTATGGATATGCGTAAAGTTTGTAAGTATGACAAGGTCAAATTTTTCATCGGGGACGTGCGTAAATATGAGTAACGAGAATTTGGTGTCAATCATCACACCAGCATATAATTGCGAGAAATACATTAAGCAGACAATTGAAAGCGTGCGAACGCAAACTTATACCAATTGGGAAATGATTATTGTTAATGATCTGTCTTTGGATAATACGGAGGATATCATCCAAGAGTATGTTCAAATAGATAGTCGGATAAGGCTAATTAATCTTGAGGAGAACTCCGGCGCGGCAGTCGCTCGGAATCTGGCGTTGGAGAATGCTAATGGTAGATTTATTGCATTCCTTGATTCGGATGATGTTTGGAAGAAGGAAAAGCTGAAAGCGCAGCTTAAGTTTATGATGAACAACAAATACGGTTTTACATTCACCGGCTTTGAATTTCTAAGAGAGGTCGTTGATGAAAAAGCCAAGGTATTTCAGGTTCCAGCCAGTCTTAATTATAGTCAGGGACTTAAAAATACGGTGATAGGTTGTCTGACAGTAATGATTGATAAGGACATCGTCGGAGATTTTAAGATGCCGCTTGTAAGACGTGGGCAGGATAATCTGACGTGGTTGATGCTCTTGAAAAAGGGACATATCGCGTACGGGTTAAATAAAAATCTTGCAGGTTACAGACGTGTAACTGGGTCATTATCTAATAACAAGATTAAGGCTCTAAAGAGGCAGTGGACAAACTATCGAAAAGAAATTAAGCTGCCGCTCGTTAAATGTATTTATTACTATACATGTTACGTATTGAATAATGTGAAGAAATATTATTTTTCGTTTAAGTCATAAAGTAAAAGAATTATAAAATTTGAATATAGTGGGGATAGACGTAATGAAGATAGCAGTAGTAGGAACAGGATACGTGGGATTGGTCACTGCAGTATGTATGGCGGAAAAGGGTCATCATGTATCATGTATAGACATTGATGAAAATAAAATAAACACGCTCATGAAGGGAATATCACATATTTATGAACAAGATTTACAAGAATTAATGGAAAGCAATGCTGAGAGACTGACCTATACTACAGACTATCAGTCAGCATACAAGGATGCTGAAATTATATTTATTTGTGTAGGTACACCTGAGAAGAAGGATGGATCTGCCAATTTAAGCTATGTATATGGTGTAGCAAAACATATAGCTGAATCTATTGAGAATAATTGTGTTGTAGTAGTTAAATCAACTGTTCCGATTGGAACCAATGACAAGGTTAAAAAGATATTAAATGACAGCAAGATACATCAAGTAAAGATAGACGTTGCTTCAAATCCTGAGTTCTTGGCTCAGGGTACAGCAATGAGAGATACGCTTCATGCCAGCCGTATTATTGTTGGTGTAGAAAATGAAGAGGCAGAGAAGGTAATGCGTGAGGTTTACAAAGACTACGATGCACCAGTACTTGTGACCGATATACGAAGTGCAGAAATGATTAAATACGCATCAAATGACTTCCTCGCTTTAAAAATATCTTATATTAATGAGATCGCAAACTTTTGCGAACTTGTTGGTGCTAATGTTGACGATGTTGCTGCAGGAATGGGGTACGACAGTCGTATTGGGAATAAATTCCTGAATGCTGGTATTGGGTATGGAGGATCTTGCTTCCCCAAGGATACGAAAGCGCTTCATTGGCTTGCAAGTTTCAACGATTACGAGTTAAAGACGGTAAAAGCAGCTATTGAGATAAATGAAAATCAAAAGCTGAAACTTATAAAAAAGGCAAGAAAATATTTTGATACATATTCAGAACTGACAGTGGCTGTGTTAGGGCTAACATTCAAGCCAGGCACAGACGATTTAAGAGAAGCACCGTCACTTGTCAATATACCGATATTACTTGAAGACGGTGCAAAAATCAAGGCGTGGGATCCTGTCGGCACAAGCAACTTTAAAAAACTATATCCAAATGAAATTATATATTGTACCACTATAGACGAAGCGATAACCGAGGCCGATATTTGCTTTATATTTACCGAGTGGGACGAAGTAAAAAAGTATGATGTTGAAAAATATAAAAAACTGATGCACACGCCTTATGTTTTTGACGGCAGAAATTGTTACAAGATTGCAGACATGAAAAATGCGGGCGTTGTTTATGAGTCAATAGGAAGATGAGTTTAATCGGAGGAAATTATAATTGAATATCATCATAACACTAAAGAACATCACCCAAAAAATATACAAACGCAATCAAACAGTGTTTACAGTTGATGTTGAAAAGCAAAAGGATTTTTTAAGTGCTTTCTCAGAACCTGAAGATCTGTTTGAACGCTCATTTTTTCAGTATAAATGCCAGATAAATAAGCACCCTGCGGTACTGGTGATTATTCAGAGTAGCGTTGCAGCAGCTTTGCTGCCGGTTTATTATTTAAAACTCGCATCAAGGCTAAAGGGTATCATACCACACGCTAGGGAGAACTGTGCCGTTTTTTTTAGTGACGGCATATCTGATCTGACGATACCAGATTGCTTGAGAGTAGAGTATAATGAGATTATTCCCTGCATGTTTGCAGAAAAAATGTATATTGGTATGCAAGAGAAGAAGTTGCTTTGTGCACTTTTTAAGCGGTATTGGTATTCACCGTATTTTATATTCAAATGTATGCTCAAAATCGGCATGTACGCCGCAAAAATAGAACAATTCAATCCAAGAGCAATAATTGCCTACAGCGAATTTTCCTTTACATCGTCCGTACTTACCGAATACTGCCGCATACGCAGGGTTGAACATATCAATATTATGCATGGCGAGAAGCTGTTTAACATCCGCGATACCTTTGTTCAATACGACAGATACTATGTCTGGGATGAGCATTATATTACTCTCTTGACAGATCTACGTGCTGACAAGGATCAATTCCATATCGCAGTTCCCCCCAGCGTAAAACTTGAATGCAACAGTAATGACGAGCCGCTATATGATTATACCTATTACTTAGGCGGAGAAAAAACTGAGGAACTATATAGCATCAGAGACGTACTTTTGAGAACGGCTGCACCGCGCTTACGCATTTGTATCCGCTATCACCCGAGGTTTTGTGAAGCAAATGAAATAAAGCGTATATTTACTGGGTTTCAAATAGAAAACCCTACAGAAATGTCGCTGAATATATCGTTTTCAAAGACAAGATGCGCAGTTTCGTTATTTTCAACTGTGTTGTATCAGGCTTATGAAAGCGGTAAGGAGATTATCATTGACGATGTGACAGATAAGGCGAAATACGTAAAGCTCAAGGACCTGCGATATATTATGCTCGAAAAGCCGCATCGAAAGTTATCAGAGTACTTATCTTGCGAGGAGAAGGAAAATGTATAGGTTTACCGTAATCTCCAAGCGGCAGGTGAAGAATTGCAAGGGGAACTTCCCCTCACGAGATGAGTCTTCCTGCTAAGGTATTCAAAATCCTAGATATGGAACATTATGAAAAACCCAAAACTGGGAGGCGGTTTATATAATTAAAATAGAAGTTGGTAGGATATGAAAGTATTATTTTTGGCATCATATATCACAATTTTAGAGGATAATTCCTTTACAAAAAATATCACTGGTTACGGGTATATGGTACGGGATATTGCAGACTATGTGTCAAGAACCGGTATAGATGTTGACGTTATTACCTCGTCAGCCATAACACAGGGCAGAAAATATAAGGCGTTTAACATACTCAAGCGGACGTGGGCGAACATTTTGCTACACATAAAGCCCTATTACTTAAAAAAGACGATGCAGGATATCAAAGTGTACTTTCCGCGGCGCAGTCGCATTGTCAAGATGCTGTATTATTCCCTTTGCGCAGGGTATGTGGAACATATCTTAAAACGCGGGAATTACGATATAGTACATATCCATGGCATCGGGTTTGGGTCAAAGCCGTATATTGACTGCTGTGAGAGATTGGGTGTCAAATATACTGTTACACTGCATGGCCTAAATTCCTTCAGCGACAGTATTAAGATGGAGAGCGGTGAAAAACAGTTTGAAAAAGACTTCTTGAAATATGCATATAAAAGCAGCATTCCACTTACGGTAATCAGCACAGGTATACTAAATGTTGTTAAGGATTATTTGGAAATGAAAGACGATATTAAACATTTTAACGTTGTCACAAACGGTACCGATGTTGCTGAAAAGCGCGGCGATACTTTGGACATCCGCCAAAAATACGTGATAAAGAATAATAAAGGTGTAATGCTTTGCGTAGGGAATTTATCTGAGCGCAAGAATCAACTGCAAATCGTCAGGGCATTCGCTTTGCTTCCTGATAAAATCAAAAATGGTCTTTGTATTTTATTCTTAGGAAAAGATGCAACTAACGGTGAGATAGACGGTAAGATTTGCAAACTTGGGTTAGAAAAAAATCTCATATTATGTGGTAATGTCAGCAGGGATGAAATTAATTCATATTATAAGCAAGCTGATTATACCATCCTAGCAAGTATCTCAGAGGGCTTTGGATTGAGTATTATCGAGGGCTTTGTCTATGGACTGCCCAGTCTCACCTTTGCAGATTTGGACGCAGTTGAGGATTTGTTTCACGAAAAGGCTATGCTCACGTTAACCAATCGAAGTGATGAAGCCTTGGCGGACGGCATAGCTAAAATGCTTTCCAAGGACTGGGATAGGGAATTTATTCAACAATATGCCAAAAACTTCTCGCTTGAGGGTATGGCGCAGGAGTACGTGAAAGTCTATCAAGAAGTTGTGGGATGATCTGAGGTGGTACTTCGATTAGAGAGGGATATAGTATGCAAGAACGAATATCGACAACTAAGCTTATGTACATTGTAACAGCAGTTCTGACAGTTGTGCTGCTTTTGTCTGCCAATTCCACAAACTCGTCTTTAGCGCTGTTAACCTATGCATTTTTACCAATTGGACTATTTATGCCTGAGGTTTTATTACCTGCGTACTTTATTGCCTCTCTTTCGAGTAACTTCTTCATGGCGGCACAAGGCGTTGGCTTTGGAAGATTGTTGGCACTTGTAATTATCGCAGGTGTTATGCTTAGGAAGATAGGAAGAAGAGAACCGCTTCTAGCGAAATGGATAGTCAATTGCACGTTCATCGCATATGCAACTTCTGCGTCTTTCTTATCAGGCTATGGTAGTAATTTAAGTCCGATCTATATTATGGGCCTAAACTTATTAGTTTTGATAGCTATGGCTAATTTATCTTTAAATAGCGAGGAATTATTAGAACTCTTTCGTGCCATATTATTTGCAGTACTTATAACTATCGTATTTTATGTGGTATCGTTCATACAAAATCCGCAAATACTTCCCAACGGTCGTTTGACCCTTTTTGAGGGTATCAATGAAAACCGCTTCGCGATGATGATGGGACAAATGTCCGCATTTTGCCTTGCTTATATGATTTTTTCTAATAAAATATTTACTAAAGTCATTTGCCTGTGTGGAGGAGCAATCACTGCATATTTTGTTTTGATGTCAGGCTCGCGCTCGGCATTGATTGGGCTTGTTGTAGGCTTTTTGTTAGCTGCTCTTATTTCGATGAATATTCAAAACAAACTTAAGAAACATTTTTTTAGTTTGCTAATTACTTGTACGGTTGCTGTATTTATATTCTATTCTATCATTGAAATCAACCCCGTGCTCCTTAAACGAATGAACATAGGTGAGTTAGTTTCATCAGGAGGAACGCATCGTTGGCCGAGAATTGTAGCAGAATTTCAGTACATTATTCCATCGCATCCTTTCTTTGGAGTTGGATTAGGCTCGGACAATGAAACGATAGCTTTAGCTCAATATATGGATGACCCAGGCTCTTCCCATAATTTTCTCAGCAGCTCTTTAACACAGGTTGGAGTCGTTGGTTTTATAGCTTATATGAGCTTTTATTGGAAAATAATTAAGGAAACAATCTCTCAATTGAGATCAAAGGAAGTACTCATCATTCCGCTCATGTTGATTATGACGTTGGTATTTAATGGTATTGGCGAGGTGATATTTAGTGAAAGGATATTTTGGAACAACCTTTCCCTTGCAGCTCTTTGCCTAGCTACATATTCTACTGAAAATAGAATAAATGCAAGAAAACTATCTGATAGCAAATTTTTTGAGATTACTGAAAGACCGAATACATAAATGGGAAGATATAAGAAGCTATTATCTAATACATTGATATTCACTATAAGTGAATTTTCTTCCAAGTTACTGGTATTCTTTATGCTCCCCGTATATACGCGGTTGATGACAACAGGAGATTATGGGGCAAGTGATTTCATAAACTCAAGTGTCGGACTTTTGATGCCTGTGCTCACGCTGTGTATTGCCAACGGTTCGCTGCGTTTTGCGATGAACCACCATGAGGACCACAAACAGGTCTTTTCCTTTGGAATAAAGGTGATAATTGCAGGCTTTGGAATACTGCTAGTTGCCTATCCAATCTTTTTGCAGATTGGCGTTATCAATGATTACCTTTTTTTGTTTTATCTTACTTATATTACTAGTGCAATTTATAACTACTTAAACCAATTCGCACGCGGAATTAATAAAATAAAACTTATTGGTATCTGCGGTGTACTTAGTACAATTATCGTGGTTACGTCTAATATTGTGCTACTAATGGTGTTCCGCTTGGGTTTAACGGGGTATTTGATATCCTTTATTCTCTCCCACGTTATCGGTTCGATAGTACTGTTCATCGGGGGTGGGATGCACAAGTACACGTCGTTAAAACATAGCGAAAAGCGACTGAAAATTGATATGCTAAAGTACTGCATACCACTTGTTCCAAACTCATTAAGCTGGTGGCTTAACAATGCCGCGAATCGTTACGTTATCATCGCTTTCTGCGGTGTGTCGCAATTAGGGCTGTTCTCTGTCGCTGCGAGAATACCAACAATACTTACAACTTTGCAAGGTGTTTTTTATCAAGCGTGGCTATTGTCCGCCATCAGCGAATATGAAAGTGAAGATAAGTCGGAGTTTTATACAAAGGTGTATAAGTTTTACAACCTTTTGATGTTACTTAGTTGTTCAGCGCTGATAGGACTGGTAAAAGTGATTTCAGGCATAATGTTATCGGGAGAGTTTTACACAGCGTGGAAGTATATACCACTCTTATTGGTTTCTGTAGTGTTTGGCGCACTCGCCGGCTTTCTGGGCTCATTGTATTCGGCAAGCAAGCAAACCAAAATGCTTTTTATTACCACCTTTGCGGGCGGCATTGTGTCGTTAATCTTCAATTTCCTGCTTGTGCCGTATTGGGGGCCAATGGGCGCATCAGCAGCAAGCGTTGTTTCATATGCGGTGGTGTGGCTGATGAGGCTTATTGACAGCAGGAAGTATGCAAGGCTGCAGATATGCCTTGTGAGGGATTGCTTCTGTTATGTGCTTATTATTGCACAAGCTATAATGACGGTATATCTGCCTAGCAAAATGGGATATGTAAGCTCCATAACGGTTTTTGTAATAATTGTATTATTTAATTTTAAAGACTTAAGGGTTCTGTATCGTCTGGCGGAGAGCTTTATTAAAACAAAACGGGGGAAATAAATTAATGGAGAACAAAGTAGGTTTAATATCGTATCATTTTTTACATAATTATGGAACAATGCTTCAGGCTTATGCGTTACAGCGCAAAATCAGTGATTGGGGATATAATGTAGAATATATTGATTATCGTTTTAAGGAATTGAGGCCATCGTTTTGTCAAAGAACATGGACAAGGACAAAAAGACTGGGAACTTATTTATTACAGTTTAGGTTTTATTCTATTAGGGCAGTATATTCGGCGAAAATGGCTATCCGTGAAGAGTATTATGATAATTTCTATACTAATTATATCCGTACAGGCTCGGTGCAATATGCAACCCTTCAGGAATTGGAATCACTACCACCGGAATATGATATTTATATCGTTGGAAGCGATCAGGTGTGGAATCCTAATCTTTCTTGTGCAAGCGCTGCTTACTATCTTAGTTTTGTAGAAGACGATAAAAAGAAGGCCTCGTATGCACCGAGTGTAGGTGTTACTTCATTTACACCTGTTCAAGAGCAAAAGATGGCCGGGCATATTGGATTCTTTAATTATCTGTCTTGTCGGGAAATAACTGGTTCAAAACTATTAGAATGTATATGCAGCAAAAAAGTAACGCACGTAGTAGATCCTACATTACTGTTGAAACAGACAACATGGGAAGAAATTGCAGTTAAACCTAAGATTTTAGAGCCGTATATATTGTGTTATTTTTTAGGAAACCAAAAACACCCAAGGGAATTTGTCAAGCTACTCGAAAACAAGACGGGAATTAAAGCGTATTACATACCTTTTACGCCACCAGATATGATAAAGAAAACGGCAATTTTTGACGTTGGACCAGCAGAATTTTTGGGTTTGATACAAAACGCTTCTTATGTTTGTACTGATTCTTTCCATGGAAACGTGTTTTCCATTATATTCGAAAGACAGTTTTATAGCTTCTGTAAAAGAGCAAATACTGATCAAACCTCGGATAACAGCCGTATTACGGAATTGTTAAAATGGACTGGCTTGGAAACCCGTTTAGTTACTGCTGGACAAAGACTTTCTGAGGAGGAAAATAAAATAGATTATACGCTAGTGGAATCTCACATAAAGCTAATGAAAGCAAGTTCAGAAGCGTACTTGTTAGAAATACTGCATTCGGCAGGAGGTAACTCCCGTGTTGTGTAATATTGAAAGCTGTACAAGTTGTGGGGCATGCGTAAATATATGCTCAAGAAATTGTATTAAACTGAAATATGATAATGGTTTTTTACAACCATATATAAATGAAAACGAATGTATTCACTGTAGTATATGTGACACTGTATGTCCCGAGTTGAATCCAACAGAGCGGTGTAATTATTCGTTACCCGTGTGTTATGCGGGTTGGAATAAAGATGCAAAAGTAAGACAAAGCAGCACCTCTGGTGGAGTGTTTTCTGCTCTTGCGGAATACATGATTTCATTAGGTGGCATCGTATGCGGGGTCATATTGGACGATGAATTGCGACCATATCATACAGTTGCTACCACATTGGACGAGATAAAGAGAATGAGGGGCTCAAAATACCTTCAGAGCGACACCAGGTTAATCTTTCGGCACGTGAAAGAGGCGCTTTATTTAAATAAGCATGTTTTATTTTCAGGTTGTCCTTGTCAGGTTGCCGGACTGTATGCATTTCTTACAAATAAGAAACATGAAAAGTTGATTACTTGTGAAGTTGTATGCCATGGTGTTGCTTCCGCAGCTGTATTTGACTGGTATAAAGCGTATTTGGAAAAGAAGGTAGATTCGCCAATTGTGGATGTAAATTTCCGGTCGAAGAAATATGGGTGGACTAATTCTGCTATGAGTTTTTTTTATTTAAATGGCAAAAAAGAAACAGTCAAGGCACAAACTAGCATATTTATGAGAGCGTTTTATGCTTCCTTATGTGTACGAAAATCCTGCATCAAATGCAGATACGCAAGCCTACCGAGAGTAGCAGACATTACAATCGGTGATTATTGGCGTTCAGTAGTGCAGAATTATTCTAAAGAAGAGAGACGACGAGGTATTTCTTTGATAGTGCTGAACAGCGAAAAAGCAGCTAATTATATTTTAGCGCTACAAAATAAGATTTTTTGCGAACTAATTACATTGCAAGATGCCACAGCAGATAACACAAATATCGTTAGGTTGGGGAAAGTCAATCCGAAGAGAGATGAATTTCTTGCAGAATTTGCACATTCAGATGTTCAATATCTATCGTCTAAGTATTTCCCGATCTCACTCAAAGGTTACATATCTGCGATGATTGGCAAGAGGTGGATTTATAGATTAAAGGCTATTGTAAAGAAACTACAGCGAACGTGAAGAATCCGAATGAAAGGTGTTGATAGCAATAATGACCAAGTTCAATATCAAAAAAGGATCTTCTTGTCTCTGAGCATGACGGAGATTCCGTCAACCAATTGACTGCATTGATAATTGTTAATGTTAATAGAAATATGGAGGCGAGGCAATATGTCGGATAAAGTGCTTATAACCGGTGCTGATGGGTTTATCGGTAGCCATTTAACAGAAAGCCTGTTGGAAGCGGGTTATGACGTGAAAGCTTTTGTATATTATAATTCGTTTAATAGCTGGGGTTGGCTTGATACAATCCCAAAGGACAAGCTGTCCAATATAGAAGTATTCTCAGGGGATATCCGCGATCCTAACGGTGTGCGAGAAGCAATGCGAGGTGTGGATATTATATTTCATCTTGCTGCGTTGATTGCTATACCATTTAGTTATTATTCACCCGATTCCTATGTGGATACAAATATTAAAGGAACACTAAACGTGTTACAGGCAGCTAGAGATTTAGAAACTTCAAGGGTGCTAGTTACTTCGACATCAGAAGTATATGGTACAGCGCAGTATGTACCGATTGATGAGAAGCATCCTTACCAAGGACAATCTCCATATTCTGCTACTAAGATTGGCGCAGATAGCTTAGCAGAATCCTTCTTTAGAAGCTTCAATATGCCTATCACCATTGTAAGACCATTTAATACTTATGGTCCGAGGCAGTCCAACCGAGCTGTAATACCCACAATCATCACTCAGCTTCTTGCTGGAAAAGAAGAAATTAAATTGGGTTCATTAACTCCTACTAGAGACTTCAACTACGTTAAGGATACAGCAAACGGCTTTATTGAACTCTCCAAGTCTGTTAATACAATTGGGGAGGAAGTCAATATTGCTACTCAGCAGGAGATATCGATCGGAGAATTGGCTGGTGAGCTTATACGACAGATTAATCCTAAAGCAAAAATTGTGTGTGAAGAAGAAAGATTGAGACCTGAAAAGAGTGAGGTTAACCGTTTGCTTGGTTCTAATGAAAAAATTAAGAGATTAACCGACTGGAGCCCGCAGTACACTTTTGAGCAAGGCTTGGCGGAAACCATAAAGTTCTTTAAAAATAATTTAGATAAGTATAAAGTTGATATTTATAATTTGTGATAAATAAAAGTATATTGTAATAGTTAAACTCTAAAAAATTGACAATATTTTAAGAGGTGAGAATATGGATAAATTTATACCATTATCAGTACCGAATTTGAAGGGCAAGGAATTAGAATATGTAACACATGCGGTTGAGACGGAATGGGTGTCAACCGGCGGACCGTATGTCGATGATTTCGAAAATAAAGTCGCTGAGTACGTCAAAATAAAAGGCGCTGTATCCTGTCAAAACGGTACATCGGGACTACATACAGCCTTGTTGGTTTGTGGCGTGACTAAAGATGATGAAGTCATCGTACCAACATTGACGTTTATCGCTGCAGTTAACCCTGTCAAGTATATAGGGGCTGAACCGGTATTTATGGACTGCGACGATTCGCTTTCTATGGATGCGAACAAGCTGAAGGAGTTCTGCCAATATGAGTGTAGCTTCGTTGATGAGAAGCTGATCAATAACACAACAAAAAAGCATATCAAAGTGGTATTAGTAGTCCATGTATTCGGCAATATGGCTGACATGGAAAAGATAATGGCGGTTGCGGAACAGTACAATATAAAGGTAGTAGAAGACGCTACGGAAGCACTTGGCACCTACTATACCGAAGGTAAGTATAAAGGGAGGTTCGCTGGGACAATGGGAACAGTGGGCGTTTACTCTTTCAACGGAAATAAGATTATTACAACCGGTGGTGGTGGAATGATGGTATCGGATGATGAAGATTTATTAAAAGTAGCTAAGCACCTGACAACTCAAGCAAAGAGTGATGAACTCTACTATACTCATGACGAAATAGGCTACAACTACCGCATGACTAACTTGCAGGCGGCGCTGGGTTTGGCACAATTGGAGCAACTTGAAGATTTCATTAAGGTTAAGGAGTTTCATTATAACCTTTATAATGATGGAGTTCAGGAGATAACCGGATTATCCATCTTGACATTTAAAGATGGAATTAGAAGCAATCACTGGTTTTATGCTTTGGAATGCGATAATGAATATCCACTGAACAGAGATGAGGTTATAAAGTACCTGTCATCAAAGAGCATACAATCAAGACCCATATGGGGCTTGATCTGTGAGCAGAAACCGTATCTGAGTTGCCAAGCATATAAGATAGACAAGGCGAAGTATTACTTAGAACATATCGTGAACATACCATGCAGCACAAACTTAACTAAAGAGGATGCACTGTATGTAGTAGAATGCTTAAAGAATCCTCAATAGAGGAACCATAGATCGGCAGGAGGTGGGGTTACAATGAACATCAAAGATATTTTAATAGATGAAGAAAACACAATGATTGAAGCAATGGAAGTTCTGGATAAGGTTGCAAAAAAAGTATTATTTGTTGAGCGCAATGGTAAACTGACAGCAACATTAACAGACGGGGATATCAGACGATGGATACTTAAAAAAGGAAACCTCGATGCCTTGGTCAAGAATATCGCAAATTATAATCCGAAATTTGTCTATGAAAAAGATAAATCAACAGCAAGAGAGTTTATGAGAAAGCTGTTGGTGGAAGCCATGCCTATCGTAGATGAAAATATGAAGATACTTTCTGTTGTGCTATGGAATGATAGTGAGATAGACACAAAAAAAGAGCTTAACATCCCTGTTGTTATAATGGCAGGGGGCCGTGGTAAGAGGCTCTATCCCTATACCAAGATACTTCCTAAGCCATTAATACCAATCGGTGATATTCCGATAGCAGAACATATTATCAATAGGTTTCGTAACTATGGCTGCAAGGACTTTTTCCTTACCGTAAATCATAAGAAAAACATGATCAAGGCTTATTTTAACGAGATCGAAAAGGACTACGTGATTACTTATGTTGATGAGGACAAGCCACTTGGAACTGGTGGTGGGTTGAGCCTGCTGAAAGGGAAAATTAACACAACGTTCATACTGTCTAACTGCGACATTCTCATAGAGGAAGACTATGAAAAGATGTATCAGTTCCACAAGAAAGAAAACAATCTAATTACCCTTGTTTGCTCTTTGAAGAAGATCAAGATACCCTATGGTGTAATTGAGATAAGCGAACATGGGAATATAGAAAGTATGAAGGAAAAACCGGAGCTATCTTTCTTCACGAACACAGGTGTCTACATAGTAGAGCCAAAGGTGATCGAGGAGTTAGAAGATTATAAGGAGATAGGCTTTCCCGATATTATTGATAGATATAGGAACGCTGGAGAAAAAGTCGGCGTATATCCTATCAGTGAAAATTCATGGATGGATATGGGGCAACTTGATGAAATGGAAGAAATGATAAAAAGATTAGAACATATATAACTTAAATAGTTCACACCATGATTGTTGAAGGAGAAGATAATGGATAAGAAGGATATTGTAATTATTGGTGCAAGTGGGTTTGCAAAAGAAATCCTATGGTTGCTTGAGGAAAACAATAAAATAGCGGATGAATGGAACATATTGGGATTCATAGACCGATCGTATACTTCTAATACAGAGCCGATTCACGGATATAACATTGTAGGTGATGATGAGTGGCTAGCTAACTATGAGGGTGAGATCTATGTGGTATGCGGTGTAGGGCGTGCATCTCTGAGAAAGAAGATAGTACATAAGTTTCAAGATAAAGAGAATATTATATTTCCTAATATTATATCCCGCGGTGCGGCTCTATCGGATAGCGTGAAAATGGGTATGGGTTGCATTGTTTGGACCAATAGTATTTTGACTGTTGATATTTGTTTGGGAGATTTTGTTACTATTAACTACGATTGCACTATTGGGCATGATGCAGTATTAGAAGACTTTATCACCTTATATCCGAGTGTAAATGTATCAGGAAATGTACATATTAAATCAGAAACAGAAATTGGAGCAGGGACGCAGATAATCCAAGGGTTGAATGTTGGAGAGAATACGATCATTGGTGCTGGAGCAGTTGTTGTGCGAGATATACCCAGCAATTGTACCGCTGTGGGAAATCCAGCCAAAGTAATAAAACAAAGTGAATGACATGGGGAAGGTCTTGAATAATGAAAACATTAATCATTGCGGAAGCTGGTGTCAATCATAACGGAGACGTTGAAGTTGCTAAAAAAATGATACTTGAAGCAAAAAGGTGCGGAGCAGATATTGTCAAATTTCAAACAGCTAAACTAGAAATGCTTGTATCAAGAAAAGCTGAAAAAGCGGACTACCAAAAGGTAACGACGGGTAGCGACGAAAATCAGTATGAAATGATAAAAAAACTGTTACTTACATTCGAAGAATTTAAGATACTTAACAAATATTGTAAAAATAATGATATTATCTTTTTATCAACTCCCTTTGATTTGGCAAGTATAGACTTCTTAGATCAATTTGAAATGCCGTTTTGGAAAATTCCGTCTGGCGAGATTACCAATCTTCCGTATTTGATTAAAGTAGCAACGACTCATAAGCCCATCATTTTATCGACAGGCATGAGTACGTTGGATGAGATACAAGCGGCGATGACGGTACTGCAAGATAATGGATGCAGTGAGATAACCTTACTTCATTGCACGACTGAATATCCGGCTCCTTATTTAGATGTGAATCTAAAAGCTCTGAATACTTTAAAAGAGAAATTCAAGGTTCCTGTGGGATATTCAGACCATACAAAAGGCATAGAAATTTCGGTTGCAGCAGTAGCAATGGGCGCTACGGTGATTGAGAAGCATTTTACGTTAGATAGAACTATGGAAGGTCCCGACCATAAAGCAAGCTTGGAACCAGATGAACTTGCAAAAATGGTCAGTGCAATTCGAAACGTAGAATTAGCGTTAGGAAACGAAAAAAAGAAACCGGCTGAATCAGAAAAGAAAAATAAAGCAATAGCAAGGAAGAGCATTATTGCCAGTCGTAACATAAAAAAAGGAGAAGTCTTTTCAGAGGATAATATCACAACCAAACGTCCAGGAAATGGTATTAGCCCGATGAGATGGTTTGAAGTACTGGGGCTAAAGGCTATGAAGGATTTTGAAGAGGATGAGTTGATTGTGCTATGAAGAAGAAAATAAGTGTATTAACAGCAACAAGAGCAGAATACGGCCTTTTGAAACCTATTATCTTGAAGCTCCAGGCAGTTCACGAGTTTGATGTGCGCGTGGTTGTAACGGGAGCACACTTGTCGCCGGAGTTCGGATTAACCTATAAAGAAATAGAACAGGACGGAATCCCTATTGATGAAAAAATAGAAATATTATTAAGTGGAGATACACCAACAGCAATCTCGAAATCTATGGGATTGGCTTTGATAGGCTTTGGGGATTATTTTGCCAGACTGAACCCTGATATGATAATGGTATTAGGTGACCGCTATGAAACACTGGGAGTATGTTGTGCGGCTATGAATCAAAGAATACCGATAGCCCATTTGTATGGCGGAGAAACAACAGAAGGTGCAATAGATGAATGTATTCGTCATGCTATCACAAAGTTAAGTTACCTGCATTTTACCAGTACAGAGCAATATCGAAACCGGGTTATTCAATTAGGGGAACAACCTGATAGAGTATTTTGCGTAGGGGCGATGGGTATAGAGAATATTCTTCAAGAGGAACTCTTGAGTAAGTCAGAGCTAGAGGTTGCCATTGACTTTAGATTAGACAAACCTTATGCCATGGTAACCTTCCATCCGGTCACGCTGGAAGATAATAATACTGCTGAGCAATTCAAAGCATTACTGGATGTATGCCAAAAGCATGAAGAAATGAAATTTGTGTTTAGCAAGGCTAATGCTGATGCAAATGGTCGTATTATCAACCAGATGCTAGATGCGTATGTGAAAGAGCATAATAACGCTGTGGTCTTTGCATCGTTGGGATTGGTCCGTTACTTGAGCACAGTAAAGTATAGTGCCATGGTGATGGGTAACTCATCAAGCGGGTTAGTTGAGGCGCCAAGTCTTGGAGTACCCACTATTAATATGGGTGATCGTCAAAAAAGTAGATTACAGGCGGATAGTGTTATTAACTGCGAGCTTGTTTCTAATGACATTGAAAAAGCGATGGCCTTAGCGCTAACAGATGAATTTAAGACTAAAGCAAGAAATACCGTCAATCCATATGGCGGCGCTAATACGTCAAGGGAAATTGTAGGGAAGCTTAAGGAGTTTTTACTTGAAGATAAAATTAATCTCAAAAAGCAATTTTATGACATTGAGTGAGGTGAACTGTGTGAGAAATATCGCCATAATTCCAGCAAGAAGTGGCTCTAAGGGCTTGAAGGATAAGAATATCAAGTTGCTTAATGGTAAACCGTTGATGGCCTATACCATTGAAGTAGCTAAAGAGTCTGGTGCTTTTGACGAAATTTTTGTTTCCACCGATTCTGAAAACTATGCTGAAATTGCAAAGGCTTGGGGGGCAAGCGTTCCTTTTTTGAGAAGCGTAGAATTATCCTCCGATACTGCAACGTCCTGGGATGTAGTCAAAGATGCATTAGAGCATTATAAGAGACGAGGGGATGAATTCGATACAGTAGCGTTGTTGCAACCGACTTCTCCGCTCAGAAAAAGTGAAGATATTAAGTCAGGATATTCCTTGATGAATAGGAAGAAGGCCAACGCGATTGTCGGTGTCTGCGAAGTTGATCACTCTCCATTATGGTGCAATACAATACCGAAAGACGGTTCGCTTGATAATTTTCTAAGTAAAGATTTATTAGGATTGCCAAGACAAAGTCTACCTTCATACTACAGAATAAATGGCGCCTTATATATAACTAAAGTAGATTACCTTATGAGTACAAATGATATATATCGGAGTGGTTGCTATGCCTGTGTGATGAAAAAAGAAAATTCGGTAGATATTGATGATGCTATGGATTTTATGATAGCAAGTACATTCTTGAATAAGTGCGATATTTCCTGATTGCTGAGGTTCAAAATGAGACAGTGTCTTGGTCCTAGGGGTCTTTGAAGCTAGGTATACAAAGACCTTCATTCATTTAGCTTTTTGGAAATATTATATTTCGTTAATGGAAATAATTTATGGTAAAGTATGAAATCAGTTGAATATGTTTGATTAATTATATTGGAGATAAAGATAGGTTTTCTTTTAGAAGTGGCTGCCCATTGAAACGGGTATAATCAATTGCACCAAGGTAGTCATTTGTACTATAGACAGTTATAGAATTATGTTCATCGTTCCTTACCATGGAACCTACGGCGTTTGTCTCCACAGTATTATGACTAGCATCAGATGTAAGCATTATATCAGGAATTCTAAGACCACCAACAACTCCACTATCATATACGCTGTTATTGGTAATTTTATTATAGGTGGAACCTTTAAGCGTAATCCCAGCTAAAGTACCATTAGTACCTTCATTGACTAGGCAGGTATTACCATCTACAGTGCAAGATTGCGTAAAGTATAGATAAATCCCCTGGTTTTTGTTATTGTTGCAAGTATTTCCACTAATGGTGACATTCTGAGCGGAGGTGTTATTTGTTTCATCTTTGCCATTGATTGATATACCGTTTTTTGCGTTGTTATTGCAGGTGTTGTTAGAGATAACAACATCATGTAGTCTATGACTATTAATGCCATCTTTGGTAGATGCAGATGTACCTAACCCGTTGTTGTTAGATATATTATGGATTATCTCACCCTTATAAGAATAACCAGTTACAGATATACCAGATGCTCCGTTGTTAATACATGTATTGGAACGAAGTATGAAGTTACTACATGCTCCAGTAACAGTAATCCCTACACCGGTGATATCGTGGATGTTGCAACTCTCTACTGTAAGCCCATTGACTGCTACGAATGCTAAACCCTGGCCCCAGCCACCCTCTGTGGCGGTGCAATTTTCAATAGTGACATTCGACGATTTTTGTACTATGAGCCCAGCTCTAGCAGCTTTCTCAAAATTACAATTCTGTATCAGAAGATCTTTTTGATTGACTAAAGCAAGCAAAACAGCATCGCTTGTTTTATCCCCACTATTAATAAATGAAAGGTTGGATAACTTAATGTTTTTTGTAGGTTTTAAAACGTAGAAGATATTACCTGAACTTGTTATCAATTTTGATTTTTCCTTACTGACCCCAATTATATTAACGTTATCTGGGAAAGATAGATATCCTGTGGTAAGAAAAGAACCATCTGGGAAATAAATACTTTTTCCGCTACCATTATTTAAAGCATTTTGGATGCTAATTGTATCATCAGTTTTCCCATCGCCTTTTGCACCAAAATCCTTTTTCACGTCAATAATTGTGTTCATTCCATTTGTTAGTTCATCAACAGCAGATGTATTATTAATCGAAAATATAATTTGTAATAAAATAATAAAACTGCAGATAATGATCATTGTGACGGTAATCTTATTAGACATGGGGAGCCCTCCTATTTAGGATATATCAATCAGAGGTTTTTATGATCGTTTAGAGTATTATTATTACGCTATTTAGATACCTTCGTTTTCTGCCTAAATACGAGATGTGTAATGTTGTGGAAATAATCTTAAGATAATATATTACATAATTAATCTTATCATACCGATTGTAGGTTGGGGTAGGGAAATGATATTCCAAAGGGTCTCAACGCTAAAGTAATTTAAGGAAGATCGGGTCTGCTGTCCATCAGTCAATTGTTCCTTACTAGGAATAAGATGCAAAAAAAACGCTCCTTTACCGTTTAGGAAAGTGAGCGTAACAGGATCAAACACCTTGGAAAATTATTATAATACTAGTATTTTATAGTTGAGTTATATCATCATAGAAAGTGGCGAATTAAGGATAATTTTATGTTTATAGCATAAAATCTTTTGAAGAAAGAGTTTTAATTAAATCAGTTGAATATGTTTGATTAATTACATCGGAGATAAAGATAGGTTTTCTTCTAGAAGTAGCAGCCCAATTGAAACGGGTGTAATCAATCGCACCAAGGTAGTTATTTGTACTATAGACAGTTATAGAATTATGTTCATCGTTCCTTACCATGGAACCTACGGCGTTTGTCTCCACAGTATTATGACTAGCATCAGATGTAAGCATTATATCAGGAATTCTAAGACCACCAACAACTCCACTATCATATACGCTGTTATTGGTAATTTTATTATAGGTGGAACCTTTAAGCGTAATCCCAGCTAAAGTACCATTAGTACCTTCATTGACTAGGCAGGTATTACCATCTACAGTGCAAGATTGCGTAAAGTATAGATAAATCCCCTGGTTTTTGTTATTGTTGCAAGTATTTCCACTAATGGTGACATTCTGAGCGGAGGTGTTATTTGTTTCATCTTTGCCATTGATTGATATACCGTTTTTTGCGTTGTTATTGCAGGTGTTGTTAGAGATAACAACATCATGTAGTCTATGACTATTAATGCCATCTTTGGTAGATGCAGATGTACCTAACCCGTTGTTGTTAGATATATTATGGATTATCTCACCCTTATAAGAATAACCAGTTACAGATATACCAGATGCTCCGTTGTTAATACATGTATTGGAACGAAGTATGAAGTTACTACATGCTCCAGTAACAGTAATCCCTACACCGGTGATATCGTGGATGTTGCAACTCTCTACTGTAAGCCCATTGACTGCTACGAATGCTAAACCCTGGCCCCAGCCACCCTCTGTGGCGGTGCAATTTTCAATAGTGACATTCGACGATTTTTGTACTATGAGCCCAGCTCTAGCAGCTTTCTCAAAATTACAATTCTGTATCAGAAGATCTTTTTGATTGACTAAAGCAAGCAAAACAGCATCGCTTGTTTTATCCCCACTATTAATAAATGAAAGGTTGGATAACTTAATGTTTTTTGTAGGTTTTAAAACGTAGAAGATATTACCTGAACTTGTTATCAATTTTGATTTTTCCTTACTGACCCCAATTATATTAACGTTATCTGGGAAAGATAGATATCCTGTGGTAAGAAAAGAACCATCTGGGAAATAAATACTTTTTCCGCTACCATTATTTAAAGCATTTTGGATGCTAATTGTATCATCAGTTTTCCCATCGCCTTTTGCACCAAAATCCTTTTTCACGTCAATAATTGTGTTCACTCTATTTGTCAGTTCAGCAGCAGATGTATTATTAACTGAAAATAAAATTTGTGATAAAATAATAAAATTGCAGATTATCACCGTGGCAAAAATTTTCTTAAACATTGGCAAACCTCCATAAATAAATTTTCTTTACTTACAGGTTGCCTTTTCCATAAATCCCAAAATACATCCATCATTGTAAATATTTTGAGAATAATCCTTGGCAACCCAGCCACCGTAGCTTTCGCTTTAGGCCTGTGGTTTTGCGTCCCCATCTTTAGATGGGTTTGCCCTTGGACAGGATCAATAGTTGTTGTTCATTATCCGCATGATAGATATTAATAATATTACTCCAAGAATTTTGTCGAATAATATGGTCTTAGTATTTTAGATAGAGTAAGTCTTCGGGGTATGGATATATAAAATTAGTTTTAAATGCTTCACCCCAATTCTTTCTCAGTTAAAAATAAATAAAGCACTCCAAAAAGCTAGAGTGCTTGAACACTTGTCTACCTTCCTGGTAACCCGGCTGACATAGTACTTTCCGTACATTAGCCCCGTGGTTTTGCGTCCTTAGTTTTCACTAAGTTTGCCTTTTTCAGTTTAGAATCATTTATTTATTTATATTATAGCATGGATAAATCTGAAGGTAAATACTAGTAATTAAAACTTCATTAATATTCCAAAATTAAGTGTTTTAACAACGATTTACCGCTTTGCGATTCCAAATATTAAATTGATTACCAATTTTAGGTGTGATAAAATATTTTGATGAACATACGGGGCAAGTTTCCCAAAAGAGGTTTGTGAATGGCCAGAAGTCAGCTATTAATTACCAACTGAACGTCTGATCGATATTGATAATTAATCCATATAGCTAATAAATGGATATATGAATTAATCTAGATAATCACGTCTCATGAATTGCAAGAATTAACGGAAGGAGCATTATAAGAATGAGGAAACATAGTATCACAAACAATCCCTTTCCGGAAATTCCCCCTGAGCTTTGTCTGGTGCTAGCCAGCGCCGTCGGCAATACACCTAAAATACAAAGCTTACTCAAGCAGTCAATCAACTGGGATATTGTGTTGAAGCAGGCTGTCTATCATCAGGTATACCCATTGGTTTATAAGTCTCTTAGCCAATTAACCAACTCGGTTGTGCCTGAAAATTCTCTTAACTTTTTGCGAGGAAAATACAAAGAAAATGCCGTACATGCATTATACATGGCTGTAGAAACTGGAAGACTAGCAAAATGTTTTGAAGGACACGGTATTCATGCTGTTGTGTTAAAGGGCGCACCACTTGCATGGCGCTTGTACGGCGAGGTTACCCTTCGGCCATCAAAGGACATTGACATCTTGGTTGCGCCTGATGAATTGAAAAGAGTGCAAGATATTTTAGTAAGTGAAGGGTATAGTAGTACAAGTCCTGATGTAAATATGACAGATAGACAGCTTAAGATATTTTTCAAGCTCAATCATGGTCGACATTTTGACTATTGGAACTGTACCAAGAATATTCAAGTGGAGATTCATTGGAAGATTGGTTATGGACTGTCTATGCCAATGAAGAGTAGTATCAAAACCATTAGTGTATTTGGCTGCTCAATACCTGTCCTTCCTAAAGATGAGTGGTTTTCTTTTTTGGTTTTCCATGGGGCTGGTCATGCATGGTTTCGTCTGCGTTGGCTTGTTGATATCGCAATGTATATGAAACAAGAAGATATTGACTGGGAAAATATATCTCATTTAGCAGAATGTGCTGGAAAGCAGTCTTTTTTACATCAGACGTTGATATTAGTCAATCGTCTTTTGGATGTACCTGTACCGCCTTTTTTTCAGTCAGTTTTAACCTATGACCAATTAGCATGGAAGCTCGCTAGTATGGCGATGAACGTGAGCCTTGCAACTGCGGATGAAGTAATCGAGGGATCAACAGATAACCATATTAGTGTTAAAAAATATTGGAAAATTTATGATGCTCGCTTTCGGACAGGATGGAAGAATAAGATGCTTTATTATCTTCATAATTTCAATCCTCATGTAGAAGATATTAAGTCTATTGCATTACCCGATGGGCTATTTCCCTTATACTATGTTATTAGACCATTTACATGGTTTGGACGGTATGTTAGAAAATTAGGAAGGTAGTTTAAAGTTAACTCCATGTTTTATAAGAGGGGTTTCTAACATGACTTTTTAGATATTTGATAATAAAAAAATTCTTTACCATACAATTTTTTTAAAGGAAAACGCAGTATAATATTGAATATACAAATTAGACTGTGAAATTTATCCTAATTATATATCATGGGATGATAAGGATTTAAAAATGATAAATTCTGATATTAAATGAGAGGGAAGGTTTCACACTAACTGTGAAAGCAGACTTGAGAATTATTAATTGCTTTGAAAAACATAATATGAAAGGAAGAGCGAAATGGATATTAAGCGGATTTTTTATGCGGTAGCCCGTAAGTGGTGGTTGATTGTACTTTTAGCGGTAATAGGCGGTGGAATAGGTTTTTTGAATGTATATAATACGAAGCCAGTGTATCAAGCAGATACGAAATTGTACATCATGAATCTCGATAAGGTGTTAACGGAGAGACAGGCATTGAAATCTTCAGATATAACACTTAGTCAGCAATTAGTTCGACAGTATTACGAAATTATTTATAGCAGATCGGTGATTTCGGCAGTATCTCAGGAGATTAAAGAGTATAATCTTTCAGAAAACGAGATTTTATCAATGGTCAGTATAAGTAGTAAACCAGATTCTAATATTTTTACAATTAGTGCCAGAGGGACTAACCCGATGATTACAGCTGCTGTAGCAAACGCTACGGGACGCGCATTTTCGGCAAAGATTAGTCAACTATCAAATAGTGAAAATGTTGGCATTTTGGACGAAGCACTAACACCAAATTATCCAGTCAATAATAAGGGGACACAAAAAATCATTTTGGGAATATTGTCAGGTTTGATGGTTGCTTTTGGGATTATATATATTATTGAATACTTTGACACGACAGTACGTTCAGTAGAGGACATTGAAAATGGTCTGAACATAAGTGTGATTGGAGTTATTCCTGAACTTAATATCCGATAAAGGAGGAATTAGAAATGCAAATGAAGACGTTTAATGTCTATAATAACGAAAATCAGGCTGTTCAGGATGCCTATGCAATGCTTACTGCTAACATCCATATTAGTAATGACCAGAAAGTTTTAAGGACATTTGGTTTGACTAGTTGTAACCCTGAAGAGGGGAAAACTTCTCTTGCAATTAGTCTTGCAATTACAATGGCTCAATCAAGTTGGAAAGTGCTCCTTGTAGATTCGGATATGCGCAAACCAACTGCTGCAAAGAGACTGAATCAGGGATCACAATTGGGATTTTCTGATTATCTTACAGGAGAAGTTGAACTTACTGATGCGCTCAGTGAGACGAATATAAAAAACCTTACTTACTTATCTTGCGGTAATGATCATCCGAATCCAATTGGACTGTTATGCTCGACTCGCTTCGATTTGTTAATGAGTAACACGAGAAATGAATATGATATTGTACTCTTCGATACACCAGCGCTGACTAGCGTTGTGGATGGAGCTATTGTTGCGTCGAAAGTTGATGCGACTTTATTGGTTGTGAAAATGGGTGTAACCACTCTAACAACTTTAAAACGCGTCAAGGAACAGCTTGAGAAATTAAATGCCAATATCTTAGGTGTTGTTCTAAATAAATTAAAGAAGCGTGATTATAAAAGGTACTTTGGATCTTACGATTATTTCTTTAATTCCAAACGATTCTTCAAGAATAAAAAGGTAAAGGGTAGCACTCTACCCACTTATGTGCAAACACCTGAAATTGTAAATAAATCAGAGTGTTGATCATGAATAAGGAAGATGTTAATCTATAATTAGAACGGGTCAAATAAAAAAACATGGATTAGAATTATTTCTGAAATCCCAACGCCTCCTCATAATTTATCTAATTACTATATTGGGTAAAGTTGCAGTCCAAAGGGTGGTTAAACCTTGAGAGTCGTCCCTAGATGTGGGTGTTACTAAAAAGGATGTTCCGGAGAGAATATTGGAGTTGAGTAAAGCAATGAGTGTAGTTTGGGGGATCTATCAAAAAGACTGCAACAGAATTAAGGAAGACGTTTCTAAAAAAATGATTGAGCAGTTAAAAGCAATAAAATTTGAGCGATTAGACGTTATGAATAAGAATGACGTATATTTTGGATGTGGTCATCAGTATAATACACCGGAATCAGTCTATGAGGTTCTTCCCCGTTGTGATGAGGAAAGGGGATTATGTATTACTGCTGACGCCATCATTGACAATCGTGATGAATTATTTCAGATTTTTTCCATTGACAAGGAAATATGGGATAAAACAACAGACAGCGAACTTATTCTTCTTGCCTATCAAAAATGGGGACAGGACTGCCCAAAATATCTAGTGGGAGACTTCGCATTTGTAATAAAGGATAATATGAAGAATGAGCTTTTTTGCGCTAGGGATCATGTAGGTAAAAGAACGTTATTCTATTATGAATCAAAAGATATTTTTGCATTTTCCACACTTATGAAACCGCTTATGCCTTTGCAAGATAATATTGAGTTGAATGAGAGATGGATCACTGATTTTCTCGCCATGGATTCAATAGGTAACGAAACAGAATGCAATGAAACGGTCTATCAGAAAATCTATCAAATACCACCTGCGGTTAGTATGCTCATTAGAACGGAAGGTGTCGTTAAAAAGCAATACTGGAATCCATTGAAGGACGTAAAACCATTAATTCTCAATACGGATTCTGAATATGAGGAAGCCTTTAGAGCAGTATTTTATGAGGCTGTAAATTGTCGATTGCGCAGTATTGGAGAAATTGGTATCAAAATGAGCGGAGGTATTGATTCAGGATCGATTGCTTGTATAGCTTCAGCTATGTTGTCAGAAAAAAATAAGCGATTGTATTCGTTCAGTTCCATTCCAATGGAAGAATTCAGCAAAAAACCTCTGAAAAACCATTCCTTCGATGAGAGTGAAAATATTCTATCAATTGTCGATTTTTCAGGGAATATTGAAGCAGAATTGTTGAGAAGTGAAGGGAAGCACTCTTTAACAGATGTAGATCAAATAGTGGATATGATGGAGCAACCGTATAAAATGTATCAGAACATGTTTTGGTTGACAACCGCTATGGAGAAGTCTTCAAAAAAAGGTTGCAAAGTGCTTTTATCTGGTGCATACGGAAATTTAACAATTTCATATGGAGATTTTAATACCTATGCCAAAACATTATTTAATAAGGGGAGAATAATTTCACTGATCTACGAAATTTTGACTTTGAGTAAATGTGCACAGGTATCTGTTGCAAAAATCTCTAAAGGAGTTTTTATATATATTTTACCATATCAACTGAAGGATTTTATTAATTCACTGCACTATAAAGACTGGAATCCATTTTTAAAATCCGTTGTAAACCCAAAATTGATAAAGAAATGGGATGTCCAAAGACGATTTAATCTTCTGGGCTTAAACCTACGCACGCAACGAACTTATGACGATAAAACATTCAGACAAAGAAGGGTTGATCCAGTAATTTTTTCCCATATTGCATCAATTGAGGTGAAACAATCTGTTTATGCAGGTATTGTAAATAGGGATCCATCTAGAGATAAACGCGTCATCGAATTCTGTCTGAGTATACCGAGCGATCAATTTGTTAGAAATGGTCAAGATCGATTCTTAATCCGTCGAGCTATGAAGGGGAGAATGCCCGATAGGATTAGGCTTGGCCATAGAATTGGCATACAAAGCGGTGATTGGCTCCAGAGAATGGAACCACATTGGGAAAGTGTTTTTGTAGAACTTAAAGAAATTATTGAAGATGAGACTATGGCGAAATATATTAACCTAGAAAAGGTTAAAAATGAACTTAGTTCGGTAAGAGATCATAATGTAAAGATAAATGGAATTTCTGCAGATAAGTTTCTCACCACCATAGTATTTTACAGGTTTATACAATGGTTTAAAATGAGTGTTTGAATAAAATAGTTTTAAAATAACAGAAATTCCCTATTCGATTATTGAATAGGGAATTTCTTAAATCATTTGTTAAATCACTTTTACGAAAATGAATAGTACGTATGGATTCCGATCTTGACTGTATCATCGATATTAGTTGTAACTTTACCACCAAACTCTGTTTTATCAATGCTTAGAACTGTGATTACAGGGTTATTCCATTTTAGTTTCATAATAACACCTCCTTTCTACTACACTCAACAATTAGCAGTGAAGGAACCAATTTTATATCGCTATTCCAATTGTTGAATCAAGTTATTATCGGAAAGTTGTTGTAAAAAATCAACAGTTTGAGTCAAGCAGGTTTCCTTATCTATATCGTATTTCTCTAACAGTTTGGCGACAAGCTCTAATACTAGGGTGGGTTCTTTGAGAAATTCCCAAATGCTTGTTCCCACTGCATCCAATCCGATATATTCCCCTTTTTCAACAAGCATCATACCAACTTCTCCATCTAGATCGGCAGTAATAATTCCTTCTGACCTACTCAATTTCATGTTGGAAGTTATTAGTAGAGTCTTATCTTTCATTAAGGAAAAACCCCTTTCCGTTGTTTCTTTAAATATAATATTTACAATCCCTCGACTATTTGCATTATCACATTAATTTGTTGATTCACTGTGAATGAAGATCGGGGTCTATTGATTCTAAACACTGGTTTGCTACAGGCAATGGTAGCACATTGAGCAAAATGTTTATTTGTTAGTCCCATATAATTAACCATTTCAATCCGATGTGTATTGGCAATCAGTGTATGTAGTCCAAGATGCCTATTTAACATGGACGGCATTACGCAATCGATGTCACTGGGTACCAATTCAAAAATTGCTGAAAGTTCGGATGGATGAATACAGAAATTGTTAATTACAGGCAAAAAGTATTTGTCTCTTACTCCTTCAATCCGAACAAGATTATCAGTCTTATCATCAAGTATCATTTCAGCGCTGTCTTTCCACAGCTTTTGCTGAGGATATCCCGATTGTACCCAAATGCGTTGGCTTTGATCAATTATTAGAGGCACAAGATCATCGGTAAGGAAATAACATCCCTGTTTTCTGAATGCAGTTGCTAGCGTAGACTTACCTACTCCTGAGTTTCCAGTGATTATAATGCATTTTTTATTAATTATTAACGCACTACCATGAATAGGTAATGAGCCCCGTTGAAATAGGAGAGCACAGAAAGCGGTACCTAAAACATAAAGTTTAAACTCGGAAGAATCGAGATCGCCTAACGGCTCAACAATAATTCTACTTCCATTAGAAATATAAAACCTTCCAACATCTGGCACTCGGAAAAAGAATTCTAACTTCGAAGTGCTTTCATGTTCCAATGGCGGATCAGTAGTGAGAAAATTGTTGGAGACTTTCCCCTTCTCAATATAAACATCGATCGATGATTCATCACCCGGCAAAAGATTATCAAAATCAAAATCTGAAGCAATCTGTAGCCCGAAAGCACTGTATATATACATTCTGTATTCTCCTCGAACATTATGCTTTATGTTTCCGTATTCTTAATAAGTATAATGTAATTTTCCTCACATGTAAATAAATTACATAATAATTTATAAAAAAATTATGGACAAATTCTTTTTTATATATCCCAAAGAATTTCTAGGTAATGTGAATAAAGCCTTTGCTTTGTGCATATTATAAATTCTCATTTTGGAAGCGTCGCAAATTGAGCGACTGCCTTAAACCCTTCGCGTTCTCTAGCACCAGTGATGGTAAAGTTGCCACATCTTAACCAAGCATGGGCAAGCAATTGATTTGATTCAGCTTTTGCCATGCCGAGATAGAGAGTGCTGGGTATTTTCAACATTTTCAAAATTATTTGGGCTGTAAACGCACGAACGAGGCATTTGCTTTCCCAAGGGGTATAGTTGCTTAACTTGTTCACGGTCCTTCCAACTGTTACAGCTCTTGAAAGTAGTTTAGGACTAATGTCATTAGGTGACTCAGTCATTTTTTTCCCCATAAAGGTTGTAAGATGGCGAAAAGGTATGGTGAGTATCGCCAAACGGATAATTCCCATGAGACATAAAGAGCCTAGCATAAGCAATTTCATCCTCCAGGAGAGTCTCGTATACTTCGTTAAGAGTCTCTTAAATAGTGAGAAACTCTTTTTCTTACCCTGAGCGGTAGCCAAACAAATTCCTCCCGTAAGTGCATTATAGATTGTACTAACTTTATAATTATACCATATCTGTTTGCCTAACTTTAGCATGACATGAGATGTTTAAGAAATATTTTGGCTCTCGTGGGGTGCACTGGTTTGACGACTAATTATTGTAGAATAAATAAATTCGGGTATTTGACAGTTGTATAAAATAAAGATCGCGATAGGCCTTGAAAAGCCTATATTTTTTTGTTTATTTTAGGTTTTTTAATATCGCACTTTGTCGCACTGTGTTATAATGTATAGTGTAGGGGGCAATTGTGTATGAGATTGAAAG
>MCHG01000098.1_pt1 | contig 53113 bp, 40 predicted proteins | sample 787351 | NCBI WGS metagenome assembly MCHG01 (sample SAMN05430296, study PRJNA330682) | permafrost metagenome | biome: Cold desert; feature: permafrost; material: soil; isolation source: enrichment culture inoculated with soil incubated with H2/CO2 at 20 degrees... ... | reverse complement strand
TCGCTCGTTTCATTCCGTCCGTCCTTTCAAGGGCCGGACTCTAGCTCCGCGTGGAGGAAATTCTCAGGGGCACGTCACTGGCCGCCCCGCAGCGCGCGCTGGACCTTTATGCAAGGTGGTCGACCCTCCATCCGTAGGATGGACAGTGCTATTATAGATAATCTATCAAGGCGGCGTGACCGCCAAGAATCCCAGCCTTTCACCGGACGGCATCGCCGACGAACTGACGGTTCTGATCGTGCGGGGCGACCTCGCGCCCGACGCCAAACTGCGGCAGGACCACATCGCGGAGGAGTTTCAGGTCAGCCACGTGCCTGTCCGAGAGGCCTTTCTGCGTCTGGTCGCCAGGGGGCTGGCGGTCAGCAAGCCGAATATCGGCGTCAGGGTCGCGCCGCTGGATCAGGCGGCGCAGCGCGAGGTCAAGCTGATGCGCGCGGCGCTGGAGCCCGTGGCCCTGATGCATTCGGTGCCCAACCTGACCCAGGACGAGATCGGCCGGCTTGAGGCTCTGCGGCTGACCTGCGATCAGGCCGACAATATCCATGACTGGGAGGCGGCCAATCGCGCCTTCCATCTGGGGACGATGGCCGCCTGCGGCATGCCGCGCCTGTTGGAAGAGGTGGGCAACCTGCAACTGCACGGCGCGCGCCATATGCTGGTCCAGTACAGGGCGCGGTGGAAGCCGCGGCCTGACGCCGATCATCGCGCCCTGATGGCGGCGATCCGCACGCGCGACGTGAAGGCGGCGGTGGCCACGGCCGAGCGCCATCTGGGGCGGTCGGTCTAGATCTTGCGCGCGATCAGCCAGACGGGCTGATAGGTCAGGGGGACGCGCCCGGATCGCCCGAACCTCTGGTCATAGTTCTGGCAGAAGGCGTCGAGGTCGCGGCGGCTCCACGGACGCTTGGCGCGGCCGTTGACGCCGGTGTCGCGCAGATGACGCAGCACCGCGTGCGGCGAGGCGAACCATAGAGCGCGGCTGTAGGACTTCGCCTCGTGGACGGTCCAGCCAGCCGGCAGCAGGTCGGCCAGGGCGGACGCGGACAGCAGCGAGGGCGCGGCGGCCTGACTGCCCAGGGCCTGAAGCTCAGGGAAATGATCGGGGCCAAAGCCGGACAGGGCCAGCCAGCCGCCGGGGCGGACGGCGCCGCATAGGCGCCGGGTCAGGGCTTGTGGGTCCGAAATCCACTGGATCATCGAGGCTGAGATCGCCAGGTCGAGGCTGTCGGGCAGGGGCAGGGTCTCGACGTCGCCAGGGTGGTAGTCGGCCTCTGGCGCAAAGGGCAGGGGCGCCGCCGCCAGATCATTCAGGTGCAGCGTCTCAATGGGCAGGCGCTGAAGCAGGAGGCGGGTCAACTGCCCGGTGCCGTATCCGGCCTCGAAGACGCGGGCGAAGCGGGCGTCGGCGGCGTGATGCAGCAGGCGGCGGGTCAGGCCTCGGGCGATCAGCTTCTGGACCAGGGCGCTGGCGTCATAGGTGGCGAAGCCGCGACGGAAGCTGCGCTGAATGCGAGCGGCGGGGTTCATGCCAGGAGGTCGCGCCAGTCGGCGAAGGCGGGGAAGGGATTGTGGCCGGTCTCGAGCCAGCGCACCCGGTCGGCCTGTTCGCGCCAGGCGGCCTCCAGATTTTCGGGCGGGAAGATGCGGTCGTTGCGACCGAGCCAGATGCGGTCGAAGCCCGGATCAGGGGCGGGACCGCGGGCGATGACGGCGAACAGCTCGTCTTGCAGGGCGGGAATGTCGCAGTCTTCGGGAAGAGGGCTGCCGGCGCGACGGGCGAACTGGCGCAGGCTGGTCTCCGACAGGTTGTCGGCGGTCTGGCGCACCCGCTCGGGTGGGATGCCGAAGCGCTCGTCGCTGGGATGCAGGGAGCCGCAGACGGCGACGTTGTGGTCGAACTTCAGTTCCGTCGAGGCCAGAGCATGGCCCGCTCCCGCCACGCCGAAGGAATAGGCGATCAGGCTGCGTCGGGCGTAGGGGGCGAACGTTTCAAGGTCGAAATCCAGGGTGCCGTAGTCGCTGAACAGCAAGACGTCGGCTGATCCGCTGAGATGGGCGAAGGGCGCGGCGCCCAGGGCCCAGCCGCCGAAGACGACGATCAGCTCGTCGGCGCCGTTCTGTTGCAGCCACTGGCTCTTCATGCGCTCCATCCGGCGATGTCCAGCATGGCGGTGGTGATGCGCGTCAGTTCCTCGGGTCGGGTCACATAGGGCGGCATGGCGTAGAGCAGCCGACCGAAGGGGCGCAGGAAGACGCCGGAGGTCTTGGCGAAGGCGTGGACGCGGGACGTATCCAGCGGAGCCTTCATCTCGATCACCCCAATGGCGCCGAGGACGCGGACATCCTGAACGCCCGCCAGCGACCGGGCCGGGGCCAGTTCGGTCTGAAGCTGGGCCTCGATGCGGCGGACGTTTTGCCGCCAGTCGTCGCCTTGCAGGAGGTCCAGACTCGCGCTGGCGGCGGCGCAGGCCAGGGGATTGGCCATGAAGGTGGGGCCGTGCATCAGAACGCCGGGCGATCCGGCGGAGATGGCCTCGGCGACTGTTTCATGGGCGACCGTGGCGGCGAAGGTGATGTGGCCGCCGGTCAGGGCCTTGCCGAGACAAAGGATGTCGGGGACGACGTTGACGAAATCCATGGCGAACATCCGCCCGGTGCGGCCAAAGCCCGTGGCGATTTCGTCGAAGATCAGCAGGACGCCGTGGGCGTCGCACAGGGCGCGCAGCCCGCTCAGATAGGCGGGGTGATAGAAGCGCATCCCGCCCGCGCCCTGAACCACGGGTTCGAGGATGAAGGCGGCGATCCGCTCGCCGTGAGCTTGAAGCAGCTGCGCCACCTCGGACAGGCCGTTGCGGCTCGGGTCCTCGTCCCAGTCGGCGTCGAAGGGGATCGGCGGGGCGGCGACGAAGTGTTCGATCTGAAGCGCGCGGCCGTACTGGCCGTGCATGCCGGTGTCGGGATCGCACAGGCTCATCGCCTTCCAGGTGTCGCCGTGATAGCCGCCGCGCACTGTGGCGAAGGCGGTCCGGGCGGGAAAACCACGCGCCACCTGGGCCTGCAGGGCCATCTTCAGCGCGACCTCGACGGCGACCGAGCCGCTGTCGGAATAGAAGATGCGGTTCAGACCTTCGGGCAGCAGGCCGACCAGCCGCCGTCCCAGATCGATGGCTGGATCATGGGTCAGGCCGCCGAACATGACGTGCGGCATGCGGTTCAGCTGGGCCATCATGGCGGCGACGATCTGCGGGTGGCGATGGCCGTGGGCGGCGCACCACCAGGAGGACATGGCGTCGATCATCCGCGTGCCGTCGGACAGGGTCAGCCAGGCGCCCTCGGCCTCGACCACATGGTGCACCGGGCCGGGCTCGCGCATCCCGGCGTAGGGGCGCCACAGGTGGCGACGGTCGAACTGGAGCGCGTCTTCCATCACAGGGTCTCGCGGATGGCGGCGACGTCGATGGCCTTGAAGGCGGCGACCAGGGCGTCAGGGGTCAGGTCGGCTAGGAAGGGCAGTCGCCCCAGATCGCGCACCTGGCCCATCTCGGCGATGGTGCGGCGGCTGTCGGCCATCTCCTCGCCGACGAAGACGACGCCCGCCACCGTGCAGCCCATGGCGCGCAGGGCGGCCAGCGACAGCAGGCTGTGGTTGATGGTGCCCAGGCTGGTGCGCGCCACCAGAACCACGGGGGCCTTCCAGCCAGCGATGACGTGCAGGAAGAGGCACCGCCGGGTCAGCGGCACCATCAGTCCGCCGGCCCCCTCGATCACCAGCGGTCCCTCGACCGGGGGCGGGGTCAGGCGGGCGAGGTCGATCTCGACGCCTTCCGCCTCCGCCGACAGGTGGGGCGAGGCGGGCAGTTGCAGGCGATAGGCCTCGGGCAGGACGGGACGGCCCGACAGATGCGCCACGGTCTCGCTGTCGGTGGCTTCATCCAGACCGGATTGGACCGGCTTCCAATAGGTCGCGCCCAGCGCGCGGGTCAGCCCGGCGCTGAAGACGGTCTTGCCGATGCCGGTGTCGGTTCCGGTGACGATGATGGTGCTCATAGGTAGGCGGATCCCACGTCGGACAGGGTTTCGAACAGGCCCGTGACGGCGGCCTGATCCGCGGCGCCGGTGAGCGAGATACGCAGCCGCGCCGTGCCCTTGGGCACCGTGGGCGGTCGGACGGCGCGCACGTCATAGCCGCGCGATTGCAGCGTCCGGGCCACGGCGACGGCCGCGCCGTCCGCGCCGATGCGCACGGGCAGAATCTGGCTTTCGAAGCCGTTCAGTCCGCACAGGCGTTTGGCCTCGGCGTGGGCGTGGGCGATGCGCGACCAGGCGCGCTCGCGCAGGTCAGGCCGGTCGCGCAAGGCTCTCAGGCTCGCCCGCACGACGGCGGCGTTCAGCGGTGAAGGGGCGGTGGCGAAGATGAAGGGGCGGGCCTTGTTGACCAGGGTCTCGATCAGCACCGCGTCGCCGCAGATCAGGGCGCCCGCTGCCCCCAGGCCCTTGCCGCAGGTGTGAAGGGTCAGCAGGTTCGGATCGTGCGGCTGGCTCAGGGCGCGGCCCGCGCCCATGGGGCCGAACAGGCCGGTGGCGTGGGCCTCGTCCACCACCAGGACGGCGTCATGGCCACGGGCCAGCGCTGCAAGCTGATCCAGCGGCGCGAGGTCCCCCTCCATGGAATATAGGCTCTCGACCGCCAACCAGACGCGGCCGGTTCCGCCCCCCGCACGCCAGGACAGGATCTCGGCCTCGGCGACGGCGACGTCGTTGTGGACGAAGGCGCGGGTTTCGGCTCGGCCCAGCCGCATCCCGTCATGGGCGCTGGCGTGGATCAGGGCGTCGTACAGCACCAGATCGCCTTGCATGGGCAGGGCCGAGAAGAGGGCGTGATTGGCCTGAAAACCGCCGCCGATGAAGAGGGCGGCCTCGGCGCCGAAGAAGGCCGCAGCTTCCTGTTCCAGGGGCTCGTGTTCGGGGTGGTTGCCGCGCAGAAGCCGCGACCCCGACGAGCCCACCGGCACGCCTCGGTTCAGGGCGTCGAGCGCGGCCTGTTTCAGCAGGTCGGACCCGGCCAACCCCAGATAGTCGTTGGAGGCGAAGTCGAGGCCGACCGCCGGCGCCCGCGCCCGCAGCCGATCGCGTGCGGCCAGGGCGTCCAGGCCGGCGCGATGGCGCGGGTGGGAGATCACGCGGCCTGCTCTTGGGCCTGCTCCCGGGTCTGCTCCTGGGCGGGCTTGGGGCAGACAGGGGCGGTCTCGGCGCGCAGGTTCAGCTTGTTGAACAGCAGGGCGTCCTTGTCCTCGTCGGGGTTGTCGGCGGTCAGCAGGGTGTCGCCGACGAAGATGGAGTTGGCGCCGGCGAAGAAGCACATGGCCTGAAGTTCGTCGCTCATCTCCGAACGCCCGGCCGACAGGCGGACATAGGCGCGGGGCATCAGGATGCGGGCCGTGGCGATGGTGCGGACCATCTCGATCGGGTCCAGCGGGGCCATGTCGGCCATCGGCGTGCCCTTCATCGGCATCAGCATGTTGATCGGCACGGATTCCGGCGGCTCTTCCAGCGAGGCCAGGGTGCGCAGCATGTCGATGCGGTCGTCGGCGGTCTCGCCCATGCCGACGATACCGCCGGAACAGACGTTGATCCCCGCCGCGCGGACGCGGTCCAGGGTGTTCAGCCGGTCGGCGAAGGTGCGGCTGGTGATGACCTCGGAATAGTAGCGTTCCGAGGTGTCGATGTTGTGGTTGTAGTAGTCCAGACCCGCTTCCTGCAGCTTGGCCGCCTGATCGTCGCTGAGCATGCCCAGCGTCATGCAGGTCTCCAGACCCATGGCCTTGACGCCCCGGATCATGGCCAGGACGCTCGGCATGTCGCGGTCCTTGGGCGAGCGCCAGGCGGCGCCCATGCAGTAGCGCGTGGCGCCCGCCGCCTTGGCCTTGCGCGCTTCGTCGAGGACGCGCTGGACCTCCATCATCTTGGACGCCGACAGCTCCGAGTCGTAGCGCGCCGACTGCGAGCAGTAGGAGCAGTCCTCGGGGCAGCCGCCGGTCTTGATGGACAGCAGCTTGGAGCACTGGATCGTGCTGGGCTCGAAATGCGCCCGGTGCACCGTGTGGGCCCGGTAGAGCAGGTCCATGAACGGTGCGTGGTAGATCGCGGCCGCGTCCTGTTGATTATCTATCATTTTGGCTTTTCGTGGAAAATTTCCGAATCTCAGCCAAAATAATAGATAGAATATCTGTAGCCTCGCTACGGTTGGTATATAATATATAATATCTTCGTGCGCTAATCAGTAAGCGCCGACGTGTCTGATGCTGATAGCCCCCGCAGCCTGAGCTGCGGGGGCTTCGGCGGCCGGCTCAAGCGAGCGCGAAGGTCGGCGGCGGGACGCTCAGTTGGGTGTCGCTGACGGCGTCCTCACGGATGAACTTCACCAGCAGCGTCTGCACCTCCGGGTGAGCCTCAAAAACATTGTGGCCGGCGTGCTCGACCAGCACCTGAGTCTTGCTCTGGAACTGGGCGATCACCTCGGCCTGTTCCTCCAGCGGGGTGCGGCCGTCGAGGGAGCCGGCGACCAGCAGGGCCGGGGTCTCGATGCGGAGAGGGGCGCGGAAGGCCTCGCCCAGATCAACCCCGGGGATGGCGCCCAGCAGATGCGGCATGGGCATATTGAAGGCGTCGCCCAGCACCGCCGTATTCGCCTCGCGGGTGATCAGCGCCAGGCGTTCGGGCGAGACGCCTGAGGCCATATCCATGGCCTCGGACATGCCGCCGAGGTTGAAGAAGCGGTGCGGCGGCGGGAACAGCGGCGCCAGCACGTCGGTCTTGCCTGCGTCGAGCGCCATGTAGATTTTCGGCAGCATGGACAGGGAGGGCGGATTGGCGACCATGGCCGAGGCCATGTACTGGATGCCGAAGCCGCCCATCTGCATGTCGATCGTGCCGTTCTCGGCGGCCAGGGCCACAGTCACGGGACTGGCCTCGAACCGCTCATGCACGCGGCGCATCAGGGCCGACATGCTGGGGATGGCCGCGCGGACGGCCGGATCCTGTCCCATCAGGTGATCGACGCGGTTCAGGAACATGTCGATGTGGGCCGGGCGTTTGACGGTCTGGTCCTGACCTTCCAGGCTGGCCAGGGCGACGCGACCGATCGAGTTCGGGTGGCGCTTCAGCACCGACAGGGCCAGGTGGGTGCCGTAGCTGATGCCCCACAGGTTGACCTTGTCTGCGCCCAGGTGGCGGCTCAGGTCCTCGATGTCGTCGGCGTTCTGTTCGGTGTTGTAGCCGGTCATGGCGATGCCGGCGCGGGTCCAATCGATCCAGGCCTTCTGCATTTCCTCGCGATACCAGGCGGTGATCCCGGCGTGGGTCATGGCGGGGAAGGGGGTGGTCGTGGCGCGGTCAGGAATATGGCCAGACAGCCCGACTCCGCGCTGATCCAGAGCAATGACGTCGGTCACTTCTCTCAGCGCCATGAAGATCGGAAAGCGCGGCCCCATGGCCGTGCGCGGGCCGGATCCGCCCGGTCCGCCGGCCAGATAGACGATGGGCGCTCCCGGGTTCTTCGCGGTCGAGGCGAAGCGCACATAGCCGATGCGAATGCGGCGCGAGCCGGGAATGCGGCGGTCTTCGGGAACCTCGAAGAAGCCGCGTTCGGCGTCGACTTCCTCGCCGTTGCCGGCCTTGAAGCGGAACGGGCCGGCCTCGGGCTGGCCGTCCTGCGCCCAAGCGGTTTTCGACAAAAGCGCCAGCCCGGGAAGCGCGAGGCCGGCGGCGGCGAGGATGGAGCGGCGGTTCAGGGATGTGTGTTTCATGACCCCGGGTGAAGCAGGCTTTGCGGCGCTTCGGGGCGCGGTTCGGCGAATGGCGTTTCCCGGTCGGTGAACGGCAGCGCTCTACGGCCAATGGCGCTAGGGTCGCGGCCATGTGGCGGATTCTTCTCATCGCGATTCTCTGGACCTCGCTGCCGACGGCGTTGCGAGCGCAGACCCAAGGTCATGACTGGCAGGCTTGTCGCGGGGAGCCGGGGGCTGCAGCGCCCGTCCTGCACGACTGTCGCCCGATCCAGGGCGTCATCGATCCGCAAGGGCGTGAGCTTTGGCTGCGCTCTGTCGTCCAGCGCCCGAGCGGCGACGATCCTGTCGCTCTCTATGTCGTCGGCGCCGCCTCCTCGAAGGTCTGGCTTAATGGTCGGAAGCTGGGCGCAAACGGGCGCCCCGGCGCTTCGCCTTCGACGGAAACGCCGGGGCGTTATGAAACGGCCTTTCCGATCCCGCAGCGGATGTGGCGGGCCGCGGACAACGTCGTGGTGGTCCACATGTCGTCCTTCCACGGCGTGGTGCGTCTGGATAATCCGGTCGGCGGGCTCATGGTCGCCCCCTATCCCTGGCCGTCGCGCACGATCCCGGTGGCGATCACTTTTCTCTTGGCCGGCGCCCTGTTCGCCGCCGCCTTCGGCTTCGCGGTCATCTACAGCCTGCGCCGCTCGGGCTCGAGCCTGGCGCTGGCGGGTCTGGCCGGGGTCGCGGGTCTGCAAGCCGTGTTTGAGAGCCTGCGGGCGCTGATCCCCTACGCCTATCCCATTCATGGCCTGCGGCTGGTCGGCATCTGGGCCCTGACCGCCGTCTTCGCGGTTCTGTTGGTGTCCTATGTCGTGTCGCGCTTCTGGCCGCACGCGCGACGTTCCTTGATGGCCCTAGCCGTCGCCGCCGTGGCTGCGACATGGCTGGCCCCCGGCTTCGATCTGAAGACGGCGCTGGCCCTGATGGTCGGTCTGGCGCTCGCCGGCGCCGCCGCCGCCGCGGGGGTGCGGCGCCGCCTGCCGTCCGCCCGCCTGACCCTGGCCTATCTCGCGGTCTTCATGGCGATCGGCCTGCTCTTTCCCAACTGGCTGGTCGATCTGTCCTACTTCCTGTTCGCCGCAGGCTTTGTGCTGCCGCTCCTGATGGCCGAGGTGGTGCGGCTGGGACGCGAGGATCAGCAACGCGAAGTCGCCCTGTCTCGCGCGGTTGCGCGCCCCGATTGCCTGACGGTGGCGTCGTCACGCGGGGTGGAGCGGATTCCGCTGGGTGACATCGTCGCTGTTGTCGGCGCGGACGACTATGTCGAGCTCCAACTCACCAACGGGCGAAAGAGGCTGCACGCCGCGCGCCTTGATCGGCTCGAAGCGGACCTGCCTGCGGGTTTCCTGCGGGGCCACCGTTCGGTGATCGCCAACCTCGCCCACGTCCGAGGCTTCGAGCGCAAGGGCGGGCAAGGCCGCTTGCTGATGGATGAAGGCGCGCCCCTGGCCATCAGCCGAAACCGCCTCCCGACGGTTCGTGACGCTCTGGATGAACCCCATCTTCAGGGCGCCGACGCAAACAGCTGAACCCGCGTCGCTGACCCCCTCTGCTCGAAGCTGAGACGATCGCAATCCGGTGTCGAAGGCCGTCTGGAGCGCTTCAAACCCGGGGAGCGATAGCCTGGGATATCGTGGCGAAGAGTTTGTCGATCTCGATGGGCTTGGCGACCAGGCCGTCCATGCCGGCCTGGCGATACTCGGCGACCTGGTGGTCCATGGCGTTGGCCGTCAGGGCGAAGATCGGAGTGCGGGCCTGTCCGTTGTCCCGTTCGCGCTGCCGGATGATGGACGTCGCTGTCGGCCCGTCCATTTCAGGCATCTGAACATCCATGAGGATCAGGTCCCAGGGGGTGTCCTCCCACGCGGCGACAGCGGCGCGTCCATCCGGCACGATCACGGGCGCGATGCCCACCTGTCGCAGCAGGGTGTCGATGACCAACTGATTGGCGCGGTTGTCTTCGGCCACCAGCAGGCGCACCTGCGGCTGGTATTGGGAGGCGGGGTGCGAGCAGGGCGTTTCCGGCAGGGGCGGGACATGGCCGACATGTTCCAGCGGCAGACGCACGGTGAAGGTCGCGCCCTCGCCAATCCCGCTGACGGCGGAAATGTCGCCGTTCATCAACCGGACCAGGTCTCGGCAGATGGCCAAGCCCAGACCTGTGCCGCCGAAGCGCCGCGTCGTCGACAGGTCGCCCTGCTCGAACTGCTCGAACAGGCGCGTCAGGGCCTCCGGCGAAATGCCCATCCCGGTGTCGCGCACGGCGATGACCAGCAGGCCGCCCTGGCGATCGACATCGACCTCCACCAGACCGGTCTCGGTGAATTTGACGGCGTTCGAGATCAGGTTGTTCAGCACCTGGCGCAGACGCAGCGGGTCGCCCAGATAGGCGCCCTCGGCGCGGCGGGACACGTGCAGATCGAACTGCAGCCCCTTCTGGGCGGCCAGGGCGGAAAAGGTGTTGTGCGTCGCCGCGATCAAGTCGCCAAGGTCGAACTCGAGCGTCTCCATCTCCAGCTTGCCGGCCTCGATCTTGGACAGGTCCAGCATGTCGTTGAGGATGCCCAGCAGGCTTTCGCCCGATTGGCGGATAACCTCCAGCCGTTCGGCCTGTTTCGCGGGCAGGACGTCGCGGGCCATGGCCTGGGCCATGCCCAGGACGCCGTTCAGCGGGGTGCGGACTTCGTGGCTCATGGCGGCCAGGAAGGCGGACTTGGCGGCGTTGGCGGCGGTGGCCTCGCTGACCGCCTGGTTCAACTCGGCCTCGGCCTGCAGGCTTTCCGAAATGTCGCGGATGATGGCGGTGTAGATCATGCCGGTGCGCGTCGTCAGCTTGGACAGGCCGACCTCGATCGGCGCCAGCCGGCCTTCCTTGGTCAGGCCGGTGACGTCCTGGCGATTGCTCATTCGGCGGCTGAGGATGGCGCCGGCGGCGAAGCTCTGAACCCGCTGCTGATGGGCGGCGCGGCGGTCTTGCGGGATGAGCAGCTCGATGTGCCGTCCCAGGACCTCGGGCGCCGAGTAACCGAAGATGACCTCGGCCCCCTTGCTGAACAGCAGGATCCGCATGTCCTGATCAGCGACGATGATGCCTTCGGACGAGATGTTGAGGATGCTGTTGAGGATGTCTTCCAGGGTTTCCGGCAGACCCGCCTGAACCGCCAGCGTCTTCTTCAGGGCGCCGCGAGCGTCGCGCCAGCGTGACCGCGGGTCATGGGGGCCGGGCGGTCCGCTGCGATTGGCGGTCTTCATCAACGGGGGCTCCCCAGCAGGTCTCTCTTTCGAGCCCCCGAGCATAAAGGGAAAATGCCGAATTTAGAGCGGCGTTCTCCGTATTTTCGGAAAATTAATTCAGCAAATACATTGTGTTGCTCTTGACGTGGCGGCTCTCTGGCTGTCGGGGCGTTTTAGTGCGCCTGAGGCGCATCATGGTGGCTCGGAGCCATGCGGGCGCGGCCGCAGGTGCTGTCCAGGCAGGCTGAGGCGAGGGTGCAGGCGCCGGGGTTTCCGCGGGACTTCCGCGGCGGGGCCTGCTGCAGGTCGCGCGCCACCCCCAGGAGGTCCGATGCTGCGCCCGGCGTCAGGTCCGCGAGGTTGAAGCCGCCCTGCAAGGTCTGTTCCCCGTGCAGGCGTGCGAAATCTTCGGGGAACATGCCGCAGCAGAAGCTGAACCCGCTGAATTGGCGCTGTGCGGTGGGGCGATCCTCGATCAGGCGCAGGTCGCGGTGCTGCGGGTAGCAACTGATGGCGCGGTAGGCCTGATGCACGGCGTCCCTGTCGCCTTCCAGCGCCTGCAGGATCCGTCCTTCATGGACGTAGATGATGCCGGTGAGGCCGAGGCTGGCGTGCAGGATTCCGGCTTCGGCGTTGATGTAGGCCAGGGTCGGCCGCAGGCTTTCGGCGCCGCTATGGGCGGATGTGGCTCTGATAGACGAGGCGGTGCAGGCGGGGGGCGGATGCGTTGTCGGGCGGGCGAGCCGAGGCCTCGGTCAGGCGCGCTTCAGAGAAACGGCGCAGCACCCCGATGTTGCCCGCGTCGTCGCCATCGAATTGCACGCCAAGGCCTTCGAAGGCATCGTGAATCGCACGCAGGGTGCGCGCGTTGGCGTTCACCGGTCCGCGAATGCGCTCCAGCCGCTTGATGGTCTCCAGGCTAAGCCCCGAGAGCCGCGCCAGCTCGCTTTGCTCGGTTCGCGAAAGCGCGCGAGCGGCCCGAATTTGCTCGCCCGTCAGCATCAGAATGTTGAATGTCATTTTGTATTTTAAGCAATCAGATTGCGCTTGAGGGGTAACACAATATTCCTGCGGTAAGGAAATTGGCATTTCTTATGTTGTTATTGCCTGTCGTGTAAGTGTTCTGCGTCTACCGTCCTTGATCTATCTCATCTGTTTGCGAATTTAATCGTAACTTTTGATCCGCTATTCATTCTGGAAGACTTCATTTTCGGATCATTCATTTGAAGTGATTGCGCGGCGCGGTTGCAGTGACGCTGTTAGGGGAGGAAGGCAATGGCGAACGCCTCACAGGCGATCAAAGTGATGATCGTTGATGACTCCGCCGTCGTGCGCGGGGTCGTTCGACGTCTGCTGGAGGCGGAGCCTCAGATCGAGGTGGCAGCGGCGGCGTCGAACGGCGAACTGGCGCTGAAGGAACTGCGCCAGCAGGCGGTGGACGTGGTGCTGCTGGATATCGAGATGCCGGTCATGGACGGGCTGCAGGCGCTGAAGCGGATCGTCGTCGAGCACCCCTCGGTCAAGGTGATCATGGTCTCGACCCTGACGCGTCGCAACGCCGAGATCAGTCTTGAGGCGCTGAAGATCGGCGCCGCCGACTATGTGGCCAAGCCCGAGGCCGGAATCGCCACGGCGACCGAGTTCGGTCGCGACCTGATCGCCCGGATCAAGGCCCTGGCGGCGCGCCGAGCTTCGCGCGTCAGCGACGCGCCCAAGCTCGTTGCGCGTTTTGCACCGACACGTCGCCCTGTAGTGCGGGCCCTGGGCATCGGCGCCTCCACCGGCGGTCCACCCGCTCTGCTGAAACTGTTCCGGGCCCTGCAGGGCGGGGTCGGTTGGCAGCCGATCTTTGTGACCCAGCACATGCCCGCGACCTTCACCGCGCTGCTGGCCGAACAGATCGAGCGCGCAGCGGGGCGTCCCTGCGCCGAGGGCAAGGATGGCGAGCCGGTCCGGCCGGGGCGTATTTATGTGGCGCCGGGGGGCTGGCACATGACGGTCGAGAACGGCCCGACCTCGCCGGTCATCCGGCTGGATCAGGGCGCGCCCGAGCACTTCTGTCGCCCTGCGGTGGACCCCATGTTGCGCAGTCTGGCCGCCGTCTATGGCGACGGGGCGCTGGCGGCGATGCTGACCGGCATGGGGGCGGACGGGGGGCTGGGCTGCGAGGCGGTGGTGCGCGCCGGGGGGCGGTTCATCGCTCAGGATCAGGCCACCAGCGCGGTCTGGGGCATGCCCGCGGCGGCGGCGGCGACCGGGCTGGCCGAGGCGGTTCTGCCGCTGGACGACATCGGGCCCTGGCTTAGGCGCGTAACGGAGACCGCCGCGTGACCGGGCCGGATTTCGAGCATTTCTGTCGACTGGTGAAGGACCGTTCGGGCCTCGTTCTGACCGCGCACAAGGGCTATCTGGTCGAGAGCCGGTTGAGCCCCTTGGCGCGGGCTGAGGGACTGGCGGGGGTGCCGCAGTTGCTGGAGCGGTTGCGCCTCGGCGGGGCGTCGGTGGAGCCGCTGCTGCTGCGCTGCGTCGAGGCGATGGCGACGCACGAGTCCTTCTTTTTCCGCGACGGCACGCCGTTCAACCTCCTGGCCGGGCGGGTTCTGCCGCAACTGGTCGAGGCGCGGGCGGCGACGCGGACGCTGCGGATCTGGTGCGCCGCCTGTTCCAGCGGACAGGAGCCCTATTCCATCGCCATCCTGCTGAAGGAGATGGGGGGGCAGCTGGCGGGCTGGCGGCTGGAGATCGTGGCCACCGACATGTCGCGGCCGATCCTGAAGAAGGCGGAGGAGGGGTTTTACAGCGACTTTGAGGTGCGTCGCGGCCTGACCGATGCGCACCGCGACCGCTGGTTCGTGCGCGACGGCCACGGTTGGCGGGTCAGCCCGGAATTGCGGTCTCTGGTCAGCTTTCGACCGCACAACCTGCTGAGCGACAGTCTGCCGGGCGGGTTCGACGTGGTCTTCTGCCGCAATGTGCTGATCTATTTCGACGTGGAACAGAAGCGGGCGGTGCTGCAGCGCATGGCGCGGACCCTGGCCGAGGACGGCGGTCTGTTTCTGGGCAGCGCCGAGACGGTGCTGGGCGTGACCGACGCTTTTGAACTGACGCCCGGCGCGGCGGGGCTGTTCCGACGCGCCTCAGGCAAGGCCGCCCGCTCCGCCTGAAGCGAAGCGGGCGTATGTCATTCTAGCCGCGCATGAAGGATTCGATCTCGGCGCGCAGGGTGTCGAGCTCGCGGGCCTTTTCCGTCAGGGCCGCCGTGGCCGACAGCATGTCGGTCGCCGCCTGAGCATTGTCCGAGGCGGCGGCGGTCACAGCCACGATGTTGGACGAAACCTCGCGGGTGCCCCTGGGCCATGCTGCTGAGCGCGGCGGCGGCGCCGGCCACGTCCTGGCTGAAGTCGTTGACCCGGTCGATGAAGCGGGCCTGTTCGGTGACGACCCCCCAGGTCAGCATCATACCCGTCATTCGCCCCTCGGGGTTCTTCACGGCGGCGATGTTGAGGTCCAGTTTCTGATCGCCCAGCTGGATCATGGCGCGGTGCGGCAGGCTGCGCGGATCGGCCAGCATCCGGCGTTGATGCTCCGGGTGCTTGTGGAAGATGTCGATGGACTGGCCGAGCATCTGATCGACCGGGATCGGCAGCAGGTGCTGAAGCGGGCGCAGGGTCTCGATGGAGCGACGGTTCACATAGGTCAGGCGCAGCTCTTCGGGTTCACACAGCATGACGTTCAGCGGCATGTCGTCCAGCATCTGCAGCAGGCGCTGGTTGTCGCGCTCGGCCTTGACCCGTTCGGTCTGCAGCGACCAGGTCGTCATGGCGGCGACGTAGCGGCCCTGATCGTCCAGCACGGCGCTGACCAGCAGGTCCAGGTGCTCGCCGCCGATCTCGATGGTCGCCTTGTGCGGCAGGTTGCGCGGGTCGGCCAGCATGCGGCGCTGATGGGCCGGGGCCTTGTGGAAGACGTCGATCGAGGCGCCGACCAGATCGTCGGCCCGGATCGGCAGAACGTGCTCGATCGAGCGCAGCGTCGTCAGCGTGGCCTTGTTGGCGTAGATGATATGGAAGTCGATCAGGTCGCAGATCATGACGTTGAACGGGGCGTCTTCCAGCAGTTGCTGGAAGTCGGGCGTCCATTCCGCCGACGCCTGAGCGGTCTGGTCCAGGTTACGGGGGGCGAGGGGGCGGGCGCTGCGCGCCGTGGCTCCGCTGGTCATGATCGGTCTCCGTGGGTAGCGAGGTCCGCCGTACGGCGGGTTGAATCGGGGGTGTCGCCGACAGGCGGCGAGGCCAGGGTCAGGACCGCCTCGGTCCGCAGCACCAGCATGAGGTCGGTCTCCAGCCGGTAGAGTCCGTCGCACAGGTCGCGCCAGGCGGGCGACAGGGTCGGCGGCGTCGGCTCATGCGCCGAGGGCGGCAACCACAGCACGCCGCCGACATCGTCCACCATCAGGGCGTAGAGCTCGCCCGAGGCCTGTTCGACGATGACCGAGACGCCGCTGGCCCTTTGGTCTTCGGCTTGCGGCGGAAGGCCGAGGCGGCGGCGCATGTCGATGGCCGTGACGATGCGGCCGCGCAGGTTCAGCGAACCTGCGATCTCTGGCGGGGCCAGGGGCACGCGGTTGATCGCGGTCTCGGCGATCACGTCCTGCACCTCCAGCACCGGGACGCCGAAGGTCTGGCCGCCGATCTGGACCGACACCAGCCCGGCCTCGGTCGTGGGGTTGAGCGCGTTCACGCCGCCGCGCTTTCGGGCGACAGGGCGCTGGAGACGGCGTCCAGCAGACGGGTGGCGTCCAGCGCCGGACCGCCGCCGTTCAGCAGGGTCAGGCTAAGCAGGGGGGTAGCGTGCCATTGTTCGGCCCCGGCCAGGATGCGGGCGAACTCGCGCGCGCGGCTGGGCTGAAGATCGGCCAGGATCAGGTCGAAGACCTCGCTGGCGTCGTGATGGGCCAGGGCCCCTTCGGCGTCCGGGGCCACGGTCACGGCATAGCCGGCGCGCGCCAGCAGCGGCCCCAACAACAGTTGGGTGAAGGCGCTGGGGTCGATGATCAGCAGGCGTTTCAGGCCAGGGATGGGGCCGTCGATGAGCGCGGCGGGTTGTCCGTCCTCCGCCGCCGAGGCGGCATCGAAGGCGCGGCGCCAGTAGGCGTCGACGTCGATCAGGTCGGCGGCCTGATCCATGACGATCAGGCTGCCCAGGGTCAGACTGCCCGCGCTGTTGATCTCGGGCTGGGCGGCGGTCTCGACGATGTCCACGATCTCGCCAATCAGCACGCCCAGGGCCTGATCGCCGCGCGCGAAGACCAGCAGGGGGCGCCGGCCTGGGCCGCTCCAGTCGGGCGCGCGACCATCGGCGCCGAGGATGGGCATCAGACGTCCACAGTATTGCAGCACGGCGCGGCCTTCGACCTGTTCGATCTGTGCGGCCTCGATCTCTTCGATGCGGGAGACGGTGGTCAGAGGCGCAGCGCGCAGGGTCGCGTCGGCGGCGCGGAACAGGAGCACGGCTTCCTCCTTCGGCGGCGGGGCGGCGTCGGCCTTGCGGGCGGCGTCATTGGCCAGCCCGGCCAGATGACCGGAAATCTGATCGACGCCGGCGGTGCGCGCCGTGCCCTTGGGGTCCAGAATCAGGATGACGGCCCCATCGCCCAGGATGGTCGCGCCCGAATAGAGGTTGAGGTGACGCAGCACCCCCGCCACCGGCTTGACCACGATCTCCTCGATATCGAAGACCCGGTCGACGATGACGCCGAAGGTGCTGGTCCCGAAATGGGTGACGACGATGCAGGTTTCGTTGGCCGCCTTGCCTTGGTTTTGGGCTGGGCTCTCGTCGTCCAGCTTGAGCAGGCGTTGCAGCGACACCAGCGGCAATAGACGCTCGCGCAGCCGCAGGACGGGCGCGTCCTCGATCTGTTCGATGCATCGGCCCGAGGCGCCGCTGGCGCTGACCAGTTCGATGATCGACGAATGGGGCAGGGCGAACCGCTCGCCGCCCGCCTCGACGATCAGGGCCGAAACAATGGTCAGAGTCAGGGGGATGCGCACGGTGAAACAGGCGCCCTGACCCTCGGTCGACCTCAGCTCGATCACCCCGCCGATCTGCTCGATGTTGGAGCGCACCACGTCCATGCCGACGCCCCGGCCCGAGACGCTGGTGACCTGGGACGCGGTCGAGAAGCCGGCGCGGAAGATCAGTTGCATCGCCTCGGCGTCGCTCATCTGTTCGGCTTCGGCGGCGCTGAGCAGGTCCAGGGCGACGGCCTTGGCGCGCAGGCGCGAAACCGACAGGCCGCGCCCGTCGTCGGACACCTCGATGACGATGGCACCGCCCTCGTGGCGCGCCGAGAGGGTGATGCGGCCCGCCTCCGCCTTGCCGGCGGCGCGGCGTTGGTCCGGCGTTTCCAGCCCGTGATCGGCGGCGTTGCGGATCATATGGGTCAGCGGATCGCGGATCAGCTCCATGACCTGGCGATCCAGCTCGGTTTCCTGACCGGACATGTGCAGTTCGATGCGCTTGCCGAGCTCCTGCTCGAGATCGCGCACCAGTCGCGGCAGCTTGGCCCAGGCGCCGCCAATGGGCTGCATCCGGGCGACCATGACCTTTTCCTGGATTTCGCTGGTCACCTGATTGAGGCGATGCAGCGGGCCCTTGAACGGGCTTTCCGGCTCCAGCCGCAGGGTCTGGATCATCTGGTTGCGGATCAGCACCAGTTCGCTGACCGAGCGCATCAGCTGTTCCAGCACCTCGACGTTGATGCGGATGGTGGCGGCGGACTTGCCGGCGCCCGAAGGTTGCGGGGCGTCGTCGCATGGCGGCGGCGCTGCCGCCATGGGCGTCTCTGCGACGCTCAGGGCGCACGCGCGCAGTTCCGCCACGTCCTCGGGCATGGCGCCGAGGGCGTCCAGCGCGACGGCGATGGCGGCGAACAGGGCGTCCTGCATCCCTTCTTCCAGACGGATGTCGGCGATGTCTTCCAGCGCGCGGATCAGGGCGGTGGGGTCGCCGCCGCGCGCCGCACCCAGCAGGCCTTGCAGCAGGGCGGCCTGCAACAGGATGGGGTCGGCGTCGCCGAACTGGGCCGCCAGCGCGGGCAGGCGCATCAGCGAGGGGGTGGCGGCTTCGGCGGCGGCGTCCAGGGTAGCGTCGCCGCCGAGGCGTTCGATCAGGGGGCTGGCCGTCGATGAGGTGGCGGGCGTTGGCCCCGCCACAACGCTGGCCGCCTCAAGCCGGGAAATCAGAGCGGCGTCCTGACCCGCAGGCTCTTCTCCTGTGGCGTCCAGGGCGTCGATCAGGCTGCGGATCAGGTCCACGGCTTCCAGAATGGTGGTGACGGCGGCGGCGCTGACGGTCAGGGAACCGTCGCGGAAACCGCCCAGAACTTCTTCCGCCGCATGGGCGACGCGTTGCAGCCGCACCAGGCCGATGAAGCCGCACGCGCCCTTGATGGTGTGCATCAGGCGGAAGACGCTGGCCAAGGGCTCGGGGTCGTGCGGATTGCGCTCGAACCGCACCAGTTCGCTGTCCAGCGCCTCGAGGCCCTCGCGTGTTTCCGCGATGAAGTCGCCCAGAACCTCGTCCACAGCCTCTCCCTGATCTCTGCGGCGGCAGTTCCGACGGAGGGCTGGCGCCAAACGCATAAACGCGTGGAATGGCGTTGTTATCTATAGATTCGATCCTTCGGCTATAAATAAACGTGTTCCGAGCCATAATAATTTTGCCAAAATTATAATGATATATGCTCGACTTATGCGCTAACGGCGCATGCTATTATCAAGTTCGTGGATATATTTGCCCTTCTGGTGTATTTGTCTGTTCTTGTGTTGTTCAGCTCATGGAAATTGATCGGTATCAATGTCCAGACTTTATTGACGATATCGCCGTTCATCTTGCTGCGATCACGGAGGGTGATGGAGGGCGAGAATGGCTGTTGATAAATCAATGAAGATCCTGGTCGTCGACGACTACAAGACGATGGTGCGGATCGTACGGGGGCTGTTGAACCAGCTTGGCTTCATGAACGTGGACGAGGCGACGGATGGCCCGACGGCCTTGTCGATGATCGGCGCCAACGGCTACGGCCTGGTCCTGTCGGACTGGAACATGGCGCCGATGACGGGCTTCGAACTGTTGAAGGCGGTGCGCGCCGATCCCAAGACCAAGTCGCTGCCCTTCGTTCTGGTCACGGCCGAGGCCAAGATCGAGAACGTCATCGCGGCGCGTCAGGCGGGGGTGAACAGCTACATCATCAAGCCCTTCAACCACGCGGTGTTGAAGCAAAAACTGACGGCGGTTCTGGGGGAGTTCTGAGATGTCCCAGACGGACGATATCGTCGCGGAGATCCGCCGGGACCTGGCGATGGCGGCGGAGGCGCTGATGGCCGCCAGCGAAGCCGGGCTGCGGGATGTCGCCCTGCTTCGCCAAGGCGACGACACGGCTTGGGCGCGGGTCGAAAACGGCTTTCTCAGTGTTCTGGAAGCCTGCGCCTTTGAGGATCTGATCGGTCAGCGGTTGGCGCAACTGCAGGGCGCGGCGGCGGCCGACAGCCTCGAAAACGGTCCCGCTCGACACGGCCAGGGGCTGGATCAGGCGGCGGCGGACGACCTGTTCGACGCTTGACAAAACGAAGCCCCCCGCACGAGGCGTGCGGGGGGCTCGGCCGTTTCGCTTGTGAACGCCCTCAGTCGGCGGCCGGGTAGGCGAACGGATCGGTCGGCGTCGGCTCGGTGGGCAGCGGCATGCGCGGCAGGGGAGCGTCGCGGTTGGCCGCGTTCAGCAGGAAGCTGGCCAGGATGACCGCCGCCTGACGCAGATCTTCGGGCTTCAGGTGGTCATAGCTGTCGATGCTGGTGTGGTGGATGCGGCTGGAATAGTCGAGCGGGTCCTGGATGAACTGATAGCCGGGAACGCCCACTGCCTGCATATAGACATGGTCGGTGCCGCCCGAGGGGCGCAGCGAGACGGTGGTCGCGCCCATGCTGGCGAACGGGGCCAGCCACTCCTGGAAGATGGGGGCGGCGGCGACATTTCCCTCGGCGTTGATGCCGCGGATCTTGCCGGAGCCGTTGTCCAGGTTGAAGTAGGCGACCAGGTCGCGATAGCCGGGGCGCGGCTCGACCGGCCAGCGGTTGCGCCAGGTGCGGTTGCCGGGCAGGGCGGCCAGGGCCGGGTCCGTCGAGGGCGCGCGCGTGGCCAGATAGCGGTCGACATAGGCCAGCGAGCCCAGGATGCCTTGCTCTTCGCCATTCCACAGGGCGAAGCGGATGGTGCGCTTGGGCTTGACCTTCATCTGCGACAGGATGCGAGCGGCCTCCATGACGACCGCGCTGCCGGCGGCGTTGTCCTGGGCGCCGTCCGAAGCGACCCAGCTGTCCAGGTGGGCGCCGGCCATGACGTATTCGCCCGAGCGGTCCGAGCCCGGAATGTCGGCCAGGATGTTGTAGGCGTTGACGTCCTCGTCGTGGAACTGGACCTCGCTTTGCAGCGACAGCATCGGCGGGGTGTCGGTCAGAGCCAGGCGGGCGAGGCGGCGATAGTCCTCGGCGGCGATCTCCATGCCCGGCAGCTTGGGCGTGGCGCCGACCTGATAGGTGTAGCCCGTGCCGTGCAGCAGGCCGCCGTCGCGTTGCGACATCCGCACCCAGGCCAGGGCGCCTTCCTCGGCCAGGAAGGCGTCGAGACGGCCGGCGAACTCGGCCATCTTCACCTGGCGTTCGACGGGGACGTGGGCGTGCTGCGGCTGGACGTAGGTGTTGCGGTCGCGCAGTTCGGCGTCGGTCCAGCGGCGGAAGGCCGGCTCGGTCGGCTCGGAGCCGGTGTTAGGCAGGGTGAGCATGACGATCTTGCCGGACAGCTTGCCGCGCCATTTGTCAAAGTCCTCGACCTTGCTGATCGGGGCGACGACGACGCCGGCGCTGATGACGCCGTTGGTCGAGGGCGTCCAGGCCACCGGAATGGCGCGCAGTTCGATGGCGCGCGGCGCGGTCATGCGTGCGCTGGAGCGGACGATGGACCAGCCGCGTCCGAACTCGAAGCCCTCGGCGCGAACGTTCGACAGGCCCCAGTCGCGGAACTGTTGCTGGCTCCATTGCTCGGCCTGGCGCATCTGCGGCGAGTTGGTCATCCGCCCGCCGATCCGGTCGGTCAGATAGGCGGCGGTCTGCATGACCTCGCTGTGGTTCAGGCCCTGGTCGATGATGCCGTTGATGGCGACGCGGTCGACCGACTGGGCCAGGGCAGGCGTGGCGATGCACAGCGCCGACAGGCCGACGAGCAGACGTTTCATGTGTGGAAGCCCCCGAGAATCAAAACTGCGGGGATTTGACGCCATGCGCGGGCGCTCTGCAAATCACGGCGACGCTGGCGCGGGTCTTTGGTTGACCCGGACAAGGGCGCGGCCCTAGGTCCAGTGATGAGACGGATGTGCGCGGAGGACCAATGGCGGCGCTGATGATTCAGGGCTGCGGCTCGGACGTGGGCAAGTCGGTGCTGGTGGCTGGCCTGTGCCGGCTGTTCGCCAATCGCGGCCTGACGGTGCGGCCGTTCAAGCCGCAGAACATGTCCAACAACGCCGCCGTCACCGCGCCCGACGCCGAGGGCCGGGCGGGCGAGATCGGCCGCGCCCAGGCGCTTCAGGCCCTTGCCTGCCGCACCCCGCCGACCGTCGACATGAACCCTGTCCTGCTGAAGCCGCAGAGCGACACGGGCGCGCAACTGATCGTGCGCGGGCGCGTCGAAGGCGTGTGGCAGGCGGCGGGCTATCAGGACCGCAAGGCCGCTCTGCTGGACGTTGTGGTGGACAGCTTCCGCCGCTTACAGGCCGAGGCGGATCTGGTCATCGTCGAGGGGGCGGGCAGTCCGGCCGAGACCAATCTACGCGCCGGCGACATCGCCAACATGGGCTTCGCCCGCGCGGCCGAGGTGCCGGTGGTGTTGGTCGGCGACATCGACCGAGGCCATGTCATCGCGGCTTTGGTCGGCGCTCACACCGTGCTGGACGAAGGCGATCGGGCGATGATCCAGGGCTTTCTGATCAACAAGTTCCGGGGCGATCCTGCCCTGTTCAATGAAGGTCGGGCCGAGATCGAGCGCCGCACAGGCTGGGCCGATCTGGGCATGGCCCCCTGGCTGGTCGATGCGCGCTCCCTGCCTGCCGAGGACGCCGTTGTGCTGGACAGGGCCGTCGCGACCGGGGCAGGGCGGCGCGTGCGCATCGCCGTGCCCATGCTGTCCCGCATCGCCAATTTCGACGACTTTGATCCGCTGCGGCACGAGGCGGGGGTGGACTTCGGCTTCGTCCCGCCGGGTACGGCCCTGCCGGGCGACGCCGATATGATCATCCTGCCGGGGACCAAGGCGACCCTGGCCGATCTGGCCTTCCTGCGGGCGCAGGGCTGGGACGTGGACATCGCCGCCCATGTGCGACGCGGCGGTCGGGTGCTGGGCGTCTGCGGCGGCTATCAGATGTTGGGGCGCACCATTAGCGACCCGGATGGGGTCGAGGGCGTGGCCGGATCGGCGCCGGGTCTGGGTCTGCTCGACGTCGAGACTGTGCTGGCGGGCGAGAAGACGCTGCGTCAGACCAGCGGGCGGCTGGCGACCTCGGACGCGGCGTTCGCCGGTTACGAGATCCACATCGGTCAGACCGAGGGGCCGGACACGGCGCGTCCTTACGCTCAGATCGAAGGGCGAGCCCATGGCGCGACGTCCGCCGACGGGCGGATTACGGGCCTCTATGTCCACGGCCTGTTTGATCAGGCCGAAGCGCGGGCGGCGATCCTGGCTGACCTCGGCGCATGCTCCGACGGGGTGGATCAGACCGAGCGGGTCGACCGCGCGCTGAACCGGATCGCCGCGGTGCTGGAGGCCCACTTCGACATTCCCGCGCTCAGCCGGATCGCGGGCCTGACCTAGCGGCCGCGGGGTTGGACGAACGGTCGCCGAGCCTCCGCCAAGCGACAGCGCCGAAGGTCGCGGCCAGCACGGCCAGCGTCAGCAGCTCTGGCGCGACCTCGGCCACGGTCGCGCCCGCCGCGTTCAGCTTGACGAAGGCCTGGATGGCCGAGGTCGAGGGCGACAGGCGGGCCAGCCAGGCCAGCGGTTCAGGCATCAGGAACAGGGGCCAGGCGGCGCCGCCGAGGAAAAACAGCGGCACCGAGGTCCCGACCAGGATCTGCATGGCCCGCTCATGCCGGTCGAACAGGCTGCCGATGGCCAGACCCAGGGCTGAGACGCTGGCGGCGAAGACCGGCACGGCCAGGAAGATCCCGAACAGGTCGCCCATGCGCGGATAGTCCTGAAACCAGAAGACGAAGCCGAAATAGAAGAGGCTGGCGACGGAGCCGATCAGGGTCAGGGCGGCCCACAGGCCGAGGAAGCTGCGGGTCGAAAGCGGTTGCGCGCCCGTCTCTCGACGCAGTCCGGCGAACAGGGCGGCGCCCAGCAGAAGAGTCTGTTGCAGGATGATGGCGCTGACCGCCGGGACCGCATAGCTGCCGTAGCCGTCCGTCGTGTTGTAGAGCGGGCGCTGCACCACGGTCGGGGCGCGTTCCAGCAGACGCGTCGCCTCGATCACCGGGGTCAGGGTCTGTTCGGCGGCGGCGGCTGCAGCTCCGCCCAGCGCCTTGCCCATGGCCGTGGCGCGAACCAGATAGGCGCCGTTCAGATAGAGACCGACCCCCTTGGCGTCGCCGTGGATCAGCGACGACTCGAACCGTTCGGGGATGTGCATGACCGCGTCGACCTCGCCGTTGCGCAGCATTCGTTCGGCCTCGGAAGGCGAGGCGGTGACGACCGAGGCGTCCAGAGCGCGTGTGGCGTTCATTTCCTGAACCAGTCGTCGGCTCAGCGCCGAATGGTCCTGATCCACGACGGCGACGGGCAGCTTGACCGGCGTCTGACCCACATAGGCCATGGGGTAGTAGAAGGCGTAGGCGACCACGGCCAGAAGGATGGTGCTCGACAGGGGCCGGTGCTTGAAGATGCCGGCGAAGGTCCCGACGAAGGCGCCGCCGAAGCTGCGCGTGGGCAGGGACAGGCTGAGGTCTTCCGGCTTGGGCGTGCGCCGGGCGCGGCGATGGGCCAGGGGGACCGACAGGGCGAAGGTCCCGACCGCGACAGCCAGCAGGATCAGCAGCGGCGCTATTGATGCGGCGATGTCCGAGCCCAGCACCATCTGCTCGTTTTGCAGCCGCAGGTAATGGGTGAAGGGGAGGACGGCGCTCCACACCTGGGCGAAGGCCGGGCCGTGCAGCAGGGGCAGGGTGCCGTTGGAAAAGGCGATGGCTGACCCGGCATAGACCGCCGTGGCCGAGAAGCTGACGTCCATGTCGCCGGTCAGCGTGACCAGCAGGGCCGAGATACCCGCCGTGGCCGCCATCAGGGCGAACAGGCCACCCAACAGCACCAGCAGGCTGCCTTCCACGCCCCAGCCGCGCCAGCCGCACAGCCAGGCGATCCAGACCGCGCCCCACAGGGTGAAAACGAGGACATAGGGGGTCAGCTTGCCTGCCAGCGCCGCCGTCAGCCGTCCGTCCATACGCGCCGACCAGTCCTTCAGCGACCCGCCGCGCAGTTCACGTCCTACCCCCATGACGGCGGCGCAGGCCATCAGCAGGTGCAGGACGCCGGGCATGATCAGCCCGCCGAGAAAGAGCTCGAAACTGAGCTGCGGATTGCCGAGGATGGTCACCTGCACGGCGGGCGCTTTCAGTCGGGCGGAGGGGACGCCCAGCGCCCGCGCGCGGTCCAGAATCAGGGGGGCTGCGGCGTTGGTCAGGGCCGTGGTCTGGGCCGAGGCGGCCAGCGAGCCGACAGTCTGGAAGGCGCCGTTGAAATAGACGATAATCGCGTCCGGCTGGCGAAAGGCGTTCTTCTCGGCGCCTCGGGGAATGTAGGCGAGGCTGTAGATCTGGCCCGAGCGCATCAGGGGCCAGGCGGCTTCCAGATCGGTCGGCTGGGCCACGACCCGCACGCCGGGGCTGGCCTCCATGTGGCGGATGGCGGCGCGGCTGAAGGCGGAATGGTCCTGATCGACCACAGCGACCGGCACGTCGCGCACCACGCCTTGGTACAGCATGGCCCCGACCACGACCATCAGCACGACCGGCATGACGATCAGCAGGATCAGGTCCCAGCCGCTGCGGGCCAGATGCGCGACCTCGGCGCGCAGGGCGCGGCCGAAGACGCCGCCGGTCGGCGTCGTCACTGGGCGGGCCAGTCGAACAGGACGCTCATGCCGGGACGCAGGCCCTCGACCGGGGCGACGGGCTTGGCGTAGATCTCGAAGCTGCGCACGTCATAGCCGCGCGACTGGCGGGTGGCGCGCCAGGTGGCGAAGTCGCCCTGGGGGCTGATGAAGCTGACGCGGAAGGGCACGCCCTTGCGGTTCAGGGCGGGGATGTCGCCGCGCACGGTGTGGCCGATCTTCAGGCCGTTGAACTGGTCCTCCCGCAGGTTGAAGGCGACCCAGGCGTGATCCAGATCCACCACGGTGAAGACCGGCACCCCGATCAGCACCAGTTCGCCGGGGTTGGAGAAGCGTTCGGCGATCTCGCCGGCTGAGGGCGACGTCATTCGCGTTTCAGCCAGCAGCGACGCCGTTCCACCGAGGCCGGCGCGGGCGGCGGCGACTTGGGCGTCGGCGATGGCCTTTTCCTCGCTGCGGGTCCCGGCGACGGCTTTCAGGTATTGCTGCCGGGCGGCCTCGGACTGGGCGGCGGTGGCGGCGCGGGCGGCGACGGCCTCGTCGCGACGCTGGGTCGAGATAACGCCCTCGGCGTACAGGTTTTCAGCCCGCCGCGCAGTCTGGGCGGCCAACTGGGCCGCGGCCTGGGCGCTGCGCCAGATGGATTCCAGCGAGCGGATGTCTTCGGGACGGGCGCCGACGCGGCTGAGTTCCTGCACCGCCTGGGCGCCTTGCAGGGCGGCGGCGGCCTGTTGATCGGCGGCGGTGATCTCGGGGCTGGAGAGGATGGCCAGCACCTGTCCCGGAACGACGCGGTCGCCGGCCGAGGCCAGCATCTTCTCGACACGGGCGGGGGCCTTGGTGGCGACGGTGAAGGTCTCGGCCTCGACCATGCCCTGCACCTGGGGCGGGGCCGGGCGCGCCGCCAGGAACAGGCCGATGACGACGAAGGCCAGCACGGCCAGCGCCGCCACGGCGATCAGCAGGGTCCGGACGGGCGGTGCGCGGTGTGGACGGGGCGGCGGCGAGGTCGGGTCAGCGGCAATATCAGCGACGGGGGCGTTCTCGGTCATGGGGCGATCACCCGGTCGGCGCGTTGCAGATAGCTGATGAACTCGTCGCTGCGGTCGCTGGCGGCCAGCAGGGCGGCTAGCGCCAGCTCGTACTCATAGGCCGCCGCCGCGCGCTGCAAGCGGGCCGCGCCCAGCAGGTTGCGGGCGTCGATGACGGCCGAGGCCGGAGCTTCGCCCTCGCGGAAGGACAGGTCCTGAACCCGCAGGTTCTCGGTCGCGGCCTCCAGGCTGGAGTCCAGCGACAGGAACTGACGGCGCGACAGCTCGACCAGGTTGTAGGTGCGGATGATCAGGATACGGACCTCGTCGCGAGCCTGACGCTCCAGCTGTTCGGCGGCTTGCGACCGGGCGCGGGCGGCGCTGATCATCCGCCCGCGATCCAGCGAGGACATCAGGGTGTAGCGGGCGCCGACGCCGACGGCCCAGTCCGGCTCTGTCGGCAGGGCGTCCTCGCGGTTCAGGTTGTAGGCGCCGAAGGCATAGACCGACGGACGCAGCCGCGACCGCGCCAGATCGACGCCTGCCTCGGCCAGATCGCGGCCCGCGCCGGCCAGAGCGACGCGGGGATTGTCGGCGGTCCCGGCTTCAATGAAGTCGTCGACAGGGCCGGGCGGGGTCGAGTTGACAAACAGCGGGCTGGTCGGGGCGACAGGGGCGGTCACATCCAGCATCCGGGCCAGGCTCTGGACCGCCGTGTCATGCTCCAGTTCGGCGCGATCTACCTGACGCTGGGCGGCGTCGCGGGCCACCTGAACCTGTAGGCGTTGAGCCGCGCTGAGGAAGCCCTCGCGCTCCATGGCCTGGGCGTTGCGCAGGTGCAGGTCGAAGCCGTCGCGCGTGTCGCTAGCGATGGTCAGGGCCTCGCGCGTCAGGATCTGGCCGAAATAGACCCGCACCAGATTGACGTTTTCCAGATTGCCCGCCTCGGCCTGCCGGGCGCGCGCCATGTCGACATTGGCGCCGGCCGCGTCGCGCAGGGCCGGGATGGCGCCGCCGGTGTAGATCGGCATGACGGCGGTGGCGACGGGACGGAAGCTGGTATCGGCGGTCTTCAGCCGCACGCTGCCGGGCAGACTGGCGAAGAACTCGGGCAGGGCGGTTTCCAGCCGGTCGTTGATGGCTTGCAGGATGTCGCCGGGGACCCCGGGCAGGTCGCCGATGATGCCGGGCAGCAACTGATTGGCGACGGACTCGGCCTGGCCCAGGGCGTCGGACAGCGAGATGTCGAAGGTCTTCTGATAGCGCAGCACCTGGGCGTCGACGGCGATGGTCGGCCGGTTCAGCGTGCGCGCCGCGGCCGCCTGTTCCTCGGCCGCCGTCACGTCGGCGCTGGACGCGCGTCGGATGCTGGAGGCAGCGTCAAGCCGAGCGGCGGCCGCTTCGAAGCTGAAAGGAACGGTCTCCTGGGCATGGGCCGCGGACGCCAGAAGGGCGGGTGTTGCAAGCGCCAGAGCGACCAGGCCGACGCCGCGCCGCCACATGCCCCGAGCTCTCCGTCCTGATCTCACCATCGAGGCGACATCCCCCTGAAGGATCAGACGGTCAGCCGACCGTCGGGCCAGCGCAAGGCACGAGCTTGGCTATAAATCGCGCGAGAGGGCTTCGGGTTGCATGCCTTCGAAGGTCCAGAAAAAAAGAGGCGCCGACGATCAGATCGTCGGCGCCCAGTTCACCGCTCAGGAGTGCGGTGGAAGTCGGTTCAGAACTTGTATCGGAAGCCCGCGAAGACCTGACGACCGGTGTGGTGGTGGACCGAGACCAGGTTGTAGTCGCCGACATATTGGGTCGGGACCTCGTCGGTCAGGTTGATGCCTTCCAGCGTCAGCGTGAAGCTGTCGCTGACCTGCCACGAGGCCGAGGCGTCGACGTTGAAGGTATCGACCACGCCCTCGATCGCATTGCCGTTCCGGCCCGGAACCTGGGTCAGATAGCCGTCGCGATAGGTGCCCGAGACTCGGGCGCTGAAGCGCTCGTCCTCATAGTAGAGCGTGCCGTTGTAGGCGTTCTTGGACAGTTCGGTCAGGGTGTTGGTCGTGCCATTCGGATACTCGATTTCCGAGTCCACGAAGGTGTAGTTGGCCATCACGCCGAAGTTCGACCAGATGCCCGGCAGGAAGGTGAAGGGCTGCTGATACGAGACCTCAAAGCCGGTCAGGTCGCCACCGTCGGTGTTGACCGGCTTGTTGAACACCCAGTCCGCTGAGGCCGAGCAGCCGACGACCGTGCCGCAGGCGGCGGTTGCGACGCTGTCCGGTATGCCCAGGCTGTTGCCGGTGAAGGGACCGGTGGTCGTCTGGGTGGCGATGAAGGTGTCGATCTTCTTATGGAAGACGCCGAGCGACAGGATCGACTCCGGCGCGAAGTACCATTCAATCGCGGCGTCATAGGTCGTGGCTTTGGTGGCTTCCAGCATGGGGTTGCCCGAGCTCACGGTGCGATTGTTGCCGGACACGGAGACGCTGCCGCCGGGGGTCAGATTGCCCAGGCCCGGTCGCGACATGACCTTGGCGGCGGCCAGGCGAACCAGCAGGTTTTCGCGGGGCTCGATGACGATATTGGCCGAGGGCAGCCAGTCGGCGTAGTTGCGCGAGGCGCGCACCTCGATCGGCGCGCCAGCCGCGATTTGATAGCCCTTGGACGACTGGTCGGTTGAGACGTAGCGCGTGCCGATGTTGCCGCGGATCGGGATGGTCGTGTCCAGATCGAAGTCGATCTGAGCGTAGGCGCCGGTGGTCTTTTCCTGAACCGAGCGGTTGTTGCCGCTGGCCGGTTTCCAGCTCAGGGCGTAGCCGTCCAACCCGAACAGGTCCGAAGCCTTCTGATAGTCCGGGATAAGCCAGCTCAGCGCCGTGCCAGAGGGAATGTCCCAACCGTCGGAGAAGCCGACCGTGCGGCTGTCGCCGCTGATCGCGGCAGCGGCCACCGAGGCGGGGATGCAGGCTTCGGCGTTCGCCGTCACCGCCAGGGGCGGGGTGCAGGAGGCCGGATCGCGACGCTGCTCGGTCGTGGCGAAGCTGTAGTCCTTGAAGAAGTAGCCGGTCTTCAGCTGGAAGCGATCACTGATGTCGAAGGTCGTGTTGACCTGAACCGTGTCATAGGTGTTGTCCGCCGTCTGGGGACGCATGCGAATTTGCGTCAGTTTCCATTGGGCCGGATCGTTGACGTCGAAGCCGTAGGTGATCAGCGGCAGGTTCGAATTTTGACGATAGTCATAGACGTAGTTCTGCGAGTCGACCTTGTCGAACAGGAGCGTCGTCTGGATCGGGTTGTCGTGCTCAGACTTGCTGGAGCCGACCAGGGCGTCCATGCGGAAGCGGTCGTTGAACTCGTGCTTGAAGTTCAGGGTGACCTGGGTGAACTCGGTCGACAGTTCATCGTAACGCGACTCCGAACGAACATCGACGTTGTCGAAGCGCCCGTAGAGCATATTGCCATTGGCGTCGACGAACGAGTCGCGAACGATGATGCCGTTGCGTCCAGCGTTTCCGCTGGCGCTGAAGTCCGGCGCCTGCAGGAAGTGCTCGAAGCGGGTGGCGCTGAAATCGGCGTAGAGGACGTCCAGACTGACTTCGGTCGCGTCGCTGGGCCGCCATTGCAGGGCGGCGGTCAGGCCCAGGCGGTCCTGATCGTGTTCGAGGATACCGTAGCGCGGCAGGCGCGGCGTGAAGGCATTGATGACGCCCTGGCCCTGGCCGGCGCGACCGATGTTTCCACCCTGCCAGCGCACGGTGCTGTGCCCTTCTTCCAGGGCTTCGCGGCTCGAATAGGCGACCGAGAGCAGGGCGCCGAACTTGCCGTCGGCCCAGGTGTTGGAGATCAGGAAGGCCCCACGCGGGTCCGCATTCTGAGCCAGATCGTTGTAGCCCATCTGACCCGAGACAGCGATGGTCAGGCCGTCCTTGTAGTCGAACGGGCGCGCAGCGCGCAGGTCGACGGTGGCGCCTAGCGAGCCTTCTTCGGTTTCGGCCGAGGCGGTCTTGCGCACCGTGATGCTGTTGAACAGGTCCGAGGCGAAGACGTTGAAGTCGAAGCCGCGTCCGCGATTGGTGCCGCCCGAGCTGTCTGTGCCGCCAGTGGTGCCCAGGGCCTCCATGCCGTTGATACGGATGCGGGTGAAGTCGGGGCCGAGGCCACGCACGGAGATGTTGCGGCCTTCGCCCGCGTCACGCGTGATGGCGACGCCCGGGATGCGCTGGATGGCTTCGGCCAGATTCTGATCCGGGAAGTCGGCGATGTCCTCGGCGACGATGACGTCCACCGCGCCGGCTTCGCGGCGTTTGACGTTCAACGCCTGAGCCAGACTGCCGCGGAAGCCGGTGACGACGACTTCATCGACGGTGGTGGTTTGGCCGTCGGCGGAGTTGGCGTCCTGGGCGTAGGCGCCGCCAGCCATTGCGAGCGTTAGGGCGCCCAGCGAGGCGCCAAGGGTCAGCGCGTAACGCGCACGGGTAGCGTGGTGGGTCATCTATGTCCTCCTCCCAGTTGGGCCTTTCGAGGATCGTTGCGTCCCCGTTCCGGCCTCCGCGATCGCGGGAACCGGTGTCATTTGGCGTTTGTCAGCCTGTGCCACCGGTGTCATACAAAGCTACGCACAGTTTTTGACGTGTGGCAAGACGAGGGCGAACGCCGTTTCCGTCAATGTCGCAGGCCGGAGCTGGGCCCAGCGAAATACGACCGATCGACCGCAGCAGACGGTCGGCGAACAGGGAGACGACCATGCCGCTGCTGATTGCCGCGACCGCAACCGGGTCGAATCAGGGTTCGTCCGACCGTTGTTTCCGACCGCCTGATTCCTTGCTTCGAGTATCTGCATGACCCAGCCGCTTCGCCCGAACCCCGACCGCCTGTTCCCGGCCGACGCCGACACGCGCGCAGTCGCGCGTCGTCTCTACGCCGAAGTGAAAGGCCTGCCGATCATCAGCCCGCACGGTCACACGGACCCCAGCTGGTTCGCGGGCAACGAGAACTTCGCCAACCCGGCCGAACTGCTGATCACGCCCGACCACTACGTCTTCCGCATGCTGCACTCGCAGGGCATGGCGATGGAGGACCTGGGGGTGCCTCGCGCCGACGGCGGTCCGGTCGAGACTGATCCGCGCACCATCTGGCGGCGCTTCGCCGAGAACTATCACCTGTTCCGCGGCACGCCGTCGCGCATGTGGCACGACTGGGTCTATGCCGAGGCCTTCGGCATCGACGTGCGCCTGTCGGCCGAGACGGCGGACCACTATTACGACGTCATCGACGCCGCGCTGAAGACCGACGCCTTCAAGCCGCGCGCCCTGTTCGACCGCTTCAACATCGAGGTGCTGACCACGACCGAGAGCCCGCTCGACACCCTGGAGCACCACAAGGTCATCAAGGCCTCGGGCTGGAAAGGGCGGGTGCTGACCGCCTATCGCCCCGACCCGGTGCTGGACCCGGATTACGAAGGCTTCCGCGACAATCTTAAGGTTCTGGCTGAACAGACCGGCCGGGATACCCAGAGCTGGGAAGGCTACCTCCAGGCCCTTCGCGACCGCCGCGCCTTCTTCATCGAGATGGGCGCCACCTCGACCGACCACGGCCACCCCACCGCCTTCACCGCCGACCTGTCGAAGGGCGAGGCCGAGGCCCTGTTCAAGCGGGTCTCGACCGCTCCGGCCAGCGCCGCCGATGCTGAACTGTTCCGTGGCCAGATGCTGACCGAGATGGCCGCCATGTCGGTCGAGGACGGGCTGGTGATGCAGTTGCACCCTGGCAGCTTCCGCAACCATTCGGCCACGGTCTTCAACCGCTTCGGCCGCGACAAGGGCTGCGATATTCCGACTCAGACCGACTATGTCCGGGCGCTGAAGCCGCTGCTGGACCGGTTCGGTTCGGACACCCGCCTGACCCTGATCCTGTTCACGCTGGACGAAACCTCCTACAGCCGCGAGCTGGCCCCGCTGGCCGGCCACTATCCGGCGCTGAAGCTGGGCCCCAGCTGGTGGTTCCACGACAGTCCCGAGGGCATGCGCCGCTTCCGCGAGCAGGTCACCGAGACGGCGGGCTTCTACAACACGGTCGGCTTCAACGACGACACGCGCGCCTTCCTGTCGATCCCGGCGCGTCACGACGTGGCCCGGCGCATGGACTGCGGCTTCCTGGCCAAGCTGGTGGTCGAACACCGCATGGAGGAGGACGAGGCCCACGATCTGGCCCACGCCCTGACCTATGGACTGGTCAAGGCGGCCTACAAGCTGTGACCCGCCTCAACGACGCGGCCCTGTCGGGCCTGCCCGCCGACGTCGCCCGTCCGGCCTATGACCGCGCCCAGGTGAAGACCGGCGTGGTCCATCTGGGCATCGGCGCCTTCCATCGCGCCCATCAGGCGGTCGTGTTCGACGACGCCCTGGCCAGCGGCGACCTGCGCTGGGGCGCGCTGGGGGCCTCGCTGAGGTCGCCGGGCGTGCGGGACCAATTGAACCCGCAGGACGGGCTCTACACCCTGGTGGTTCGCGACGGGGCGGAGGAACATCTGCGGGTCATCGGGGCCGGGCGCGGGGTGCTGGTCGGGCCAGAGGATCCTGCGGCGCTGGTGGCCGCCATGGCTGACGCCGAGGTTCACATCGTCACCCTCACGGTGACCGAGAAGGGCTATCGCCTTGATCCGGCGACCGGCGACCTGCTGCTGGACGATCCCGAGGTGGCCGCCGATCTGGCGGACATTGAGGCTCCGCGCACCGCGCCGGGCTTCATCGTCGCGGCCTTGCGGGCGAGGAATGCCAAGGGGCTGAGGCCCTTTACCGTCATCAGCTGCGACAACCTTCCGCACAATGGTCAGCGCATCCGCGCCGGGGTGCTGGCAATGGCCGGGCGGATCGACCCGGCTCTGGCTGGCTGGATCGAGGCCGAGGGGGCCTTCCCCCAGACCATGATCGACCGGATCGTGCCGGCGACCACGCCTGAAGACATCGCCCGCTTGGCTGCCCGTCTCGGCGTCGAGGACCAGGGCATGGTCAAGGCCGAGCCCTTTACCCAGTGGGTGATCGAGGACTGGTTCGCGGGCGAGCGGCCTGACTTTGCCGCCTTCGGGGTGCAGCTGACCGATACTGTCGAGCCGTGGGAGGACGCCAAGCTGCGCCTGCTGAACGGGGCCCATTCGGCTGTGGCCTATCTCGGCGCCCTGTCGGGCTATGAGCATGTGCATGAGGCCGTGGCCGTTCCGGCCTTCCGGACCTTCATTGAGGCCCTGTGGGACGAGGCGCAGAAGACCCTGAACCCGCCGCCGGGACTGGACCTCGCTGCCTATCGTCAGGAGTTGATGGCCCGCTTCTCCAACTCGGCCCTGATGCACCGGACGCGCCAGATCGCCATGGATGGGTCGCAGAAGCTGCCCCAACGCCTGCTGGCAGGCATGGGGGAGCGGCTGACGGCGGGGCAGGGGATCGAGGCCATGGCCCTGGGCGTCGCCGCCTGGATGCGCTGGCAAGAGGGCGTGACCGAGAGCGGCGAGACCGTGGTGGTCGACGACCCTCTGGCGGCGCGCACCGCCGAACTGATCGCCGCGTCGGAGAACGACGAGGCTGAGGTCCGCGCCCTGCTGACCCTGTCGTCGGTCTTCCCGGCGGCCCTGGCGAACGACCGGCGTTTCGTCGAGGCAGTGACGGGGGCCTTCCTGTCGTTGAGAGAGCACGGCGCGGTCGAGGCCGCGCGCCGCGTGACGGAGTAGAGCATGAGCCGCGTCCTGGTCCTGAACCCTGCGGACGATGTCGCCATCGCGCTGGATGACATTGCCTTGGGCGACACGCCCGAAGGGCTTGAAGCGCCCGCGCGCGCCGACATCGCCACCGGGCACAAGATCGCTCGCCATGCGGTGGAGGTGGGCGGATTGGTCCGCCGCTATGGTCAGGTCATCGGGCGGGCCAGAGCCGCGATCGCCGCCGGGGATCACGTTCATGTCCATAACCTGGCCATGGCCGAAGACGGGCGCGAGGCCGAGGTAGGGGCGGACGTCCATCCGCCTGCGCCGCTGTCGGGAGCGACCTTCAACGGCATCGTTCGTGCGGACGGTCGGGTCGGGACGCGCAACTACATCGGCGTCCTGACCAGCGTGAACTGCTCGGCCACGGTGGCGCGGCGGATCGCCGACGCCTTCCCCGACGCCAGCCTGCCCAAGGGCGTGGACGGCGTCGTGGCCTTCACCCATCAGGGCGGTTGCGGCGGCTCGTCGCTGTCCAGCGACACGACCCTGCTGCAGCGGACGCTGGCGGGCTATGCCCGGCATCCTAACTTCCATTCGATTCTGATCGTCGGCCTGGGCTGCGAGGCCAATCAGATCCCGGCCTGGCTGGCCAATGAGGGTCTTGAGGCCGGGCCGACCTTGCGCGCCCTGACCATTCAGGAAGCCGGCGGCACGGCCCGCGCCATCGAGGCGGGGATCGAGGTGGTGCGCGAACTGGTGGCCGAGGCCGCCAAGGTCGAGCGCCAGCCGGTGTCGGCCTCGCACCTGACGGTCGGCCTGCAATGCGGCGGGTCGGACGGCTGGTCGGGCGTCACCGCCAATCCGGCTCTGGGCGCGGCGGTGGACCTTCTGGTCGCGCATGGCGGTTCGGCCATGTTGTCCGAGACGCCCGAGATCTGGGGCGCGGAACATCTGCTGCTACGCCGTGCGGCCTCGCAGGACGTGGCGGATCGGCTGAACGCCCGTCTGGAATGGTGGCGCGCCTATGCCGACAAGCACGGCATGGAGCTGAACAACAATCCGTCGCCGGGCAATCTGAAGGGCGGGCTGACGACGATCCTTGAGAAGTCTCTGGGCGCGGTGGCCAAGTCGGGCTCGACGCCGCTGAACGACGTGATCGGCTATGCCGAGCCGCTGACGGCCAAGGGCCTCAGCTTCATGGACAGTCCCGGCTATGACCCCTGCTCGGCGACGGGGCAGATCGCCTCGGGCGCCAATCTGATCGTCTTCACCACCGGGCGGGGCTCGGTCTTCGGGGCCAAGCCCGCGCCGTCGATCAAGGTCGCCTCCAACGCCAAACTGGCCAGCTGGATGGACGAGGACATGGACATCGACGCCTCGCCGGTCCTGACCGGCGTGGCGATGGAAGAGGTCGGTCGCGCCATCTTCGAGCGGATGCTGGCGGTGGCCTCGGGCGAACCGTCCAAATCCGAGGCCCTGGGCATCGGCGACAACGAGTTCGTGCCCTGGCAGGTCGGCGCCTATCTCTAGGCACCGCCGCTACCCCTGATCAGCTCTCCAGCGCCTCGATCAGTTCGCCCATGTTGCGGATGAAGACCTGGGTCGAGACGCATTCGACCGGATAGTCGGTGTTGTAGGGCGAGGTGTCCCACAGGTCGCCGACGCGGGTGGTCTGATACTCGCCGCCGGTCACCGCCGCCGGGGCTTCGCCGATATAGGGGTTGGAGGTCGTGGTCAGGGGCGAGGGCCAGTAGCCGCGCGCGTTCAGCCCGGCGACCAGTTCGGCGGCGCGACCCGGCGCGGGCTTGGCCAGACGGCGGGCGTCGGACGACATGTCCCAGACGTCCACGTCCTGAAGGGTAAAATACTTCGGCAGATGCAGCGTGCCGGCGCGGGCCTTCAGCGGCGAGTTGCGGCTGACCTCCTCGGGCATTTTCCCGGCCAGTTCCTCGTACTCGCGACGGAGGGCGGCGGTATCGACGTTGCGGAACGAGCCGTAGTGCACGATCAGATTGTTCGGGTTCGTGTCGGCATAATACTGGCCGTTGGTGATGTTGGACCCGCGCCGGTGGATATAGACCGGGGTGTTCGAGCCCTCGAGGATGAAGGTCGGATGGGTGCGGCCGGGCGCGATCAGGTTCTGCGGCGTCTTGACCTGATCCAGCCAGTCCAGAGCCTCGGGCAGGCGGGCGATGAACTTGCGGTCGCCCGTCAGGCGGTAGAAGCCCAGCATCGACTTGATGTTCGTGCCAGTGGCGTGGGTGGCGAAGGCCTGCGGTTCGATGGTGCGCGCGCCAGCGGGCTTCAGCGTGTCGGGGAAGTGTTGCAGGCCCCAGGCCGGCTGCGGCTGCGGCTGCTGGGTCTTCACGAAGATGTCCATGCCGCGCTGGATGGCGTCCAGCACGCGGGCGTCGCCGCGACCGTTCACCGCCAAGCCGTGATAGGCATAGAGCAGGAACTCCAGGTTCTCGCCCGCCACGTCGTCGTTGAAGGTGATGTAGGGTGTGTAGTCGGCGTGGCCGTGCAGGCCGCCGCCCTCGACGAAGGGATAGCGCTGGGGCCAGCCGCCGTTGGCGTACTGGGCGTCGAGGACGAACTGGATCGCCTTGTCCAGCGGCGCGCGATATTTGCGCTCGCGCTTCTCCAGATAGACCCGTAGTAGCAGCTGCGAGGCTTCGGCCGTGCCGGCGTCGTCGAATGTCGCATTGCCGTAGTAGCGGTGATATTCCTCCATCCGCCAGGCGTTCTTGCCGTAGGTGGCGTACCAGCGCTTGAGCGATTCCTCGCCCGCCGTGTCGATGACGTAGTTCCAGCCGCCCGCCGGGTGCTGGCCGCGCACCAGGGCGTCGGTTGCGGACTTGGCGGCCTCGTAGAACTGCTCGTCGCCCGTGGCGTGATAGGCGTCCAGATAGAGGTGGCCGACGGTGGCGGTGCCGGGTGGCTGGACCCAGATCATGGTCGGCGAGGCTTCCAGCTCGCCCCAGCGGCGCGAGAAGTCGGGCAGGACGTTCCAGACATAGCCGCCCTCGACCGCAGCCTCGTCGGTCATGAAGCGCGCGGCGCGCTTCATCGCGGCCAGGACGGCGGCGCGGTCGGGCGCGGCCTGAAGCACAGTCTTGGCCAGAGCAGGGGACAGGGCAGGGGCGGAGGCGGCCGTGAAGGTCGCGGCGGCGCCGGCGGCCAGCAGGGCGCGGCGGTTCATGAGCGTCATGGTGTCTTCCTCGGATGCGTCGCCTCGCAGCTCTGACGGCTGCTTGAGTTCAGCGAAGCTAATCACGACTGACACCGGTTTCCTAGTGCCGGAGCGCAGCAGGAAACTCGTCGATTTTCACGAATCCGTCAGCGGCGGATGTCGAAGCCGCCGTCGCCCATGGCCGCGCGCACCTCGGCGGCGGTGAACAGGTTGAAGTCGCCGGGGACCGAGTGTTTCAGGCCCGCCGCCGCCAGGCCGAAGTCGAGCGCTTCCTGATCCGACCAGCCGCTCCACAGGCCGAACAGCACCCCGGAGGCGAAGGCGTCGCCGCCGCCGACCCGGTCCACCACCCCGGTCATGTGAATGGCGTCGGCGCAGGTCTCGACCACCTCGCCGTTGGAGCCGCGCGTGAGCATGACGGCCGACAGGGCCTGATCCGCGACGCTTTCCTGAACCCGCAGGGTGCAGGCGATGCGTTGCAGGCGGGGGAAGGCGTTAAACGCAGCGGCGGCGGCCAGACGGCGGCGCGCATTGGGATCGGCGTCTTCGAACTTCGTCTTCAGCACCAGGGCGAAGTCGCGGTCGTCGGCGAAGGCGATCTCGGCCCCGGCCAGCATCTTGCCGAGCGTAGCGGGCGGATCGCCGGTCCATTGTTCCCATAGCTTGCCACGGAAATTGCCGTCGTAGCTGACGCGGACGCCGTTGCGGACCGCAGCCTCGACCAGTTCGACCGCAGCGCGCGAGCCGTTGGGGCCGGTGGCGGGGGTGACGCCGGAGACGTGCAGCCACTCATAACCGTCCAGCAGGGCGTCCCAGTCGAAGGCGTCGGCGACGCGCTCGACAAAGGCCGAACCGGCGCGGTCGTAAAGGACTTCGGACGGGCGTCGCACGGCGCCCGGCGTCAGGAAATAGAGACCCATTCGGCCGGGGGCGAAGACGATAGGTGAGGCGTCGACGCCGTAGCGGCGGACCTCGTCGCGCGCGGCCTGACCCAGGGCGTTGTCGGGCAGGACGGTGGCCATCGCCGCCGGCGCGCCGAAGCGGGCCAGGGCGACGGCGACATTGGCCTCGGCCCCACCCGGACGCGCGGTCAGGGCAGGGGACTGCAGCAGCAGTTCGTTCTGGTTCGGACTGAACCGCAGCAGCATCTCGCCGAAGCAAAGGATACGGCCGCCCGATTTCGTCTGGGTCATGGTCTGGACGCTAGCGCGGGATCAGCGCGCCAGCCAGCCGCCGTCGACCGGCAGGGTGATGCCCTGCACATAGTCGCTGGCGCGGCTGGCCAAAAAGACGGCGGCGCCGCCGATGTCCGACGGGTCGCCCCAGCGGCCGGCCGGGATCCGGCCCAGGATTTCCTTCGAACGCACCGGGTCCTCTTGCAGGGCCTGGGTGTTGTCCGTGGCGAAGTAGCCCGGGGCGATGGCGTTGGCGTTGATGCCGTGCTTGGCCCACTCGTTGGCCATCAGCTTGGTTAGGCCCGCCACGCCGGACTTGGACGCGGTGTAGGACGGCACGCGGATGCCGCCCTGATAGGACAGCATGGAGGCGGTGTTGATGATCTTGCCGCCGCGCTGGTCCGCGATCATCCGCTTGGCCGTGGCCTGGCTGAGGAAGAACAGCACCTTGAGATTGACGTTCATGACGTCGTCCCAGTCCTGCTCGGTGAAGTCCACGGCGTCGGCGCGGCGAATGATGCCGGCGTTGTTCACCAGGATGTCGACGGGGCCGAGGGCGGCGGTCGCCTCGTCCAGAACGCGCTCGACCGGTTCGATCGAGGTCAGGTCGGCCTGGATGGAGACGGCCTGGCGGCCCTTGGCCAGCACCTTGCCGACCGTGTCGTCCGAGGCGCGGCGGGCGACCGAGGCGATGTCGGCGCCCGCTGCGGCCAGAGCCAGGGCTATGCCCTGACCGATGCCCGTATTGCCGCCGGTGACCAGCGCGACCTTGCCGGTCAGATCAAAAGGATTGGCCATGCCCATAGGTCCTTACTTCAGCTGACAGATGTCGAGCTTGTCCATGTCAGTGTAGTCGAGGTTCTCGCCGCCCATGCCCCAGATGAAGGTATAGTTCGACGTGCCCGCGCCCATGTGGATCGACCACGGGGGGCAGATCACGGCCTCGCCGTCGGCGACGACGATGTTGCGCGACTTGTCCGGCTCGCCCATGAAATGGAAGACGCGGTCGTCCTCGCTCAGGCCGAAGTAGAGGTAGGCCTCGGAGCGGCGGTCGTGAATGTGCGGCGGCATGGTGTTCCACACCGAGCCGGGCTTCAGCACGGTGACGCCCAGCAGCAGCTGGCAGGACTTGACCTTGGCTGGGACTATATACTGGTAGATGGTCCGTTCGTTGGACGTCTCCAGCGCGCCCATCTCCAGCGGCACAGCGTCGGCGATCGATATCTTGGTCAGGTCGTAGCGGGCGTGGGCCAGGGTGGCGACCAGATAGAATTTGGCGGGGTTGGCCGCATCCTTCGAAGTGAAGGAGACCTCGACCGAACCCATGGGCACATAGGCGCCATCGCGGAAGTCCAGCTCGAGTGTCTCGCCATCGACCGTGAGCAAGCCGGCGCCGCCGATATTGACCACGCCCAGTTCGCGCCCCTGGAGGAAGGGCGCGCCGGCCAGCGACGCCGGGACAGAATGGGTCGGCAGGGTCAGGGGGGCGTCGGTCGGGGTCGCGCCGCCCATGATCATCCGCTCGTGGTGCGAATAGTTCAGGCTGATCTTGCCCGGAACGAACAGGCCCTCGATCAGATAGCGATCCCGCAGCTGCTGGTTCGTCGCGCCGTCCATCATGTCGGGATGGGTGGCCTGATAGACCTTGTCGTACATCGGATCGTACAAGCGGGGCTCCCTGGGAACTCATGACGCGAGCAGTGGGCCGGATCTTGCGTCCGTCCTTCGGTGGACTAGGTAACCGGTGTCATATAATGATGCAATCGCTTAGACCATAATCGCCGACATCCATCCGGCATCGCTTCGTCTTGAGGACACCGTTATGAAAATCGCTCTCATCATCGAAAACAGCCAGGCCGCGAAGAGCGAAGTGGTGCACACCGCCCTGACCAGCGTTGCAGAACCTCTGGGCCATCAGGTCTTCCACTACGGCATGTACGCGCCCGAGGATAAGGCCTCGCTGACCTACGTGATGAACGGCCTTCTGGCCGGCATCCTGCTGAACTCGGGCGCTGCCGACTTCGTCGTCACGGGCTGCGGCACGGGCATGGGATCCATGCTGGCCGCCAACTCGATGCCGGGCGTCTTCTGCGGCCTGGTCATCGACCCCACCGACGCCTTCCTGTTCGGCCAGATCAACGACGGCAACGCCATCTCCATGCCCTACGCCAAGGGCTTCGGCTGGGCGGCCGAGCTGAACCTGCAGGACGTCTATCGCAAGCTGTTCGAGGGCGAGCGCGGCCTGGGCTATCCCAAGGAGCGCGCCGAGATCATGGCCAAGAACCGCGGCATCCTGAAGGATCTGAAGGCCGTCACATGCAACGACATGCTGACCGTTCTGAAGTCCATCGATCAGGACCTGCTCAAGGCGACCGTGGCCGGTGAAAAGTTCCAGGAATACTTCTTCGCCAATGCGACCGACGAGGGCATTCGCGAGTACCTGAAGGGTGTCGTCAGCGCGTAAAACCGCGCTCTAAAACGGCTCTAAAAGAACAGGCGGTCGGCGCGCAGGCATCGACCGCCTTTTTTGCAGGTGGTTCGCTACCCCAGGGGTATGGCGGAGCGGCGGACCACCAGGGCAGGGCGCACCTCGGGCTGCTGCAACTTGGCGGGATCGACGCCGCGGGTCGGGGCCAGCAGCTTTTCTGCCGCCATTCGCCCCATGTCGCGGATCGGCAGGCGCACCGAGGTCAGGTTCGGCCAGACGCGGGCGGCCATCGGCAGGTCGTCAAAACCGACGATCGACAGGTCGCGCGGCAGTTCCATGCCCCGTTCGCGCGCCGCCTGCATGACGCCCAGGGCCATGTCGTCGTTCAGGGTGAAGATGGCGGTCGGCGGTTCGGGCAGGGACAGCAGGGCATGGCCTGCTTCAACACCGGATTCGTAGGTATAGGCGCCCTGCAGGTCGTAGGCGGCGGGGATGTCGATGCCACGTTCCGCCAGGGCGTCGATGAAGCCCTGACCACGCACCACAGACGAACGGAACGAGGCCAGACCGCGGACCAGGGCGATGCGACGGTGACCCAGGTCGGCCAGATGCTGGGCGGCCTCGGCGGCCCCGATCCAGTCGTTGGTCACGACCATATTCTGCGGCTCGTCCAGCGCCAGCGAGGCGATGCGGACATAGGGGCAGTCCAGTTCCTGCAGCAGTTCGATCACCGAATCATCCTCGGACACCGAGGGCGGCATGATGACGCCGAACAGGCGCTGGCGCTCGACGAAGCCGCGAATGTCCTTGAGCAGGGTGGGGGAGTTGCGGCTGCACGGATGGACGACCAGTTCGAACCCCGATCCCTTGAGCGCGTCCAGGATGCCCTGCTGCATATTGACGACATAGGTCGGGCTGGGCTGATCGTAGATCATCCCGACCAGGAAGGACCGGCGGAAGGCCAGGCCGCGCGCCTGCGGGTCGGGGACAAAACCCAGTTCGTCGATGGCGGCCTGAACGCGCTCACGCGTGTCCTCGCGCACGAAGGGTGACTGGTTGATGACCCGCGACACCGTCTTCTTGGAGACCTCAGCCACGCGGGCGACGTCGTTGATGGTGGCTCGCTTGCCCGGTTTGGCTGAGCGCGAATCGTCTTCCGACAACAGCGTTCCCCTTCGTGTTCTTGTTGACGCTAGGCATAGCCCCGCTCGACGTCGCGCGCCATGGGCAGTTTTCAAGGCGCATTGACACCGGTTTCCTAAGCCGCCCATTATCCGGTGTTTTCCAAATGGGGCGTCACTTGACCGACCAGATCATTCTTTCGGAGGGCCGCGCATGACGGCGGCTCCCGTGCAGACGCCGGACGCCGATCAGGCCGTCGCCGAGACCTTCGTCAGCGCGCGCTTGGCGGCGCGCGCCGTGGTCGATTATCCGGGCGAGAAGCCGGAGCAGATGGCGCGTTCCTATGCCATTCAAGACGCCGCCATCGCCCTCTACCCGGACCAGGTCGTGGGCTGGAAGGTCGGCGGCGTGCCCCCCGCGCAGCAGCCGGCCCTGGGCATCCATCGCCTGGCCGGCGCCATCTTCGCCGGCAATGTGTGGGTCGCCGGCGAGGCGCCGACGCCTCTGCCGGCCATCGAGGGCGGCTTCGCCGCCGTCGAGGCCGAGTTCATCGCCCGTATCGGCGCAGACACGGACCCCGCCAAGACCGACTGGACCGTTGCAGAGGCCGCCGATCAGATCGACGCGGTCTTTATCGGCGTGGAACTGGCGGGCAGTCCGCTGTCGGCCATCAATGATCTGGGCTCGGCGGTCGTCGCCTCGGACTTCGGCAACAATGGCGGTCTGGTGATCGGTCCGGAGCTGACCGACTGGCGCGACCGTATGGATGCGATCCAGGTCGAGACCGTCATCGACGGCGTCAGCGTCGGCAAGGGTGGCTCGCTGTCGCTGGCCGGGGGCGCTCTGGAATCCGTGCGCTTCCTGTTGGAGCACTGCGCCCGCTGGGGGCGCCCCCTGACCGCAGGGACGCTGGTTTCGACCGGCGCCGTGACCGGGGTTCACCGCATCTACGCCGGAAGTGAATCGACGTGCCTGTTCGAAGGCGTGGGAGAAGTCCGCTGCACGGTCGTGAAGGCCGCGCCGCATCCGACGTCAGACTAGTATTTAATCACAGCGCGAACCCGTCCGCCGTTTAGGGCGGTCAAGAAGACGGGGCGTGCGAGGAAACCAAAGGGAATGGGTCTCGTACCATGAGTGACGCTTCGAAAGCCGCACCCGCCGGGGAGGGGCCGATCCGCGTGATGGCGCCGCCGGCGGGCAAGTACCGCTGGATCGTGATGTGGCTGCTGTTCGCAGCCATGGTCATCAACTACGTCGATCGTCAGATGATCGGCTTCCTGAAGCCGACGCTGTCGACCGAGTTCGGCTGGTCCGAGACGGACTATGCCGACATCGTCTTCTGGTTCCAGGCGTCCTACGCCGTCTTCTACCTGATCTTCGGACGGGTGATGGACAAGATCGGGGCGCGCTGGGGTCTGGGGATCGCCTTCCTGATCTGGCAGATCGGCCACATGATGCACGGCGCCGCGCGCGACCTGTCGCACTTCATCATGGCCCGCATGCTGCTGGGCGTCGGCGAGGCCGGCGGCTTCCCCGGCGGGATCAAGGCCGTGGCCGAGTGGTTCCCCAAGAAGGAACGCGCCTTCGCCACTGGCCTGTTCAACGCCGGCACCAACATCGGCGCCATCGTAACGCCTCTGGTCGTGCCCATCCTGGTGCTGAGCTTCGGCTGGCAGGCGGCCTTTGTCGTCACCGGCGTGCTGGGGCTGGTCTGGCTGCCGATCTGGCTGATCGTCTATCGCCGCCCGCGTGAAGTGAAGACCCTGACCCAGGGCGAGCTGGAATGGATCGAGCAGGATCCAGCCGACACCGTCGAGAAGATCGGCTGGAAGAAGCTGCTGACGGTCAAGGAGACCTGGGCCTATGCCGCGGGCAAGTTCCTGATCGACCCGATCTGGTGGATGTTCCTGTTCTGGCTGCCCGACTTCCTGGGCAAGAACTATGGTCTGGACCTGAAGACCTTTGGTCCGCCGATCGTGGCCATCTATCTGCTGTCGGACGTCGGTTCGGTCGGCGGCGGCTGGATGTCCGGGCGCTTCATGAAGAGCGGCATGAGCCTGAACAAGGCGCGCAAGCTGACCATGCTGATTTGCGCCCTGTGCGCCGTGCCGGTCGCCTTCGCCGCCTTTGCGTCCAACCTGTGGGTGGCGGTGCTTATCATCGGTCTGGCCACGGCGGCGCACCAGGGATTCTCGGCCAACCTCTACGCCTTCCCCGGCGACGTCTTCCCGCGTTCGGCGGTGGGCTCGGTCGTCGGCATCGGCGGGATGCTGGGCGGCATCGGCGGCATGATCATGGCCAAGTACGCCGGCTTCGTCCTGGACAAGATCGGCACCTACACCCCGATCTTCGTGGTGGCGGCCTCGGCCTATCTGGTGGCCCTGCTGGTGGTCCACCTGATCTCGCCAAGATACGAACCGGCCAAGGTCTGATGATCTGAGGCCCAGGAGGGCGCTCGTCTGAGGGGGCGAGCGCCCTTCTTCAATTCTGGACAGGAGGCGGGCATGGATCTGCATCGACGCGGTTTGCTGATCATGGGGGCGGCGGCTCCAGCCTTGGCGTCGGCCCTGCCGACGATGGCGACGGCCCAGGCCCTCGCGCCTGCGGACCCGACCGAGGTGATCCGCCTATGGCCGGACCGCGCGCCGGGCGGGGAGGGGGTGACGGTGACGCCCATCGTGCCCGAACGTTCGACCGACCCCGCCTATCGCGACCGCTACGCCCAATACACCACCGACCCTATCATCACGGTGATGCGGCCCGAGAAGCCTAATGGTTCGGCCATGCTGCTGATCCCCGGCGGCGGCTACCGTTGGGCCGTTCTGGACAAGGAAGGCTTCGACGTCGCCCGCGTATTCGCCGCCAGCGGGACGACCTGTTTCGTCCTGCGCTATCGCCTCCCCGCCGACGGCTGGGCGGCGGGGGCGGATGCGCCCTTGCAGGATGCGCAGAGGGCGATCCGACTGATCCGCAGTCGGGCGGCGGAGTTCCGCGTGCGGCCGGATCGGATCGCCGTGCTCGGCGCCTCGGCGGGCGGGCATCTGGCCGGGCTGGCCAGCGCGCGGACGGATGCGGCCTATGCCCCGGTCGATGAAGCGGATGCTGTATCGCTGCGGCCCGATCTGAGCCTGCTGATGTATCCGGTGGCGACCATGGCGGACCCGCATGTTCACGCCGGATCGCGGACGCACCTGCTGGGCCAGACGCCGAGCGAGGCCCGCATCGCCGCCTATTCGCTGGAGCGGATGAACTGGAGCGGCGTGGCGCCCGTCTTCCTGCTGCACGCGATGGACGACGTCTCTGTCCCGGTTGAAAACAGCCTGATGCTGTTGACCACGCTGAAGGCGGCGTCGGTCAAGACCGAGGCCCACCTGTTTCAGGAAGGCGGCCACGGCTTCGGCGTTCGCCTGATCCAGGGGCGGCCGGCGGCGGTCTGGCCCGAGCTGGCGCGCGCCTGGGCCGCCCGTCTGGATTTCGACCTGTAGTCAGGTGCCCGGCTGGATGTAGGGGATGGCGGAGAAGAAGGCCCGCTCGTCGCCGCGCGGGTCGTTCTCCATCCGTGGGTTCACGTCGAACAGCATCGTCTGGCGTGTCGGCAGGTCGTAGCGGTCCCAGCGGGGCAGGCCGGCGTGGTTGGGATCGCCGTTGCGGGCCAGGGCGATGAAGGCGTCGCTCATCTGATCCGCCACAGCCTGCGCGCCCGGTCCCCTGGTGCGTGATCCGGCGGCGTTCACGTTGTCGAACACCAGAGGGATGTCGGCGGTGTGGAAGGCGCCCTTGCGGCCCGAGGCCGTCTCGCCGGGAAAGTCCAGTTGATAGACCCAGGCGGGCGCGCCCGCCTTGGCGCGCTCCTCGGCCTCGATCACCGCGCCGCGCCACGAGCGTCCGGCGGTGGTGGCGGCGATCAGAACCTGATCCGGCGACCAGTCGGGATGCATCCGGCGATAGGCGGCGATGACGGCTTCGGGCGTGACGTCGATGCGCATGACGCCGGGCGACAGACGCGCGGGGAGGGTGTCCCACGTCAGGCCGACATTCCTGGGGTCATTGCCCATGAAGCCGAGGGTTTCCTCGCGCGTGTTGCCGATGATCATGGGGATGGTAAGGCCTTGCGGCGCGGCGTCCGGATAAAAGGGGTGGCGGGGCAGGCTGCGGAAATCCAGCACCGGCCCGAAGTAGAGCCCGCCGTAGCCGAGGATGGGGTCCTCCACGCCCTGGGCTTCCAGCAGACGCTCGACCGGCAGGGCCGCGGCTTCGTGGGCGCGATCCGGCGTCAGCCCCAGGGCCTTCAGCCATGTGGTTGCGCGGGTCGTGGCGTTGATGGGGCCGGACGCCGTGACCTGCTGGCCGCTCATGGTGGCGGCGCGGTGGAACAGCCCCTGGGCGGCGGGCGTGGCCATCAGGGTGGCGATCTTGGCCCCGCCGCCGGACTGGCCGAAGACCATGACGCGGTCAGGATCGCCGCCGAAGGCCGCGATATTGTCGCGCACCCAGCAAAGGGCCAGGATCAGGTCCAGTTGCCCGACATTGCCGGAGTCCGCGAACCCCGGCGCCAGCCGCGCCAGATAGGCGTAGCCGAGGGCGTTCAGTCGGTGGTTCATAGTCACGACCACCACGTCGCCGCGCGCCGCCAGCCGTGTTCCGTCATAGACGGGATCGGAGCCTGATCCGCTCGAATAGGCGCCGCCGTGGATATAGACCATGACCGGCCGACGACCTGAGTCCAAGCCCGGCGTCCAGACGTTGAGGAACAGGCAGTCCTCGCTCTGGTTCGGCTCATTTCCTCGCTGCGGACTGGCGGCGCCATAGTCGAAGGCTGGAGCCGGATCGCGCCAGGGCGTGGGCGCCTCGGGCGGCTGGAAACGCCGCGTCGGCGCGCCGTAGCGCACGCCCTTGAAGACGTTGAGCCCGTCCTGACGGCGGCCGATGACCGGCCCGGCGGTTGTGACGGCGCGGGGGGCTCGCGGCGCGGCATGGCTGGCGGTGGCGGTCGCTGTGGCGGCCAGGCCTGCGAGAACCGCCGCGCGTCGTGTCATCCCCATGGCCGCCCCTCCAAAGAAACCGGTGTCATAGCTGTAGCAGGCAATTCAGCGCGGGCTCCAGAGGCCTGTCGCGAGAGCACGTCGCCAAACCTGTCCAATCTGTAACTTGTCGAGGGGGGCGGGAAGCCGTCAGTGTGAAGTCTCTTTTACATCGCGGGGGCGCTTCATGCTGACGATCAACAATCTGGTCCATGTCTACGGCAACGGGACACGGGCCTTGGACGACGTCAGCCTGACGATCCCCACCGGCATGTTCGGCCTGCTGGGCCCGAACGGCGCAGGCAAATCGACGCTGATGCGGACGATCGCCACCCTGCAGACGCCGACCTCGGGCGAAATCCGCTTTGGCGACATCGACGTGATCCGCCAGCCGGAGCTGCTGCGCCGCACGCTCGGCTATCTGCCCCAGGACTTCGGCGTCTATCCGCGCGTTTCGGCCTACGACATGCTGGACCATATGGCGGTGCTGAAGGGCATAGCCGACGGCAAGGACCGCAAGCAGACGGTCGAGGCGCTGTTGAACCAGGTCAACCTGTGGAGCGTCCGCAAGAAGGCCCTGGCCGGTTTCTCGGGCGGGATGCGCCAGCGGTTCGGCATCGCCCAGGCCCTGATCGGCAATCCGCGCCTGATCATCGTCGATGAGCCGACCGCGGGCCTGGACCCGGAGGAGCGCAACCGCTTCCTCAACCTGCTGGCCGAGATCGGCGAGAACGTGGTGGTCATCCTGTCGACCCACATCGTCGAGGACGTGGCCGACCTGTGCCCGCGCATGGCGGTGCTGGCGGGGGGCAAGATCCAGCTGGAGGGCGCCCCGTTGGAGCTGATGAAGCAGATGTCGGGTCGCGTCTGGAAGAAGGCCATCGCCAAGGAGGCCCTGCCGGAACATCGCGCCCGCTTCGAGGTCATCTCGACGCGTCTGTTCGCCGGTCAGACCGTGATCCACGTCCTGGCCGACGCCCAGCCGGGCGAGGGCTTTGAGCCGGCTTCGGGCGGTCTGGAGGACGTCTATTTCTCGACCCTGGCCGCCTCGCGCCGCCCGGTCGTCGCTCAAGCCGCCTGAGGCCCGGATCATGTTCGGGAAAGTCGCGGCCTTCGAGTTCCGCTATCAGCTTCGCCAGCCCGCCTTCTGGGTCATCTCCATCCTCTTCTTCCTGCTGAGCTTCGGCCTGGTCGCCAGTCCGAACGTCAGCCTGGGCACGGGCGGCAACGTCTTCAAGAACGCCCCCTATGCGATCGCGCAGGCCCATCTGGCCTTCAACCTCTTCTTCATGCTGGCGACGACGGCCATTGTCGCCAACGTCGTGGTGCGAGACGCCACGACCGGCTTCGGCCCCATGATCCAGGCCAGCCGATTGTCCAAGTTCGACTACCTCTATGGTCGTTTCCTCGGCGCCTTCGCCGTGGTGGCCCTGGCCTTCCTGTCGGTCGCCCTGGGCATCCTGATCGGCACGCTGATGCCGTGGGTGGACAAGGAGACGGTCGGGCCGTTCCGTCCGCTGGACTACCTCTATGGTTTCGTCGTCATGGGCCTGCCGGGCCTGCTGTTCAGCTCGGCGGTCTTCTTCACCCTGGCGACCGTGACGCGCTCGATGATGGCCACCTATGTCGGCGTCGTCGGGGTCTTCATCCTCTACATGACCACGACCTCGGTGTTCGGCTCCAAGCCGGAGCTGGAAACGCTGGTGGCCTGGCTCGAACCGTTCGGCGCCGGCGCCTATGGTCTGGCCACCAAGTACTGGACGGCGGCTGAGCGGAACACGATCAACGCCCCCCTGACCGGCCTGCTGCTCGGCAACAAGCTGTTGTGGCTGGGCGTCAGCCTGGCCTTCCTCGCCGCCGCCTGGCCCCTGTACAATCCGTCGCCGCGGGGATCGAAGCTGCGCAAGCAGGAGAAGCTGAAGGCTCTGGCCGAGGCCTCGCCCGATACGGCGGCGCCCATCGCGCCGCTGGCTCAGCCCTCCTACGGCTTCAAGGCCGGGTGGACGCAGCTGATCTCGCGCACCGCCTTCGAGATGAAGACGGTGTTCAAGAGCCCGGCCTACTTCGTCATGCTGGCCCTGGGCTTCGCCTTCGGCATCGCCGTCCTGCTGTTCGCGGGCGAGCTATATGGCGCGCCGGTCCTGCCGGTGACGCGGGTGGTGATCGAGACCCTGGGCGGCTCGTTCGGCCTGATCGTCATGATCATCTCGATCTACTATTCCGGCGAACTGGTCTGGCGCGACCGCGAGCGGCGCACGCATGAGATCATCGATTCCACGGCGACGCCCGACTGGACCTTCCTGCTGCCCAAGACCCTGGCCCTCATTCTGGTGCTGGTCTCGACCCTGCTGGCCGCCTCGGTGGCGGGCATGATCGTGCAGACAATCAAGGGCTACACCAACTACGAGATCGGCAAATACCTGTTCTGGTATGTCGTGCCCCAGTCCATCGGCTTTGCGCTGACGGCGGTGCTGGCCATCGTCGTCCAGTCGCTGTCGCCGAACAAGTTCGTCGGCTGGGCCATCATGGTGGTCTATCTGATCTCGACCATCGTCCTGTCCAACATGGGCTTCGACCACGTGCTCTATCGCTACGGCGCGGGGACGGGGATGCCGCTGTCGGACATGAACGGCCTGGGCAAGTTCGCCGGCTATGCGGCGTGGATGCAGGCCTATTGGTCGGCCTTCGCCATCGTCCTGCTGGTCATAGCCTATGGCCTGTGGCGTCGCGGGGCGGAGACGCGCTTCATGCCGCGCCTGAAGCGTCTGCCGCGTCGCCTGATGGGGCCTGCGGGCGTCATCGGCGGCGTCGCCCTGACCGCCTTCGTGGCCCTGGGCGTCTATGCCTTCATCAACACCAACGTCTGGAACGAGTACCGCACCCAGAATCAGCAAGAGAAGTTGATGGCGGACTATGAAAAGACCCTGCTGAAGTACGAGAAGACGCCTCAACCCTCGATCACCGACGTCAAACTGGACCTGGACCTCTATCCGCACCAGCCGCGTCTGACGACCAAGGGAACCTATGTCATCGAGAACCGGACCGGCGCGCCGCTCAATGAAGTGCACCTGCGCTGGAACCACGGTCTGAAGATCGAGAAGCTGGATGTCCAGGGCGCGACGATGGCCAGGGAGTGGCCTCAGTTCGAGTACCGCATCTACCGTTTCGCCACGCCCATGCAGCCGGGCGAGAAGCGCACCATCGCCTTTGAAACGGTGCTGGAACAGCGCGGCTTCAAGAACAGCGGCGACACCACGCGGATCGTCGACAACGGCACCTTCGTCAACAACGGCGAGTTCGGCCTGACCATCGGTATGGGCCGCGACGGCCTGCTGTCCGACCGGGCCAAGCGCCGCAAGCACGGCCTGCCGTCCGAACTTCGGATGGCCAAGCTGGAGGACGTCAGCGCCCAGAACCAGAACTACATCGGCACGGGCTGGGTCAATGCCGACATCACCGTGACCACGGTCGCGGATCAGACGCCGATCGCGCCGGGCTACAAGGTGTCGGACGTGACGAAAGACGGCCGCCGCACGGCCCGCTTCGTCACCGAGGCGCCGGTGCTGAACTTCTTCTCGGTGCAATCTGCTGACTATCAGGTGGCCAAGGAGCAGCACGGTCCCATCGAGCTGGCGGTCTATTACCACAAGGGTCACGAGCAGAACGTGGCGCGGATGCTGGCCGGGATGAAGGCGTCGCTGGACTACTACGGCACGGCCTTCAGCCCCTATCAGTTCCGTCAGGCCCGGATCATCGAGTTCCCGGCCTACGCCAGCTTCGCCCAGGCCTTCGCCAACACCATGCCCTACTCGGAAGGCCTCGGCTTCATCGCCGACCTGAGCGACGAGGAGAAGATCGACTACGTCACCTACGTCACCGCCCACGAGGTCGGCCACCAGTGGTGGGCGCACCAGGTGATCGGCTCGGACCAGCAGGGCTCGACCCTGCTGTCGGAATCCCTGGCGCAATACTCGGCGCTGATGGTGATGGAGAAGCTGTACGGAGCCGACAAGATCCGTCGCTTCCTCAAGTACGAACTGGACCGCTACCTGCGTTCGCGCGGCATGGAGCGGCTGGAGGAGATGCCGCTGATCCGCGTCGAGAACCAGCAGTACATCCACTATCAGAAGGGCGGTCTGGTCCTGTACCTGCTGCGTGATCAGATCGGCGAGGAGGCGGTCAACCGCGCCCTGCGTCGGGTGCTGGCGCAGTACGCCTTCAAGTCCGCGCCCTATCCGCGCTCGCTGGACCTGGTTGCGGCCCTCCGCGCCGAGGCCCCGGCGGACAAGCAGGCCCTGATCACCGACCTGTTCGAGAAGATCACCCTGTATGACGTGAAGACCAGGTCGGTCACGGCGACCAAGCGCGCCGACGGCAAGTGGGACGTCGCCCTGACGGTCGAAGCCCGCAAGCTGTACGCCGACGGCAAGGGCGAGGAGACCGAGGCCCCGTTGAACGAAACCTTCGACGTCGGCCTGTTCTCGGCCGAGCCGGGCAAGGGGGCGTTCGACCAGAAGTCGGTCATCCTGATGGAGCGCCGTCCCCTGCGTAGCGGAACCCAGGTCTTCCGCTTCGTCACGGACAAGAAGCCGACGTTTGCAGGCATCGATCCCTACAACCGCTGGATCGACCGCAACTCGGACGACAACGTCAAGCCGGTCGGCTGACGCCAGGGCCTTCTCCTCCCGCTGCTAGGCGGGAGGAGGGGCCTACGGCGAGTTAATCTCGCCGCCTCATTTTAGACTCGATCCGCTACGCATGTAGCGCTACAAATGTAGCGTCAGCCGATGCGGAGAGTCCCAGTGATCGAGTCCCTGCCCAGGCGCGAACGCGAGGTGTTCGAGACCCTGTGTCGCCTGGAAACCGGCACCACGGCCGGGGTGCGCAACGCCCTGACCGACGCGCTCAGCGATTCCGCCATCCGCACCCTGCTGGCCCGTCTGGAGAGCAAGGGACTGGTCGAGCGGGAGGCAGGCGCCGAAGGCTTCGTCTATCGCCCCGTGCCGCGCACCGAGACCGTCGCTGCGGGCGCCCTGCAGCGGATGATCGACACCTTCTTCGCCGGCTCCGCCGCCAGCGCCGCCACGGCCCTGCTAGGTCTGGGGCAGCGTCTGACGGCTGACGAGGCCGCCGCTCTCGAACGCGCCATCGACGAAGCGGTGGAGCGCAAGCCGTGAGCCTGGCCCTGTTTCTGTCCCTGCTGGTCAAGTCCAGCCTGATCACGGCGGCGGGTCTGATCGTCGCCCGCTTCGCGGCGCGGCGCGCCGCCGACCGGGCGGACATCCTGCGCGCGACCGTCTGCCTCTTGCTGGCCCTGCCGGGTCTTGCGGCTGTCCTGCCCGCCGTCGAGCTGGCGCTGCTGCCCGCCTCATCCGTCGAAACCGTCAGCGCGCCGATGACGCCGCTCTGGTCGGGCGAGGTCGGTCCCGTCTCGGGCGTCGCCGTCTCGGCCAGCCTGCCTTGGCCGTCGCTGAAGACCGTGGCTGTTGGTCTGTGGCTGCTGGGCGCGGCGGTGCTCATCGGTCGGCTGCTGCTGGGCCTGAAGACCCTGAGCCGTTGGACCGAGCAGGGCCGGGCGGTCCAGTGCCCCGCCTGGCGTTCGCCGCTGCAGCCCCTGGCCCCCGCCGCGCGTCCGCGTCTGGTCAGCAGCGAGCGGGTGTCCAGCCCGCTGAGCTGGGGCGTGGCGCCGGGCGTCATCGTCCTGGACCCCGCCAGCCTGGCCGCGTCGAACACCGCCTCCGCCGTTCTGGCGCACGAACTGGCCCACCTGCGGCGCAAGGACTGGGTCTTCCTGATCCTGTCGCGGCTGGCGCTGGCGCTGTTCTGGTTCAACCCCTTGGTCTGGCGCCTGTCGGTCGTCCTGTCCGAGGCGTCTGAGGAAGCCGCCGACGCCGAGGCCGTTCGCACCGTCGATCGCCGCGACTACGCCCGCGTCCTGGTCCGGCTGGCCGCCCATCCGACCCGTTCCACCTCTTGGCCCGCGACCGCCATGGCCGCCGACACTCACACGCTCGAAAGAAGGATCGCCTGCATCATGACGAACACCTCTGCTCGCCGTCGCCCGCTGGCGGTCGCCCTGACCGTCGCCGCCCTGGCCGTCGTGGCCACGCCGCTGGCCGCGCTGGAACTGCGGGAGCAGGCGTCCGCCTATGCGCCGCCGCCGCCGCCGCCGGCTCCAGC
>MCHG01000097.1_pt1 | contig 53287 bp, 42 predicted proteins | sample 787351 | NCBI WGS metagenome assembly MCHG01 (sample SAMN05430296, study PRJNA330682) | permafrost metagenome | biome: Cold desert; feature: permafrost; material: soil; isolation source: enrichment culture inoculated with soil incubated with H2/CO2 at 20 degrees... ... | reverse complement strand
TATTCTAGGAAAGAACAAACAGGGCCAGATCAATAATATGATCTGGCTCAATATATTCCCCCGTACCCGCGTGACCTGTCTCAGAGATATAAATCTACTCTAAAAACCTGTCCGGCGCATCCCCCATCCTCCAGCTTTCCGGTTCGGTGGGGGGTAGTCGCCCTTTTAATCCGATAGGTAAGTAACCCCTCAGCATTACCTGTTTGGGCTCCTTTTCCCCCGGGTCACACCGTACGTGCCACTTTCATGGCATACGGCGCTCCATCAAGCAATTTGTTTCAAATGACTTTTAACTTAACCGTTCCCTGTATTTGAGAATCTTTTGGTGAACTTTCGCTTTTACCAGTTTTGAGACGTCTAATCCTTTGTGTACCAGCCTGTGACAAGTTTGGTGCAATGATGCAAGGTTATTAACCTTGTTTACAAGATTAATGGGAAGTTTGGGATTGATCTGGTGTGTTTCAAGTTCGTAACCGATAATTGGCTCGCCACATACCTTGCATTGTCCTTTGTCCCGGTTAAACGCATAGGCTCTGTTCATAAGGTACTCGAAGTTGTATTTATAATCTATTATTCCCTTGGCAATGAGACTGGAAAGGGTTAGGCTCATTGTTACATCGTCTCTTGCCAATCTTTCCCTTTTGAGAGTGCGTTCGTAATTAGCTCTTCTACCTTCTGGCGTATAGGGTGTTTCGAGGGGATTCTTTAAATTCGCCTTGCGCCATTTCACGAATCCCAAGCTAGTTATTCCAATAGTTAAGCCATTGTATTTTATAGCAGGGATCTTGGTGGTGTAATTTTCGTGACGTTGGATGAGATTACTGCATTTATTCGCAGGTGTCCATTGTCCACCTTTGGCTTTAATTGCTTTATATGCTGTGTATCTCAGTGAGTAGGCGAATTTGTTAAGTTCAATATTTACCCATGTTGCCGCTTGGTAGTAGTTGGCGATTCCGATTAGGGCACTGTTGAGATTGTTAATTTCGTTTACAAGCTGTTTTCCGTTAAGTTTGCGTATCATTCGGGTGCGTTTTCTTAGTTCGCTAACTTTAGATTTTAGACGCTCCTTGTTTGGTCTGGTTCGTGATATATATCCATTTCTTGCGTTTCCTGAGGGTACTTGTCTGTAGCTAAAACCAAGGAAGTGGATTTCTTTTTCCCTGACATTTGTGATGAGCGTTTTTTCTGGGCTCAGTTTGAGTATTAGTTTTGTGTCAAGGAATTTTTCAATCCGTTTCTTCCATTTTTCGGCGTTGGATTTGGTGTTTGTTATTAGTACCCAATCGTCTGCATATCTGACAAGATAGGCTGGTTTCAAATTACTGCGAGTTCTTAGCGCTTCAAGGCAATTGTGCGATCTTAGGTAGTTCGTTTTAGTATGCTTTTCTTCCCATTCTCGCACTATCCATTTATCCAGCTTGTGAAGAAATGCATTTGCCAATAATGGCGAAATTATACCCCCTTGGGGTGTTCCGACTTCCGTGATTGCCAGCTCATTCATGACTCCTGCCTTGAGCATTTTCTTAAGAATCATGAGGATTCTTCGATCATGTATACCCATGTGCCAGAGTTGTTTTATGAGTTTGGTGTGGTTGATATTGTCGAAACATCCTTTGATGTCGCCTTCGATTATCCAGTGATATCCTGTTGTGTGGCAGATGTTCGTTGTACGTTCAAGTGCCATGTGTGCATCTCTCATTGGACGGAATCCGTAGGAGTGTTTAAAAAATTGGGCTTCCATAATAGGTTCAATGATGATACGCAGGATTTCCTGAATAATTCTGTCAGATATGGCTGGTATTCCGAGTGGCCGTTTTTCGGATTTTCCAGGTTTATCAATCCATTTTCTTCTAAGAAGGTATGGCTTGTAGTCGTCTAATCCGTTTTTAACGCCTCGAATGACTTCTAGGTACTGTTTTTGCAAAATGTCGCTGATTCTTTCGCCGTTGGTTCCTGCCGTATTACTGCCGTGGTTTGATTTAATGTTGTGAATGGCAGTGGTTATTAGCACCTCAGATTTTGCCAGTTCCAACAGGTCTTTAAAACTAGGCATAGTGCCTTTTTCAAGTGCCTGTTTGGTCGTAGCATAAAAGCCGTCAAGGATGGATTTTAGCTCTGTTTCGTTTCTCAAATTCAAGTAGACTGATTTTTGTGCCACAGGCATCCCTCCTTTCGGAAAGATTTTTGTGGGGTTAACCAGGATTGCGCAACGGCTTCCCAGTCGAGTTCAGTCATAGTGTCATTTGTTGCTTGACTATGCCCCTTCACTCCACAGGCATTACCCTGCTTCATCATTACTATGGGCTGACGCGTCCTGCATTCACCAGTCATTTCCTACTGGTTAGGTTTCATTACCTTTTATAGGTTCTACCTTGCAGGAGTCCGCTGTTCCGTGTTTCCTAGCCTTGCATACGTCTTTAGCCGCCTGCTATAACCCGTGGTTCAGCTTTTGCCCATGATTGGGGGACTAAGCACGCTTTTCATTTCTGATTTTCGTCAATCTTGGCACATTGCATTACCTTGATCGTTCCCCTTCTATTCTGAGATAGATGGCAAAGTTTCCTTTGCCCTTACTTATCGAGCCGTACAAACGCAGGTTCCTATGATGAGTCGGCATGGACGTTTTATGGCGACCCGACTACTTTACCAACCATTTTACAGGTCGACGTTTCGCCGCCTTCACCGAGCTTCATACCATGAATCACTTTCACTTTTTATCACAGCATGTCGGAGTATTAGCCTTTCTGCACAGCCAATCTTCTGTGTATTCGGGGATTTCACCCGATGATTCGGAAACACTGTTCAATAGGTACATACACCTATTGTCTACTTTTGATTAGGCATTACTGCCTAGCACTGTGTAGAAACAGCGCGCGCACAATGAAGTAACGCCAACGTGCCCTGTCACCCCAAAAGAGCTATATTTTCAGTAAAGAAATCTGATCCAGTTCTAGAGAGCTAGCCCCTTCATTTATTACCCAACACATATTCAACAATCTCAGGGTCGTCAGTTTCTAGTGGTATTTGTCCATTTGATACCTTTATTTCGATCCATGGGTACTATAAACCACCTTACGACAAACAAATACAACACCCAGACCTCAAAAAACACGAATATTCGTCTTGAGAGCCGATTTTCGTGTTTTAATATTAGGCCAAAAACGTATTCTTATATTATTTAACCTTAAGCTTTTCTCTTATCTTTGACTCAAAATTTTCTAACGTTAGATCACTTATATCATCTATTATAATAAGCTTTTTATATCCATTACATCGAGTTAATTCATATCCTTCACATCCTAAAAATTTACCTTTTTTAGAGTTTATGATTAACATTCTATATTCATCACAATTAGGGCAGATTGTGTTTGTAACAGATATATAGCGATAGTGCCCAGGTAATCCCCTAATGGGGTTTTTTCGAGAACAATATATTTCGTCTCGTATATAAGAGTATTTTTCACAAACAGAACATTCTCTGTGTAACGGCTCTTCAGGCGATTCTCCTACCACATAGCGAATGCCCCCACATTTATGACAACCTTCTGGGATTAAAATCATGCAATTGTATTTATCCTCCAATTGATGCTTGGTTTTCTGTAATATCTGAAGAAGGTTTGTGAAAAGTTCTTTATTATCGATAATTTGCTTTCTTTTCTGAGTGGCAATCTTATCCTCTTTCTTATTGTACAACCATCTTTTGAAATCTATGGTCTCAATAATTACTCTCTCTACTTCGGCTCTATCAAAGTTATAGAAATCAATTCCACTCTTACTAACATCAATCTCAAGCATTGAAATATTACTAGATTTTACTTGTTGTAATTTTTTCTCGTCTACGCCATGTGACACAGTGATTTCTATAAATAGCTGTGTACCTTTTATATAGGCTATAACATCAGGAACTATATTATTGTGCTTATATTCTAATTCTACTCTATCAATGTCCCATAACTTAGCCTCTGTTTCGTACTTATGTGGTGGAATCATCAATTTCTTATGCTTTTCAATAGTCTCTTTTATGAACAAATGTAAGGCTGTTTCGACTTCATGACCACAACCTCCCACTCTATGCACATTTACCATACCATCACTTTTATGCGCAAAATGATGAACTCTTTCATCACCTCTTTTGACTACTAACAATGATTTACAACCGGGGCATCTGTAAGTTTCCGACTCTGGCTTGGCTTCATCAATATGGACAAGCTTACCGTTTTTATCTATCCCAAATGGATTCACTATATTATTCATTATCCATACTCACCTTTATTAATCCTAATATTGATTACAACCAACTTTCGAAAGAGCCTTCTTTTGGAACCAAAAGACTCACTATTTGACAGCTAGCTAGGCTTTATCAAGGCGGCTATTTCTTCCTGTGCTTAGCAAGGGCAAGCGAGCGTGGGTGATTTGGTATCTGTGAGGTGTCTGCGCCGCAAACACCCAAAACGCTCAGGTGGGTGGGTATATTAATATCTTAGTTAGTTCCAAGCACTTGAATTGCTAATCTGTCTATTCTTATTATTGCACGGTCTTTGTCTGCCGGAATAGGGTTAGCCATCCAATTTTTTAGCATGGTCTCAGCTGCTATCATTAATTTAACCAGGCCCTCGTCTTTTGGGTTTTGGTGAGTCTGCATTCCTATAAGCTTTTGCAAATGTTTTGTTTGTTTACACTTTTCAAGTATTTCTGTGGCTTTACTAATTCCTTCGTTATTCATTTCCACTTCCCATTTGGATGGTGTTCTAGATTCATTTATTTCTACTGAAGAAAACGAGCGTACAGCAGAGAAATTGTTCCTTCGGAAATTAGTTTGATAAAATAGTTTATAATTCTTTATTGTTTCACTTTTCTCTCGATGCTCTCTCCACCTTTCATAACGACCCCTTTCTTCATCTTCCATCAACTTACAAGTTGCAAAGAATTGTGCTTTTGCTTCTTGATACTGATTCTCAAACTCTGATAAAATGAACCCATTCGGCATTATATCTACAGAATTTAAGCTATATTCCCCATAGAAAATTTCCTGATGTTTAACTTTTCCGGCTTCATCTTTATATTCTATTTCCCTAGCCATTGTAATTATTTTTTCTGCTACATTTAAAAACAAGGCTGATTTACCGGAGGTTTCTCTTTCAGTTACCCATGGAAGAAGATCAAGATTCTTAGGCCCTTTCCCTTCTTTTTGAAACAAGTTAATACTAAAGAACCATAAGTCTAAGATTCCGTCTTGAGTCATATTTTGGTGTTTTTCTTCCCAATCCGATATATTTACTAAACTTCGAAGGAATTCAATAGCCAGCTTTTCTCCCGTTTTAAATGAAATAAGTATGTCAATACGTTTGCCGCTAAGGATTATTTTATTTGCTTCGACCAACGAATCGGGGTATTTCAATTTGAAATAGTCATAAAAAAGCTTCTTTGCATTCCTATGCTCTTCAGTTTCCTTATGTGTATCATAATAACACACACGAACTGTATTCCCCTTTTTATGAGCAAAATGCGGCGTTCTTTCCGTACCAGCCTTAAAGTCAAGAAAGCTTCCACAATCTTCGCAAATGAGCCGATTATTGTTTTGAGCATTCTTCCATTTTAGTATTAGGCTATTATCTCTGTTACCATACTCATTATCTATATCAAGCGAGCAAATACGTTTGCCTTCAGATATACAATTTTCCATAGTTTTGTCCCCTTCGTATTTATTAATCTCGTTGAAAATGGTATCCGTAAGGTTTAAAGGGTGAAGAAATATCAACTATGGCTAGAAAATTATCTATTGTAATGTGTAATCAAGACCCTTAGTACTGATGCAATCTCTTATGTATTGTTTTCAAGCTTTTTACGGCAATGCCAATTAATTTCTTAACATTTTTAATCATATCTTTTCTTAAGATTAATACTAAAAAAACACATGAACGTTCTAAGCCCATAACAATCCATTCTCTTATTTTATGAGGTTCTAAATCTTCTGGAAGTTCTATAATTATTCTTTCTGCATCATATGACTGACCTGCATTATACCTTAGCTGTCGCTAGCTTTTTATTAACTTAAAATACTTTTCACATTTATTCCTTCCACCTGTTCACATTTATCATTCTTAAATGTATACCGTATTGCAGCAATACTAATTGAGCATCAATCGATGTCTCCACCTTTCATATCAACTTCTCTTGTACCATTCTTGTCAGCAACAGTTAACTTTACATTACCAATATCATCAGAAAAATCAGGCACAGGGTCATTACTGTTTACCCAACTCCAATAGTCAGCAACCTTTTCAGTAGTTGTGGTTATGGATAACTCTGCTTCAAATTCTGCTAAAAGAGTCTTAATGACACTACCAAAGAAATTAGATTTAGACATCCCAAGCTTTTTAGTAACATACTCTAAACGTCTGTTATCCTCCCAATCAACGGTTACAGTAAATCTACAAGAAGTCTTTTCATTAAATTTAGCCATATAAGACATCTCCACCAAATCCTTTACCATACCCTTAATACGATCCAAATAAATCCCCCCTAAATTTTCTTACCATCTATGTAACCAAATTCTACACCACTATTTGCACCACGTCAATCACCGAAAATCATGTATGTACTTAAAGTACTAGTAGTATTAAAGTAAGCGAACTTTACTCGTCCTCCGGGGCCTGGGTCTGCCGGGTGGTGGAGCCCGAAAGTTTCCCACTCATGCTGACACCCCCACACGCTTCTCGCAAAAAAACGTGTAAAAAATTCGTCGGTGCAGCCACGGTTCTCGCCAACTTCCAATTACAGCCAAATTGGCTACCGCCACAAAGACATTAACAGTAAATAATATCCAACTAAACCAACTTCTGTGAGTAACGGAGTTTTAGAACTATCAAATTGCAATCTTAATACTTTCCATATCCTTTTTACTACCTCCTGAGACCAGTAAACGAGTCCATTATGAAACAAATCTGCACCACTTCATAATGTTACTGTTTTAAATACGGCGCGATCACAAGGGAAATTACCAATCACAACATATATATTTAGGGGGGCGTTTTACCCTAATCCCTTAAACAAATACGCAAAAACCCCGTTATTTCCGCGTATTTGTTTATTTACGCGTTAAAGTGCGCCCCCCCTTAACAAATAGTTCCCTCGAATCTGCGGTCCAAGGGAACATAAAGCACATTATACAATTCTCCCAAAACCCTGCAAACCGCTGATACCATGCTATTTCCGCTCTATCACCACGACTGTCTCAACGTGCATCGGCCATGGAAACATATCCAGCAAAACTTTATCTATGATGGTTGCCCCAAATGGGCATTGTATCCTTTTGAAAAATCCTCTTCACCATTGTTACCATGATCTAAGGGTATAAGACTACAGTCCTTTGGTCCGGTTTGCTATATACCTACCATCATGATTTATCATTCGGATATCTTGGGGTAAGAACAGTTTCAAGGTCTTGGTAATTGATTGGATATTTTTTACAGTCTTCAGTTCGTACCGGAATTGCTGCTCTTCTACACCAAAATATGTACATCTCATCCCTAAATCCTTGGTATCGTAATAATCGTTATGTTTAACATCTCCACTCGATAGACTGACCGTGGGTTGATATCATCTTAATAAGATAAGAATATTATGTAAATAGTTTTTATCGAGAGCTTGTCGTCTGCCTCAGCAGAGTCGAATCATCAGCTTTCTGTAACCCACCTACATTCTTTATCTTGATATGCAGATTAATCAAGTTTACTATTCCATTTTTGAAGGTATGAAGACTCTACACTACTGGTTCCCTGAAACAGCTTAGTACCATCAAAAAAGTTATTTAGTTTCCTCAACATGGGGTGTTCATTGACTCCCATGCCAACGCGTTGGCATGCTCCAGCTCTTTAGTATAGTTTTTGAGTACCATATTCGCAATCAGGTCTATTGCCCTCTCTTTGTCCGCATGGGGCACTTTATGAACCGTTACTGCAATGGTGTACTCTTTTTTTGTTTTCATCACGGTCCCCTCTTTCCTCTCTCCCTGCGACTTTCATGCTAAATTGGATACACTAATTAATGCATGGTGTATTATACCGCCGTGCGTAATTTTCAGATACAAATGATCAAAAAAGAATACCGGTGCCTATGGCCTGACTTTCTGCAGTCAACTATCCTTGTTATCTTTTAGCATATGTAGCTTTTTTGCTTGCATTAGGCTTAAACCCAATAATAAACAAAAGCCAGTGACGGAACGTCAAAAACGTCGTCACTGGCTTGGTTAACTCCCTCAGCCGAAATCATAAAAAGTAATTGTAATCTTATTTTACCTAAAAACCCAGATTTTATAAGTCAAACTAAATATTCTAAGTAATTTTCTCGGTTTCGACAGTCTGTAGGCACGAGGTCCAAGTGCCCTCTCCTTATAGCATAGACACTTTAGCGATAGTATACTCTTGTTTCGTTTTTCAAACTGACCCTCTTTCCTCTCACGCGTTTACAATGGAGTAAATTTGGTATTTTTATGCAAATTGGATACACTAATTAGTATGTGGAATTATCAACCGGATAATCAAACGATATGTTGCACAAATATCGTAAATTAAAACTTCTTGAACGGCTGCTGCAAAATATCGCAGATCAAAATATACATTTGATACGTATTGGATTGCCCGCAAGGGTGTGCATTAATTTACCTAATTAAAGTACAGATATTTTATTTATGAGGGTGGAAATATGAAAAAATTAAGAGTAGCTATGTACGTGAGGTATAGCTCTTCAAACCAGCGGGAAGAATCTATCGATGCTCAAATAAAAGCAATAGAGGAGTACTGTAGAATAAAAGGTTATATCGTCGTTAAAATATACGCTGACGAAGCTAAGACTGCCACCACCGATGATCGGCCGAACTTCCAAAAGATGATCGAAGAAAGCGCTTATGAAATCTTCGATTTTGTTATCGTACACAAGCTGGATCGTTTCGCTCGCAATCGTTACGATTCAGCTTTTTATAAACGCATGTTGAAGATCAACAAAGTGACCGTTGAAAGTGTCCTGGAGCGACTCGATGACTCCCCTGAATCTATTATCCTCGAATCCGTCTTGGAGGGCATGGCGGAGTACTTCAGTAAAAACCTTGCCCGCGAAGTCCGGAAAGGTTTATCCGAAAACGCTGACAAGGCTTTACACAATGGAGGACGCCCGCCTTATGGCCTAAAGGTTAATCCAGCGACCCGTCAGTACGAGATAGACGAGACAAGGTGTAAGGCTGTACAAATATACTTTGACGGGGTCAATAAAGGCATTCCCCTTGCAGAGATCGCTCGGAGTATCAATTTAGCAGGATTTAGAACGTACACAGGAGATTTGTTCAAAATTACGAGCTTTGACACCTGGGCATATAATCGCAAGTATCGAGGAGATTATACTTGGAATGTGGCTACCTCTAAGACAGACGACGGGAAGAGAAATGGCCACAGCAAAAAGCCTATTGAAGAACAAACTATAATCTCTGGTGCTATTCCGGCGATCATCCAACCAGAGCTTTGGGATCGGGTAAACGCCCTAATGAAAAAACGCCAGCGCATTGGAGGAAGTATGACCGCTAAAAATATTTATCTACTTAGTAATAAAGCAACCTGCGGTCAATGTAATGCTAACTATTTTGGAGAGAGCTATATGAGCCGTGGGAACAAGTATGCCTATTACAAATGCTCGGGTAAATGCGGCCAAAAAGGCGTTGCAAAAGAAGCCTTGGAGGACGCAGTCATCGAGGCCCTTCTGAAAATTTGTTTTTCCCCTGAAGGTATGTTAGACATCGCTGGTAAGGTTAAAGTATTATTCGAGAAGCGTAAACAAGGCGTAGCCGGGGAGATAGATACTATCCAAAAGGAGATAAGTCAATTAGCAAATCGGATCAATAACTGGTTAGATATCATAGGAGAAGGAACGACGGATAGGCACCTCTTTGCAAAGAAGATCAGTGAGGCAAGCGAAAAGAAAACCTTTCTAGAATCACAGCTTTCCCAAATAATGGCTATGGAAGCAACTCAGACAATTGAAGAGTCGGTCATTATTAAAGTCTTAGAACAAAAGAAAAGCCTACTTTTTTCCTCCACTGAAGAGGATAAAAAGCAGGTAGTTCAAGAATATGTTGACAAAGTTGTCATCAATGATAGTGAAAAAGATTCCGCCAACATCGAAGTCTTTGTTAGGTGCTTTGATGGCGGAGGCGAGGGGATTTGCACCCCTGTATCGAAGAGCAACCACAAAAGCGTCTACGCGTGTGTCCTTTAATTTAAAGTTCGCCAGTCTTGACTCCTAAAGGCAAGGATTCATTTCAGGCTAGCTCGATAATCTTAGCTAATGTCTCCGAGCATTGACATTAGAGCGTCCTACTTAATTGACACCCAGACCCTTCATCGTAGGTTCTGAAGGAAGGATGCTAGCGGCACTTAAGCAGCTAGAGCGTAATTGTTTTCGTTAACTATTAGGTCCACCGTTTAACGAGACCAGGTGGAATCTCGACGCGCAACTCATGCCACCGCTTCTCCGAGCGAGTCTAAAACGCCCCCATGTGAGTGTTCTATATTCATAGTATAACATATTTGAGCCTAAAACAAAGCTAATATCAATGGAATTATTACATTTTTATGGAAATCCCTATTTAATAAGCTTTATTACGATCCCTTAGAGCTCGTTCAATATCGCGCTTGCCTTCTCGTTCAGCGAGCACCTGACGCTTATCGTAGTTTTTCTTCCCTTGACCAACCGCTAATTCCACTTTGGCCATACCGTTTTTTAGATAAATTTTTATCGGTAGAAGGGTCAACCCTTGCAACTGTATTTTCCCGACTAGCTTGTTGATCTCAGTACGGTGTAGCAGTAATTTACGTGGTCGAAGTGGCTCATGATTGTAACGGTTACCCTGTTCATAGGGGCTGATATGCATCTGATGAACCCATATCTCTCCATTGGTAATGCGAGCATAACTGTCCTTCAGATTCACTTTTCCGTTACGAATGGATTTTATTTCTGTTCCGGTAAGTATGATGCCGGCCTCAACCCGATCATTAATGAAATAATCGTGGAACGCTTTACGATTTTCAGAGACGATTTTTATTCCTTCAGAGGGCATAATGAATCCTCCTCTCACCTAAAATCATATTATACCATGAATTGCCTCTTCCTACCAAGTCTATGACAATTATTTGCTGCTCCTCAAAGATTCAGTTCCTTAGAAATTCCTTGCATTGCTTTGCTTCTAGACTAAATCTCAGATGAGGTTAAGACTTCTGCGCCAAGAAATTCAGAAGAAATTCATGGACTTTTAACGCAACCTCTTCTCGCTCTCGTCCAAGGGTTAGGATATGCCCGGAGTTTTCCCAATAGTGGACAATAGGATTCACGTGCCGGATTTGCTCATTGATGATTTCAACGCTCACTGGGTTCACCGTAAAATCCTTCCTGCTTTGCATGAGCAAGGCGGGACATGTAATAGCAGAAAGCTTGCTGCGCACCTGGCGAATCCCTCTGTTAAGAGACACTAATCCATCCACTGGAATCCGTTCATAGACAAAGCGCGCAGGTATCGACTCCGAAGTTGGAACTGATTCTACGCGATGTGACGTTGGTTTTTTTACAAATGATATAAATGGTCTAATGAGCTTTACATAATGAGTTCTCCGATCAGTCAGTACCATCGGTGCATTCAAGGTAACAATCCCGTCGAGCAAGCCAAGCGTCGCTAAATAAAGTGTAAGCAACCCCCCCATAGAAAGGCCCACCCCGATTACAGTGTCGCACGTTTCCCTTAGTTCTGCTACCCCAGTTACAGCGTCTTTGGTCCAATCTTCCCAGCGTGTCTTTGCCATCTCTTCTGGAGTTGTTCCGTGTCCTGAAAGTCGTATTCCGTGGACCGTCCACCCCAATTTAGCTAGGCGTTCGCCCAACAAGCGCATTTCTGAAGGGGAACCCGAAAATCCATGAATGAGTAAGCACCCAACACGGTTTCCCGGAAAATAAAAAGGCTCTACTAAGCGCTTTTGAAGTTCCACCTGCTAGCCCCCCTACTATCCATATTCATAACCCAACCCCGAACAGCAACACGAAGGGACACCTCTTATGAAGTGCCCCTCCTTAGCTTGGCGATATTCGCGTGAGAATGAAGCCATGATCAGGTCTATTTCATAAGCATTGCGAGACCCAAGGAACTCAGTAGAAATACGGCAGCCAAAGCACCCGTGAATTTCGCTAATAATCCGTCCATGCCTTTCTTCTTTCCAAAAACAGATTCTCCAGCCCCTGTAATAGCTCCAGATAAACCAGCACTTCTGCCAGACTGAAATAATACAGTTACAATGAGTCCTACAGAGCTAAGGACTAAAAGAACAACTAAAGCAATTACCAATTAACTCACTCCCTCTATGCAAACCATGTCACATATTCATAAACCTATTTATCAGCAGATTTAGTTTAACACAAGCCTCATAAAAACTCAATAAGAGTCGTGTCAATCACGCATACAATACGAAGCGCGTAGTGTAGCACGGGGTACCACTCCCACTTGTAGAAGTGGGAGTGGTACGATTGGATCAAGCGTGAAATTGATGGTACGGTGTGCGGAGTGCAAGTTCATACTATGGTCTATCTAGCTAATGCTTTTCGCCCACGATACACTGCGCTCTCTCCTAGTTCTTCTTCAATACGGAGTAATTCGTTGTACTTGGCTACCCGCTCGGTCCGTGCTGGTGCCCCAGTTTTGATCTGACCAGCATTAACAGCAACCGCAACATGTGCTAGGGTGACGTCTTCAGTCTCGCCGGAACGATGAGAGACGACAGCAGTATAGCCCGCCCGTTTGGCCATTTCAATGGCATCGAGGGTTTCTGTTAAGGTGCCGATTTGGTTAAGCTTGATAAGGATCGAGTTGGCGCATTTTTCCTTAATTCCACGTTCAAGGCGCTCAGGGTTGGTCACAAATAAATCATCGCCAACCAGCTGAATGCGATCTCCCAAGCGCTCGGTCAGCTTACGCCAGCCTTCCCAGTCGTCTTCGTGCAGCCCGTCTTCTATGGAGACAATCGGATAGCGCTCGATCAGTCCTTCATAATAGTCAATCATCTCATCTGAGGTCTTCTTAAGCCCTTCGCCCACTAAGTTATAAATTCCATTTTCGTATAGTTCTGTGGCTGCCACGTCAAGAGCCAACGCCACTTGTTCACCCGGAATATAACCTGCCCTTTGTATTGCATCAACAATACAAAGCAACGCGTCTTCGTTGGATTCAAGGCTAGGCGCAAAACCACCTTCATCCCCGACTGCTGTGGCAAGAGTTTTTTCCTTTAGCACAGCTTTCAGACTGTGATACACTTCTGTCCCCATGCGCAATCCCTCTGCAAAGCTGGATGCTCCAACCGGCATTATCATGAATTCTTGAATATCCACATTGTTATCGGCATGTTGTCCACCGTTTAAAATATTCATCATGGGCACTGGTAGTTCTTTAGCATTAACGCCTCCCAAATATTGATAGAGAGGTAATCTGAGCGATTCAGCAGCTGCTTTAGCGGCGGCTAGGGACACACCAAGGATTGCGTTTGCTCCCAGTTTTTCCTTATTTGGGGTTCCATCAAGATCAATCAATAGCCGATCCAAGCCTGGTTGGTCAAACGGATTCATTCCCTCGACTTCTGGGCTGATTATTAAGTTAACATTTTCAACTGCTTTCAGTACGCCTTTACCCATAAAACGGGTAGCATCTCCGTCTCGAAGTTCAACTGCTTCAAATGCCCCTGTGGAGGCACCTGACGGGACAGCGGCACGACCTATAACCCCATCTGTAAGAACTACATCTACTTCTACGGTCGGATTCCCCCGAGAATCCAAAATCTCACGTGCATAAACATCTGTAATATAACTCATTATAATTTCCCCCTTAATTTAACTCCCATTTCGAGTCAATGCTTAATGATAGTCTTGAAATTAATTCAAGACTTAGCTGGTCTAGTTCTGCCTGGTCTGTGTTTAAAACTTAAATAACGATTGTCCAGTCATTTCCTCAGGCTTTGCAATGTCGAGTATATCTAGAAGGGTGGGTGCAACGTCGCACAAAGCACCGCCTTCACGTAGCGTCTGCCCTTTATACTTATCATTAACCAGGATACAGGGTACCCAATTTGTGGAGTGGGCGGTTAGAGGAAGATCCGTCTCCAGATCTAGTTTGGCTTCAGCATTCCCATGGTCAGCCGTAACAAGGAGAGTCCCATCCATTTTTTGTAGCTCACTGTATATCTCGCCCAAACATCGGTCAACCGCCTCCACCGCTTTGATGGTTGCCTCGAACATGCCTGTATGACCCACCATATCTGGATTGGCAAAGTTAAGGATGATCACATGGTGTGCATTTTTCCTCAGTTGTATTAGGAGGGCTTGGGTTAATTCTGTTGCACTCATCTCAGGCTGAAGGTTATAGGTTGCTACTTTAGGGGAAGGAATTAGAATTCGATCCTCTCCTGGATTAGCTTCTTCGAGTCCGCCGTTAAAAAAGAAAGTTACATGCGCATATTTTTCAGTTTCTGCTATCCTCAACTGTTTTAACCCGTTTTGAGAAACGATTTCTCCCAACGTGTTTTTTAAGTTTTGTTGCGGGAACGCAATCGGTGCACAGATCGTGTCTTCATACTGAGTCATGCATACAAAGTGAACTCGTGGGTGAATAGGACAGGCAAATCCTGAAACCTCCTCGTCCGCGAAGGTATGGGCAATTTGTCTTGCCCGATCTGAACGAAAGTTAAAGAAGAGTACACTGTCACCCTCTTGAATGGGGCCCACTGGTTTTCCTTCCTCGTCAACAATCACGGTTGGAAGCACGAATTCATCCGTCACACGCACATCATAAGAGCTCTCCAGTGCAGCTAAGGCACTGGCCGCGAATTTCCCTTCGCCTAAAGCTACAGCCAAGTAGCCCTTTTCTAAGCGATCCCAGCGCCGATCACGGTCCATCACATAATAACGACCACTTACGGAGGCTATTTTGCCGATCCCCAAATCCCTAATCTTTTGTTCCAGTTGGGTGATATAAAGTTTGGCACTCTGGGGCAAGACGTCGCGGCCATCGAGAATGACGTGGATATACACTTCATTTAATCCTTGCTCCTTTGCCATCTCCAGAAGGGCAAACAAGTGTGATATATGAGAATGAACTCCTCCGTCAGAGAGTAAGCCTAAAAGGTGGAAGGCTTTCTTATGGAGGTGGGCATTGTTCATCGCCTCGATTAAGACAGCATTCTCAAAGAACGTTCCAGTTCTAATTGCTTTATTGATTCGGGTTAATTCCTGATAGACCACCCGCCCAGCGCCCATGTTCAGATGCCCAACTTCGGAATTTCCCATTTGACCGTCTGGTAAGCCCACCGCTTCCCCCGATGCCTGAAGAAGTGTGTGAGGGTATGTTTCTTCCAAGTACCGGAAGTTGGGCAAATTAGCTTGGGCTATAGCGTTTCCTTCGATATCATCACGGTGACCCCAACCATCTAAAATCATGAGGAGAAGAGGTTTAATCCCCATTACTATCTTCCTTCCACTTGTGCAACTACAGAAGCAGCGTTCTGGACCAGTTTCGCAAAATTAAGGGGCTCCAAGCTTGCTCCCCCGACTAGGGCACCGTCAATATCCGGCTCCGTCAATAGTTCTGCAATGTTCTCTGCCTTGACACTTCCGCCATAGAGAATGGGCACTTGCTCAGCCCCAAGTCCCATGAGGCCGTTCAAAGTGGCACGGATTGTGGCACACATGTCTTGGGCATCTTTACTGGAGGCTGTTTTCCCTGTGCCGATCGCCCATATGGGCTCGTAAGCAATCACAATACGATTGAGATCCTCTGTCGATATGTTGGAAAGAGCATGCGTTACCTGAGAGCTGACCCGCTCTGCTGCTTTTCCTTCTTCGCGAACGTTTAGATTTTCTCCAACACAGAGGATGGGCTTCAAACCGGCAGCCAATGCTTTTATTACTTTCTCATTAATCACTTCATCCGTTTCACCCAACATTTCTCGCCGTTCAGAGTGACCGAGTATAACATATGTACAGGCGACATCGAGCAGCATCTGGGCGGAAATTTCACCGGTATACGCGCCCTGATCTGCCCAGGACATGTTTTGAGCACCCAAGTGCACAACACTTTCTTCCAGCTCATTCTTTAACGGATACAGTGTTGTAAAGGGAGCACATAGGATAATATCGAGGTCAGTAACATCCTTGACCTCTTCCAAGAATTTCACTGCATAGTCTTCTGCTTCGCTTACGGTTTTAAACATTTTCCAGTTCCCGGCAATAACCGGTCGTCGATTTGCCAATTTATTATTCCTCCACTTTTCACTTTTTTATTTAATCCAATCGTGAGACTCCCACTTCTACAAGTGGGAGTCTCACCCCATACTCTGCTTCGGTGGGGGTAGACTCTCCCGCAAGTTCACTAACTTTAATCTTCTTTATCCTCTGTCACGCTTTGTCCTGAAGAGCGGCAACCCCAGGAAGGATCTTCCCTTCTAGGAACTCAAGTGAAGCGCCACCCCCTGTAGAAATATGGGTCATCTGATCAGCAACGCCCATTTTCTCCACCGCTGCCACAGAATCTCCGCCTCCTACAATTGTTATCCCACCACAGGAGGCAACAGCTTGGGCAACTCGCTCTGTTCCTTTGGCAAAGGCGTCCATTTCAAAAACACCCATTGGGCCATTCCATATTACCGTCCGGGCAGTTGAAATACGGGCAGCAAACCGCTCAGCACTTGCGGTACCAATATCTAACGCCATTTCATCGTCCTGAATTTCAGACACACCCACCGTACGGTGAGGAGCATCAGCTTCGAAGGCTTTAGCTACTACCACATCAATTGGCAGTTCTAATTCCACGCCTTTCGCTTTGGCCTTCTCGATGAGTTGTTTTGCCAAGTCTAATTTTTCCTCTTCGAGCAAGGATTTCCCCACCTTGAACCCTTGTGCTTTGAGGAAGGTATTTGCCATTCCTCCCCCGATGATCAAGGCATCGACCTTTTCTAGAAGATTCTCAATCACGCCTATCTTATCACTGACCTTGGCACCGCCGATAATGGCTACAAAGGGGCGATCCGGCCTTTCCAAGGCGTTACCCATGAATTCAACTTCTTTTTGCATAAGTAATCCTGCAAAGGCAGGAATATAGTGGGTGACCCCTTCTGTAGAGGCATGAGCACGATGTGCGGTTCCAAATGCATCGTTGACAAACAGTTCGGCAAGCGTTGATAGGTCCCGGGCAAATGTCGGATCGTTTTTCTCTTCTTCGGCATGGAAACGGACATTTTCTAACAATAGCACTTGCCCATCCTGTAGCTTGCTGACAGCTTCCATGGCTACATGCCCTACGCAGTCAGTAACTAGTTGGACGTCTTGCGCCAACTGCTCGCTCAAACGCTTAGCGACAGGTGCTAGGGAATATTTAAGATTGACTTTTCCTTTAGGACGCCCGAGGTGGGACGTTAGAATGACACGAGCTCCTTCTTGTATGAGATATTCAATCGTAGGAAGGGAGGCCCGTATGCGAGTATCATCCGTTATTCTTCCTTGCTCATCGAGCGGGACATTAAAGTCTGCACGGACCAATACTCGTTTCCCTCGTATCTCCGCATCTTTAATGCTTTTTTTGTTCATGTAAAAATCCCCTTTCACGTTGACCCAAGGGTAGCGGGGTCTGATTCTGCAATTAGGCTCCTCTGAAATATGTATTAGTATACCGTGAAAATAAGTTTCCTACTCTTGTTAACTTTAATTATGCCACCTCTTACTAATTCTCCATTAAATCGTTGTTTCCTGCCCGCTTCATAATTCTCGTGCTACCGCCATTGCCCCAAGGACGGCGCATTTGGCGGGAACTCCGATCTTCAGAGACAGTCCTAGTATCTCTTCCGAACAGTCGTAGCCGCAATCCCCAACTCGTCACGATATTTAGCCACGGTCCTCCGTGAAATCTCCATATCTTTTGCCTTAAGAAGGTCTGCTAGTTTCTGATCAGAATAAGGACTTTTGGGATTTTCAGTAGAAATGATATCGCGCAAAGCGAGTTTGATCCCCTCGGTAGTGATACTCGAGTCGTTATTATGTCCTCTACCCATGCTACTGGCAAAGAAAAATTTGAATTCGAAGATGCCCCGAGGTGTTTGGATGTATTTATGGGCTGTCGCCCGACTAACCGTAGACTCATGAACTCCAATTTCCTCTGCAATATCTCTCAAGGTAAGTGGCTTAAGATAACGAATTCCAGAGCGGAGAAATTCCGTTTGCCACTTCACAATGGCATTGGCTACTTTATATAGTGTTAGGCGCCGTTGCTCAATGCTGCGAATAAGCCAAGCTGCCGCATTCAGTTTCTGTTCAACGAATTTTCGGGTGTCAGTCCCCTCTTCAAGACTCAGTGCCTCACGGTAGGCCTTATTGATACCTAATCGAGGGACGGTGATGTCATTAACCAGAATAATAAATTCTCCTTCGATTTCTTCGATCACAACATCTGGGACGACATAGCGCACGTCTCCCGGACCCGAATAACTGCGGCCTGGCTTCGGATCTAGTTTACGCACTAAATCCGCCAGTTCTTGTACTCTACTTACGGAAATTTTCAGGGCATGGGCAATTCGTTGCAGACGCCCTGCGGCCAAATCCTCCAGATACTTCAATAACTCTGGTAACTCCGGTGGATAGTTTGGAAGGAGCGGTAATTGCAAGCGAAGACATTCCTCTAAATTTCGAGCCCCCACCCCTAACGGATCAAGCGTCTGAACTAAAGCTAACGCTTCTTCTACTGTTTGGAGTGCGACATGGGTTTCGCGGGCAACCTCTTCTAATGTTAATTCCAGACAGCCATTATCATTCAAGTTACCCACAATGTACTCTGCTACGGGCAACGAAGCCGAGACTTTTTGAACATGGAGTTGTTCCAGTAAGTGCTCTAGAAGCGTAGGCGATGCAGCAATGAAGGGGTCAAAGCGTTGTTTCTCCTCCACCACCACTTTTTCCTGACGAACACGATTTTCATCCTGATCATGAAAATAATCCTGCCAATCCACTTCCCATTTTTCTTCTGCCGGACGTTCCTCTTCTATCGTTGGTTCTACTTCTTCTTTAATATCCGGACTTTCTTCTTGGGTCTCCAACAACGGATTTTCCAGAAGCTGTTCCTCAACATACGTGGAAAGTTCGAGTGCGGACAATTGTAAAATAGTAATTGCTTGGCGTAATTCCGGAGTCATAATAAGCTTTTGAGTTTGCTCTAAATTCAAGCCATACCCTAACCGCACTTTTTTCCCCTCCATCCTCGGCTTTATGTGATCGTCCTAATCCGTTCAGCCAATGCATCAATTTTTCTCATTCGATGATTGACGCCAGATTTACCAACTTTTGGCCGCAACATCTCACCAAGTTCCTTTAGGCTGGCATCAGAATATTCCAGTCGAAGCTCCGCCATATCTCGTAGAATGGGGGGTAAAGACTGTAATCCTATTGTATCAACAATTAGTTGGATGTTTTCCATCTGACGCACTGCCGCATCCACGACTTTGTCAAGATTGGCGGTCTCACAATTGACTAGGCGATTGACTTGATTCCTTACATCTTTAAGCACGCGAACGTTTTCAAATTCCAGCAGGGCATGATGTGCTCCAATAAAGCCGATGAACTCAACAATATGTTCACTCTCTTTGATATAGACCACATACCAATTCTTTCGCCTACTGACTTTAGCGCCTAGTTTAAAACGATTAACCAACTGACATAATGCATTGGCATGCTGCTCATCATTACTGACGATTTCCAGATGATAGGTTCCTTCTGGATTATTAATTGAGCCCCCCGCCAAAAAGGCCCCTCGTAAATATGCTTTCTGATCACAGCGCTTTTTAATCAGACTGGGAGCGATTTCATGGAGAATTTGTCCTTCTTCATCAACCAGTCCAAGTTTTTTTAAATCTTCCAGTCCACGCAGGTAGATTCTAACCATATATGAATTATTTTTTCGGAGCCTAAGTTTGCGCCTGACTACAATATCCACGGGACGCTTGAGTACATCCTTAGCCAAGCGAAAAATCTTACGTGCCACCGGTGAACTCTCGGTCGTCACATTCAGGGTGTACTGTTGATGAGCACTAATTTGGAGGGTGCCGTCCATGCGGACCAACGCGGCCAGTTCCGCTAACTCACAACACGATTTCTGACCGCCTAAACGCGCAAGTTCTTCTTTGGTTTCAGCACTAAAGGACAATTGGCCAACCCCCTTCTCGTGGTTCGAGGTTCGAGGTTCGAATATCAACCTCGCTATGAGTCCTTGCCTAACTTGCGGGTGAGCAAGTAAGAATCGACTAAGGCAATGCGCTCTCCCATGGGTTTTAAACGAAATAGCAAACGAATTAGTTCCTTGGCTAAGCGGTCCGGATCGTGACGAACGACATTCCCAGCTTGGACTAAATTGGCCTCATAATACTTGGCACCCAGTTGCTCCACCTCTTTGGGGTCAGTAATAACGGGAACAGCTTCTTCCGCTATGTACCGTTTTAAAAGAGGCGCTTTAATTTTCCCCTTGGTGGCGGTGGCAAGGACTGCATCCACAAAGCCTGAACCACAATGATCTAGGACTGCTTTGAGGTGGTCAGACACCCGGTAACCGTCCGTCTCACCTTTTTCCGTCATAACATTACATACATATACGCACGGGGCTTTTACCTCTCGAATTTTTTCTCTGAGACCTACCACCAGTAGATTCGGCAAAACACTCGTATAGAGGCTTCCTGGACCCAGCACAATGAGATCTGCCTCTTCAAGGGCTTGCAAGGCTTCAGGTACTGGGTGACAATCGCTGGGCTCAAGATAAACTCGATGAATCTTCCCTTCGGTGACCCGAACCGAGGTTTCTCCCTCGACACGCTTTCCGTCCTCCAAGTCCGCCATTAGGACAACTTGATCCAAGGTGGAGGGAAACACCTTGCCACGGATAGCAAACACTTTGCCGACCTGCTCGATACCTTTTTGGAAATCTCCAAAGGTATCCGTCAGACCTGCCAGAAGCAAGTTTCCTAAGCTGTGCCCCTCCAGTGCCCCGCTTTCAAAACGGTAGGAGAAGAGTGTTTCCATAATGTCCTCGGTATCGGCTAAAGCCACTAGACAGTTCCGAACATCTCCTGGTGGTTGTATGCCCAATTCGTCCCGTAATTTTCCTGAACTTCCACCATCATCCGAAACCGTTACAATGGCAGTGAGGTTACAAGTGTATTGTTTAAGTCCACGCAGGAGGGATGAAAGACCGGTGCCTCCACCAACCACAACAATCTTTGGTCCTCTGAGCAAATGATTGCGCGTGTAAATCACATCTACTATTCTTCCTTCGTTGTCTGGGAGTACCGATGAAATAATTGAGTAGAGCATGCGTTTAAAACCTATGATAATTGCAGCAATTCCCAAGACGCTGATTATGGCACCAGTTGGTACTGCCACCTGCTGTGTACTTCCCGTCGTCCGGTAAATTAATTCTCGAAACTGTAACTCCGCGTAGCCGATTGCCACTCCATCATTCATAACTGAAAACCCTGTTGCAAAAAGAAAAATCCCAAACACTGCTAGAAGAAACCATCTTTTTACATTCAGGTTAGGATAGAGCCATTTTAGATATCGCAAAAGCCCTTCATGATTTTTAGACTTCATCTTGCTGTTCCGCCCTTTTGATTTTTAGCAGCGTCACGATGGTTTACCTTTACTTCATAATTGCGATCTTTTAAAAATTGTCCCACTCGTTCAGCAATTGCCACCGAGCGATGTTGTCCGCCCGTACAGCCGATCCCAATGACCAAGTGATTTTTTCCTTCTTGAACGTAATTAGGTAGAATGAATTCCAATAGGGCCAAGTACTTCTCCATAAACTCTTGGGCCATCGGGTTTCCTAAGACATAGTCTTGAACAAACGCGTGTTCACCTGTAAGCGGGCGTAACGCTTCAATATAAAACGGATTTGGCAGAAAACGCACATCCATGACAAGGTCGGCGTCCATAGGACTTCCGTATTTGAACCCAAAGGAGATCACTGAAACGGCCATTTGCCCCAGTCCCTGCGCTTTACAAAACAGCTCTGCCACTTTGCAACGGAGTTCTTGGGAGGAGAGGTTAGACGTATCGATAATATTATCCGCCCGGATTCTTAACTCCTCTAGTTGCTGGCGTTCAGCTTGAATCCCATCTAAAACGCGACCATGAGGAGACAGCGGGTGCCGTCGTCGTGATTCTTTATAACGGCGGATCAATGTTTCATCCGATGCGTCCAGAAAGAGGACCTCAAGATGAAATCCTTCCTTCTCTAAATTCCGTAAGGCTTCACTGAGTGAATCAAAAAACTCCCCACCGCGCAAATCGCAAACAATAGCAGCTTTGGAGACTTTCCCCCTGGACTGGGCGCATAGTTCCGCAAATTTCACAAGAAAGCTAGGCGGCAAATTGTCCACACAAAAAAATCCTTGGTCTTCAAGACTTTGCATGGCCTGGGTCCTCCCAGCGCCCGATAAGCCCGTAATGACAATTAACTCTACTCCCTTTTTATCAATCCCCGCCGGCTCAATTCCTTTTATCTCAATTCCTTTTATCTCAATTCCTTTTATCTCCATTCTTTTCATCCCTCCTCTGATTTTCATTATGGTTGTCACTTGGGAGCTAAGGCTTTAATGGCTTTCTCTTGAGCACCGGCCAGGGCCTCCTCTGGAGTTAATTTGCCTACAAAGACGTTGCTCCATGCAGCGTCTTGAAGGGGTATCAACTTCCACTCTGACGCCATTCCGTCTAGTGGCCAAGCCTTGGCAATTGCAATATTTGCCTGTGGAAAGACCCCTTTCAGAGCTTCTGGGCGTAAATAGTACCCCCTATTAGCTGGAAGAAGTTGTCCTGCTTGCAACATTGCCTCTTCCACTTCCGGTGTCAGCAGTGCTTTCTCAACGAGCTGAATCACCGGCATCATAGCTTCATTCGTTTTGATGGCAGAATTCGCAATCCCTAGTGTTGTCCCTAAAAGCGTTTGTCCTTGTCCGCCCACTAATTCAACCAGCGGCATGCATCCCCAAGGTACATTCTTTTGGGTTAAGAATTTGGCCTGACTGGCCCCCGCGATCATGAAGGGGGTTTTCCCATCCGCAAAGGTATTGAGTGCCGAGGGGGCAATCCGTAGGCCTTCAGCCCCTCGCCAAGCGAAGAACTGTTTAAGAAACGCGATATTACGGGGATCATCCAAGACTGGATTTCCAGCCTCCAGCAATCGTCCGCCTTGTCCATTCCACCATGCTGAAAGTGTGGCCGTATCTGGCGAGACGATGGAAACTCCCCCTTTAGAGAAAAGATCTCCCATATTGACCGGAACACTTGCTATATCTGTTCGGAAATAGAGCAAAGGAACATCTGTCAACCAGGGTGACGCATATCCCACGCCCCCAAATTGGAAAGCAGCTAAGGCAGCAGGAAATGCTTCTTGATCGATGTACGCTGTTTTGGCTAGTGTGCCCTGTTCATAAAGTTGGCGGATAATCTGTCTGGAAGCGATAAAAAGCTCTGGTCCTTCTCCTCCTGCTTGCGCCTGGTAGGAAAAAGCCACAAAATTTTGTTCTGGCACATGTCTGAGCTTAATAATCGCCTCAGGATGGGTCTTCATAATCGCTTGAATTTGCTTTTGTAAGGCGTCCGCCTCTGCTCCTGATAAGGAATGCCAGATGTCTACTACCGCAGGAGCCGGTCCGCCTGGTTGTCCAGTCTGGGGCACTCTTGTGCACCCAATGACAACTACGAATAAAGCGAGGATACACCCCCAAAGGGTAATATTTCTGCGTAAAAAAGATTGAGACGTCATTGCTCTGCACTCCATTCATCCTCATGCCGGTAAGCTTTCACCTTCCCCTGTTGATAGTGGAAAAGATAGCAACACGGCACTGGCGGTCCCTCGACCTGTAATACATCGGAGGTGAAATAGGCGACCGCTGTATTGCGATACCACTGACGTCGGTCCATTTGTTTTAACTCAGGAATTAATGATTCCCAATGACCATTTCTTCGAACTTCATCCTGTCTTGCTTTGGACGCTGTCTCCAAGCTATTAACGAGTCGTAGATAGTCTGGTATGGTGTTAGGACGCTCCCAAAGGTAATAATCAAACCGCAGCGCATCGCAGACTTTCTCACGTGTCGGGACATCTCGATGCTCAATAAATTCCCACAACTTGTCAAAGAGGGCTTTGCCCTGCCACTGTCGGTCAAACCAGCCACAAGTATCCCAAAACTCAGCGAATCCATGGTAAAAATCAAATGGGGTTGGAAAGAATTTCATAACTTCACTCAAAGAGTATAAAAACTTCCCTGAGTTATAATATTTATCAAGTAAGTCTTCCATGCGTAATAGTTGAAGTATTTCGCTATGGGACAAGACTGGAGTTTCCAATATAGTATAGGGGGGATCAGGGGCATACACGAGGCCATAAAGATTACTTTGCAGACGTAGTCCCGAACCTTTAAGCACTTTTAGAAATCCGAGCTGAAGCATATCCGGTTTCACTCGGTATACGTCGTTAAACGAAGTCCGAAAAGTTGTCCAGTTTTCCTCTGGCAACCCGACAATCAGATCAAGATGGAGCGGTATTCCTAAAGCCTTCATTTCTGGTACGTATTTTTTCCACTCCTCAAAGTTTTGAGGACGTGCAACAATCCTCAGGGTGGGCTTATGCGTAGATTGTACGCCGATTTCCAACTGTATTAAACCCTGTGGATAGGCCCTGAAATAATCCATCCATTCCTCATCGAAGAGATCTCCTGCCATCTCGCAATGAACTCGGATTGATTGAGCATCTGGAAGGAGTTTGCTTTCTTCCCTTACAATGTCTAAGATTCTTAAAGCATGACGCTTATTCGCATTAAAAGTTCGATCTACAAACTTAATGGTGCGTGCACCTTTTTTAAGAATTTGGCGAAACATTAGGCGAAATCGTTCAGGTTCTATATAACGAACCCCCTTGAAAGTCGAGGACAAGCAATACTGACAGTTATACGGGCAGCCCCTAGTCGTCTCAACATAGACAAGGCGACCTGTGAAGTCCTCATCCTCAGTATATGGATCCTGGAGATCGTTCAGATCAGACGATTCAAGTCTGAGAGGATTGATGCTAATTTGTCCGTTCTTGTTCCAAGCAATACCTGAAACTTGAGAAAGATCACCCCCACCCTCCCACGTGGTAAGAAGCTCTAAAAATGTTTTTTCCCCTTCACCGATAACCAGGACATCCACCTCTGGATTCTCGATTAGAAACTCCTCGGACTCGAAAGAAACTTCCGGACCACCAATGACAAATTTCACATTCGGACAGACAGGATGAAGCTGTCTGATCAGCGCCCTAATTTCTTTCAGATTCCAGATATAACAAGAAAAGCCAATGACATCGGCCTTGGCTTCATAAAGCTCCCCAGCAATTCGGTCAAGACGGTCGTTAATGCTAAATTCCCGTAGCAAAACGTCAGGGTAAATAGGGATAATCTCCTTACGCAAATAGCGAAGGGCTAGATTTGTGTGAACATATTTTGCATTAATCGCAACCAAAAGAACACGCAAAATTAACAACCCCCTTCGGCCTAAGTATAGCGGTTTCGCCCCCTTATTGCAATTCTTGTGCCAGATTGCACGAACGATTGTGAATTACATTTTAACAATCGAAAGAACAGTAACTAAACAGGCTAGTTTCCTCTCCTTGATTAGTTACTGTTCTTTCGATTATCCGAGAATTTTCACTGCAATGGTTAAATAGTCTTTGATATTTTGGAAGCAGTCTTCGCCTCCAAAATTTCAAGTCCGAACAACAACATTGTTCCAAGGAGTAACGTCGATCCTGATAACATGTAGACCTTTTCTACCCCAATTTGCGTGGCTCCATAAGATAACAAGGCAACGGATGCCATAAAAGCAACTCGAGTTGAAGCAAAACGAGCGCTGAAGACTCTGCCCCGCATAGGGGCTGCTGTTTCTTCCTGAAAAATGCTTTGAATCGGTATTAAAAACATGGCATTAGAAACTCCTGCTATGAAAAAACCCACTAGAGCAAGAGAATATGTTGGAAATATTCCTAGGATTCCAATCGTTAGACCGGATATAAAGTATCCCCAGAGCACTAGTTTTTGTTTGTTTATGCGATTTCCCCAAACGCTAATCGCTATACTGCCTACCGTAATGCCCACCGCTGCGCTCGCCTCTAGCATTCCCAGTCCGACGGTTGACGTCTTCAACGTATCTAGCGCATACACAAAAATCAGGGGATTAAAGCCACTGAAGACAAGTAATGCAAAACAGTACGTAATTAGTGTATGAGCTAGGATTTTCGTTTTCCGTATATAGGCTAACCCTTCTGAAATATCTTTAAAGATGTGTGACTTGGCTTCCATCTCTAAGTTTAACATTTCTTGGTCTTGGTCTTGGTCTTGTGTTTCATAGCCAAACTTCATAGAAAAAATCAAGGCAGCCGAGAGCAAAAAGGTCAAGGCGTCGAAGTAAAATATCTTTTGAATTGGAATAAACATGATTAATACCCCGGCCAGAGCATACCCAAGGATTTCCGTAATGTTTTCCGCGGTTTCTGCTAAAGAAGTCGCCGTAAGAATTTTCTCTTTAGTGAATATTGCTGGAATGACTGCCATTTTTGCTGGGCTAAAGAACAAGTTCGCCGTTGTGCTAAGAAATGTTAATAAATAGACTAAGTTAATGGAATAACCGATCAAAATCGGAATTAAGCCCACAAAAACTGCCCTTAATAAATCGGCAGTAATCATCGTCTTTTTTTTATTCCAACGATCGACATAAGCTCCCGCTATAAGTCCGAAGAGTAGATAGGGTAAGAACGTCGCCAGTGTCATCTTTCCAACTTCTAAAGCACTCCCTGTCAGTCGGTAAATTAAGACACCTAGCGCAACGTAATGGAGTTTATCACCTAAAGCTGAAAGGAATTGTCCCGCCAATAAGCGAGCGAAGTCTTTCTCTTTCAATAAAGTCAGCGGTTTAACCGCTTTCTCTTCACTTGCCAATTCGTCTTCCTCCGATATGTTATGAAATACACTTAAAATGTAATATTCTATTAAATATATAGTAAATCCTTGTTATTATCATAGGAAATATACAACATTTTACAACAACTATCGACAAGTGCCTAAAAGGAAGGGGCCTCGCTTTAACAAAAGCTAAGGCCCCTTCCTTTATTCACTTATATTTAAAACAACACGTCACTGGTAATATCGCTTAGCGTTGCGCAGCCTGTCAAGGTCATTGCTTGCTTCAGTTCATTGGTCATACGCCTAATTGCTAAGGCGACCCCCTCTGCACCTCCGCCGTAAGCGGCCGTGATGAGGGGCCTGCCTATCAAGACCGCATCTGCGCCTAGCGCTAACATTTTCAATACATCTGAACCCGTTCTGATTCCGCCGTCAACAATTACTGGGATTCGACCACCTACTGCCACAGCAATTTTTGACAGTACTTCCGCTGTCCCTGGCATATGATCGAGCATTCGACCGCCATGATTCGATACCACAATTGCTGCAGCACCCACTTCAATTGCTATTTCGGCTTCGTCCGTTGTCATGATCCCTTTAATGACAAACGGTAAAGATGTGTTGGAAATGATCGCTTTCATTTCTTCTTTGGTTTTTGGTCCAACGGCCATGGAAACTAGGCCAGCTGCATCTATGTCCATTCCTACCGCAAGGGCTCCTGCCTCCTCAGCACGACGTAGGCATTTGTAGACTTCTTCCAGTTCCCGCGGTTTCATTACCGGAATGCCACGGCCTCCGGCTTTGGCAACGACATCCAATCCTGCAATATACATTGTGGGGTCTGGAGCATCACCAGTGAACCCTAAGGACCCCGATGTAAGGCAACCCTGAATTATGGCCTCCGCCCATTCTTCTTCATTTAAAGCCCCACCCATATTAAAGTTATTACCCGTGATCGGTGCAGCGAGAATGGGCGTCAAAAGATTTTGACCAAAAAGTTCGTACTTTGTATCAGGATGTTTAGCGCCATGAATTGTCCTCATGTTTAGGCGAAATGCGGCTAAAGATACCACATTGTTTTTAAACGATGCCCCTGTACCCGCTCCTCCCATGCCTGGGACTTCCCCAGCACAGACCTTACCATCACATTCGGGACAAACCCTGCAAAAGCCCTTGAGCTTTTCTCGCGCAGTTTGGCGAACTGTTTTCATATTCATTACATCTACCTCCACTCTTTCTTTCGGGCGCGAGGCATCGCGCACCTACAAATCTTTTATCGAACACACACACGGGTAGCTGAACGTAGACAGGGGTAGACAGGGGGCGGGTAGACAGGGGGACGGTTCTCCTGTCTAATATGTAAGTTAGACAGGAGAACCGTCCCCCTGTCTACCCCAGGAGAACCGTCCCCCTGTCTACGCCCTTTCGGGCGCGAGGCATCATGCCTCTACAAAGTTCTATTTAGCACATAACGTTCTATGGCTTCTGCTACCCCGTCTTCCTCATTTGAGGCGGTAACAAAATCCGCATGTTCTTGAATTTCCGAGCGGGCATTTCCCACGGCCACCCCAACACCAGCGTATTTAATCATTTCTATATCATTGAAGCTGTCCCCGATTGCCATAACTTCTGATTGGTCAATTCCAAAGTGCTCTGCCAGAGCGGCCAAAGCCACACCTTTATTTACCGAGCCGTCCGTTATTTCAAGAAAACAAGGCTTAGATTTTGTAATGTGTACTTTTTCCCCATAGCATTTTCTTAACAAGGGAGCCAATTGGTCTAGTAGTGCTTCCTCTCCCATGAGGAGAATTTTTTCTACTCCTTCTGGTTCCTGAGAAAGTAGGATTGACAGATCTTCTTCCTCAATTCGGACACTCGCGATTCGCGCATATTCAGCAGACCATTCATTGAGTTCTGGTGTAATGACTCTGTCTTTCAGATAAATTTGAGCATGAACACCACGAGCCGCAACGTCCTCTATGATCTCTGTGGCCAAAGCGCTAGGTATAACACACCGAAATAATATGTCCCCGCTCAAGGCTTGTTGGATCATCGCCCCATGATAGGTGATCACTGGGACATCCAATCCTAGTTGCTCTGCGTAGGGCCGTGCTGAGATAGTCATGCGCCCAGTTGCAATCGTCATTATCACACCCTGAGCCTGAGCTTGTTGAATTGCCTTTATAACACGTGGGGAAATTGTCCAATCATCTCTAAGCAAAGTGTCATCGAGATCCATAGCTACTAAACGAATTGTCAAAATCTGTTCCACTCCCCTACTCGTGGTTCGATATTCGTGGTTCGTGGTTCGAACCACGAATATCGAACTACAAATATCGTTTTAGGTACTGCCCTGTATAAGAACCTGGGAAAGCAGCAATCTCCTCAGGTGTCCCTGATATAACCACTTCGCCGCCCCGGTTTCCCCCTTCAGGACCGAGATCAATGAGCCAGTCCGCAGTTTTGATGACATCGAGGTTATGCTCAATGACAAGCACCGTATCCCCAGCATCCACCAAACGATGGAGCACGTCAAGGAGTTTATCAATATCTGCCGTGTGCAAACCAGTGGTTGGTTCATCGAGAATATAAATCGTTTTACCCGTACTGCGTCGGCTCAACTCCGTGGCCAGCTTAATGCGCTGTGCTTCCCCCCCGGATAGGGTGGTTGCGGGTTGACCTAAGCGAATATACCCAAGTCCCACGTCCTGCATTGTCTGAAATTTTCTAGCGATCTTCTGGACCACTTGAAAGAACTCCACCGCTTCGTCTACCGTCATCGCTAAGACTTGAGCAATATTTTTTCCCTTATAGCGTACTTCCAAAGTCTCTCGGTTATACCGTTTACCCTCGCAAATTTCACAGGGAACGTAAACGTCTGGGAGGAAATGCATCTCAATCTTGATGATCCCATCTCCATGGCAAGCCTCGCAGCGTCCACCTTTAACATTAAAGCTAAACCGCCCTGGTTTATATCCCCTCATCTTTGCTTCTGGAGTTATGGAAAAGAGTTCGCGGATAAAATCAAATACCCCGGTATATGTCGCTGGATTTGAACGAGGGGTGCGTCCAATCGGGGACTGGTCAATGTCAATCACCTTGTCCAGATGTTCTAACCCTTCCATGCGGTCGTGTGCACCAGCACGGCGGCGCGCACTACTTAATTTAGCTGATAATCCTTTATAAATGATCTCATTGACCAAGGTACTCTTACCAGAACCCGAGACCCCTGTAACACAGGTAAATAAGCCTAACGGTACGCGCACGGCAAAGTTCTTCAAGTTGTTTTCTCGAGCACCATAGACCTCGAGCCATTTCCCGTTCGTCTGCCGGCGTTTTTCGGGCACTGCAATCTGTTTAGCACCGCACAAATACTGCCCCGTGATCGATGCCTTGTTGGCCTTGATTTCCTCAATCGTACCCTCGGCGACTACTCGCCCACCGTGGGCCCCTGCACCAGGACCAATATCGATAATATGGTCTGCAGCTATCATCGTATCCTCATCATGCTCAACCACTATCAAAGTATTCCCAAGATCGCGCAAACGTTTAAGTGTCGAAAGTAGACGGGCATTATCCCGCTGGTGAAGGCCAATGCTCGGTTCATCCAAGACATAAAGTACACCCATCAAGCTTGACCCAATCTGAGTTGCCAGTCGAATTCTCTGAGCCTCTCCACCAGAGAGCGAACCTGCCGCACGGCCTAGGGTTAGGTAATCCAGTCCAACATTCATTAAAAATCCTAGTCTTTCCCTAATTTCCTTGAGGATTTGATGGCCAATTGTTTGTTCTTTTGGGGAAAGGGTCAAAGCATCCAGAAAGTTTAGGGATTCTGTAATAGGCAAGCGGGTTAAGTCATCAATAGAGATCCCGCCCACCTTCACAGCTAACGCCTCCGGTTTAAGACGTTTCCCTTGACACTCTGGACAAGGGTGTTCGCTCATATACCCTTCTATTTCAACACGTACCATATCTGAGGTCGACTCCCGATGCCGGCGTCCAAAGAACGGAACTAGCCCCTCAAAGTTGGTATGATAACTTTTTTCTTGATCAAATATGTTTTGGTATTGGAAAAAAATTGGAGTCTTCGTTCCATAGAGTAATCCCCCCCATTGGCGCTCATTGAGCTCTTGCAAAGGGGTATCCATCTCGAACCCCAAGTTTATGGCCACAGCCTCCATCATCTTAGGATAATAGCTTGATGATGATTTGGCCCAAGGTGCAATTGCCCCTGTCGCTAAAGACCGAGAACGGTCAGGGAGGAGCAGCTCAATATCGACGACAAGATTTGCTCCAAGTCCTGTACACGCTGGGCAAGCTCCGTAAGGGCTGTTAAAGGAAAAAAGACGTGGAGATATTTCTTCAAGAGCAATGCCACAATCCGGACAAGCGAAATTTTCGCTAAAGAGCAACTCACTCCCGTCGGTGATGTCCACTATGACATTCCCTTCGCCGAGTTTGAGCGCCGTTTCCAGAGAATCGGCCAAACGTTCAGCACTCTCAGGTTTTAAGGAAATTCGGTCAATCACAACTTCAACTGAGTGTTTTTTTGTCTTGGCCAGATCTATATCCTCGCTAAGATCTCTTGTCTCTCCATCAACACGTACGCGAACGTAACCTGATTTACGTGCCTCTTCAAAGATCTTATGATGTTCTCCTTTTTTCCCTTTAACGAGCGGTGCCAATATTTGTAGTTTTGTTCGCTCTGGTAAACTCATCACCTGGTCAACCATTTGCTGGACAGTTTGCTGGGAAATTCCTCGTCCACACTTTGGGCAATGCGGGTGCCCGATTCTTGCAAAAAGCAGGCGAAGGTAATCAGAAACTTCCGTCGCTGTACCCACGGTCGACCTGGGGTTGCGGTTCGTCGTCTTCTGATCAATGGAAATTGCAGGGGAAAGCCCCTCAATAGAATCGACATCTGGCTTGTCCATTTGCCCTAAGAATTGGCGTGCATAGGCGGAAAGAGATTCCACGTAACGCCTCTGTCCCTCAGCATAAATAGTATCGAAGGCGAGAGATGATTTTCCTGAGCCGGACAATCCGGTGATCACCACTAGTTTATCTCGTGGAATGTCAACGTCGATGTTCTTTAAATTATGAGCACGTGCGCCCCGCACGCGTAAGTAATCCTGAGTCATAATTGGTATGGCCTCCTAAGTCTTCTTTCCTTTTCGGTATGACACCTCTTTTTGATGTGCCTTATGATCATACTTTTTACTTTTGCTCCCACGTTGCTGAGAAGTCATTTTATATTTATTACTTTCCCCTTTTAACTCGATCATAGCATCTCTGATTTCGGCAGCCCGTTCGAAGTCGAGATCTCGAGCTGCTAGGCGCATTTCTTGTTCCAGATTCTTAATGAGCGCTGCAAGTTCTTCGGGCGGCAATTTCGAGCCATAGGCTTTTTTTAGCTCGGCGACTTTAGTTGCCTCTGGCGCAGCATGGACAGCCTTATGAATCGTTTGTGGAGTAATCCCCATCTTCTCATTATGCGCCATTTGTATGGCCCGGCGTCTATTGGTTTCATCAAGTGCAGTTTGCATTGATCTTGTGATCTTATCCCCATACATGATGACCTTGCCTTGGGCATGGCGTGCTGCACGCCCTATGGTCTGAATTAGAGATCGGTCCGATCTAAGGAACCCTTCTTTATCCGCGTCGAGAATGGCCACAAGAGAAACTTCTGGTAAATCCAGACCTTCCCTCAAGAGGTTAATTCCAACGACTACGTCAATTGCTCCTAGGCGAAGCTCCCGCAGGATCTCCACGCGTTCGAGTGTCTTAATATCAGAATGAAGGTACTTTACCTTAATTTCTAGGTTTTTAAAGTAATCTGTAAGATCCTCAGCCATCTTCTTCGTTAACGTCGTAACGAGGACCCGTTCATCCTTAGCAATTCGTGCTCTAATTTCTCCAAGCAGATCATCAATCTGCCCTTTAGTCTGACGAACAATGACCTCTGGATCTAACAGCCCTGTCGGGCGAATAATCTGCTCCACAAGTGTCGGACAATGTGCCAATTCGTACGGTCCGGGGGTTGCACTGACATAGACGCTTTGTTTAATCGTTCGTTCAAACTCGGCAAACGTCAGCGGTCGATTATCTAAGGCTGAAGGAAGGCGAAAACCATAGTTCACCAAGGTTGTTTTCCGTGAACGGTCTCCTTCATACATTCCTCTCACCTGAGGAAGTGATACGTGGGATTCGTCCACAAAAAGGAGAAAATCCTCGGGAAAATAATGGATCAGGGTATATGGGGTTTCCCCTGGCTCACGGAACGTCAGATGACGAGAATAGTTTTCAATTCCATTACAAAAACCCATTTCTCTAAGCATTTCCAGATCATAGCGTGTCCGCTGCTCAAGTCGCTGAACTTCTATTAGCTTGTTCTTTGCTTCTAAGACCTTGAGTCGATCTTCCAGCTCTCGTTCAATATTTTCCGCAGCCTCCATGACTTTGTCGCGGGCAGTTACATAGTGAGAGTTCGGGAAAATCGAGACATGCTGCCGTTCCCCTAAGATTTCCCCCGTCAAAACATTGATCTCGTACATGTGCTCAATTTCGTCCCCGAACATCTCCACCCTAATCACTTGGTCACTGGCAGCAGCCGGATAGATCTCGACAACATCCCCTCGAACACGAAACGTCCCTCGGCCAAAGGCGATATCATTACGATCGTATTGTATCGAAATCAGCTTACGCAAAATCTCATTGCGATCGACAACTTGTCCTTGACGTAATGAAAGAACGAGGTCGCGGTAATCCTCTGGAGAACCTAAACCATAAATACAGGATACGCTAGCTACTACGATCACATCACGCCGCTCCAGCAGCGAAGCAGTCGCGGAGTGACGCAATTTCTCAATTTCATCGTTAATAGAAGCGTCTTTTTCAATAAACGTATCACTAGAGGGCACGTAAGCCTCGGGTTGGTAATAATCATAGTAACTCACGAAGTACTCAACTGCATTTTCCGGAAAGTACTCCTTAAACTCGCTATAAAGTTGCGCTGCCAACGTTTTGTTATGCGCAAGTATCAGAGTCGGTCTCTGAACCTGCGTAATGATATTCGCCATCGTAAAGGTCTTTCCTGATCCTGTAACCCCCAATAATGTCTGGTGCCGCCGACCTTCATTCACCCCAGCGACCAAAGCGTCTATGGCCTGAGGCTGATCCCCTGCTGCTTTATAGGGGGCATGTAACCGGAATTCCATCCTCCAGTCTCCTTTTCATCCATTCGTGAGACTCCCACTTCTACAAGTGGGAGTGGTACCTCGTACTCCACTTCGGTGGGTGTAGAGTCCACCGAAGTCTCGATTTTCAACTTTGGTTTGGAGAGTTCTCTTAATTAAATCTTAATATATTACGATAGATCATTATAATATCTATTTGATTCGCACTTAGTAATTTGTAATTCTTCTTAGTTTATTGTACATCTAAGCCACGACTTAAACAAGTGAATTAAACCCAAGCCTCTACCTTTAAACGCATTGATCCAATCGTTCACTAATTCACACTTATTATACCACGTCTTATAGTACATGTGTTCTATTTAATTCTTTTTTTATGAACGCCGAGCCGCCTTCATTCCCGCGACTGTAATCAGGGGCTTGCGGCTACGCTAAGGTAAAAGAAAAAGCCGAGTATGCTTCGGCTTACTGAATCTTTTAAGTGCTTCTTAATTTTTTTCTGCAGCTTTATCCTTTGACTGATCCTGTGCTTGCGTCGATTCTTTTGGTTGCTCGGACTGTTGCTTTAACATTTCGGGGGGTACTGTTTTTACTTGTTCATTTGCCGTTTTCTCAGTGCCAATAACTTTCCCTTGTGCATCAAGATACTCCCGCGTTGTTTCAGTCTTTATCCGTTCCGTTACCTTTTGGACTCCGGGAGGAATATTGCTTGCCTTACCCTCGCCTTCGCTGCTTGACCCTTGCTTATCTCCAGCTTGACTCGCTTCCTTTTTCGAGTCTCCTTGATCTTTCCCTTGTGAAGCTTGGTCCCCCTTCTTTTCCTGTTTCTTTTCCTGTTTCTTTTCCTCTGTTTGCTTTTTGTCTTGTTCTGCACTTTGCAACGTTTTGGTATAACTCTTTTGAATTACCGCGAGATTATCTGGCGTTACCGCCTTAACTTGAATAATTTTAGCCAGTATTTCTCCTTGCTCACTTGTGATAGAATCATTAACATCTAGGGATTCTTTTTTTATGATTTTCTGAGCCCATTGATAGGCATTGACACCCTGTAAATATGGGGAAGTATCAACATCACCGACTTGAGCTCCTTTAGACATTCGTTCTAATGAGGAAACACTGGCTTGTCCCCCAACTAAGATTATTTTTTTATCTAATTGAGCCTGTTTCAAAACTTCGTTTGCTAAAGCTGCTAATTTCTCGGTGTGCGCCAAGATGCCCTGGACCTTGTCAGGATTCTTCTGAAGAAAGTCCACCAATCCCTGTTTGGCGACTGATTCGGAATCTGGTGAACTCACGATGTTTCGAACTGTTATTTTGGGATATTTGGATAGTATCGCTTTGTTTCCCGCTAATCGTTCTTGAAATCCGGTCTCGCTTGGGTCTCCCTGCAAAATTATTACTTGACCCTCGGCAACCTTACTTACTAACGATTGTGCCATAAGCTCCCCAGCTTTCTCATGATCTGGAGTAATTATCCCTACGGGCTTTACGCCTGCAGGAAGCTGACTTAACGCTAACACAGGAATCTTGTCGGTTTCTGCACTCTTTAGAAGGTTCTCATTTCCCCCTTGATAAATTAAAATCTTTGCTCCTTTCAAGGGAGATTCTTTTGTTGCTGCACTTTGGTCCAAATACTTTACTTGCACGTTTTCTTTCTTCGCCAGGTCATCAATCCCTTTAGTAATAAGTAGTTTATTGGGATCTTCCTCATCTAAAGAAACCGCGATAACTGTTTCAGTCCCCCCTTTTGTTGAAGAAGTTTTGTTCTTGTTACCTAAAAGGGCTTGTAGACCACAGCCAGTTATTGTTAAACTAAGACATAAAGAAATAACAACTAAAAGGGAACGTACGCTTTTTGACATGGGACACGCTCCTTTCGAAGCTCGATCCTTAATTATTTAGGTTAGTTTTCCCTTGTTGGCTAAAAAAATGCAGTGAATAATCGAGATCAACTTTTAACGATTGGATAGTTTTGAATTTCAAAGGAGGTTTTTCATTTGCCTGTTAAATTAGAACATGTGTTAAAACGAATACAAACCCTCCCCCCTCTGCCCACCTCTGCAATACGGGTAATTGCGTTAACTAAAAACCCTGCCACCTCAGCAAGTGAACTTGAAAACGTTATTGCCCAAGATCCTGCCCTAACGGCCGGCATGCTTCGACAAGCCAATTCTGCATATTATGGCTATGCGAGGCGCATCTCTTCTCTTCAAGAAGCTATTGTATTACTCGGCTTTCAGGCGACACAAGGATTAGCGATGGCCTCCGCTGTCGCACCGTTACTTAAAATCCAATTAGTCGGCTATGAAATTGAACAAGATGGTCTCTGGAAACATTCAATGATTACGGCCATGGCTGCTAAAACTTTATGTAAAAGACTGAACCTCCCCTATGGAGATATAGCCTTTACGGCTGGCTTACTTCACGATATTGGCAAACTAGTCATCGCTATATATGTCCAGGAAGTGGGCGCTTACCTTATGGAAAAAGTGGCCGTCGCTAAGCTTTCCTATGTTGAGCTTGAGGAAAAAATAATTGGATACAATCATGCAACCGTCGGTGGATTTCTGGCCAAAGGTTGGAATTTGCCAGAAGATCTTGTGGCGGCCATTTCTTATCACCATGCACCCAGTAATGCTAAAATTTATGAAGAACTGGCCAGCGTAATCCACGTTGCCAATGGACTAGCTAGCTTACTTGGGGTTGGTGGAGGGGTGGACAGCTTTTTAAACCCCATACAACAAGAAACTCTTGACCGCCTCTCTCTCAAAGAGTCCGATCTGGAACTTATTATGTCGGACCTCGGAGAGTTTCTTTTGGATCCTACCATATTAAGTTAGTTCATATTAAGTTAGTTCATCGTGCCTGATATTAGGCCAATAGGGTACGTAAGGGCACGATGAATCGTGCCCTTACGTTGTTAAATCACTTAATATATTGTTGAGCACATTGTCTCTGTAACTATCTAATTGATCAAAATTAATAGCATTCATATAGATTTCTTTAAGCTGAGATCTGTGTTTTTGCCAAGCTATTAAGGTCTCTTTTAACGTTTCACTAAATGGTCGATCTAATCCCTGATCTCCTAAATTTTCCGGATTGCCCTGCCAGATCGCCAAATGTCTTTCGGGAAAAACAATCCCAATAACCTCATCCGGATTGAGAGGATGCAATATAATCTCAATCATTTGTCCCAACTGTTGCGCTTCACGTAAAACCCAATCCAAGGCATCCAGGGTTTCGTCTCCTTCAAGTCTAATTTGATCGAAGTCCGTCAGGAAATGCGGTGCAAGATTAAGCCAGCCATCCACCGTTAGGCCGTGCAAGAAATATGGAACAATAACGCTTTTTTGTAAGATTTTAAGTGCATTTTCAGCGAGTGGCCAAGGGCCAGTGTGCTCTTTCTTAACCTTCACACGGGCCGAATTCCCCAAGATCCAAGAGATGTCTTCTTTTTCCATATTTTGTTTTAGAGCTCTATTGCCGATCAACGACCCAAGTTCTGCAGCAAGTTCTTCCTCCAAGGTGATTTGGAGCTCTTGCAGCCGATTTTCAATTTTATAAATCTCTGAACGTTGCTTCTCTAACTTGGTTTCGTCACAGAACGTGCTGAAATCAATAAACTTTTCAACAACTCCAGGGGCTCTCCAACGTAGTGGGGAAACCTCCATTGCGTCGAGCATTGCCAAGCCCATCTTCGGCATGATAAAACCAGCCATGGACTCTGGATCCCGCACGGAACGAAAGAAATCAACGTCATATCCCCGATCCAACAATTCGAGACCAATAAACTTTATCAACGTCGATTTACCGGTTCCGGGTCCTCCCAATAAGACATAAACCCGTTGCCAACTCGGCATCATGTTGGGCAAAAGAGATATGTAGCCCCTAGTGGTCATTCCTTCTGCAAAATAATGACGAACCCCGGTCTTATTTCTCATGTATGCAACCCCCGTCGTTTTTTATGATCAGCGTAGTCTATGCAAAAAAGTCAACGACGGCTACTACTCGTGGTCGTAGGGGGCTATTGGATAACCAATAGCGCAACTTAGAGCCAGAATATCGAACAAAAGACACACTCCTGCTTAGAGTGTGTCTTTGAAGATGTCCACAAACCATGAACTCCGGGATTAGCTGGGCGAGTTCACTTCAGCTTCCCCTGTAGTGTCTGGAGAGCTTTCTGAAGTTGTGGGTCAAATTTCGTGTCCGTAGGGGTAATGGTGGCTGGTTGCCCTTTGATTAGTTCTACCTTTACATCTGGTTCAATTCCTTTTTTGTGTATATCCACCTTATTAGGAGTCAAGTATTTGGCAGTTGTTAATTTAACACTGGTCCCCCCACCTAAGGGGAATATCGTCTGCACAATCCCTTTGCCAAACGTTTTTACACCAACCAAGCTCGCTGTCCCTTTGTCCTTAATCGCTCCCGCCACGATCTCCGCAGCCGATGCACTTTCTTCGTTGACGAGAACAACCATGGGCATTCCTAAATAAGTGCCTGTGGCCATTTTTGTGTCAGTGTTCCCTTGTTTATCTACAATATAGACGACTGGTCCCTCTGGGATAAAGTAACTGGCAACCTCTACGGCAGCATTGAGCTCTCCGCCGTGGTTATACCTCATATCCAGAATAAGTCCTTTGAAGCTTTTGATGTTCATATTGTTCAGTGTGTCCTTAAGTTCTTTCCCTGTATCTGAGGCAAACTGAGAAATACTAAGGTAAGCAATATCTGGGTTCCCTGGCAAGGCTCCTCCATCCACTGTAGGAACAGTGATGTTTTCTCTCGTCAAGCTGACTGTAAAGGTCTTGTTTGTGCTCTCTCGATAAAGAGCCAAATTTACTTTTGTTCCAGGATCTCCTCGCATCATACCCACCGCTTTTTCTTGCTCCATACCGGAGGTCTCAGCGTCATTAATCTTGCTGACGACATCGCCCGATTGGATGCCAGCCTTACTAGCTGGGGAATTCTTAATAGGGCGCAATACCACGAGCTTCTTTGGATCTTTGAGACTAAGAACAATACCTACCCCGCCGAACTTACCTTCCAGCATTTGAAAAAGTTCTTGGTTCTCTTTGACATTCATGTACGTCGAATAGGGATCTCCCAATATATCGACAATTCCTTTGGTTGCGCCTTCTACAAGCTGATCTGTCGTAACATTTTCCAAGTAATCGCTACTAATCAGTTGCATAACGTGAACTAATCGTCCTACGTTATTTACGTTGGCAAGAACAAGCCCTCCCAGTGCCGTAGTCACTAGTACCGAAAATATCACAAAGATGACCCCGACGTTTTTGGCTACTCTTTTCCAGTTCCACTCTTGCAAGCAAGTCAAACCCCTTCCCTCGTATCTCGCTCTATTATATGCTTATTCATTCGTAGAAATACTGCTTATCCATTCATTTAGAAAAATACCTCAAAGGATCAGTGGGGTTTCCACCTTCTCTGACTTCGAAGTGCAGATGTGCTCCTGTACTCCACCCTGTCGAACCCACATATCCGATCACTTGACCCGCTATAACCGATTGACCTTCTGTGACAGCCAAGGACGACTGATGTCCGTAAAGTGTGGATAATCCCTTGCCATGGTCAATTATTGTCATATTACCATAGGCATCATTCCACCCAGTCATTATGACGACCCCTGCTCCGGCCGCGGTAATTTTGTTCCCTGACGGAGCAACAATATCCGTTCCTGTATGCAAGCTCCGTTTTCCATTTACGGGGTGGATCCTCCAGCCAAAGGGGCTACTGATTTGGTAATTACCCGGCGCTGGCCAGGTAGTGATTGTTCCGCTTACACCGCCAACGCGTGCTGCCTGGGCTGCCTGCAATTTTCGAATCTTGTCATTCCAAGCATTTGCCTCGGATTCCAAGCGGCCAATATTCTCAACAGCAGCTTGTTGGTCCTTCTTATTCTGGTCTAAGGCAATACGTTGTTGAGCTTTTGACTTATCTAGGTCCGCGCTCACCGAAGCTGCCTGCGTTTTAAGCTGTGCTGCTTGGTCCCTTTTGCTCTGCAGCTCGTTTGCTTTCTTGGTGATTTGCTCCTTCTGATTTTGAATGTCTAACAATAACTGACGGTCATTGGACACTAATTTAGTGAAATACTCCATTCTTGTAATAAGGTCACCAAGATCCGCAGATTGAAAGAGCAGTTCCACATAATTAACCTGCCCACTCTCATAGATTACCTTAGCCCGTTTCCCAAGTGTCACCCGTCGGGCTTCGAGTTCCTTCTGCTTAAGTTCTAGCTCTTTTTGAGCAGCGAGAACTTGTTTTTGAGCTTGAGTATATGCTTCCTGCGTCTGGCCTAAAAGCTTCAGAGCTGCAGAAATTTTTGCTTCGAGATCAGCCATTTGAGTCTTCATTGTATCTGCCGAATAGGTTAATTTATTTAACTGCTCCTTGGCTTGACTTTGTTTATTGATAAGGTCTTTCTGTTGCCCTACTGCATCTCCTAATTCGGTAGCCCGCATAGGCAATACTGAGTTTCCAAGTAAACAAAGACTAATTATCACGATCGTTAGCACTTTCCGCTTGAACAAACGATCTCCTCCGTCCGTATTAAATTAAAAATTTAACAAACTACGTTTAGTCTAAGCTAGCCATCCTTGGCCACAGAGACTGACCCTCCTATGCTTTAAGGAATTTTTGCAAGGAGAACCCACTTCCAATGGCTCCCATTGCCATACCCGCGAGCAAAAGACCCACAGAAACTTGGCGGAAGAGAATCTCGTTTTGAACAACTGGTAAAAATGTTAAGGTCGATTGGACATACCTAGTTATCCAATTATAGCCCATACCAACAATACCCGCCGCTAGCGTTCCTCCAACAAGTCCTAATACCATCCCCTCAATCAGAAACGGCCAACGCACAAAACTGTTGCTTGCGCCCACTAATTTCATAATTTGGATTTCGCGTCGACGAGAAAAGACATTCATTTTAACGTTTATAGAAATCAACACAATGGCTGCGATCGAAAAAGCTACCACCACGCCAAGGCCAATCCATCTCAACCATTGGGTAAAGCTCAAAAGCTTATCCACAAATCCCTGTCCGTAGCGTACTTTATCCACTCCAGGAAGAGTGGACACAGTGTCCGCCAGGGCTATGACCTTTTGAGGATCGGTTGCTTTGACTGTCAGCTTATCTGGGAAGGGGTTCGTTCCTCCAAGATCAGCCAAGATATTACTTTGAGAGCCACCCATTGTTTTTCCGAAATCAATCAGGGCTTGGTCTTTGGTAACCACTGTCACGGAAGCTACCCCATCCATACCCAGGATTTGGGTTTTCAACCCCTCAAGTTCCGTTTGAGTTGTACTGTTTTGCACAAATGCTGCAATTTCTAATTGGGATTCAAAGGATTTCGCCATGTTCGACGCATTCGCAAGGAAAAATATTGAAAATCCTAAGATCACAAGGGAAACCATGACGGTTAAAACCGATGCTATGCTAAGTCCTGGATTACGTTTCATGGAGTGGAGCGTCTCGCGGAGAATATAGCGAGCGGAATTAATCATCATAGCCATATCCCCCTTTTTCTTCATCGCGCGCAACCCGTCCATTTTCTATGGCAATCACCCGTTTTTGCATTTTATTCACAATCGCTTTGGCATGAGTCGCCATGACAATCGTCGTTCCTCGTTTGTTGATGTTGTAAAGCAATTCCATAATACCCCATGCTGTTTCAGGATCCAGATTGCCAGTGGGTTCATCTGCTACTAGCAATGCAGGATTATTAATAATAGCCCGTGCTACACAGACACGTTGTTGTTCTCCACCGGATAGTTCATGTGGATAAGCATTTTCTTTACCAGCTAGCCCAACAAGTTCTAACGCATTGCGCGTACGAGACTGAATCTCATTCCTTGACACACCTATCACTTCGAGCGCAAATGATACATTTTCATGTACTTTTTTATTGGGTAGCAACTTAAAGTCTTGAAAGATTACCCCAATATTACGCCGTAGATAAGGCACTTCTCTTTCCTTCATGCGCACCAAGTTTTTACTATTAATCATCACCTGTCCACGCGTCGGAGTCTCATCACGATAAAATAATTTAATCAGCGTCGATTTACCAGCACCGCTTGGACCCACCAAAAAAACAAAGTCTCCCTTGCCAATTTTTAGATTGACATCGACAAGAGCTCTGGCACCGTTCTGATAAATCTTGGACACATTTGTCAATTGTATCATACTGTCCTCCTTGATTTCCCACGCCTCGCCCTTTTCTCCATAACCTTTTAAGCATTCGACATTCGCCACAGATATCCTGTTAGTATCTTTAAACATACGAAAATCTTCATAGATTAAACACTTTTGTTGTTAATAATGAGCTCATTCAGCTCAAAGCTACCGATTAATTTATTAAACGCTGAAAGGACGAACACTTCCGAGAGTGCTCGTCCTTTTCTTTATTCGACGAATCCTGTCACCTCTATCAAGACCTATATTAGCCCAACTTTTTAACAAGGACCTCATGGGCTGCCTTGATTAAGGCAGCTTTGGTCAATCCGTATTTCTCAAGGAGTTCCTGGGGACGCCCAGACTCTCCGAATGTGTCTTTGAGCCCAACTCGAACCATGGGGGTGGGCAGTTTTTCTCCCAAAACTTCTGCTATTGCGCTTCCAAGTCCCCCGATGATGTTGTGTTCCTCAGCTGTCACGACAGCTTTTGTTTGTCTAGCCACCCGCACAATCGTTTCTTCATCTAGAGGTTTAACAGACGCGACATTGACGACACTTACGCTGATTCCTTCGAGGGCAAGCTCTGCAGCTGCTTCTAGGGCAATGGATACCATCAAACCGTTGGCCATGATGGCAACATCTGTCCCTTCTTTGAGGACGTTCGCCTTTCCGATTTCAAAGTGATAATCTTCTCCAAAGAGAAGAGGAACAGCCAAGCGTCCCATACGAATATAAACCGGGCCGATGTATTTGGCAGCAGCCAAGATCACTTGGCGGGTTTCTTCCCCATCAGCAGGAACTAAAACCACCATGTTGGGCACGGCACGCATGATCGCCACGTCTTCAATGGCTTGGTGTGATCCGCCGTCCTCTCCAACCGTAATTCCAGAATGGGTGGCTGCAATTTTAACATTTAACTTTGGATAGGCGATGGAGTTGCGAATTTGTTCAAAGGCCCGTCCGACAGCAAAAATCGCAAACGTACTGGCAAAAGGAATCTTGCCTGCTGCTGCCAATCCTGCAGCCGTCCCTATGAGATTCGCTTCGGCGATCCCCATGTTAAAGAAACGCTTAGGATACTTTTTACCAAAGTCAGCAGTCTTAGTCGATTTCGAAAGATCCGCATCTAAGACAACAACATCGGGGTTTTCAACCCCTAAAATTAGAAGGGCATTACCATATGCATCACGTGTTGCTACTTTATCAGCCAAGGGTTAACGCCTCCTCCTGTAATTCTTTCAGTGCCTGCTCGCCTTGTTCTACACTTGGAGCGTTGCCATGCCAACCCGCAACGTTTTCCATAAACGAAACTCCTTTGCCCTTCACCGTCTTGGCAATAATCATCGATGGTTTTCCTTCGACTTCCTTAGCCTCCGCGAAGGCCGCAATCAAAGCATCTACATCATGCCCGTCAACTTCGATCACGTGCCAACAAAAGGCTCGCCACTTTTCGGCTAGAGGAGAAGAACACATAACGCTATCCGTCGTACCGTCAATTTGTAAGCCGTTAAAATCTATGACGGCCGTAACATTATCCAGGTTGTAGTGAGCAGACGCCATTGCGGCTTCCCAAATTTGTCCTTCTGCCATCTCTCCGTCACCGAGCAAAACAAAAACTCGATAGTTCTTGCCGTCTAACTTACCTGCCAAAGCCATTCCATTGGCAGCTGAAAGACCTTGCCCTAGGGAACCCGTGGACATATCCACACCAGGGGTCTTCCTCATATCAGGATGTCCTTGGAGCATACGACCAGTTTGACGCAGTCCTTGAAGCTCCTCCTTAGGAAAATAGCCCTTCTCTGCAAGAGCTGCGTAAAGGACAGGGGCCGCATGTCCTTTGGAAAGAACGAAGCGGTCTCTATCCGCCCATTGAGGGTCTTCTGGGTTCAAGCGCATTTCGTGAAAGAATAACGTAGCTAAAATGTCTGCCGCTGATAAACTTCCACCAGGGTGTCCAGATTTTGAAGTTACGAGCATGGAAATAATGTCTTGGCGAAGAGTATTCGCTATCCGCTTCAGTGCAATGTTTGTCAAAAGATCTCCTCCTTTAGTTCATCCTTAATCAAAACTTAGACAGGGGGACGGTTCTCCTGTCTAACTCTTACCTAGACAGGAGAACCGTCCCCTTGTCTAAGCCTGCCTATACAATTTTGGTTTTTTGAAGATAGGCTGCAATGAAGGCATCGATTTCTCCATCCATTACGGCCGATACATTCCCAGTTTCTTCATTGGTTCGGTGGTCTTTGACCATGCTATAGGGGTGAAACACATAAGAACGAATTTGACTTCCCCAAGCAATCTCCTGTTGCTCACCACGGATTTCTGATATTTCAGCCTCTTGTTCCTTCCGCTTCAGCTCAAGTAACTTCGCCTGCAAAACACGCATTGCTGCAGCTTTATTTTGAGTCTGGGAACGCTCACTCTGACATTGGACTACAACCCCGGATGGCAGGTGTGTAATCCGTATGGCCGAATCCGTCTTATTGACGTGCTGACCCCCTGCTCCTCCAGACCGGTAAGTATCTATTCTCAAATCTTCAGAATCAATGGTTATCTCGTTATCCTCCGAGACCTCCGGAATAACATCTACGGAAGCGAACGAAGTGTGACGACGTCCTGACGCATCGAACGGAGAAATTCGGACTAATCTGTGCACGCCTTTTTCAGACTTTGCATAACCGTAAGCATTTTCTCCACTGAAGGATAGCGTTGCGCTTTTAATGCCCGCTTCATCCCCATTTAAAAAGTCCAGAGTCTCAACTTTATAGCCATGGCGCTCTCCCCACCGAATATATAGTCGATAGAGCATTTGCACCCAATCTTGAGCCTCCGTCCCCCCTGCTCCCGCATGAAGGGTAACTATCGCATTGTTGCGATCATATGGCCCACTAAGCAATATCTCCAATTCCAAGGCCCCAAACCGTTGCTGAAGCGCCAATATTTCTTGTTCAATCTCTGACTCAAGGCTTACATCATCTTCTTCAGTTGCCAACTGCCATAGTGTCGCGGTTTCTCCAAGCTCGAGCTCTAGTTCATCAAAGATCTTGACTTTGGTCTGATGTAGAGCTAATTCCTGCATAATTTTTTGAGCCAAGGGAGGATTATCCCACAAATCAGGGCGTTGAAACTCCCTCTCCAATAAGCTGATCTTTTCTATACGCTGAGCAACGTCAAAGGGAAACCCTCAAATCTGCCAAGCACATTTTTAACATTTCCAGTTCTTTTTTCCAATCAGAAAGCACTTATTAATCACCCTTTCAAAATTCACTTCCCTTTACGCAAAGCGGGGCGGAACACAGAGCGTGTTCCGCATCAAGCTACAACTTCTTCTTGGCCTTTTCGCCACAACACTTCTTATATTTCAGTCCGCTGCCACAAGTGCAAGGATCGTTTCGCCCGATCTGTTCTTCTGCGTGTACAGGTTTGCTAGGTTCTCCTTCGTAGCGGTTCTCCGTCACGTTCTTTGGTTGTTCAGCGACTTCATTGCGGACTTGTGGTGCCACACGCATGACATAACGAATAATATCGTCCTGAATGGAGTCTATCATGGCTTGAAACATTTCAAAGCCTTCTCGTCTGTATTCTACTAACGGATTTTTCTGACCATAGGCACGTAGGCCGATCCCTTCACGGAGCATATCCATAGCATCAAGATGATCCATCCATTTACTATCCACAACCTGAAGCATAACTGCGCGCTCGATTTCCCTCATTAGTTCAGAGCCGAACTGCTCTTCACGACTCTCGTATAATGTTTTAGCTTTCTCTAGCAACATTTCTTCGACTTCTCCTACCGAGAGGTCTGATAATTCTTCAACCTTTATATGGGTCCCAGGCAGATAAAAGCTTTCAACATAGTCCGCTAAACCTGCTAAATCCCACTCCTCTGAGAACGTGCTTTCTCCACTAAACATACTGACACTGTCCTTGACCGCTTTCTCTAGCATGTCCATAATGTTGTCGCGCAAGTTTTCTCCCATGAGCACTGAGCGTCGTTGACCGTAGATAACCTCCCGTTGTTGATTCATGACATCATCATAATCAAGGACGTGTTTACGAATGTCAAAGTTGCGACTCTCTACACGTCGTTGGGCCGTTTCAATGGATTTAGAAACCATCCTGGACTCAATCGGCATGGTGTCATCCATCCCCAATTTGTCCATAACGCTCATGATGTTGGTACCGAACATGCGCATCAGGTCATCTTCAATCGAAATAAAGAATTGGGTTGATCCAGGGTCACCTTGACGTGCAGCACGTCCGCGTAACTGGTTATCAATTCGCCGGGATTCATGTCGTTCTGTCCCAATGATATGTAACCCACCTAGTTCATTTACCCCATCACCTAAAATAATGTCTGTACCACGGCCTGCCATGTTGGTGGCAATCGTAACCATACCACATTGTCCTGCATTGGCGACAATTTCTGCTTCTTTTTCATGGTATTTGGCATTGAGTACTTGATGAGGAACACCGCGACGACTCAGCAGGTCACTCAAATGCTCAGATTTCTCGACTGAAACCGTTCCAACAAGTAGTGGTTGTCCTTTGGCATGGCGTTCGATCACGCTTTCTACAGCTGCCAAGAACTTGCCTTCTTCCGTACGGTAAATTACATCCGGGCTATCATTTCGAATCATTGGCCTATTTGTTGGGATTTCTACAACGTCGAGTTTATAAATCTTCCGAAATTCTGGTTCTTCCGTCATGGCCGTTCCAGTCATCCCAGAGAGTTTTTTGTACATTCGGAAGTAATTCTGGAAGGTAATAGTAGCTAAAGTTTGCGATTCCTTTTCGATCTTTACGCCCTCTTTAGCTTCAATCGCTTGGTGCAAGCCTTCACTATAACGACGGCCTATCATTAGACGCCCAGTAAATTCATCGACAATAATAACCTCTCCGTCTTTAACCACGTAATCGCGGTCCCGCCTGAAGAGGGTTTGTGCCTTTAAGGCCTGATTTATGTGATGAGCTAACTCAGTATGAATATCCTCGTAAAGGTTATCCACACCTAACATGCTCTCCACCCGACGGACTCCTTGTTCCGTAAGTGTGACAACTCGCTCTTTTTCAATGACTTTGTAATCATCTTCGGCTTTCAAACGTGGAACAATCATAGCTACTCTAAAATACAATTCCGTCGGCTTGTCCGCCTCACCGGAAATAATCAGAGGCGTCCTAGCTTCGTCGATAAGGATAGAGTCAACTTCGTCCACTACAGCATAATTCAGCTCACGCTGAACAGCGGCTTCTGGGCGTGTGACCATGTTATCCCGGAGATAGTCAAAGCCAAATTCATTATTGGTACCATAAGTAATATCGGCACCATAGCTTCTCTTACGTTCTTCAAAGTTCAAACCATGCACAACTAAACCAATGGTAAGACCAAGAAATTGATGAATTTGCCCCATCCATTCGCTGTCACGGCGTGCCAAGTAATCATTGACTGTTACGATATGAACCCCTTGACCAGTTAGAGCATTTAAATATGCGGGCAAAGTGGATACCAGGGTTTTCCCTTCTCCAGTGCGCATCTCCGCAATCCGGCCTTCATGAAGCACCATGCCCCCTATCAACTGCACATCATAGTGTCGCTGATTAATTACCCTTTTGCCTGTCTCTCGAACTACAGCAAAGGCCTCAGGCAACAGAGAATCTAGACTTTCTCCCCGTTCCAAACGCTCTCGGAATTCAACGGTTTTTCCACGCAATTCGTCATCGCCCAGCGCTTGGATCGTCGGTTCGAAGCTATTAATCAGTACAACGCGCTTTTGATATTTTCGTATTTCTCGCGCATTATCATCGAATAAATTTAAAAAACCCATTATGTCCACCTTTCTCAATCCGCATATTCTTTAATTTTAACATCCTTGAGAACCGACTGCAACCAAACTGGACGATTCGAAGAAATTTAGATAATATTAAAAAGTCCTATTTAAATCTATAACTTCGAAAGGCCCGCAAATGCGGGCCTTTCGCTTTATTATAGCGTTTTTTTGTCTGGGTACGCCACGCGAATTACCCGGCTTATTGGTGCCTTAAGTTTGGGGCTGGAGCAGACCATAGTCTCCATTGTTACGAAGGTAAACCACATTCATTTCTTGGCTTTCCGCATTTGTAAACACAAAGAAATTATGGCCCACTAGATTCATCTGCATAATCGCTTCCTCAACAGACATAGGCTTCGCAGGGAATTTCTTATTCCTGACGACTTCCTCACGCGGTTCCTCATTAACCTCTACAGGTTGCTTTGGTTCATGGTCCTTTAAGACCTTAGAGCGCATCCGTTTGTTGATTCGTGTACGATACTTATCGATTTGACGTTCTAATTTCTCAACGACCATGTCGATCGAAGAATACATATCTTCAGTTTCTTCTTCCCCACGCAAGATCATACCATGTAGTGGAGCAGTAACTTCGACCCGATGCCGATCTCGCTCGACCAACAACGTGACTTGAACGTCCATGAACTCATCTGAGTATTTGGCTAACTTTCCCACCCGTTTCATAACATACTCTTTAAGTGCGTCCGTTAGTTCGATATGTTTACCACGAATAATAATATTCATTAATTCAGCCCCCTTCTAAGATGCTATATAAGTAATATTCCCGATTTACACAAAAAATCCTGCTTTTGAACAGTTTTAACTCTTAATTTTTTTAATAAAACCCCAAGAGTAATTCGCAAGTCTAATTTTACGAATCTCACTTAGGGTTGTGATGAGTACTTGGGGTCTTATTGAATGCTTAATCTTACCGGACCACTACGTTCGAAGCTTGCACACCACGTGGACCTTGAATGACATCGAACTCCACATCTTGTCCTTCTTCAAGAGTACGAAATCCCTCGCCAACTACAGATTGAAAATGTACAAATACATCCTCTCCATTACCTTGCTCAATGAATCCGTATCCTTTTTGTTTGTTAAACCATTTAACTTTACCTAGCACCTAAATGCATCCTCCTTGAAATATCCAAATTCCCAGGCTACACACTACTTTTAGAAGGATACCCAAGATTAGTAAACTCTAAACGCGAGACTTGGGTGGGACTTGTGTTACACAGCGCTCGATACTTACGACGCAGAGCAAACTTGCCGTTCAAGCTCCTATCTCTGGAGAGCGGGGTTCCCGCCAAATGCGCCGTCCTTGGCGCAATGGCGGCAGCTCACATCCTTGTTCGCTGCCCCGTGTTCGGGGTCGCTTTCACGGAGTTTGCTAACTGCTTTCGTAAAGACCTCGCGCTCGTGTAACACTGCGTCCCGGGCCAGGGTCGGGGAACGGGGACGTGGAACGGAACGGGAACGGGGACGGGGACCTATCTTGGGAGACGGCACATTTCATGTGCACCGTCTGCTTTCGTATGCGGAAGCACGGAGGGAAGTACGAAGCACGGAGGGAAGTACGAAGCACGGAGGGAAGCACGAAGCACGCACGAAGCACGGAGGGAAGCACGAAGCACGCATGAAGCACGCACGAAGCACGGGGACGGTTCCGTTGCTTCACTCGGGAATGAAAGTTGGTCGACGGTACTTGAACTTGCATTCCTTGACCCCAGCGGACGTCCGCTGGCCAACGATGGCAAGGCGCGGTGATGGCGAGAAGGGACCTTATGCTCTGCACCTATTTAAGGTGCATTAGCGGCGTAACGTGCGGAAAAGAGCTCCACGGTCAAGCCTAAACTAGCCTAGCCAAGGAGCGCCTTTCTACCAAGGGACCATTCGATCTCAATAGCCCCGACCCCAAAGGAGTGCTTTTCTGCTAAGCGGATGCGCAAGTGGAGCCGCGGTCTAGACGGGCGCCGACGGTTCGCGCCCTCGTAGCGCGCCACAGGGACTTGTCCATGGATGGACTGATGCCGCGGTGCCATGGATGGCAAGGAGCGGCGCACATGCTGTTTGCCCAGAGGTTCGGACGCGCTCGCGAACCGTCAAAGCACTTCAGCGACGCAACATGCATACGCGTGCAGAAAAGCACTCCTCGGGGCCAAGCCTCGGGGAGCGCGTGTACAAAAATCTAAAGTATTTTACTTAAAAACGCCTGAGTCCTAGGATTCTTAGGGTTAGCAAACATTTCGTTTGGCTCTCCCTCTTCCATAATTATCCCTTCATCCATGAAAATCACTCGATCACCGACTTCTCGAGCAAATCCCATCTCGTGAGTTACGACAACCATAGTCATTCCTTCACGCGCTAAGTCTTTCATCACTGCAAGAACTTCCCCGACCATTTCCGGGTCCAGAGCCGAAGTTGTCTCGTCAAAAAGCATGATTTTTGGTTTCATGGCTAACGCTCGTGCAATCGCAACACGTTGTTGTTGCCCTCCTGAAAGGCGATCGGGGTATTCGTCCGCTTTATCAGAGAGTCCGACTTTTTCTAAAAGCTCTAGGCCAATCTTGCGAGCCTCAGCTTTATTAGTTTTGCGAACAACCTCGGGAGCAAGTACAATATTTTGAATCGCTGTCATATGCGGAAAGAGATTAAAGCGTTGGAATACCATGCCCACTTCTCGGCGAATCGCATTTACATTTATCTCTGAGTTAAGCGGAATTCCATCCACGACTATTTCTCCACTTGTCGGTTCTTCCAGTTTATTAAGGCAACGCAAGAAGGTACTCTTCCCTGAACCACTTGGACCGATCACAACCACAACTTCTTTTTCACTAATGTGGCAATCAATCCCTTTGAGGACTTCAAGTTTACCAAACGATTTATACAAATTTTTAACGAATATCATTCTTACCCAACCTCCTCTCCATATAGGCCACCCATTGGGCAATTAACTGGGTCATTACTAGATAGTATAAAGCAACGGCCATATACATAGGAAGAGGCTGAAACGTCCGTCCAACTATAATCTTTCCAGTATAAAAAAGTTCTTGGATCGCAATGATGGATAAGAGCGAAGAATCTTTGAGTAAGGCAATAAACTCGTTACCTAACGGGGGAATTGCCCGTTTGAACGCTTGTGGAAGGATAATATAACGCATCGCCTGAATATGAGTCATCCCTAAGGACCGTGCTGCTTCCGATTGACCGCGGTCTATAGACTGAATGCCCGCTCTAAATATTTCTGCAATGTAAGCACCCGAATTAAAGCCCATCGCCAATACCCCTGCAATATATTCATAGTTATCTGGCATCGTTTTCCATTGAAGGAGCGCTGGGATTCCGAAAAACACCAGGAAAATTTGTATCAGTAATGGAGTTCCTCTTAAGAAATCTATATAGGCAATCGCCCCCGCACGAACCAGTTTGTGCTTGGATAAGCGAGCTAAGGCCATAAACAGACCAATGAGTAACCCGATAGTCACCGCACCAGCAGTTAATTCTAAGGTGAGTATTGCTCCCTTGGTTAGAATAGGCAAACTATCTATAACTACTTTCCAGTTTACATCCACAGTAACCCTCCTTCTTCCTAACAATAGCATGTCCTAAGACTAGATACTATTTGTCCGAATAAATTATACAATTTTACGTAAATTTATACAAGATTTTTGTACCTGATCTTGTTTTTTCAATGCATCAAAATACATGGCAAAGACTAATTATACACATGGAGTATGGGTTATTCAAGCCCCAATTTTTTTAACTTTTACAAAAGAAAAGGAAGGCACAAACCTTGTAGTGCCTTCCTTTATCTTTTGTATTAATATTTAGACGTAGCTAATAATTGGTAATACACTTTGACTAGAATTTAGGAGCATCCACTTTAAACCACTTCTTGTAAATCTCGTTGTACTTCTTATTTTCCATGAGTTTTTTCAATGAAGCGTTCATTTTATCCCCTAATTCTTTATTACCAAGCTTCATCGCTATTCCATAAAATTCTTCGCCGGAGGCCGCATCGACTGATTCGATCTGAGCCGATGCATTTTGCGCTTGGAACCAAAGAACAACAGGCGAATCGGCAACAACTGCATCCACTCCACCGGTTAGAAGAGAATTCATAGCGTCGGGTGTTGTATCATATTTCTTTGTTTCCATGCCTTTTGCCTCGACTGCATATTGCCCTGTTGTATTGAGTTGGACCCCAATTTTCTTTCCTTTTAAGTCTGCTAAGGATTTGAAGTTGGCTCCTTTTTTCATGGCGATATACTGACCACTTAGAAAATATTTATCACTAAATAACACACCCTTGGCGCGATCCGGTGTGATCGTCATAGCAGAAATTACTGCATCATATTTTCCAGCTTGCAAGGCTGGAATTAAGCCATCGAAAGCAGCTGTTTCAATATTTACCTTAGTGTATCCCATATCTGCCCCGAGCGCCTGAATCAGTTCAATATCAAACCCCGTTGGCACTTGCTTATCATCCATAAATTCAAAGGGTGCATAAGCGATATCTGATCCAATCTTCAGGACCTTTTCTACGGGAGCAGGAGTCGTTGGTGCAGGGGTTGGTGTGCTGGTACTTCCGCATCCAGCAAGTGCTAAGAGGCTTAGGCTTAATATTCCGGTCAAAACAAGACGAAACTTTGGTTTAAACATAATCATTTTTCCCCTCTCTATTGGACGCTCCAAGCAACTTACCTGTCCTACGACAGCATAGTATATTTAGCTCATCCTTATTGTTTTAGATTATACATATATATAAATATTTATACAATACTTATCTTTCAATTTTCATGGCAAACCTGAGTATATTTGACCTTTATTAGATCCACCTGCGTGATTATTATCCATTGAGGAAGTATTCTTTATCCCCCATAGTTACCCGGGTATTTGACAGTTGTATAAAATAAAGATCGCGATAGGCCTTGAAAAGCCTATATTTTTTTGTTTATTTTAGGTTTTTTAATATCGCACTTTGTCGCACTGTGTTATAATGTATAGTGTAGGGGGCAATTGTGTATGAGATTGAAAG
>MCHG01000096.1_pt1 | contig 53461 bp, 44 predicted proteins | sample 787351 | NCBI WGS metagenome assembly MCHG01 (sample SAMN05430296, study PRJNA330682) | permafrost metagenome | biome: Cold desert; feature: permafrost; material: soil; isolation source: enrichment culture inoculated with soil incubated with H2/CO2 at 20 degrees... ... | reverse complement strand
AGATTAATATTTAACATGAGATATAAAAAGAACTCAAAGTATATAAATGACTCACAACTAAGTTGTCATGGTACTAGGTAATCGATAGTAAAAATAGGTAAATCCTCAATCAAGTTATATGATGGTGTTTTTTAAAACCTTTCTAGGGTCTATGGAATGGGACTTACCCAAACAAATAGCAATGTTTTGCTGCTATCGTTTTTAAACCATGAGTAAACCCGAAATGACCTGAATTTTAAGACAGCCTCTTAGCATCTTAAGCCCTTTTATGCTCCTGGAAATTCTCCCGAGATACAGGATTTTGACAATATAAGATACTCACGAGCTGCCCATTGAAAAGCTCCAGAGCCTGGGCTGGAAAGTCCAGGGAATGAGTTCCCATTCCTCTGTCCTGAAGTCAGGGGCGGAAATGAGCCCTGAAACAGCTCGCGGGGCTGCTCTGCGGCTTGGAAGTTCCTCACTACATTTTTACTGTCTTATTGGTTTTAATTTTTGAACTTATGTCCCTCAGTGAGATACAGATATTCTTAAACATCGGCAGGTTCTGTCAAGTCTACAGGGAATAAGAATTTTGGCTCTCCGCTGTTTCGTGTGGATATCATCACAAAAACCAATACGGGTAAATTGAAAAAGCATCTTATCCATAAGGAATAGCGAAGAGCCAGAATTTTTTTCCAGCTACACTCTGACCTATAAATTGTATATCCCCCGTAGACTTGACAGTACCGTTTATACATTGTCAGAACCAGCTTCCAGAGCAAGAAGATACTGTATTGCAGCTTCTTCCTTACGTCCCAATTCTTCGAGGAGAACTCCGTAATTCCAATGTATATCTATATCTTTCGGGTCAGCTTCAAGAGCAAGAAGATACTGTTTTTCAGCTTCTTCATAGCGTCCCATTTGTTGCAAGAGATAACCGTAATTATAGCGTGTAGCTGCGTTATTGGGGTCAGTTTTCAGAGCAAGAAGATACTGTTTTTCAGCTTCTTCATAACGTCCCATGTCACATAATTTATTCCCGTAATTATAATGTGCTGCTGTATAGTTAGGGTCAGCTTCCAGTGCAAGCATATACTGTTTTCCAGCTTCTTCATAGCGACCCATCCTATCAAGCAAAACTCCGTAATTATTGTGCATAGCTGCGTTATCGGGATCCGTTTTCAGAGCAAGAATATATTGTTTTTCAGCTTCTTCATCGCGTCCCATTTGTTGCAGGAGATTCCCGTAATTACTGTGTACAGCTGCGTTATCAGGATCGCTTTCCAGAGCAAGAATATATTGTTTTTCAGCTGCTTCATATTGACCCATTTATTTTCCTCCATTACAGAATTTAATCGACAAAACTAAATTATTCCATCTACTCTATTTGATAAATAATTTCGGAAACGCTATTTCGTCAACAGTATTTTGGAAATTATTCAAAAGGAACGTTACAATTATATGATCCTTATTAAGGAATAGCTAGAAAATAACTTCAAGTTTTCACTTTGGTAATAACTCTATAATTCCATTTATTTAAATAATCATCAAAGACAATATCAGCAAAACACCTCTAATATAATTAGTCTAGCCATAGTCTAAACGTTCAACCGGGAGTCTGAGAATCAACCTGTATTTTCTTATAAGAAATTCCTGGTAAAATTGGTCGTGTATATGAGTTATTGATCAATTCCGAAAAAGTGAGTACATCTCCTGTATTTGAGGGAAGTGTAGAGGGATTCTAGTGCTTACGGATTTCAATAACTCATTACAACGACCTAACATTCCTTATTTTCAAATAGCTTCACTTATTTTATTATTAAGTTAAAACTATTTTCTGCAGTTTTTCGCGGGCTTCAATATTAAGTCATTATTTTTATTCTCTTTAGACGTATCTTTTGTAAATATTATCACACAAAGACACCAGTGAAAGCATACCCTTATAAATTAAGTATAATAGTCTTGAAATTTGCTCATTATAAAAAATATTATTTCCTGCAAGCCGCTTTTCAGGATAAAAATGCAATCAACGGAAAGCAAATTTATACACCTGATAGTTCTCGAACAGTAAGAGCTTTTCATTTCATCCAAAACCAGATATATTTAAATAATCGCAAGCACTCTAAAACCCAAGAAATTCTTGAACTATTTTCCAATCACGGAGTGTCTTTATGACAGAATCAGAAATTCCAAAAGAATATAATGCAAATGAGGTTGAGGAAAAGTGGATGGAGAAGTGGGACCTCTCCATGTACCACTTCAACTGGGGAGAGGATACCCGCCCCCAATATATTATCGACACCCCACCTCCTTATCCTACAGGCAATTTCCATATCGGAAACGCGCTTAACTGGTGCTATATTGACTTTGTTGCCCGATACAAACGCATGCGAGGGTACAATGTGATGTTCCCCGAGGGCTGGGACTGTCATGGTCTTCCAACAGAAGTTAAGGTTGAAGAAATTCACGGGATCACTAAAAACCAGGTTCCTCGTGCAGAATTCCGGAGGATGTGCAGGGAACTCACGGAAGGAAACATTGACAAGATGCGTAAAACAATGCTGCGTCTGGGCTTTTCTGTGGACTGGAGCAACGAATTCGTAACCATGGAGCCTTCATACTTCGTAAAGACACAGAAGTCCTTTGTCAGAATGTACAATGACGGCCATATCTACCATGAAGAACACCCTGTTAACTGGTGCCCTCGCTGCGAAACTGCCATTGCTTTTGCAGAAGTAGAGTATGATGCAGGACAAACAAAACTTAACTTTGTCCACTTCGATAAAGTTGACATTGCAACCACCAGGCCAGAACTGATGGCAGCCTGCGTTGCAGTTGCAGTAAACCCTAAAGATGAGCGTTATAGCCGATACATTGGCCAGACAATTACAGTCCCCATCTTCGGGCAGAACGTGGTTCTGATTGCTGATGAAGCTGTTGAACCTGAGTTCGGTACAGGCGCGGTAATGATCTGTACTTTCGGAGACAAGCAGGACGTGCGCTGGTGGCTAAAGTACGGACTGCCCCTTGTAAAAGCTATCGACAAACAGGGGAAGATGGCAAAAGCGGCAGGCAAGTACGAAGGCATGAGCATAACCGAGTGCAGAGAAGCTGTCATTTCCGACCTGAAAACTGTGGGTTTTGTGTACAACCAGACGCCTCTTGAGCAGAATGTCGGGCTCTGCTGGCGCTGTGACACCCCAATAGAAATCCTTTCCGAACCCCAGTGGTTCGTGAAGATCAACCCTGAAGGCATCCTGAAGGCTGCAGACGAGATTAACTGGTACCCTGAATATATGAAAGTCAGGCTCCAGAACTGGACAGGCACTATGGAATGGGACTGGTGCATTTCCAGGCAGAGAATCTTTGCAACTCCAATTCCGATCTGGTACTGTAAGCAGTGCGGGGAGGTCATGATTTCAGAAGAAAGCTGGCTCCCGATTGACCCAAACGAAGCAGCCCCAAAGAAAGCCTGTATCTGCGGCTCAACCGAATTTGAACCGGAGACCGATGTCCTGGATACCTGGATGGATTCTTCGATTACGGCATTACATGTTACTGGCTGGGAAAGCGAGCACGAACTCCGCCTACCTGCACAGATCCGCCCACAGGGGCATGATATCATCAGGACATGGGCTTTTTACACGATCCTCCGGAGCCTGGCCCTTGAAGGCAAGAGACCCTGGGATTCTATAATGGTCAACGGCATGGTGCTCGGGACAGACGGCCATAAGATGAGCAAGTCCCTTGGAAACGTTATTTCCCCCGAAGAAGTGACCTCACAGTACAGCGCCGATGCCTTCAGGCAGTGGGGAGCAGTTGGCGGCTCCACAGGTTCGGACGTAATGTTCCGCTGGAAAGATGTGGTTTCAGCTTCTCGCTTCCTGCAGAAGATGTGGAGTATCTATCGTTTCTCGATGTCCCACTTAAAGGATTTCGGGCCCGAAGACGCAGAAAAATTCCCCCTGGATTCCCTCTTTACAATTGACAGATGGCTTCTAAGCAAACTTAACCGACTTGTAGAGACTGCCACGAAAGAGTTTGATGGATACCAGTTTGATTCCACTTTCAAGGCTATTAGGGGCTTTTCCTGGGAAGTTCTTGCTGACAACTATCTGGAACTCGTGAAAGGCAGGCTCTACGGGGACAAGCCGGAAGGAAAAAAAGCAGCGCAGTATGTCCTATACAGGACAATGAAAACTCTCTCGCTCCTGCTTGCGCCTTTTATACCTTTTTTTGCAGAAGAGCTGTATTCAAGGTTTAGCAATGAAAGCGTCCATACACAAGCCTGGCCCACGATCGATGAAAGTCTCATCAGCGAAGAAGCCGAAGCTGCAGGAGAGCTTATTAAGGAAATTACGAGTGAAGTCCGCAGGTATAAGTCCGACCTGGGAATGGCCCTCAACGCCCCCTTGAAAAAAATCGAGATATATAGTGCAAATATCGATACAGGTGATATTGCAGGCGCTACGAACTCTGAAGTTGAGTTAATGGAGGGTGCTCCATCCTTTGAATATGTGCCCATTGAAGTTAAGCCCAACATGGGCCTTATTGGGCCGCTTTTCAGGAAGGATGCAGGCGCTGTTGTAAAAGCTCTCCAGGCAGAGAATCCTGCAGCTCTTGAAGCCCAGGCAACTTCAGGAAAAATAACCGTTACTGTAAATGGCCAGCAAATTGAGCTCGAATCCGAAGCCGTGGAGATAAGAAAAGAAGTGATCTCCGGCGGCCGGGAAGTCGATGTGCTTGAAGTTAGCGGTACGGTTGTTGTAATTGTAAGGTAAGCAGGAGCTTACCTTTTTAATATTTTGACTTTTCTTGAGAGCTTTAACCTGTTAAAGAAATTCATAGACAATGCATTCATCTTTTTACGAGCATCAAAGAAAATGAAAATATAAGAAGCGCTGCGTAGAACATTATACTAGAATCAAATCTATTAAATATCGACAGCCACGTGTATACAAGCATTGATCCTGAAAATACTGCTAAGACTATAAGTCCGATATATTTTGCATCTATTTTTGAATCTACTTTTGCATCTTCCATTTTCATCACTTACCTTTGTTTATTATTATAAAATTTAACTTAGTTCAACAATTATTTAATTAATTTTATTTCCGTTTTAAAGCAATACTATTCCATTCAAGTTTGATATCGTAGTTCTTCAATTTTGGATACGGTGATTTTTCTAATTTATTTCATAACCCATTAGTCAGTTATGATTCGAATAATCCCTGAATTTTTTCAACCTTTTAAGAACATCCTGAAGATCAGATTTTATTAATTTCAAATCCAGATTTTCACCCTGCATCTTAGACATAAAATCAATTTTATTCGCTTTAGAAATGACGATATCTTTCTTTAATGAGTCCATTAAACTGTCACGGTCGTCAGATAAAGCTATCTTTTCAGAGCTGGTATTAAATAACAAATCATCTTCAGAAGATTCATCATTCATTTCCCCAAATCCAATGTCAAATTCATTTTTATCGAACGCCTGGTCTGCATTTAATAACGCGGCTTTATTGTTTTTTAGACCACTTGTAGTAGACATTTCATTTAAGATATCATCATCGAAATCCAACTCATCCTTTTTCGAGTCTACTATTTTATCGATATCAAAAGCACTAACTTTTTCATTTCCACGAAGTTTTGAAGTTTCTACCTTTTTATTGGACTGCAGAACCGATTTTCCACTACCAAGCTTGTTTTTCTTGCCACTTAGAGTGAATGAAAAAGATGAAATTTTACTTCGTATAGTACCAAAAATTTTTGGGATCCCGCTTGTTGATTTTAGAGGCTTTATTTCACTGTTTTCAAGATTGCTTTTGTTTACTTTTCTCGGAATTAAATTGCTGAATTTTTTACTAAACTCAGAAAAATTGTTTATATATTGAGAGCTGAAACCCTTTATTTTCTGGTTCAAATCTTGAGGATGCTTCAATTCCCTGGTTTTAGCTAAGGTTTTACCCTCACTTTTGTATTTATCATATAAAGTACTTATCCCCATTACTAGCAGAGTTACAAAAACCCCTATATATATAGTAAAGTTTGATCCGCTTACGGCACTTAAATCCATTTTATACACATCCTCATATACCGTTCATAAACCCATTAAATGAGAAAGTATGATCTACCACAGGAGGGATCACGACCATTAATATTCCGGATAGGATGAATAAAATCACACCATAATACAATGCCAGGTATATTGGCCCCCCTTTAACCGCAACAATTGCTAATATATTAGTTACTGTTATAATAATAATTGTCACTACAACAAACTGTTCCAATAATTCTACAGGAACCCCACCAAATATGCCCAGGTTCATACCACTCAAACCTCCTGGGATATCTTGAAGTTGTGAACCAGAGATGCTAAATTGGACAAACAGTTTTGCGATAATAGTCGTAAAAACTGTCAGAATCTGGCCTATAAAAAGGAGAAGAGCAACCATTGACATATGGAGAGGTATAACGAGACTGGTAAATGCTTTGGATGTACGGTCTCTTTTCATCCTCAAAAGAACTATTTCAAGATTCGATGAGCTCACAAGCTCCCCTACTGTTTCTGCATCTCCTCCTAAATTTACAGCATCCACAAAAACATTCGTCAATTTGTATATCAAATAACTGCCTGTTTCTCCTACAAATCTCTCCCAGCATAGCTTGGGGTCAAGGCCTGATGCCAGCCTCTTATAAAGATCCCGACTCATCTCTTTAAGCTCACCGAGATTTTTTGGATCGATCTTGAAAAGGGCTTTTGGAACTGTCAAGCCCCCACCACTGACAATAGACCCCAGACTCCTTATGAATGTTGTATAACTTTCATCTCTCTGATCTATTTTAACAACATCTCTGTTTGCATGGATCCCAACAGGCAGCATGACTATTCCGGCTAAAATCATTCCAATTCCTTTGATGTCAAGATAAAATTCAACCGAACCAATAAAAGCCGGCACAATCGTGAGAAATAAAATAATTAAAGTGGATAAAATAAGCGTATGTGGAAGCCACTTGTAGATAAAGACCTGTTCTTTTGATTTTATTTTTAAATCATGGGCTCTAGCATCCTTAGGAGAAGCTTGAAAGAGTAAACTTACGCCAAAAAGTGACATTAAAGCTATGACAACTACTGTAGAAGATAATGTAGTTTTTGTGTTACCGAGATTATATAATATTACCGAAAGCAATATAATTATAGATACAAGAGATGTGGAAACAAGCAATGCCGTGTAAGCATTTGACCACTCTTTTGTGGTTTCAAGTTCTCGTTCATATTCGTCTTTTCTTTTAGTCTTGAATAACTTCCACTCTTTTGTGAGAAATTCGTTATCAGGTTCTCCTGCAGAAATAGCATTTGATAATCTGTTAAAAAGTTCTCTTAATTTATCGTTAGTTACTTTTTCGGATATGAGTTCACATGCGTGAGCGTAATCGTAATGCCAGTTCTGAGCCAATTCTCTGATCTGATTAAAGTAAATACTTGGACAATATTCTTTCTTTTCAGAGATACTTCCAAATATTTTATCTCTTGTTAAGTTAGCCGTTGAAATTGCTGCCATATAAGTAAGCGAAAAAAGCAAATCGTTACTCATATATAGTTCGTTCTTATAATTAGTAAGTTTAAGAGAAAGTTTTTTAATAATAGATTGTGAGTTAGACCGTTTGCTGAACATGTTTTTTATTTCAGATATTTCCATCTAAATCACCGGTTTAGAACTGAATTCTCAATATACCATGTTTTGTAATCTTTGCAACAGTATTAAAGAAATCATAATAACCTACAATCCCTTCATTACTCAGTTTCTCCAATATTTTTGCTCTTTTTTCAACTTCATCATAAATTATTTTCTTTTTCTTAGCAGGAATTCCAAGCCTTGTAGCTATTTTTTGCTCAAGAAGGTATGAACTGCCCTTACCACTGAAAACAAAGGAATCAGAAACAGGATCCCAGGAGAAAGCTTCTATGAATGAAATTCCACCTTTATCCGGATTAAATCCGAGAATCTCATTTACACTAATTACTCTTCTCACAAGTTTTCCATCCGGTCTCCTGACCGCAGATTGGATTAAAACAAAATTAAGATTATCTATATATGTTTTGGGAATGCTAATAGGGTCAGCTGTAAGTCTCTGGATTAATTTTTCCACAGTTGCTGCGTGAAAAGTTGACATAACAGGGTGTCCTGTCTGCATAGCCTGAAACGCTACGTTTCCTTCAACTCCTCTGATTTCTCCGATAAGAATATAATTTGGCCTCTGTCTCAAGGCTGCTTTGAGAAGATCAAACATTGTAACATCTGAACCGCTTCCTTCTCCAGTCTTACCACTCCGTGTGCTGCCCCTTGTGGTTTCCCTTGTCCAATTTTTGTGAGGGATCTGCAGTTCAGGGGTGTCCTCAATTGAAACCAATTTTGAATCGGGATTTATAAATGCTGTAATCCCATTCAATGTAGTTGTTTTGCCGCTTGCGGTTTCACCGCATATAAAGCCGCTCATGCCTTCAGAGATGAGAATCCAGAGATAAGCTGCAAGCATATAATTCATAGTTCCGCTTTTTATGACCTGAAGAATACTGAATGGAATATCACTGAACTTTCTTATCGTGAAATTGCTTCCGTTTTTACTGATATCGTCACCAAAAACGATATTAATCCTTGATCCATCAGGGAGCGTTGAGTCCACAATGGGATTCTTGAAAGTTATAGGTTTTCCAATCCTTTCTGCAAGCCTTATAATGTATTGATTGAGTATGTCACTATTATTAAATTCAATAACACTTCTCAAACCTTTGAACACCTTATGTTCAATGAAAATAGGCCCCAAACCATTGCATGTTATATCTTCAATATGACTGTCATGTATATATGGATCAAGAAATCCCACACCTATTTTATCCCTGATAATTGAATATTTCAAAGCCTCATAATGTTCTTTTGAGAGGTGAATATGGTTATCCTTTTTTTTATTTATATTTAAAAAGGATTTAGCAGCAGAGAATTTATCGACCTCGGAGCTGGAATTATTAACTCTCTTTTGATTGCCTATTATGCAAATATCATCCAGGGATTCCCTTAATATCTTCTCTTTTTCTTCCACATTTTCAGGATCAAACTCGATCCCGGTAAGATGATCTACAAGTTTGTTTTCCAGTTCTTTAATGAGACTTGCGACTCCTGTCAGAAGTATAGGTTCTATAGGAATGTAGAAATTCCTAACGTCGTTTTTATTTGGGTAGATGTGTACATACGTCTGGTCGTTGACCTTGTAAATCAGATTGGGTTCCTCTATATCACCATGTTTTGATTCAAGTTTAGAGACGTATCGAGGTATACCTATCGTATCGATGGGCAGGATGTGAAGGTACTCTAGAAGATGAAGATTAGTTTCAACTTCTTTTTTCATATCTAAGGGAAGGAGCTTGTAAAGATTACATGTTTTTAGGTTTGAATGGTCGTGCCCCTCATACTTATTTGGCTTAAACGGGAAATTTGTGTATATTCCCATTACGCGACCATCTTCAATACGGAGCTTATCCTCAATACTATCCATTCTAGTCTCCATGTGATTTTGAATGCTTGTTATACCCTGGCCTGTGATACCGGAATTATCCTTATTCCATATCCAGGTTGAACTTCAAAACTCACTATATTGCCTGTGCTTTTCTTAGCGCCTCTAATTTTTGACACTTCCATGACGCTAATATATCTATCAGTGAGCTGCTCCTTTCTGAGAAATAAATGACAATCGCATGAAGACCGTACTCTTACAAGTGTGTCTTCTTTGAAAGCATGTTGATGCAAGGTGACGAAGATTGTATAGCCTCTATCACAAAAATTTTTCAGCTTTGTAAGAAATTCAAATATACCGTCCTCACCGGAATAAGTAGTAAACATTGTGAGAGAGTCAATTATAATGACTCTTTCTCTTATGCTTTTAAGATGAGTTGCAAGAAGATGCAAAGTTCCTTTCATTTGATCGGAGGTCCATTCAACACCTTCAAGATGAACCGGAAAGATTCTAAAATAACCCCAACTATAAAAATCCGAGATATCAAGACTCAAACTTTCCATTTGCCCCAGCATACTTTTGATGGTATTCTCGGTTGTATAATATGCTATTTTATGAAGTTGATTCAATCCTCCATAGGTCATCTGCTGGCAAAGAACGCTCTTTCCAGTATCGTTTTCACCTTCTATGAGCACAAGAGAACCTAAAGGAATGCCCTCACCTAACTTTTTATCAATTTCATCATTGCCACTTGAAAGAATGCCTTTTTTCTCGTCTTCTTGTGCCATTTTATCCCCCTAATGAATAATGTACTGAAGATGAAAGGCCATTTTCAGTAATAATCTTTATAAGTAAGTTATCATCGGAATTAAACTCAGGTTCAGGTACTAATTCAATGTCAATACTTTCATGTGGGTCCAGTATACGTGGATTTACGAAATCTTCAATGGGTGTGATTATATACTGATCTGTACTCAAATGGGAAGCATGCCCATTTTCTACATTAACTACAATGATATCCCACAGGTCAAAGTTACTTAATTTGGTCTCCCCGGTGTTATTGACCGTAAGATGAAAATTAGTTCCATCAAACCATACATTATGGATTTCTATATTGGTGTGAAGCCTATCCATTGTCGTTTGAGTAGTTGCACTATATCCCTCGTAAGAAGATTTAATGAGATTATTAGCACCCATTGTTAGAGTGCTTGCTACAACCAGAATCGTTCCAACTACAAAGAACGCCACGATTACTGTATCGAGACCCATAGTTATCACTTTGAGAATTTATCCGATGCAGACACTCCATTGTAAAGGAAAAATGTCATCTGATAATTACCAGTTTGCAGAGTATCAAAATTTATTGATACGTTTAGAGTCTCCCCATGATTCCATATATCGTCGTTTTCATTCACAAGGGTGCAATTCCATGATGGATATGAAGTAGTGGATTGAAAAACAGGATTCGAGTAGCCTGAAGGAGAAAGAATAAAGATGTCAGAATATATTAACTGTGAAAGAGGTATATTTGTTGACCCGACATTTTTTATCCACACATTAACATTGTTTCCATCCGGGTGAATGAATACAATTTCTATATCTGTTTTAAGCTGATCTCCCATATTATTTGCAAGAGAGTTATAAGAATTAGATAAGTCATATACAGACGGAACAATGGCATTGACAAAGGCAACTACAGCTATAACACTCGATATTATGAGTATCGCTGTAACTATTACTTCCTTTGCCATAAGTTTTTCACCGTATCATTTTCATTCAGAACGTAGTCCAATACTTTGGAATCAAGAGACAAATCTTCCGGATGGAGTATGTGATAAAGTCTATAGAGATCCATTACTGCATTATCAAGGTCATTGCTCTTATCCAGCATTTCAGTAAGTTTGAGAACTATTTCCTTTACATCACTCTGAATATAACCTAAAAGGTAGAATATTTCAACAAGTTCCTTTATGGTCTCATAATCATATTTCTCGACCATGTCCTTACTCCAGACAATAGTCTTGTAAAAGGACATAGGATCAATAAGTTTAGAGTCAGGTATTTTAGGCAGCATTTTAGCCGCTTGTTTGAGATCTTCCAAAGGACGCTTTGGAGTGGGCTCAATTAATTCCATATCTATGTCATCAGATTCGCTTTCTTTTATTTTTTCTGCATGAAGATTTGCTTCCACTTTACGAAGATTTGCTTCTTCTTCATTACGATAATCTTCGAAGTTATCGCTTTCAGTAGGTTTAGAAGTAGTATTTATTATAGCACTGGAAATGTTAGCAATACCCTGTATATCCTGGAAAGGATTTTCAAGAACACTCATCGTTTCCCTGATATCCATAAGAAGAGCTTTTATAGAGCCTTTGATCTCAGCTACCTCTTGTTCAAGATTCTCAACTTTGGATTCGATAGTATCGCTTTCAGCTGAAGCTACAAGTCTATCAATATCGGACTGGTCGAAAGCTTCCTTCGTATTCATTCTATCACCAAAACTGTAGCATCAAAACCCAACTTGGGCAGAAATATCAATAGTTTATATAAAGGCTCTAAGCTTCTTTTTTCGTATTAAAGTTGAAATTAAATATTACAGTTATCGATTTACCATATTCTTCCTTTTTTCTAAATTAAAAAAATAAAAAGATAATGGCACTCAGACGAGTGTCATTATTGCCTTAATTGTTGGGGGTGCTACTCTGCGTACAATATAGGGTGCTCCACTAGGAGGTTTGATTTCAACTGTGAAATCCTTGTTAGCTCCTATAGTAGTACTAGCAGCATTTGCAATTGCGTCTAGATCGATCTGTATATCAAATGTCTCTCCTTTGTCTACGATAAGATCACCGTTATCGTTGAATGCTTCACGTATTCCGAATTTTGAAGCAGTGGGTACACCAGCAACGTATGTTAACTCAGTTGGTGGGATGCCCGGAGCTGATACAACAATAAGAGTCTTACCTATATCAACCTCAGAACCGCCTGAAGTCAGTTGCATGAACATATCAACAGTGTCAATTTCGTTCAGAACAGTTCCTGCACCTTCAATTCCACCTTGGGAAATTACATTTCCACTTAATTCAACACTACTGCTTGCCTGCGTTACACCTGTGTGCACAACTTCCTGGCTCTTCTGGGTTGTAAAGAAACCTGCTCCGAGCATGACGTAGCTGAATACTGCAGCTACGACGACAAAGGCTATCAGCACAATTGCTGCTTCTAGCCCGGTAAAACCTTTTTCATTTTTTACAAATTTATTACTCATAACAGATCACCTCAGTAAACCGAATAATAATTACTAGCTGCAAAGACAGGAGGCAATGTTCTTGTAATATAAAGTACTGCACCTTCTGATGGTTTTAACTCAATCGTGAATTTTTCGTTTACTGTGGGTAATTTCGGATCAGTAACCAATGAAGTTAAATCAACTACTACCTTATACTTTTCACCCGGTTCAAGCAGATTGTTACCACTTCCACCGTTACCATTAGTCGCTGAATTATCAGTAACAATTATCCCATTATAAAGCCACGCATTCGTTTTTGCCCAAGAAGTGGGTGGAATGCTGCTCGATCCTTGAACTATAGCTCCTGGACTATTATCGAAAGCGTATGATTTCGTTTTAAAACTTTTACTATCTGTGTAGGTAAGTATTGTCTTGTCCAGGTCTACAGCAGTTCCGCCGGCAGTGTTCGTTATATAAAATGTAATCTGATTAGCAGCGGATGTATTGAATCCTCGCACAATCACATCTCCAGAAAGTGCAATACTGCTGCTTGCTTGCTGTACACCAGTATGTACGACCTCCTGGCTTTTCTGGGTTGTAAAGAAACCCGCTCCCAACATGACGTAGCTGAATACTGCAGCTACGACAACAAAGGCTATCAGCACTATTGCTGCTTCTAGCCCAGTAAATCCTTTTTCGTCTTTTAGGAACCTATTACTCATAATAAATCACCCATTCTTGATAGCGTGACTATTATATTAACGATAAGAATATCATTCATAAGAATATAAATCTTTCGTAAGTAATTCAGCCAACAATCTGCAAAAATTAATTTAAAAAATCAAGATCTGTAGAATCATTCCTGTAAAATAAAAGCATTCATTGCAAAATAAAAGCGAAATCCATAATGTTAATTTGGCTTATAATGTCTGATTTTGATAATATTATTTAGTGTAGTGAGTTAAATATAGTCTTTGCAGGCTCTTGTAAAAATACTGCATTTATACATAACTTATATATAATATTTAGTTATTTTATAATAAATAAATATAGGAAGATAAATACAAAAATTGCTCAGAAAACGCCCCTATAGAAGTATAATTGTAACTTAAATTGTAGTATCTGTTTTTTAAAATAACTAATTATATGATTGAGCCATTTTTTTAAAAAAATATAAATCTTAAATTATAGAATAGGTGGCTGTTATTTTTCCATGATTACTGAATTTCTGTAAGATTTCCGGGAATATCATCTTCCAGCCTAGAAAACTCAGAAGACTCGTTAGAATTTAAGAAAAAATCTGAAAAGGCCGTTTATTTTTCATATCATTTTTTGAAAACAGCTTCTCTTTTTTGAAGTTAACTTTAAAATATCTTTGAAATTAAAGGAAGGTTAAGCCGCAGTATAGAAAAGAATTTGAGGCTGAACTAACTTTACTGAAAAATCGCGAAAGTCTGGCGACGGCAAGATTTTTCCTTGCTCTGCGCATGAATATCTGATGACCCGGTTGCTCTCTCCTTGCCTCTAGACCGACATCTCCAATGTGCTCCCAACAGATTCAAGGTCATTAGCATCAGCATCATCAATATCTATGGCTATTATCTTACCATTGTATAACTTCTACTATTCTTCCTTATGGGATTCATAGATAAGCTCGGCTTTTTCATCGAACTTATTAAGTTCTAGTAAATCGATTCCAAAGTATGTCACAAACCAAATCTTTGAATTTAGATCAGGAAGTATTAGTGTACAAGTGTACATACATTCCTTAGCTAATCTCAAAAGAGTATATAATTCGTTGAGGTAAAAATGAGGATTGAAAGGCTTAGTTCAATTACTCGCGCCATAGACCTAAATTATCCCACTAACAGGATAATTGTGGAAATTACCCTTCTCTTTCTCCTTGGAACTGCAGGCTTTCAGCTTATCCTGGGAAAAGCCATTTCTTCGGCTTTATATTCAGGCTTAATAGGAGGAGCATCGGTATTTTTGGCCTGGGCTTTTGCAAGGGAACTGGACCCGGACAATGAACGATCTGCTTTTTTTGCAGCTTTTTTGGGTTGCGCAGGATTCCTGTTTTTTCCTTCCCCTTTTCTGCTTGCTCTCTTCCTGGAAATCCTGCTGATTCGTATTGTAAACAGGAGTACTGGCTTACCTTCAAAAACTTCCGATTCCATTGCGGTACTTCTGCTTTCAGGCTGGATTTCATCGCAGGGAAACTGGATTTTCGGCTTATTTACTGCGCTTGCATTTTTCCTGGACTCTTTTCTACCTGAGCCCAACCGTCAAAACAGAATCTTTGGACTTATCGCATTTATATTCTCATTACTTGCTTTCATAAGAACTCCAGGAAAAGAAAGTATTTTGCTGGACGCAGAGGTAGGATTATTTATACTTGCAGCAGTTCTCCTTTTCATCCTCCATGTCCTTAGCTCTCGTAAAATAAAATCAAGAGGAGACCTGACAGGAATTCCTTTGGATTCACTTCGGATGCGGGCAGCTCAGATGACAGCCATTCTGAGTGCAGGTTTATCTGCAGTTTTAGGAGGAGCAGCAGGAGCAGAAAGCCTCATGCCTTTATGGGGAGCAATTTTAGGTATTTCCCTTTACGGAAATCTACAGGTGTTATTGAAAAAACGAAGTAAACCCTCTCAGCCAGACTAATTGTTTTATCCTGACTGAAAGGAGCCTCAAAGGCATGCTTAAAATAATGTTCCTCAGGTATGAGTCTTCATCCAATTATTCTCATAGTTATGTTTTCATTTTTTGAGCTAGCTCTCGGCCGATTTCCTCAACCTTTTTTAAGTCTTCTTCCCTGGCTCGACCTTTCACCTGAAGGGTCCCCACAATCTCCATTTTAGAAGGAGCCAGGATTTCGCCTGCCTGTTTCAGTGCCCCACCGCCCCAGCCGAAAGATCCGAGTACAACCCCGTATTTTGCAGGTGGGTTGAGAGCTTTTACAAGGTAAGTGCCGTAAAGGGCAAGAGGGTGCATGCCTCCAAGGACAGTCGGGGTTCCAAGAATAATCGCACGGGAATCAACCAGTTCCCTTGCAACATCTCCTATATCTGAGACTGCAAGGTCATACATTCGAATATCTACGCCTTCTTTTAGAAGGGTTTCTGCAATTGTCCTGACCATCTGTGCTGTGGAACCCCACATACTGACATAGACAATAAGGGCTTTATTTTCGGTCTCCCCTGCAGTCCATTTTGCATAAGGCTCAAGTATACGCTGTGGGTTTTTATAGATAGGGCCGTGGCTCGGTGCAATAATTTTGATATCAAGATCCTTTATTTTTTCAAGAGCTTTTGCCCCCATTTTCCCAAAAGGCATCATGATTTCCCCGTAATAGCGTTTTGCAAGAGGAATAAGGTCTTCAATGTCTTCGTCATAAACTCCCTGTGCAGTGTGGGCACCGAAAAAGTCGCACGGAAAAAGGACTTTATCTTCAGGCAGATATGTGAACATCGTCTCAGGCCAGTGGAGCCAGGGTGCTTCTATGAAACGAAGCGTCTTCCCACCCAGATCGAGGCTATCTCCATCGGCGACAACCTTTACCCGGGCTTCAGGAAGCTCGTGGTAAAGACTGGCCATTTTTACTCCCTTATCCGTCGTAACAAACACCGAGTTAGGAGCCATATCCATGATATAACGAATTGCACTGGCATGGTCGGGCTCGGCATGATTCATAATCAGGTAGTCAAGCTTTTCCAGATTGGAGATCATGTTTATTTTATTTTCGAACTCCTTTTCAAAACCAGGATTCACGGTATCGATAAGCGCTGTTTTTTCTTCTCCTTTCACAAGATAAGCATTGTAGCTTGTCCCCTCGGGCAGCGGAATCAAAGCATCAAACATTCTGCGGTTCCAGTCCTTTGCCCCAACCCAAAAAACGTTCCGGGCAATTTCAGGAATACTGTAAATCTTCATATTTTTCCCCCATTATCCTTGATAAAATTTAGAAAGCAGACCGAGGTATCTGGCCGCTCCTATCAATTTGAGAACTATATCTATCAAATGCCTATATGAGATTCGTCCAATATATTTATTGGGCAAAACCCCGATCTACATATTCCGGCTCATAAGGAGAACAGATTATAAGGAGCAAAGCCGTGCTATAAGGAACAAAGCTTTGCTACTTTTTGCTATATTATATCTTTTTAAAAAAATAAAATAAAGAAAACATTTATATAGCTAGCAGTAAGTTATCACTTTCCTATCAGGCAATAATTCACAAAATTATGATTATGTTGTAACCAGTAAGCCTGGGGATATTCGATATTGGATGAGGCTTTGAATACTTCGAATATTCCAGTTAAAAAGAAGGGATAATTATGAGACCATCAAATGTAGAACTGAATCCGAACAAACTGGTACAGTACCTTAATAAACCGGCAAGCGAATTCACCAAAGAAGACATCATGAAGTTCGTCAAGGAAAACGGCATTAAGATGCTGACTTTCCGTTATGTTGGCGGGGATGGGAGACTTAAAGCCCTCGCCTTCGTGATCAGAGACGAAGAGCACCTTGACAACTTACTCTCTGCCGGGGAGAGAGTAGATGGATCAAGTCTTTTTACATACATTGAGGCAGACACAAGCGACCTCTATGTACTTCCTAAATACAGGACTGCTTTCGTAAATCCTTTTGAAGAAATCCCCACCCTTGATATTCTCTGTTCTTACTTCGACAAGGACGGAACCCCTCTCAAAAGCGCTTCAGAAACCGTCATGAAGAAGGCTGGCCAGGTCCTTACCGAGAAGACAGGCTACGAACTTCAGGCAATGGGCGAACTCGAATACTATATCATTGCCAACAAAGATGAAATCAACATGGGTTTCCCTGCAGTTGACCAGAGAGGGTACCACGAATCCAATCCCTTCACTAAATTCGACCAGCTCAGGAAAGAAGCAATGATGTATATCTCCGAAGCTGGCGGAAAAATCAAATACGGGCATTCTGAAGTCGGGAACTTCACTGACGACAAGTACTACTACGAGCAGAACGAAATCGAATTCGAGACTGACACACTTGAAAACAGTGCCGACCGTCTGCTTATTGCAAAATGGATGCTCAGGATGCTTGCCGAGCAGTATGGTGTAATGGCTAGCTTTGCCCCGAAGATCACTGTCGGAAAAGCCGGAAGCGGGATGCACGTCCACATGAAGCTCCTGAAGGATGGAAAGAGTGTCATGGTCGAGAACGGCGATATCAGCAACGTTGCAAAACGTGCAATGGCTGGTCTTCTTGACATCGCAGCAGGAATCACTGCATTTGGAAACCGGATCCCTACCTCCTACCTGCGCCTTGTTCCTCACCAGGAAGCTCCTACCAACATCTGCTGGGGAGACAGGAATCGCTCTGCACTTGTCCGTGTGCCCCTTGGCTGGTTCGCCGAGGAATCCAGCAAGATGGTAACCCTCGCCAATCCGAACTACAACGAGGAGCTCAAGAGCCACAGCTACAAGTCAACTTTCGAATTCCGTGCTGCAGACAGCTCAGCTGACATTTACCTTCTCTTTGCAGCCTTCGCTGTAGCTATCCGCCACGGGCTTGAGATGAAAAATGCCCTTGACATCGCTAAGAAGCTCTACATCAACGTGAACATCTTCAAGGACGAGCACAAAGACAGGCTTGCACAGCTTGAACACCTACCTGCTTCCTGCTACGAGTCCGCTCAGGCCCTGAAGAAACAGAAAGACATTTTCACGCAGTACGGTGTCTTCACCGAAGGCATGATAAACGATACCGCAAAAGGACTTGAAGCCCTTGATGACTACCAGCTCAGCGAGAGGCTCTACGGCAAGAACGAAGAAATCAGGAAACTTGTGGACGCTTACATCCACATTGGCTAAAACCAGTTTAGGCACTTTAAAAACCTTTTTTCTTTTTCCGCCAGGAAAAAGCGCAGAGTCCTCTCTTTTGGGAGCAGGGTTCTGCTAATTATATTTTTTATGTAAAATTTTCCGGAGAATAAGCTTCTTTTTTACTTATAGTCACGCCTGTAATTGTTGCAATGAAAACCACTTTAAGTTCATCGAATAGTTGCATTATTTGGCCTCGTGACTATAGTTCTTACTCCTTAGAATTCATATTCCATTAGGCTTCCTATTCCGGTCATGGGTGTGAGTTATTGAAAACCGTAAGCACAAGAATCTCTGCATTTTCCTCAAATACGAGAGATGTACTCGCTTTTTTGGAATTGATCAATAACTCAAGGACACGACCCCCTAACTTTTCAGTGTGACCTTTTCATGGCCTCTTTGTACTTTACATTCAAGGCTGCGATTCGGGGTTGGCTTTATCTATTTTAACGAAATTTATAGGAACGCTAAAGTGACAAGACTCGGATTGATCTAAAATGGAAGATAACAGCAATCCAGAAGGACTCAGTAAGCAGGAAAAAAACCTCCCTGAAAATCCTTTTCCAAAAATAACGATAATCTGTTCTGCCCCTGACCTTGCCAGCCAGAACATTAAAAAGCATCTTTTGAGCCTGAAGGAGTGGAAACCCCTTGAGCTCCCCGAAAACTCCGGATTTTCAGCAGCCCGAAAATCCTCTGACGGAAAATTCCGGCTTGTGGAAATTGAAGAAATTCATGTCTTTCAGGATGGACTTGATAAGAAATTGGAAACAGCAGGGCTGCCAGCGTCCCTTATAATTTTTGCATCCAAGCACAGGGGCAAAGAGGAGGTCAATTCCCTTACCGTGCATTGTACAGGAAATCCTTCTGAGGAGGCAAGACTCGGGGGCCGCCCAAAAGAACTTGCAGTTTCTTCCCCGCCTGCAATGAAGTCCATACTTAAGGAAATGAAAAGGCTGGCGGAAGAAAAAGGCCTGAAGTACGATGTCACCCTCGAAGTGACCCATCACGGCCCCACCGAACTCTCAGTCCCGTCTATCTATGCCGAAATTGGAAGCACCGAGAAGCAATGGGAAGACGTGGAAGCAGGCGAGGTTGCTGCAAAAGCTATCCTTGCAGTATCTCTTGAAGAAGTACCAGTGGCCCTCGGTTTCGGAGGCGGGCATTATGCCATGCGCCAGACAGGGCTTTTACTTGAAACCGACATCTCCTTCGGACATAACTTTCCTAAGTACCAGCTAGATTTCGTGGATGAAGCCCTTATCAGGCAAGCTGTTGAGAAATCAAATGCTGATTTTGCTTATTTTGACAGGAAATCCATGAAAAGTGAGGACAGGAACCGAATTTCTGCAATTCTGGAGAAGCTGGGGCTCAAAGTTCTTAAAGAGTCCGAGATCAGGGAAAAGTATGGACACGAGGGTTAGATTCACCTGTAATCACTCTAGCAATCGAAAAAATATTCAATGGCCAGTGGATTACGCATGTTCCAGTGACGGTAAATAAGCTCAATTCTCCAAAAAAGGCATACTGCTATCACCAGGATACTCTATACAAGGACAGAAAATAATGATCAGTATCGATGTATTCCAGGTTCTCCTTCGCTTTCTATTCGGAGGAAGTGCAGTTGTTGCTGCCGCTTTAATTGCGAAGAATTTCGGAGGCAGGCTTGGGGGAATTTTTGCAGCTTTCCCTGCAGTATACCTGGCAGTAGTTATAGGCCTGAGTAGAGAATATAAAGGTAGTGATTTGCTCCTGGTCTCAGAGCAGCTTTCCAAAGGTGCGTTTGTAGGGATGCTAGCCAATATTTGCTGTGCTATTGCAGCAAGCTACATGATTCTTAGGTACGGGTGGAAGAAAGGCCTGGTTTATACTCTCTTCCTCTGGATTATAATTGCCCCGACAATCTACGTCACCTGGTTTGGGTTTTGAGAAGCAAACGTGAAAGTAGAGAAATATGCAGGAGTTAAAATAAGTGAAAATTGGATCAATAGTGGAAATAGATACAATTAAAGCTGATTTTCGGGATCAAGGTCTCAGGTTCGTCTTCGGAGGAACTGCAGTTGCTACCTGTTATATCCTGCTGCAGCTTATTCCCTCAAAATCCTTTGCGGGTATTTTTGCCGCTTTTCCGGCTGTTATGGCTGCATCCGTAATAATGGCAGGCTACTTCGGAAGTTCGAAGCAAGCTGCTGACATTGCCCTCGGAGCCAGCGCAGGAATGCTTGGCTGTACTATTTGTGTGCTCACTGCTGTTTTTTGCATGGAGCACCTTAACCAGTGGGGTCTATCACTCATTATTGCCCTTTCAGTCTGGTTCGTCAGTTCATATATAACAACCCGACTGATTAATTTTTGAAAAGTAAAGAAAAAAGACCGCAAAAAATAGGCTTGAAAGAAAGCAACAATAGGCTTGAAAGAAAGCAACAATAGGCTTTTTAGATTCCAGAAAAAGGTCCAGAAATAAGATTTTTTCTGGATTTATCTTTACTGCACCCTCTCCGGATTTATTCATTTTTATACTATGTTAATTCACTTCACTTATTATTTTAATTTCATCGGTTCTCCGCAACACGTTATGTTGCCGGTACAGCAGACATCTGTAGAACAATTTTCATCTTTACATTCTTTTGATACCTTAAGTTCGAACCCGCATCCTTCACAAGAAAGGACCTGACCTTCTTTTAGTTCACTGCAGTTCATTCCATATCACCTCAATATGCTTAATAGAAAAAGTATGTAATTTAGGTTCAAACCGTTTTCGAAACATTGATTCTGAAGATTAATCTATAAATCTGGAATCCGAAGGGAAATGAATGAAGTAGCCACATAATCTGCTTATTTTCAGGACCTTTAATTCTGCCCCTAATGTCTGTACAAATCCTCATTTATGGCCAAATGTAGGACGACTAATCAATTCTGGCAGGCAATACAGGTAAAACTTGCCACAAGCGAAAAGTATATAATTAGGAGAATACTAACTAACAAGTCAGATTGAGATATGATTGCGAAAAAAGAGCATTTGTTCATAGTTTTTGAAAACCTGATCAGCATCAAAAGCGGATGCTCTTGTGAGATCTTCTCTGAATGTGGATTATCGGATATTACTGTGAAGCAGATAGGATATCTAAGAGCCATTGATGAACATGGGGAAGTGACATTTAGCAGACTTGCTAAAATCACCAAAAACTCAAAACCCACCATCACAGAGATGATCAATAAATTTGTTAAAATGGAGTGTGTATACAGAGAAAAATGCTCCGATGATGGCAGAGTAATTTATATTCGTCTGACCGAAAAAGGGCAGATGATAGCCCGTGCTGAAGAGAAAGCTTTGATGAAGGTTATTGAAAAGATGGCAGATTCCTTAGATGAAAAAGAGCTAGATACTCTTATTGAAATTCTGGGAAAGTTAAGGTGATTTTTTTGTTCGGCCTAATAGTTAGGTTAATTCAAACAAACAAATATGATAATAATTGAGATGATGATAATGTATCCAAGACAAACTGAAGATGACAGAGAGAGCATTGTAATACCTCTCTTTGAGATAGTGGTTTACCCGAAAAGCCGGACAAAATTCATGGCTGACAAAATCACCGGAGAAATGCTATTAACTGATATGAAAAATGCCGAACCTACATATGCTATCGGGTTGACAGTAAAGAGCGGTACTGAAACTACAGACTTATCGGAAGACAATTTTTATAAAACCGGAAATCTGTTAAAGATTACGCTTGTGCAGCCTACTGATGACGGATATCTAGTTGCTGCGAAAGCTATCCAAAGGGTAGAAGCTGTCTCCCTGCACCAGAAAAATGGACTGTTCTATGCAGAATATGAGCCTATTTCTGATATTCCGGATCTGGATGAAGATATTCAGGCAGAAATAATGGCGGATGTAAAAAAGACAATTCATGAGATAAGCAATCGCTTTCAGAGTTCTGAGCAGTTTACCCGGCCAATCGATAAGATGGATTCCATTGACCAGATTATGGGATATATTATGCCATATATGCCGATAAAACTTGCAGAAAAGCAGAACCTTCTGGAGATTGTTTCTGTTCGTGAACGATATCTTACATTTCTTTATATTATGACTAAACAGAAAGAAAATATCAACTTGCAGCTTGAAGTGGCAAAAAAAGTTTCCGAGAAAATTAGCAAGTCGCATCGAGAAGCAATGTTGCGGGAACAGCTTAAGGTAATTCAAGAAGAGCTTAGCGAAGGTGACGATTCCACTTCAGGTGACGGAGGATACCGGGAAAGAATCGAGAATTCGAAGATGCCTGATGAAGTGAGAAAAAAAGCATTATCAGAATTGAAGAAACTCGAAATGGGGGGAAGCCATAATCCTGAAAGCCACGTCGTCAGGAATTATCTGGACCTTTTGCTTGACCTTCCATGGGTAACAGAAGAGAAAAAAAGCATCGATATCGCTGAAGCCCGCCGCGTGCTTGAGAGCAATCATAACGGACTTGAGAAGGTCAAAGAGAGGATAATCCAGCATCTGGCAGTAATGAAATTAAAACATGAGAAACAGGGCTCGATTCTGCTCTTTGTAGGACCGCCGGGTACTGGTAAAACAAGCCTTGGAAAGAGTATTGCAGATGCTCTTGGCAGGAAATATGTCCGAGCAAGCCTTGGTGGTGTCAAAGATGAAGCGGAAATCAGAGGGCACAGGCGGACGTACGTAGGAGCTCTGCCAGGCAGAATTATTCAGGGCATGAAAAAAGCAGGCACAAAAAATCCCGTATTTATCCTCGATGAAGTGGATAAGCTTTCAGCTTCCTATGCTGGAGACCCGGCAAGTGCCCTTCTGGAAGTCCTTGACCCCGAACAGAACAGCACATTCTCAGATCATTATCTGGAAGTCCCATATGACCTGTCTGATGTATTGTTCATTGCCACTGCCAATTCCCTGGCAAATATCCCCTGGCCGCTCCTTGACAGAATGGAGATGATAGAGATCTCTGGCTACACTAAAAACGAGAAGCTTGCAATTGCAAGAGATCATCTGATTTCCTATATACTGGAGGAACATGGCCTTGATGCGGATAAACTTAGAATTGAAGATGATGCTTTAAAGGTAATCATAGAAAAATATACCCGCGAAGCAGGAGTCAGAGGACTTAAAAAACAGCTTGCAAGGACTGCAAGGTTTGTATCAGAGAAGATTGTGTCAGGGAATGCTGACCTTCCTTATGTGGTGAAAACGGATATGCTCACAGAGATCCTTGGAAAAGAGTTGATCCGCCAGGAGGAAGCCAGAAAAGAAAATGTACCTGGTGTAGTCACAGGACTTGCATGGACACCTGTCGGAGGAGATATTCTCTTCATAGAAGGTACATTCATGCCCGGAAAAGGAAAGCTTACACTAACAGGCCAGCTTGGGGATGTTATGAAAGAATCTGCACAGATATCTTTGAGTCTTGTCAAATCACGGCTTGCAAACACTGAAAATGGCTTTGACTTTATTGCAAGTGATATTCATATTCACGTGCCATCAGGTGCAACACCAAAAGACGGCCCATCAGCAGGTGTGACACTATTTACTGCTCTGACATCCTTAATTACTGGCAAAGCAGTTGACCCAAAAATTGCCATGACAGGCGAAATCACGTTAAGTGGTGCCGTATTGCCTGTGGGAGGCATAAAAGAGAAGATTCTGGCAGCACACCGAGCAGGTATAAAAAAGGTAATCCTACCAAAAGAAAACGAGAGAGATCTGGAGGATGTGCCAGAGGATGTCAGAAGTGAACTTGAGTTTGTAACGGTAGAGACCATTGAAGATGTCATAAAAGAAGCACTGGACATCGAGATGCCCAGGCCGGTTGCATCGTATGCAGGAAGTAGTTTCGCACATGCTCAGAATATTTAAACATTGACGGATGCAGGATAAGGGTTACGGTTTTCCAGAGCCGTAACATTCCCCTCCTTATAATTTATCCAAACATTTTGGAAGTACTTCAAATGTTTAAGAAAATAGTTGCGAAATTAAGTCGATAATTTGGTTTCTGTTTTATCTGTTTTATCAGTTTTATCTGTTTTATCAGTTTTATCAGTTTTATCTGTTTTATCTGTTTTATCTGCTTTATCTGATTATATAGAGAACTCACGAATTACACACTTTTGAACATCATTCGTAAAATCGGACCAGATTTATAAAGTGCAAATATTTTATGTGCTGACTATAACCTGGAATTAAATTATTTTTATGCATTAAATTCAGGAAAAGACGGGTAGCTGGTGCAATGCAACCGTAGGCTACTCAAGGATAAGGCTACAAAGCCTAGATCTAAAAAGAATCAAAAAACGAGACTTGAAAAGGCGGCCAAATCTAAAATTAAACTCAAAAATCCAGGATTCAGACTTTCAATCGCCTCACTTTCGCCATACAAATTTTTCGATCCTTCTTTTTTCCCATATTCAATGAAACAGCGTCTTTTCTATATATCTGTTAGTTGAATACTTATTAGATTTGATCAGTTGGTCTAGATTGATTGATAAATAGGGTTCATCTAATAGACTTGAGGAGAATGTAGAAAAGAAAATGAGTTATTCCAGGGAAATCCTTAGAAGAGCGAAAACATGGAGGTAAAATCATGAAAGTAATAGCAATAAACGGAAGTCCCAGAAAGAAATGGAATACAGCAACCCTGTTGGAGAAAGCTCTTGAAGGTGCAGCCTCCGAGGGTGCAGAAACAGAAATAATCCATCTCTATGATCTCAATTTTAAAGGGTGTACAAGTTGTTTTGCCTGTAAATTAAAAGATGGGAAAAGCTATGGAAAATGCGCGATGAATGATGAGCTAACACCTGTGTTGGAGAAGCTGAAAGACGTTGATGCAGTGATACTAGGATCACCCATCTATCTTGGAAATTCTACTGGCGAAATGAGGTCGTTCATGGAGCGCTATGTATTTCCATATCTAGTTTATTCTGCTAACCCACAATCATTGTATCCGAAAAATATTTCTATTGGTTACATCTACACGATGGGTGTAAAGGAAGAAAATTTCGATATGTTTGGTCTTAATAAGCTTATTGAATTAAATGAGATGATTGCAACGAGGATCTTCGGACATTCCGAATCACTGTGCAGTACAGATACCTATCAGTTTGATGATTATTCTAAGTATGTTGCGACTAATTTTGATCCTGAAGAGAAAGCAAAAAGACGAGCAGAAGTGTTCCCATTGGATTGTGAGAAAGCCTTTGAGATGGGTATTAGGTTTGTAAAGCGACAAAAAGCTGTAGAGTCATAGAAGGAAGATCACGTATGACAGATAAAGAGCAAAACCACACATGATAACAGATATAGAATAAGTAAACTTCGATAACTCCGCCGGAAATGAGATTGGCATTAGTATCCAGCAGAATTCCGTAGCCAAGAAGGAGAGATGTATACAGAATAACTTTGAATATGCTTGATTTTTCCTGAGGTCCTTCATGTAAAATCCGACAAAATAAAATTATACCACTAATTTTATATAATAGTAGTGAATAATATAGATAGGGCATCTGATAAACACTTTTTCTATACACTCATACCAGCTTTTACACCCCAAAATCCCAAACCATTCCCAATTATTAGATGCTCTCACCCCCCTTAAACTTTTTCTGGTTTTAACTTTATTCTCTGTAGTTTTTTCTCTGTAGTTTTTTCTCTGTAGTTTTTTCTCTGTATTTTGAATTTTTAGTGATTCTCTAAATATAAACGATATTCTTTATTTGCTCACACGCTTGCATATTCTCAGGTCAGTAATTAAAGGCTTGAGGTAATCTCAAAATGAAATCACCAAAAAGAATATTTAAAAGTAAACCCAAATCCAATGCGTGTCTCTATTTTTATTTCCTATTAATACCAAACGCATGTACTTGCTTCCTGCCACTGTGAAGCTGTATCTTCTGGAATTACATGATCGTAAGGCATTTGCTTCCGCTCTTAACGCTCATGTTCCGGAAGAATGGCCACCGGATCAAATAAATCCTGAAGTGATCCAGGAGTTTATTGGGCAGATGCAGGCCAGAGACCGGAAAATATGGAGTTTTTACTGGATTCTTCGCCCGGAAGACACTAAACCGCCTGTTTTAATGGGAAACGGAGGGTTTCTCGCTCACGATAATGAAACTCTTGTGATAGGGTATTCTTTGCTTCCCGGATATCATGGAAATGGATATGCAACCGAAGCGGTCCAGTCATTGGTAAAGTGGGCTTTTTCCAACCTCAAAAGATACCGTATTATAGCTTATACTTACCCTCATCTGAAAGCATCTATTCGCGTCCTGGAAAAAAATGGCTTCTTTTTCAAGGGAAACAGCCAGGAAGAAGGCATTATAGTATATGAACTTTTAAATGGAGCCGGAAATAGTAAATCTGAATCTTGAAATTTTTGGAGATTAAGTGATTGAACAAGTGAGAGAGTTTTTATAGAAAACTACCAGAGTACCTTTACAAAGTTAGGTAAAATAACAGTATAAGATCAGTTTTATATATTTATGCGGATTATTTAAGAAGGACATATGTAAAATCTCCTTGAAACACCCCATTTCCTATCTCCGTTCTCACCTCTCCAGAAGCAAATGTCTTCTCCCTTAATTCTTCCTGCGTACTCTGCCGAAAAAGTATGCTCTGGAAAAAATAATTTATCTCTCTTGTTTATTTCTCTTCTCACCTTTTGCAACTGCTCAAATACAGGTTGTAACTTCTGAAATCAAATGTTTTGAAATTAACAGATAGATATAATAATTAACAAACAAAACAGATAATGAAATCAAAGTTTCAAGAATAATGTTTTGACGGAGATGATATATTGCCAGAAAATCCACTTCAGGTTATAATGGATGAAGATTCTGAATTATTCACCCTTCTCGAAAATACACGCGAGCTTGCATTCGCAGAGGGCGGGATTCCTCTTAAATACAAACTCCTTATTGCGATGTCACTAGACGCAGCTAATGGTTCAGTAGACGGGATGAAATTCCTTGCAATTCAGGCCATGCAGGCAGGGGCAACAAAAGAAGAGGTAATGCAGGCAATAAGGATAACCCAGTATATTTTCGGAGTCGGCAGCGTATACACAGCTTCAAATGCCCTTAAGGACGTTTTCTAAAACCTACTGAAACTCGAGATGACTGTACAATCGAGATGACAATCATACTCCGAGATGCATTGAATATTATTGATTTTGTAACTGTAAAATTATCTCTCGATGATCGGCCCCAGGGCTCGATGGAAGAAAAACGGTATTTCAGGCAAAGCTGGAAATAGCAGGGAGCATAATTCATTAGAGAGTTGAGGTTTTGCCCAAATTAACAAAAATGCGATAGAAGCTAAAAAAATAGATAATAAATGCTTATATTACAAAAATATTACACTTAAACTCTCTATTCATAACATGAAAACACATAAGGGCATGAATAACTCAATAAAGACTTTATTAACCGCGGAAAACGCGGAAAGCACTGAAAAACTGTGCCCTTGTTTCCTTTATTTCCGTGTTTTCTGTGCTTTCCGTGCTTTCCGTGCTTTACGTTTTCGTTTTTAAACGATTAAAACTCTCTTCATTTAAAATTATTGACATAATCTACATTAAATTGCTTTTAAGTTGTTTTAAGCTAAATTTTTCGCAAAATAAGCTTTATTATCTAATATTATTGGAAAATAAGGATTATGGTAGAAAATGACAAAACCTCAGTTGAATAAAAAGAAATTTGGGATATTTGTGCAAAGTCCGAAAACACACATTAAGGCTCTTCTTGATTCTCTATGGATAAGATGATTTTCAATTCAGGACGCGTTGGTTTTTATGAGGATCTCCACACAAAACAACAAGAGCCATAATTAATTACATTTTTTGAAAATTTTATCCCTTATACTAACAGCAGTGAACAATTCCCGGATTTCATCCGGTAAAGTTTCGGATTTGCCTATGATTAGATAACCGCCATCTGAGAGAGAGTTATAAAAATCAGTCAACATCTTTACTTTTTGTTTCTCATTAAAATATATCATAACGTTTCTACAAAAGACAGCATCAAAGTGCTTTGAGACCGGGGATTCACTGGTCAGATCATGTTTCATAAATCTAATTAATAGTTTGTGGATGTTTCTTACTTTGAAATCCTTCCCTGCGGGCTCAAAATACTTTTGTATTAGAGTGGGATCTAAATTTTTTAATTGCTCTTTACTATATACTCCCATTGAAGCGCGATTCAGGGAGTCTTCATCGATATCAGTTGCATATACAGATACACTCCAGTCTGCAGGCAAAACCTCTTTTGAGCAAATGCCAATTGAATATGGTTCTTCCCCGTTTGAACAGGCTGCACTCCAGAATCTTACGGAATTGCTTTGAGATTTCCTTTTTCTTTTCATTAAATCGGGTAAGATTTCATTCCGGAAAAATGTAAATGGTGTTTTATCCCGCATAAATTCTGTGACGTTTATAGTAATTGCATTTAGGAATTCCGTTATCTCGTTCTTATTTTTATCTAAGAGCCTCGTATACGTTGCGTAATTATCTATACCTACAGCTTTCATTCTGAGGTCAATTCTTCTTCTAAGATAATTATCCCTATAACTAGTCAGAACAACACCCGATGATCTAGAAGCTTTTTGTACAAGAAAGTGGAATTCATCATCAATTTTTAGAGCCAAAGTATTCCCCCCTTAGTATATCTAATAATCAGACTTCCATCCAAAGGATTAAATATAACATTTCTGCCAACTTCCCCTCCCACATCTTTTGCCAGTATTGGAATTTTGTTTTTAATTAGAGTTTCTTCAACAGATATTGCATTTCTACTGCCAATTTTGAGGATTTCCAGGTTCATATGTTTGAAAACCTGAGCTCCTCCCGCAAACTTTGAAGCAATTTTACTCTTTCTGGCTCCCTGCTTAATCATATCTTCAAGCATTTTCTCAATAGCTGTTTCAGCATACTTAGTCTCACCATTTTGTGAAGCTCCCGGGAGCAATACATGTGCTATTCCAGATATTCCCGTAGATATATCAAAAAGAACAACTCCAATACAGGACCCAAGGCCCATAACTTCCAGAAGAATACTTTTTCCGATTTTATATTCTCCTATCCCAGCTGATAATTCTCCATCTAAAGTTTTAATACCAAAACTTGAGGTTCTATCCATCATGTAACTTTTTGCAGTATCAATTATATTACACGATTGGCAGCGATCTCTGAATGAACAAGTACTTGAAAGTGAACAATAAGATTTTATTATCACGTCTCTCTTGGTGATAAAAATCGCTTTTCCACTCCCTTTAGAGATGAACAAAATATCGCCGGTCATAATTTTTCCATTAATTTCGTTATATCTTCAAGCAGACGAGGTTCCGGAAGTAAAGCTAAATAAATTTCTATGTCTGAATCACAGCTTAATGAAGTTTCAAATAATATTATATGATTACTCTTCTGAGCCATTTGTGAAACTACTGAATCTATAACTGCCGTAGGTACATCTACTGCAAAGCTTGGAGGAGACGGGAGTAATATTACATCCATAAAATCGGCTGATGCATCACAAAAAGAAGAGGATAAGATGTTTCCTACTTCCATAATTGTGGATTCATACATTTCTTCATCAAACTCCTCCAAACCAAAGAGATTGGTTGCAATTTGTTTTGATGAAGCTTCTGGAAACATAATATACAGATATCCGGATTTGTTTTCTTCAAGATCTTGTAACGCTATAACTACGCCTGCAACAATATCGTTAATAAATTCATTGGATAAGTTTTTTATTTCTCCTAGTCTGACTTCCGGAACTGCTATATTGACATCTTTATCAAGAAGCTTTGAAAGAGCTGTTGCTGCATGCCCAGCTCCAATATTTCCCAGTTCTTTGAGAACGTCAAGTTCCATCTCACTAAGATTTTCCAAATCAATCATCAATATCATCTCTTATAAGCGAAGAAACATCAAGAATCGGTATCACACGCCCATCCCCTAATATCGTGACGCCGCTAAAACCTTTTGAATTTGAGAAAATAGTCGTTAGTGGTTTAATAACAATTTCTTGTTGATCTATAATTGAGTCAACTATCAAGCCAACTTCTTCATTTTCCCTCTCTACGATTATTGCAATTTCTTTATCTAATTTTTTACATTCTATATTAAAAATTTCTTTTAATTCCACGACTGGTATTAGCTTATTATTTATATAGAGCAGAGGAGTCCCTTTTACGAGCTTGTAATCATCTTTACCAACGCTCAAGGCTTTCACAACATTAGAAATTGGAATTGCATAGATCTCTGATCCAACTTCTATCAAAAGAGATCTTATTATAGCAACTGTGGGAGGCAAATCTATTTTGACTCTTGTGTATTCTCCCATCTTTGAATGTACTCGAACCTTTCCTCCCAGTTTTTCAACAGCAGATTTTACTGCATCCATACCCACTCCCCTTCCGGAGATTTCAGTTACTTTTTCCTTTGTTGAAAAACCCGAGGCAAAAATAAGCATCCGGACTTCATCATCAGTAAGGTTTTCTATTTCGGATGGCGATAATAATCCCTTCTCAAGCGCTTTCTTTTTCAGTAATTCCAGGTCCAAGCCTTTACCATCATCTTCGATCTCAATTATGACGTTGTTTTTCTCTCTCCTAGCTGAGAGTTTTATATGCCCAATTTCACCTTTTTCGGTTTTTTCTCGCTCTTGAGAAGATTCTATGCCATGATCAACTGCATTTCGTACAAGATGGACCAGAGGATCGCTAATTTCGTCTAAAATTGTCCTATCTAACTCTGTATCCTGCCCCTCTATCTCAAAATCAATATTTTTATCTAGTTTTCTACTTAAGTCCCTTATCATGCGCGGAAACTTACTGAACACTTTTTCAATTTTTACCATTCTTGTTCTCATTACTTCATCTTGCAAGCTTGAGATTGATTTGTCCAGAGTTCCGGTTGCTTCTTTTAACTCATTTATATTGTATTGCTGAGATATCTGCAGTAAACGTCCTTTGTTGATAACAAGTTCACCAACAAGATTCATTATATTGTCAAGATTCGAGGTACTTACCCGGATAGTTTCTTGTCGTTTTGTCTCAGATGACATTTTTTTGGAATTTACTGATTTTGAATAGGGAATACTTGAGTCATTTTTCGAGTTTCCAGTTTCCGGAATTTTCTGCGGCTTTAAATCTTGATCAGGAAGTTCATCTAAGTTTTCTTCCAAAACTTGAACTTCATCTAATTGTAATTCTTGATCCGAAAATTCCTTGGAGTTTTGTTCTAAGGTATTTGTTTGAGATTCTGCTAATACTGAGTTCGGATTTTCAGCTTTTTCATTATAAATAATATTGAATTTTTCAATTTCTGAAATTCTGTCCATTAAATCTTCAACTTTATCGCCATCTCCAGAAAGGAACACTGCAAATTGACCATTAAAACTGCTATCCATTTCATCTTCATCGGGGCTTATTTTAAGCACTTGACATATGTCCCTCAAAGATTCTATGATTAATGATGCTCTCAAATCCTTTGCTATACAATCAGCAGAAAGAGATACATTCAAAATAAGATTGTAGGTTTTTTCATCACCAATATTTTTGGTTTGTTGTTCACAGTGAGGCTCTGGATCTGAACGAAAATTATCTTTTGACGATTTTGGAGAGGTTACTTCCAGAGACTGAATATTATTTTTCGCTTGCTTTTGTATGCAAAGGTTTCCCCGGGAAACATCCTTCACTTTTTTATACTTATCAAAAGCTTCCAGAAGATCTTCGATTTTCACTTTATCATTATCTTCGTTTTCGATTTGTTTAACCATATCCGTAATTCTGTCTACTGTTGAAAGCATAATGTCAATTAGTTCACTATTTATCTCTATATCTCCGTTTTTTATGCCGCTAAGAACTTCTTCCATACTATGGCATAGATTTTCAAGTGATGAGTATCGAAGAAACCCAGCCATTCCTTTTATGGTATGTGCTACTCTAAATATTTCATTAATTGCGGCACTGTCTCCGTTTTCCAGGTCCACAAAAGATTGATTGAATATATCGAGACACTCATAAAGTTCCTGAAGAAAATCATCTTTATAAGCTGCCATATCGCTCTCCATTACATTTCACCCCCAATCGGCTCACAATTTCTTCCGGAATTTGAAAGAGCGGTTTCACAATGTCAATGGCTTCATTCTCTATCGCAGCTTTTGGCATTCCAAAGATAACGCAGGTATCCTCACTACATGCAATTGTAAAACCTCCTCCCTCTTTTATCATTTTAAGTCCCGAAGCACCATCGATACCCATACCAGTAAGAATAGTGGCAACTATGTTTTTTCCATATACATTCAGCATACTTTCAGCTGTTACATCGATTGCCGGCATAACAGCATGAACCGGTTGGCCCTTTATTACTTTTATTCTGGTTACATCCAAAGCCTTTCTAACTTGCATGTGGTAGCCACCGGGAGCTAAATAAACGACACCGTTTTTTATTTTCTCATTATTGATAGCTTCCTTAACTTCCAGCTCAGACAAAAAATTTAGTCTTTCCGCCAATTGCCCACAAAAATTACCCTCTGGCATATGCTGGACAACAAAAACAGCAGCAGGTAAATCCCCCGGAAGCCTTGGAATTACCTGTTCAAGAGACGAAGGACCACCTGTAGATGAACCTATAAGAATTCCAAAGTCTCCAGAACATTTCCAGTTTCTTCTAACAACTTCCCCTTTAAATTTTCTCATATTCATTAATCTCAGTATGTGAGGGTTTGATCTGTTAATGCTTCTTATTTTATCTATTAGCTCACTTTCTACCTGATTTACTTCATGATGACTCTCTGATTTTTTTACAAAATCTATTGCTCCAAGATGCAAAGCTTCTAATGCCTCTTTTGAGCCCTCTGAAGTCAGGGTGCTAAACATGATGATGGGAATCGGATTTGTATCCATAATGGTTTTAGCAGCCGTTAGCCCATCCATAACTGGCATGTTAACATCCATTATAATTATATCAGGGTGTAATTTCCCTGCTTTTTCTACAGCTTCCATTCCATTACAGGCGTCTCCGACTATTTTTATATCTGGGCTGTTAGCAAGCATGCTTCTGATTGCCACTCGCATGAAGGCAGAATCGTCGACAATAAGAGTACGAATCATGCTACCTCCAATTTATGCGCCAACAACTTTTTTTATTTCTTCAATAACCTTCGGGGCCTGGAACGGTTTTATTATGTAGCCTCTTGCCCCTAGTTTTATTGCTGTTTTTACTATCTGTTCCTGCCCGATGGCAGTACACATCACTATTTTGGCATCTTTATCAACGGATTTTATTTGCTTTAATGCATCAAGCCCTGTCATTTCGGGCATGACCACATCCATTGTCACAACGTCTGGCCTGAGCTTTTGATATAGTTCCACAGCTTGCTTTCCGTTCTCTGCTTCACCTGCGATGTCAAATCCAGCCCCAAAAAGTATATTTTTAAGAAGTTTTCTCATAAAAGCCGTATCATCAACAATCAATACTCTAGTCATATAAATCCCCCAAAAAATTACCTCTTCGAAATTTTATCAACCATGCTGACCCCACGTGGGGACAATTCGACTTCCTTTCTAATTTTTACGACCTTAGCTAGTCCTGCATCAACAAGACGATCATAATATTTATTTAGTTCATCGGTTGATATTCCGATTATATTTTCAATTGACGCAAAATCTAATCCAGAATATATCAACGTGAGAATTTGCTTCTCATTTTCGGACAGGTTAATTGAAGGTTTATGCTTATCAAAGAGCCGCTGGAGGTAATTTTCAAGCATTTCCAGTGTGCTTTCCGGACAAAAGATCAAGCTTGTCACTACATTACTCTTTTCAACATGAGAGAGGACAAGGACCACTTTCTGCTTCCCGCCTACTTCTCTAGTATCTTTTTTAATGGACCCAAGATTTTCAACTGGAATTCTCTGCTGATTCTTTGACGACAAAAACCAAAGTCCTTCGTCTGTTACACTGAAATATCCCTTTTCCCATTGCATAGCCGATGACACAACACCACCAACAGTAGCAGATGGCAAAAAATATACTGCAAATTTATCTGCTTTAAGGTTAAATGCAATATATCTGAAAACTTGTTGGTGAATATTCCCTGGAAGTTGAATTATTATTTTACTATCTTTTTTAATCTGAATACAGCTAACACCATTTACATCAATATCTTCCAGGTCTTCTATTTCCCCAAGGGAGATCTTTTGCTTACCTATGATTAGGCTGTCATCGGTTATTACGAGTTCAGTATCCACCCACCCCTCAGTATAAATTTTCACAGGAGTCCGAAGGTGGACTTTATTTGTCATCCTTTTATCTCCTTCAGCTCTTCTTCGCTGAATAACTCTTTAAGATCCATCAACGTAAGAAGTCCATCCTCAAGCTTTCCTACTCCTTTCAAAAACTTTGAGTCATCTTTTAAAGCTAAAATCCGGGGTATTTCTTCTATGTTCTGAGAGGACAGGTACTTAACTTCACTAACGCTGTCAACCATCACTCCTAAAGTAGCATCATTTAATTCAATTACAATAATCCTGGTATTTTCATCATTTTTTTCCGGCTCTTTCCCAAGCCTCTTTCTGAGATTGATAATGGCTGCTATTTGACCCCTGAGATTTAAGACTCCTTCTATAAAACCAGGCACATTTGGAATTCTAGTAATTTGAGTAGGCAGGATAATCTCCTTTACCTGGGAAATTTCAACCCCGTATCTTTCTTCGCCAAGATTGAAAACAATTACCTGAATTGTGTTGTCAACATTTACAATTTGATTATGATAACTCATGTATAATCACCCTGAAGTTAGGCTAATAGAAATTGTCTGTACTTCATTAGCTCGATATTCGGCCAGCCCGATATTGATACTCAGATGTTTTTTCAGTATTTCTTTAAACTCCCTTTTCTCTCTCTGTGTTGCAGTTTTCCAAGAGAGTTTTGACTGGTTCTCCCTTCTGCCGAAACTTTGAAGTTTTCCATTAGAGTGTCAACTGTTTTCTGGGCAAGGCTGCTAACATTCTGTGAGGATGTATTCACTTGCTGTAATGCAGCTGTCTGTTCTTGAATAGCTGCAGAGGTTTCTTCACTATTGGCTGTATTTTCTTCAGCAGTTGATGCAGCCTCACTAATGCTTTTATCAATACTCTCTATTTTCACTAAGCCTTCTTCTGCAAGTTTATCCAATTCAGCCAGCATAGAATTTATTGTATTTACATCATTGGTGATCTCAAGACTCTTACTCAAAGCCTTTTTAATGTTCTTGTTTCCGGTTTCGACACTTGCCTGTGCTTTGGCAATCGCTTCTGTCACTTTTTTAGTTTCTTTCTGAACATTTGTGACGATTCCATTTATATCATCAGTGCTTTTCCTCGAATCTGCAGCAAGTTTCCTGACCTCATCAGCAACAACTGCAAATCCACGGCCATATTCTCCAGCTCTTGCAGCTTCAATTGCCGCATTCAATGCCAGGAGATTGGTCTGATCAGCGATCGATTTGATTTTTCCTGTGACAGCACCGATATTATTGACAGCGTTATCCAATGACTGAATAATGTTTCCAAGTTTCGAGATTTCTGCAGCAAACTGCCCCATATCTTCCTGAGCCATATTGCCAAGACCCTGGGCCTCCTCACTGGTCCTGCCTGCCTGCGAAGCATAGTTTGAAGATTTATTGGAAGATTGACGGAGCTTTTTGAAAATTTCTTGAGAAGCTTTTACATCCGAAGATGCTGTGCCTGCATATCTTGAAAGGTTCTCTGCACCGGTAGAGATTTGCTCTGCAGCTGTTGAAATTTGCTGCATGCCTATATTCATCTGGTTGGCGGCTTCTTCTGCTCGCCGAGCCTCTTCCAGAGTTATAGTCATATCTTGTAGAGCACTTTCAATCAGTAATTTCAAATTAATTACAAACTTATTAAATTCATCAAAAGTTTTACCGAATTCATCGTCCCTGACTTTTTCTAAGTGGATATCAAGATTGCCTTCCCCAATTTTTTTGATACCCTCTCCAAGATCTTTCAGACAAGTGTTGGAGTAATTTAAAATGCCTTGAGCGTCCTTTTCTTTCTCTTTCATCTCTGTCATGTCGGTTACGATCGTGAAAATACCCATCGCGGCACCAGATTCATCTATTACAGGGACAGAGGAAACTGCTGTGAAAAGTGGTTTATCTAAAACCTTGAATTTAACATAAGCCTCCTGGTTATGAACTGCTTTTCCGCTTTCCATTACTTTTTCAGTAATCGTTTTAGTATCAGTCTCCAAGAAGTCGCGAATCTCCATGCCGAGTGCTTCATCTACACTTTTAAGTTTGTAAATTTCTAAGAAGTAATCATTAGTGTGCTTTATTTTTCCAGACATGTCCACATAAAATGCAATTGATGGTTTGGGTATGCTGCTAATAAGCGCTTTCTGAGAATCTTCTCTTTGTTTTACTTGAGCAGTTACGTCTAAAAATATCCCTTCGATAAAGGCCAATTTTCCTTTATTATCATGCACTAAGTGAGCCTTTTCCAGAATGAATGCAGTATCACCATCAGATTTTTTGATCCTGTACTCAACTTGATAGGAAATTTTGCTTCTCTTTGCTTTCTCTACAGTTTTTTCGATTATCGGAACATCCTCGGGAAAAACAATATCGAACCAGGATAGTTCCCGGGTAATAAAATCTGTTTTAGAATAACCCGTTAGTTTCTCAACATTTTTGTTAATGTACTCTATCCCCCATGACGATTTACTCGAGACTCTAAAAACAGTTAAAGGAAGATGTTCTATTATCCAGTTCATTCCCTTTGCCTCTGAATCAACACCATCAACTAAATTATTTGATGAGTCACTCAGCATGGCTTTATCAAAACAAGGATCTGATGAAGTCATTTTTACCACTCTCCCTAATTATTTATATATTAACTATATGTATAATTATAAGAAGTATTTAAATCTATAGGTGAAACAAAATCTTCCGTCTAGCTGGCGTTTCAAATAGTTTTTCCATTTTTTATTACTGGAGCTGACCCCCAAAACTCAAAATTGCTTCTTTAAATCTCTAATTTGTAATACCGATAGAGTTTCTGATCATGAAAAATAGTTCCGAAACTCTTGTTAATTTGAGAATAAAATTGTTTTTGGGTTGAGCTCACTGATATAAAAGTAAACACATAAATTTGGTTCTGCAGGTGATGTAAAGAAATATATTCTAAAGTAGCGCTAACCTAAGTACACATAATCTTCTGTTTATATCACCTCGCTTGTGTTTGATTCTTATTCCAAAGTGGTAAATCCTATTCTATACAGAAATATTATATAGCTGAATTTGCTGTCGTATAACATCTGACAATTAAATTCAAAATCGTTTTATCTCGAGTTATCTATGACTTTATGGGATCATCTCGCTCTGCCCGAACAATGAAATTTATTAGGAAGAGTGAGAGTGAAATTTTTTAAATTGAATATAGATGCGAACCGAGATCGTCCACTTATACATGCTTGATATTTTCACAACATCATTTTTTAAAAATGAAAGATGTAAAATAGAAAAATACAATATATAATTTAGAATTGGAAGACAGAAGTAGAATCATGGAACTCATTAATAAGCTAATATTTACGCTTCTGTTAAATCCGGGTTTGACCACTTTCTGGTGCTTTTGGCAGGGCGACTCCATTAATGATAAACAACGGAAAACGAAGGAGGTTGAGACGGTATTAAGATTAAATCACAATAATATCATCTAACGAAAAGAGAATCATTTAGCAGGTGAAAAAGAAAAATGTACAATAACAGCGAAAATAATGAACATTTCTACCCCTGCCAAGATAGAGAGATAATACCTAATTATATCATTTTGTTAACTTCATATCAACCAAATGATCTATCTCACATTAAATTGGCAGAGGAGTTATTGGATTCGGAAATGTGGGATTTGATAAAGTCAATGTATAATCACAATAAATATCGAGCTTATTCTGAAATCAACTTGTTCTTAATCAGTAAGATTTTAAAGATAGTTTTCATGATCAAAAAATAATAATTACCAATAGATGAGGTTCAACGAAGTGAACTACCCCTCCCTGCCTGATGGCGAGGAAGGGGCTTCTTGCTTCATACTAGGCGGTTGCCGTTTTATCCTAGTCAACAAGCTCAAACCGTAGTCCCTACGGAGATTAAACTAAACTTTTTGATGTTGATTGCAGCGTTAATGTCTCGATCATGTATTAGTTGACATTCGGGACATTGCCATTCTCTAACATCTAATATTAATTTGGAATTATGATAACCACAAACATTACAGGTTTTTGAGGATGGTTCCCACTGTCCAATCTTCAAAATTGTTTTTCCTAACCATTGAGCTTTATACTGCAATTTTAGGACAAAGGAATACCAACCTACATCTCCGGTTGCCTGTGCTAGTTTGTGGTTTTTCATCATGCCTTGAATATTGAGAGTTTCCACGGCTATTGCTTGGTTTTCGCTGATTAACCGATTAGAAATCTTGTGCTGAAAATCATTTCTCTGGTTAGAAATTAGTTCGTGCAGTTTTGCAAGTTTATAGACTGCCTTTCTTCGGTTTTTAGAACCAATTACTTTTCTTAATACGCTTTTCTGCAAATACTTTAATTTGTCGAGAGAAGTTTTCAAGAATCTGGGATTATCTATTTTCTCTCCGGTTGATAATGTTGCAAAAGTAGTAATACCAACATCTACTCCGATCATTGTTGTATGAGAGAAAGGTTCAGGTTCCGGATAAGCTTCCTCATCATCAGTTAAGATACTAATATAGTATTTTCCAGTAGGAGTTCTGGACACAGTTAATGTTTTCATTTCTCCCTGAAAAATATCTCGATGTATTTTAACTTTTATCCAACCGAATTTAGGCAGCTTGATTTCAGATTTTTCTATATTTAGATCATAATTTTGTGGAAGCTGAAAGGAGAAGCGATTATCTTTTTTCTTCTTTCTTTGAGGATAACCAAATCCATCTTTGAAAAAATGATTAAATGCAGAATTAAGATTTCGACTTGCTTGCTGTAATGCTCCTGAATTAACTTCTTTTAGCCAGGGATATATTTCTTTAAAAACTAATAAGTGATTATTAAGTTCAAATTCAGAAATACTTATTCTACACTGTTTATATAATGTTGATTTAATATTGAGAAGTTTATTATAGACAAAACGAGTACAGCCGAAGTGTTTCTCCAAAAGGACTTTCTGTTCCATGTTTGGGTAAATTCTATATCGGTTTCCTCGTTTCATAAGTATTATATATGTTTATAAACTATATCAATATTTACAGAATCTATAACAGTAGAACGTTTGGAAGTAGTTAGTGCATTGTCTACTAAACTGCGAGGCTGCGCTTTCATCCCCTCCCTGTTCGGCTGATGCCTCCTGAGGAAGGGGTCTTCTCGCTGTGCCTCCGCACTCCCAGAGATAAATTTTGATTTATGGGATAGCTTACAACTAAAAGAAGGGCTAATAGAATATCTGTATTCCACTAGTCCTTGATTCAACCAGCCTTATATCGACTTTCATTATACCTTTAAACTTTTCTTTCTCTCGAAATTTTGCAGTTTCCCTGAAGAACGTTGACTACTCTTCTCTTCTGCCGAAACTTTGAATTCTTCCATTAGCGTGTCGACTGTCTTCTGAGCAAGGCCGCTAACGTTCTGAGCTGATGCGGTTACTTGCTGCAATGCAGCTGTCTGTTCTTGAATGGCAGCAGAGGTTTCTTCACTGCTAGCTGCGTTTTCTTCAGCAGTTGATGCAGCCTCACTAATGCTTTTATCAATACTCTCGATTTTCACTAAGCCTTCTTCTGCAAGTTTATCCAGTTCAGCCAGCATAGAGTTTATCGTATTTATTGCATTAGCAATCTCATGAATCTTATTCAAAGACTGCGCAATGTTCTTGTTTACGGTTACTGCACCTACCTGCGCTTTGTCAATAGCTCCTGTCACTTTTACGGTCTCTTTCTGGACGCTTGTAACGATTTCGTTTATGTCATCAGTGCTTTTCCTCGAATCTGCAGCAAGTTTCCTGACCTCATCAGCTACAACGGCGAATCCACGGCCATGTTCTCCGGCTCTTGCAGCTTCGATTGCCGCATTCAGAGCCAGGAGATTGGTCTGGTCAGCGATTGATTTGATTTTTCCTGTAACAGCACCGATATTATTGACTGCGCTATCTAACGACTGAACAATGTTTGCAAGCTTCGAGATTTCTTCAACAAACTGTTTCACATCTTCCAAAGCCATATTGCCGAGATTTTGTGTCTCGTCACTGTTTTTACCTGCCTGTGAAGCATAGTTGGCAGATTTATTGGAAGATTGACTCAGTTTTTTGAAAATTTCCTGAGAAGCTTTTACGTCCGAAGCTGCTGTGCCTGCATACCTTGAAAGGTTCTCTGCACCGGTTGAGATCTGCTCTGCAGCTGTTGAAATTTGCTGCATGCCTACATTAACCTGATTAGCAGCTTCTTCTGCTCGCCGAGCCTCTTCCAGAGTTAGAGCCATATCTTTTATAGTATTTTCAATAATTGATTTCAGATTACTTATAATCCTATTGAACTCATCAAAAGTTTTACCGAATTCATCGTCCTTGATTTTATCCAGATGAACATCAAGGTGCCCCTCACCAACTTTTCTGATACCTTCTCCGAGTTCTTTTAAACAGATGTTAGTATAGTTTAAAAGATCCTGAATTTCCTTTTCTTTCTCTTTTATTTTTGTCAAATCGGTTAGAACCATAAGACTGCCGGTCAAGATACCAGCTTCATTTTTTATTGGCACACAGGAACACATTACAAATAACTCTTTATCCGCACCCTTGAATTTAATAAACCCTTCAATGTTATAGACACCTTTCCCAGTTTCCAATACTTCTTCAGCGATTGATTTACTATTTCTAGAACTACGTGCTAAAGTGCTGCTTTCTATAATATCAGAAGGCGATAGACCAATTAAATCATCAGCATTTTTAACATTGCAGGTTTCTACAAAATAATTGTTAATATATTTTATCTTTTTAGATGAATCCACAAAATATACAAGTAAAGGCTTCGACGTCCTGTTAATAATTATCTTTTGATATTCTTCATATTTTTTTACTTGTTGAGTTACATCTAAAAATACCCCGTCGATGTAGGTTATATTTCCTTTATCATCACTTACTAAATGGGCCTGTTCTTGAATGAATACCGTACTGTCATCCGCTTTTTTGATTCTATATTCAACCTGATACGAAGTTTTGCTTTTAATTGCTTTCTGTATAACCTTACCGTAGTATTTATTATCATCCTGGAAAATAATATCAGCCCAGGATAATTTTTGGTCAATAAAATCCGTTTTAGGATAACCGGTTAGTTCCTCAACATTATTACTTAAGTAATGTACAGCTCCTGAGGATCCAATTGAAAATCTGAAAATAGTTACCGGAATGTCGCCTGTAATCCAGTTCGTCTCATTCGTAAAGGGATTAACATCATCAACTAAATTTTTTGGTGATTTCATTTGCTTAGTATCCCCTAAATAAGAATCAGCTGAAGCCATATCTTACCACTCTCCTAATTATTTATATATTAACTATAGTTATAAATTTTAAATGTATATAAACGCTTCGGATAATTGTGCAGCTTAAGCAGTTTTAAAAAATACAAGACTTTTAGAAAAAAGTTAAAGTTTAAACTCCAAATACATCTAGCTACATAAATTAAAAATGTTCGAAAACATGAAAAGATTTCAGGTTTCGGTACATTTGGATTGATAAATTGAAATAGAAATACAGAAAAAAAACCAATAATGACGCAGAAGAAATTGTAAACTTATATATTTTCAATGTGAAACTTTATATAGATCCAAGTAATCTGTTTCAGAAATGTATTATTTAACCTGTGGTTCTTATGACAAAAGTCGAAAAGGTATTACTACTGCTTAAAAATATGGTGTACGAAAGCACCAGCCCGCAGGAAACTCTCAAATTTGCAAAGTATTACCGGAGTAAGGGACTCAAAGTACGGGTTATTCTGTGGGGACCTATGGGAGTATTGCTTGCAAAAAGAGATAAAATAAGGGGATCACCCAAGTATGATGCCACTGTTCAGGAATGCATCGATATGGGAGTAGAGTTTGGGTGCTGTCAGCTTGCCTCGGATATGATCGGGCTTAAGAAAGAAGAATTGATTCCAGGAATTGAATTTATCTGCTCAAAAGATGTGGCCGAACTTTTTCTGACATATACAGAAGAAAACCAGCTAATCATTAATTTCTGAGCCTCAGAAACTCCTTAAAAATTTATATTGAACATTTGATTCAATACTGCCTTTCAACAGTTAGATGTGTTTTGCTGTTACCCTGGCTTAAAAAGATTTCACTTATATCTAAATATCTAATCATCATCCAAGCTTAATAACCCTTCAACTCTAGTGACTTTAACTCCAACTGTCCTTCAACCGAATGCTATCCTTAAACAAATTTACTTACTCCCTGTCGATGATATAATTTCAATATTCCAGGCGTCATTTTCAATATATTGCCTAAATTTTCGATCTTTTTTCCATATTGTTCGATCATCTAGTTTCCATTTAACTTACTTTCGATCTTGGGTCGTGTCCGCGAGTCATTGATCAAATCTGAAAAACGAGTATATATCCCGTATTTGGGAAAAATATAGAGAGATTCTTGCGCATATGATTTTAAATAACTTATGGACACTACCCGATCTTGTATCATGGAAAATTGACGGCAGGAAATCCAATCAAGGCACTCTATAACCGCGGAAAGCGCGGAAAGCGCGTAATAAAGGGGGCACAGGCAATCCTTCCGCGTTTTCCGCGCTTTCCGCGGTTTATTCTTTCGTTAAACTTGTAGCCAACTGATGAGTTAATTACACTTTTGAACATCATTCTTAAAATAGAACCAGATTCATAAATTGTAAATATTTTCGGCTCTTCGTTTTTTTGTGTGGATATCCTCATAAAAACCAACGCGGTCTTGAATTGAAAATCATCTTATCCATAGAGAATGACGAATAACCATATTTTCTATGCTGACAGTAGTTGGGATTTCTATAAAACTCAAAGTCTCATAGTTTTATGACACTTGAAAACGCGGGGATGCGCCTCGAAACTTGTGAACAAAGTTCAAGGAATTAACCAGGAAGTCCCTTCCTCGCTGGAAGGTAGCAGGTAGAGGTTGTTCACAGAATGGATTATATGCAAATATGTGTATAATTGAAATAGAGATGGATTTCAATATAATAGAACATATAAAATAATATTGTATAGTATTTACTCAAATATGCGATATTATATTTACACACCTGTGATTTATGTCGCACTACTTGCAACGGTGATTATATATCTCAACTCCTTGGACAATTAGTTTAATCAACAGTGGGAAAAATTAACAAAAAAATTAAATAGGTGGTTCTATGCTTCAAGAAGACTATGAGCTAAATGAAAACGAGAAACTTATTTTACAGAAAGTCGTGGATGGGGATATAGCTTTTCGTAAGATTGAAGAGTTTGCAGACCCCTTTACAGCAGTAAAAATTCGGAGACTTGCAATACAGGAGCTTACAAAACTCGAATTTGAGCATATCCAGAACTTTTCACTTGACGTAGAAGCTGCAGCGAAGAAAAACATTGAAAATATGATAGGTGCAGTTCAAGTTCCTCTTGGAGTTGCCGGGCTTCTGAAGGTTAATGGAGAATATGCGAACGCCGAATACTATATTCCACTTGCCACAACCGAAGGGGCTCTTGTTGCCAGTGTAAATCGGGGCTGCTCGGTCATCACGAAGTCAGGAGGAGCAAATGTCAGGATTTTTGAAGACGAGATGACCAGAGCGCCTGTTTTTAAGCTCGACAGCCTGGACAGGGCTAAAAAATTTTATGAATGGGTAAAAAGTCCTGCGATTTTCGAGCAGATGAAGGCAGTTGCCGAAAAGACAACCCGCTTTGGAAAACTAATTGCTGTGAAGCCCTTTGTGACAGGAACTTATGTGTACCTGAGATTCTCGTACGATACAAAAGATGCCATGGGTATGAACATGGTGACCATAGCTACTGACGCAGTAATGCACCTGATAGAAGACGAATTTGGAGCACAGCCTATCACCCTTTCAGGAAACATGTGTACCGACAAAAAACCGGCCTCTATAAGCACAATTCTTGGAAGAGGTAAAACTGTTGTAGCTGAAGTTACCATCCCAAAAGAAATCGTTAAGGAAACCTTGAAATGCACACCTGAATCCATGTTTGAGGTAAATTACAGCAAAAACCTGTTAGGCTCGGCAAGAGCAGGATCACTCGGCTTCAATGCCCATGCTGCAAATGTCATCGCTGCTATCTACCTGGCCTGCGGGCAGGATGCAGCTCATGTTGTTGAAGGCAGCACCGCAATTACGAGCATGGAACTCACGAAATATGAGGAAATTCACTGCTCTGTTACCCTGCCTGCCCTACCCGTGGGAACAGTAGGAGGAGGCACTGGCCTTGGAACTCAGAGAGATTGCCTGAATATTCTCGGCGTTGCAGGAGCAGGAAATATTCCTGGAGAAAACTCTCGGAAATTTGCAGAGATAGTAGCTTCTGCTGTGCTTGCAGGAGAGATTTCCCTCATAGGAGCCCAGGCTGCCGGACACCTGGCCCGAGCTCATGCTCAACTCGGCCGTGGAAAATTCTGAAGATATGTATAATGCTAATAAAGTTCCATACAGTGAATTTGAAACAAAAATTGGTTTTAACTAAGGCAAGAAGTTTCCTCCCGCGGCGCGAAGCAAAGGGAACGGGACTACTGCATCGATTCCAAAATAGATGCACAATTATGTAGATAATTTTAGTTTTGAACTGAAATATTTACATTAAAACTACTTGAGGTTCTATAAGCACCACCAGCAAGGGCGGGCACGGAATAATTCGCTTAACACTCTATGACCACGGAAAGCAGGAAAAAACTGTAATTTTGCAACGTAGTCTCTTAATTAGTCTTCTTGAGCGAAGCGAAAAGGACAGCGTACTGCAGAGCCGCAACTCTGCCGAAAAGGACCTCGTGCTGTTGCACTTGCAGTGCAACTAAAAGAAAAATCATAGATTTTTCTGGTCCCGAAGCAAAAATCGAGAAGCAAAAATCGGATAACTGTGCCCGCAATCCCTTAATTCCCTTTTTCCGCTCTTTCCGCGTTTTATATACTCTTTTGAGATTAGCTAAGAAGTGTATGTGCACTAATACTTCCTGATCTAAATTCAAAGGTTTAGTTTGTGACATAATTTGGAATCGAAGCACTAGTAAATCAGATTAAAAACTTCAAATGCGGTGATTTTCCAGTATTAATTTATCGATCGTAGGTGTGAGTTATTGAAAACCGTAAGCACAAGAATCTCTATACATTTTTCCCAAAAAGGGAGATTTGCTCGTTTTTCAGATTTGATCAATAACTCACGGACACGACCAAAATGAATTCGTTGATCTATTCAATCCCCTAAGGTTCCTATAAAACTATTAAATGTTCAGATTTTTATTGCCGTGGATCCATATGGTAAGCAAGAATTCCTATGGAGTAATCAAGATCCATTAAACTAATTCGTGTCGCTGTATCTTGAATTAATTTAAATATCTATTTTTGGTTTGTGGAAAACCTATCTATATCAGCTTCAAGAAGCTGAAAATAAGTAAAAAGATATCAGGCCATCCATATCATATTAATGGAGATTTTTCCCTAGTAAACTTTACGAAGCTTGCCACCTTCTCGCCAATTCTGAAATAATTTCTCCTCGAAAATTCCAGCTAACATAGGTATGTGAAATCTTTTAGGCATCTTTCGGTATAAAAACACAAAGATCAAGGATGCCAAAGCTTAATTAAGGGCAGGCTCAGTAATCCAACCTGATGAATTCTGAAAAACCGGAACTGCTGGCGCCAGCCGGCGGTATGGAAGCCCTTATTGCAGCCGTAGAAAACGGAGCAGATGCCGTGTACCTCGGAGCCCGGGCTTTCAGTGCTCGGGGATATGCATCCAATTTTTCAAATGAAGAACTTGAAGAAGCAATTGACTATGCCCACCTCAGAGGTGTGAAAGTCTACGTAACTGTAAATACTCTGCTTAAGGACGGAGAAGTCGAAAGTGCCTTCAAATTGCTCTGCTGCCTGAGAGAAATAGGAGTGGATGCAATTATAATTCAGGATCTTGGGCTTATTTCTCTTGCCGAAAAATACCTGCCTGACCTTCCGCTGCATGCAAGCACGCAGATGACTCTACATAACAGCGCAGGGGTTGAGTTTGTAAATAAGCTAGGAATCGAAAGAGTTGTGCTTTCACGGGAGTCCTCCCTTGAGGATATAAAACGAATTAGAGAGAATATAAAACGAATTAGAGAAAAAAGCCGGATTGAAATCGAAATTTTCATACACGGAGCACTCTGCATCTCCTATTCCGGCCAGTGCCTCCTGAGCAGCCTTATAGGGGGAAGAAGTGGAAACAGAGGATACTGTGCCCAGCCATGTCGGAAAAAATACAGGCTGTACTGCGAAGGAAAATCGATCAAAACTAGTGGAGACTATCTCTTAAGTCCAAGAGACCTTAACATAATCTCAGGCCTGGGAGCCCTTATAGAAGCCGGAATCGAGTCCTTCAAAATAGAAGGTAGAATGAAGAGACCGGAATATGTCGCAGGGGTTGTCAGGATCTATCGCCGTCTGATTGACAGGTATATTGAAAATCCTGCAGGATATGCTGTTTCCGAAGAAGAACAGGAAACGCTTACCCAGCTTTTTAATCGGGGGTTTACCCAAGGCTACTTTTTTGAAAACCCATGTGGGGAACTCATGAGCAGGGAGAACCCCCATAACCGTGGAATTCCGGCAGGCACGGTTGTCGGATACGACAGGAGTTCAGATCGTATTCGTGTAAAACTTTCACGCCCTCTCCGGCTAGGGGACGGGATAATGGTCGAAAACGCCGAAACCAGGCCTGAAGACAAAGGGAAAATCATATCTTCAATGTATACCGAAAATGGCCCTGTATACAGTGCAGGGAAGGGGGAAATAGTAGAGCTTCCTTTTGATTCAAGAGCGCCATCCGGGGGAACGGTGTACAGGACGCATGACAAGAAGCTTATGGAGTCCCTCAAAAAAGAAAGCGAATCCGGAAGTCTGAGTCCTAGGATTCCTGTATTTGTGACAGCAACCATTACATCAGGAAGACCTGTCAGGCTTGAGATAAAGGACAGGGATTCAAACGCAGTAACAATTGAATCCGAGTATCTTGTTGAGAAAGCGGAAAAGCAACCCACTTCAAAAGCCCAGATCGAAAAACAGCTTTCAAAGCTCGGAAGTACACTTTTTGAGGCAGTTGAATTTCATGTGAGTATGGAAGAGGACATTTTTATTCCTATGGGGCAGTTGAACGACCTGAGGACAAAAGCGATCCAGCAACTTGAATACCTGAGGATATCAAAGTGGAAGCGAAAACCTCTTCAAAACCTGAAATTCCCCGAACCGGAAAAAAAAATAGGAAAGAGGGAAGAAAAAACTGCTCCAGAAAACCTTCCGATTCATCCTTCACTATCTGTTTCCGTATATTCCTTAGAAGGGCTTGGAGCAGCACTAGCAGGAGGGGCAGATTGCATATATTTCGGAGAAGGACTTTTCAGAAGGCAAGAAACAGCAGGAAAAAAAGATAGTTCTGCAAAGGATCTTGAGGATCTTGACATTATTTTTGAGGACGCTGTTTTAAAAACACGGGCCACAGGCAGGAGAATCTATTTTAGTACCCCAAAGATTGCGAAAGACTCCGAAATGAAATCCGTGAAAAAAGTCCTCTCCCTTGCCAGGAAATTGGAAGCTGACGGTATCGTTGTCTCAAACCTGGGGACTTTCAATCTCGCAAAGACAGAGAAAATTACTTTTATTGCGGACAGTCCTTTGAATATATTTAACAGCCATACTTTTTCCCTTCTTTTGCAGGAAGGAGCTCAAATGGCTGTAATTTCTCCCGAGCTGACGCTTGAAGAACTTAAAGGCATTGCTTCTTGCGGGCCTGCGGAATGTATTGTCCACGGCCGCCTGGAACTGATGGAATCCGAACACTGTCTTGTAGGCGGGCTGCTAGGGAAAGATAAGGGACAGTGTGGTGCCCCGTGCAGGTCCGGGAATTTTACACTGGTAGATGAGAAAAACTACGAATTTCCCCTGATCCTGGACTATAAGTGCAGAATGCATCTCCTCAATTCCAGGTCTCTCTGCATGCTTGAATATGTTCCTGCATTTCTCGAAAGCGGAGTCTCAAGTCTCAGGATAGAAACCCTTGGAATGGAAGATGCCGAAGAAATAAAGAGAGTAACCTTAGCATACAGGAAAGCAATTGATACTTATCTTGAGACCGGAAAGTGGGGGAAAGAAAGGTGTGAGAATAAGGGAGAAGGCTTTACCAAAGGGCATTATTTCAGGGGTGTGCAGTAAAAAAGTCCATGAGTGCCGGAGAAAAAAGGTAGAAAGGTGAAAAGATATGGAAGTTGTGGAGAAAATGATAGTTTCAGAACAGCGGAGCCCGAAAATTTTCCTGTCGGGTTCTATCCGGGGAGGAAGGCAGCTGCTTGATATATACAGGTTGATGTATCACACTCTGGAAGATGCAGGAGCTGAAGTACTAAGCTGGCACGTTGCAGACCCTGAACTGGAAAAAGTAGAAATGGAAATGACAGAAGAAGAGATTTACTCCAGAGATATGGGCTTGCTTGTAAAAAGCGACGCCCTGATTGCCGAAGTTACGGTGCCTTCCACAGGGGTCGGTTATGAGATTTGCAGGGCTCTTGTACAGGAAATTCCCGTGCTCTGTCTTCACAAGCCGGATGCTTCAGTCTCAGCAATGTTACTTGGAAATCCTGACCCTTTAATTGAGGTGATGGCATATCCGAACGAAACATCACTTAAGCAAATTATTATCGATTTTGTCAGGGATCTCTGAAAAAAAGGAATCGGCCTGCATTTTTTAAGTAAAAAGTATTGAACGCCTTTCTTAAGTATACATAAGCTAATTTTAAGAAATTTCGTCGTTATTTTCAAAACTCAATGATAATTATAAATAAGTTGAACTCCTAAGTAGGATTTATGGTAGTTGGAATTGCAGAAATTTCAGTATTGATTCTGGCAATTATAGTCGCCGTCGTACTATATAAAATCCTCAAGACCGCCACCAGTCTCGCTATAAATGCAGTACTTGGGGTCTTAGTCCTGATCGTTGCAAAGTTTATACTCGGACTTGAAATCGCAATTACCTGGATAGCAGTCCTGGTCTGTGCTATAGGAGGTATTTTCGGAGCACTTATTATAATCTTGTTGAATTATCTCAAAATAGCCTTTTGACAACGGATTAAAATCAGAATAAGAGTATTTCAGGATTACCGGAAATCACAGGAAGGTATATAAATTAAAAAATGTAGAAAGCTTCTGGAAGGGTGAAATTCAAGGATTCCGGAATATTCCTCTTACCATATGTCTCCTATAAGCTTCTCCCCTGAAAGTTTTTTCTTTTATTACATCTTCCAGCTCGATAATTTCAAACCCGTTGAAAAGTTCCCTTACTTCTTCTTTTGTAAAGTAGTGGTAGATTATCCCGTTTTGGCGGAAAAAAGTGCTTTTTTCAAAGGGATCTGAGGATTCTCCCCCATAGCGCATATCTTCACAGCCGAAGGCCTCAAAGAAAACAAAACCGCCTTTGTAGAGCACACGCTTGAATTCGATGACAGTAAATTCCCTTTCTTCCTGAAAAAGGTGCTGAAGTACCCCGTAACAGAGAATTCCATCGAAAGATCGAGATTTGAAAGGGAGATTATGGACACTTGCCCCAAGGTGTTCGCCAAACCTGCCGCTCCTTGCAAGTTGCTCTCTGGAACTGCGCAGCGCAATTAAAGAAATATCCGCTCCAACGGCTGTATAGTACCTCGCAAGTTCTCCCAGGTATCTGCCGTTTCCTGAGCCTGCATCGAGAACCCTGGATTCGGGTCGAAGATAAGCCTGCAGATTCCTAACAGATGCAGGCCCACCCCATTTAAGATGGGTGTATTCTCTGTCCCATGCGAGAAAATGCTTTTTTATAGAGCTTGCTTGCGAGTCTTCAGGGGTATGAGTATTCGATTTATCCATAATCATCAACGTTTTTCAGGGCTGTAAGTTGAAGCTTCTTCAAATCTTTTTACCAGAAATTCCTTCTCAAAAGAAGAAAGAAACCACCCGGCTTTGGGGCCTGAACTCTGCCCGAGTATTGAGATGTAAATGGCTTTGAAAAGGTCTCGGTAGTCCATCTTTGGTGGAACCTGAGTATTTAGCTTTTCTCCCATTCTTCTATTCAGTTCAGAGCCATCTTCTTTTGCGGAATAAACCAGCATATGGTATTCTTTTCCGCTAATTTTCACTTCTCCACTAATTTTTCCTCTTGTTTCAATAAGGGCTGCAAAGGCTGAAAGAAAAGCTTTCTGAAGCTCCGAAAGGGTTGCTGCGTGCACAGGCACCTTCTCTTTTACGTTAAATTTTACAAAAGGCGGGGCATAGATTTCAAGCCATTTGGAAACGTTATCTGTAAGCTCCTTTATACACTTTTCATTTTCAGTGGAAAAGCCTGAGCGTTTTACGATTTTAAGTATCCGTTCAAAATCTCCCCTGGCAACCTGGTAAATAGTGGCCATTTGCTTGAAAGGGATTTCAGACTGGCAGATGCTTGTTAACCTGGAGAGTTCGTAAATTCTCCGTTCAAAAATACCAAGAGAAGGATCTTTTTCCCTGAACTGTGTCCTGAGCCGTTCGTATTCATCCACAAGGGTAAGGAGAAGCTGCCCAGGGTCGAGTTGTATGCGTTTTTCAGGCTTCGTACGGATGATCAGGTAGCGAAGAACCTCAGGAGGCATCACTTCAAGCATGTCCGATGCCGAGACAACAAGTCTTTTAGAAGAAGGCATTTTTCCCTGCTTTTCAAGCATTATCCGCTCACAGGCAACAGGATAAGGAGCTTCGTGCCCGTAGATTTCCTTTACGATCCTCTTTTCGGCATCATAAGAACCACCCTTCGAAGCATGATCTTTTCCGAAGGGTTCAACTGTCACCCCCAGAACTGCCCAGCGAGCAGGCCTGTCCACGCGCCAGGCAAGTTTTCCTCCTCCTGCCATGGACACGGTTCCAGAATTCCCGCAGGCACAAACATAATCCACAGTCTCAGCTTCCAGATTAAAACTCGTAACCTTAGTGCTTGTAATCCTCCCGCACTCATTACATATGGGATCGAAGGGGCTCCAGTCTTCTGCTATATCTTTTCCCAAAACGTCTTCGAGGATTTTTGCAATAGCGTCTCTATTAATGAGAGCAATTTTTATTGCTTCGTTGTACCTGCCTGTCCTGTACATCTCATCTGTCCTGTAAACCCTCGGATTGATGTCAATGCGCTTCAGAGCTTCAAGGAAAAGTTTCAGGAAATGCTCGGCATAATTTGTGCAATTTCCGCACGGGCAGGGAACTTCGGAGATTGGTTTTCCTATATGTTCTGCGTAACTCTCCGGAAGAAAAGGGTGAACCTTATGCAGGGGATCACAATTGTCGACAATAATGATAAAATCGGCATCCGCCCCCCTATCAAGAATAGCTCTATAAACAGCATCGGCAGTCACAACTTCTCTTATATTACCTATGTGGATGCTGCCAGAGGAAGTGATTCCTGCAGCAACAAAATGTTTACCATTCTTTTTTAACATGTCTTCGGCTATGACATCTGCCCAGTGAATTGTGTCAGCCATAGTTCTCACCAGAATTTTCGAAAACCTGAAAACAGGTACGATAAATAAAAAATCAGGATATTTTCATTCGTTTATCTAGAGTTGAGTTTCCTGCATAATACTCATATCAATTAATAAACCTTGGGCTAGAGGGGAAGTAACCTGAAGTTGTTTTCAATTTCGACCAGGCAAAGAAACCAAAAACAAAATATCAACTATAAAAAATAAAAAAAGAAAAAAATTTAATGGAGGTTTTAAGGCAAATTATCCCAGAAGTTTGCAGATTTACGGAGGTTTAAAATGGCACGTTACAGAGCAAATCAAGTAAATTTGATTTGCTAATAAATAAAAGCACGTATAAATATATAAACATTTCGTAAATGGTAGAATACATTCATAAAAAGCAAAAAACAACATAACAAGCTAAGTGAAAAAAATGGGCCCATGCACAGAAAGGACGAAAAATAATCATGAATAAATAAATAATAATTAGATATTATATCAGAAAAAATAACTGCAAAAAAATAAAAAATCTAAAAATAAAATCGAAAAGAAAACAACCACTCGAAAATCAGTATAATCAGTAAAATAAGTCAAGATAGCTTAATTGGTAACTCTCAGCAAAAAACCCATCCGGAAAGACTCGATAAAAAATGCTTGCTTGGAAGTAATTAAGTCAAAAAACTCATTAAAAATTTAAAACAGCAGGGAGATCGCTATTTTTACCAAGGAAGACCTTTCCGGACCTGCATTCAATCTAATACCTGTTTTTAAGCTACGTTTTTTCAGCAGATCCGGATTTATTTAGGTTTGATCTTGTTAGGTCTTGATCTTGTTTAGGTTTGATCTTGTTTAGGTCTTGATCTTGTTAGGTCTTGACCTTGTTTAGGTTTGATCTTGTTTAGGTCTTGACCTTGTTTAGGTTTGATCTTGTTTAGGTTTGATCTTGTTTAGGTTTGATCTTGTTTAGGTTTGATCTTGTGTAGGCTGGTCTTGTTTTTCCCTGCTGTGAAGGTAAATTCAAACTGCTATCTGAGTTTTCCTTAACGGATCTGTCTTCTGAAGAGGTTGCAGGAATTAATCTTTATATCGAGCAACTTTTCGATGTTCATCT
>MCHG01000095.1_pt1 | contig 54157 bp, 60 predicted proteins | sample 787351 | NCBI WGS metagenome assembly MCHG01 (sample SAMN05430296, study PRJNA330682) | permafrost metagenome | biome: Cold desert; feature: permafrost; material: soil; isolation source: enrichment culture inoculated with soil incubated with H2/CO2 at 20 degrees... ... | reverse complement strand
GTAATAGGAAACAAATTGATACTTCCGGATGCTTCAGGATTAGGTATTATTGGACTGAAATTCTAAACTGGTATTCTAAATAATATAATATGAGGAGGTTAGCTTGTGTCAAAATTTAATGTTGGAGATAATGCGGTAATTAATAATAACGTTGCACCTATATATTTAAATCCTAGATCTGGTAGCGAATTAGCTGATGAAGGATTATATGGGATGACTGTGAAAATATTGGAAGTACTTGATGACTGTTGGTATCATATAGAGACCCATTATGGTTATAAAGGTTATATGCATGAAGGTGTTCTTTTTGGTGATAAAAACGAAGTTGATAGCTGGAACGCGAAATGTGACAGTTATATCATCAGCTCTTTCGCAGACGTGTTAGATGAACCTGATTATATAGCTTCAATAATGAATCTCTTAACGCGAGGGGCTTTTGTCCATATAACGGGCTTAACACAAGAAAAATGGATGGAAATTGAACTCGTTAATGGTAAAAGGGGATGGATTAGGAGTGGGTGTGCGGTCAAAATGCAACCATTAGACATTAATAATGATGAAGAAACCATTAGAGATAATTTTGTTAAAACAGCAAAGTTATATTTGGGAACGCAATATAGATGGGGTGGCAAAAGTACGCTAGGTATCGACTGTTCAGGGCTCACATCAATGACCTATATGTTAAATGGGTTTATAATTTATAGAGATGGAATTTTAACAAAAGAACACTTAAAAGAGATTAATAGAAATGAGCTTAAAAAAGGAGATCTGCTTTTTTCCAAAGGTCATATTACAATGTATATAGGCAATGATCAATATATACACTCAACAGGAAGAGAAGGATACGTGCTTATTAATAGCCTGAATAAAGACCATGAAGATTATAGAGAAGACTTAGATATTGGGTTTTATGCTTTTGGCACTATATTTGGTAGATAAAAATTATAGGTGGTATTTATAAAACAGATATATCTGTAATAAATATCGATTATTCTGAAGGCAATTAAATTAAGATAGAGCCTTAACAAAATATTTTAAAGGGGGATATATGAATGAAAAGAAAACCACTTATTCTGGTTCTAGCAATGCTTCTTGTGTTAAGCTTAATGCTCGCATCTTGTACTCCAAAGGCTCCAGCGGTGGAAACACCAGCAGCGGAAACACCAGCAGCTCAAACTGAAAAAGTCTTAAGAGTTAGTTTGGCCAACGAGCCACCAGATATAGATCCACAAATTGGTACTGATCTTATATCAATACAAATCGGTGGGCATGTTTTGGAAGGTTTGGTAAGGGTATACGATGGTAAAATATTACCAGGGATGGCTGAATCCTGGGAAATTTCTGAAGATGGATTGACATACACATTTCACCTCAGAGATGCAAAATGGAGTGACGGTATAGCTGTAACTGCAAAAGACTTCGAATACTCATGGCAAAGATTATTAGACCCTGATACGGCTGGTGGGTATGCAGAGGTTATGGGATTTTTAATAAAAAATGGTGAAAAGTACTATAAAAATGAAATCACAGACAAAACACAACTTGGTGTTAAAGCTATAGACGATAAAACGTTGGAAGTTAAATTAGAAGCACCCACAGGTTATTTTTTGAGAGTAGTTGGATTTTTGCCATTTCTACCTTCAAGAGAAGATTTAGTGACAAAGTATGCTAAGTCATTTGCATCAGATCCTGATAAAATGGCTTTCAACGGTCCTTTTATAATAAAGGAATGGAAGCATGAAGAAAGTTTAACACTTGTTAAAAATCCTAATTATTGGAACAAAGACAAAATAAAGTTAGACATATTAGAACTTCCAATAATCGGTGATAGCAAGACAGCTATTAATATGTTCGAAGCTGGCGATTTAATTTCATCCTCAATACCAGCTGACCTGATTGAAACATACAAACAAAAGGGAACTGCAAAGTTTATGCAAAATGGTGGAGAATTTCATATACAATTTAATTTAGTGGATAAACAGGTAGGAAAGATTCTTAGTAATGTAAACTTTAGACAAGCAATTTCATATTCTATAGATAGAGAGAATCTCACTAATGCAGTAATTAAAGCTGGGACACCTGCTACTAGATATATACCAGCAATAATTGCGGGTAATGAAAAGGGATACACAGAAGCAAATCCATTAGACGCGCTACCTCTTAAAGCAGATCAGGCAAAAGCAAAAGAATATTTTGCATTGGCATTAAAGGATTTGAATTTAACGGTAGATAAATTCCCAACTATCAAATTGCTAGGAGCTGATACAGAATCAGCAAGAAAGGTTTGTGAAGCTATACAAGATATGGTTGTAAAGTCTATTGGAATTAATTTAGAACTTGTAAATGTACCATCAAAACAAAGATTCCAACTAGTTAAACAAGGTGACTTTAATATGGTTTACTCAAACTGGTTTCCAGATTATGATGATCCAATGACATATTTAGATATTTGGTTATCTTACAGTACCTTCAATAGTGCACATTGGAACAATAAAGATTTTGACGCAGCAATAGAGATTGCTAAAACAACTCCAGATTTTAAATTAAGAGAAGAAAAAATGTTTGAGGCAGAAAAGATATTCTTGGCAGATATACCAGCGATTCCATTGTACTGGGGAAATAATGCATATGTAGTTTCTGATGATGTAATCAATTATATGCGTTCACTAGTCGGTGCTGATCCAGATTTAATATATACAGATCTTAAATAATATTTAGAATATTTAAACGACTATAAAGAATTTATTAGTGAAAGGCGAATATAATTTATATACATTGATTATCCTCAAACGATTTTTCTTTGTTTGAATCTGTTCAATGTAATTGATGTTGTCGCATCGTTTGTTTTCGTAAACGATATACGGCAGAAGGGGGAATTATGACCTTTCTGCCGTTGTTTTTTTTGTAAATTCATATTCTACGGAAAATTAGAAGTGAGGTTATACTATGAAAATTGTAGGGATTGAAATTATGGAGAGAGTAAACTTGATAAAACCAGGAGTGTTTTCTATTAAAGTAGCTGCTGACGATCGCAGGGGAGAATTTGACTGCAAAAACGAGGTCATAGTCACAAACAAAGAGCTTGTAGACTTTATATTTATTGGTGATTCAGTTATTCAAATGTGGGAACTTAATGCATACTTTGGAAGAAACAACAAATTAATTCTAAATAGAGGAATAGGCGGAGATACTACAGAATACGTACTAAAAAGGTTTGAGGCCGATGTTCTACAGTTAAAACCAAGGTACTGCATAATGGGAATAGGTGTAAATGATGCTTGGACTTTAGAACCTGACCCCTGGGCAGCAAAATCTGGTGAACAGATAGAAGTTGTGCAGGAAAAGGCTGTAAGGAATTTAGTATCAATTATTGATTTAGCAATTAAGAACCATCAGAAGCTGGCACTTTGCTCTATATTACCTACAAATATTACATTTACACAAAAAAATGAGGAACGTAACAAATATATATTAAGGACAAATGAGCAAATGAGACAAATATGCAAGGAAAAAGGGATTATCTACGTAGATTATTATTCGTATTTTGTGGATAGTGATGGAATCACTTTGAAGGATGGGCTTACGATTGAAGGACTTCATCCCCATGTTTTTGGATACAACATTATGGTTGATGTGCTGCGAGAAACTCTAAGAAATAACGGAATTGAAATCTAGTCTAAAGATAAATCAAGATGAAGGATTTTCGTTGAATAATAAGAGGGGGTATAAAAGTTGTTAAAGAAAAAGATGTTAGATTTCATTGGCGATCTAAATGCTGAGATTGCAGTAGTATATCACGATTTTGAAACAGGAAATAGAATTGATATAAATTCTGAAAGAACATTTAGGTCGGCGAGCTTAATCAAGGTCCCAATCATGATAGAGGTAATGAATCAGGTAAATCAGGGTAAACTAAAACTGACAGACATGATACAAATAGATAATAAAGATAAGGTAAAATACAGCATAGTTACAGATTTAGATACTAATTTTTATATGCTTAAAGATCTAGTAACTTTAATGATAATTGTAAGTGATAACTCAGCAACAAATATACTAATAGATATAGTTGGAATGGACAATGTTAATAAAACCATTAAGTCGCTTAACCTAAATAATACGATATTGCAACGTAAAATGATGGATTTCGAAGCTGCCAAAAAAGGCTTCGAAAATAGAACATCACCAAAGAATATGGAATTAATATTCGAAAAATTATATAAAAGCGAAATATTAAGTGAAGATCTATCCACCCTAATGCTTGATATTTTAATTAAGCAGAAGGATTGCACTATGTTAAAGCGATATCTTTCGGGAGATACTAAAGTTGCACATAAATCTGGAGATTTAGATAGGTTAAATCATGATATAGGTATTTTCTATACAGATAGCGGTAATTATTTACTTGGCATTTTCGTTGAAAACGCTATAGATAACACTGAATCTATGGATATTATTGGTAAAATATCAAAAATTGTTTACGATTATAGAGAAGTCAAATAAGTTCAAATATTAAGGGGCATTTACAATGGCTGATTATACAAAAAAGTAACAAGCAAATATAATTGAATAATTTTATATGTGAGTTAGACACTACAGTATATGGGAAAACTGTAGTGTCTAACTATTTTTTATACTCCGTATCTATAAAAGTATAAATTAAAAAAATATTTTAATTTATGTGGAAATTCATAACTAAAAATGATAACATATATCTTGGAGAAGGAAAACTTGCAAGAATTTGATTTCGTGAAAGAAATCTTTCAAAAAATCAAATACACCCTACACAATAATTGTAAGTTTAACTGGAAATCACAAAAAACTGACCAATTGTGCTATTATTATTATTATTATGTAACTTGTTGATAAAAGAATTTATATAGGAGGAAAAGCATGTTTGAGAAAGAAAAATTAAATAAGTGGAATGAAAAAATTAATACCAGAGTTCTAGCCAAGCAACCTGAAAGAAGAAAGAAATTTGAAGCCTCATCAGGAATGGAAATTAAAAGACTTTACACGCCAGAAGATTTGGAAAACCTGAATTATGATGAAAATCTTTCATATCCAGGTGAGTATCCGTATACAAGAGGGGTACAGCCAACAATGTACCGTGGCAGATTCTGGACTATGAGGCAGTATGCAGGCTTTGCAACAGCTGAAGAATCTAATAAAAGGTACAAATATTTATTAGAACAAGGACAAACGGGTTTAAGTGTAGCTTTTGACCTTCCTACACAAATTGGCTATGATTCTGATCATGTTCTTTCAGAAGGAGAAGTAGGTAAAGTCGGAGTTGCAATAGATTCACTTAAAGATATGGAAATATTATTTGATGGAATACCACTAGACAAAGTAAGCACATCTATGACAATTAATGCACCAGCTGCAGTATTGCTTGCAATGTATATTGCAGTGGCAGAAAAGCAAGGTGTAAGTGCAGATAAACTTCAAGGAACAATACAAAATGACATATTGAAAGAATATATAGCAAGGGGCACATACATATTCCCAGTAGAACCATCCATGAGACTTATTACGAATATTTTTGAATATTGTGCAAAAGATGTTCCAAACTGGAACACCATATCTATAAGTGGGTATCATATCAGAGAAGCAGGCTCTACAGCAGCGCAGGAAGTAGCTTTTACCCTAGCTGATGGTATAGCGTATGTTGAAGCTGCTATTAAAGCAGGTCTGGATGTTGATGAATTTGGCCCAAGACTTTCCTTCTTCTTTAATGCGCACAATGATTTATTGGAAGAAGTAGCGAAATACAGAGCTGCAAGAAGACTTTGGGCAAAGATCATGAAGGAAAGATTTAAAGCCAAAGAAGCAAAATCAATGATGTTAAGATTCCATACGCAAACAGCAGGTTGTACCCTTACAGCTCAGCAAGCAGACAATAATGTGGTTAGGGTTACGATTCAAACACTTGCTGCTGTACTAGGGGGAACTCAATCATTACATACAAATTCAAAAGATGAGGCATTGGCGCTCCCAACTCAAGACTCTGTTAGAGTAGCCCTTAGAACACAACAAATCGTGGCTTATGAAAGTGGAGTAACAGATACAGTAGATCCATTAGCAGGGTCATACTACATAGAAAGTTTAACATCACAGATAGAAGAAAAGGCAATGGATTATATAAGAAAGATTGATGATATGGGCGGAGTGCCAAAGGCCATTGAGAGAGGATTTATACAACAAGAAATACAAGATAGTGCATATAAATATCAAAAAGAGATTGAATCTCAAGAAAGAGTCATTGTTGGAATGAATAAGTTCCAAATTAAAGAAGGTTCACCAAAAGGACTCCTTCGCGTTGATCCAAAAGTTGGAGAAATGCAGAAGCAAAAACTTGATGATTTAAAAGCCGTAAGAAACAATGAAGCAGTAATAATTAAGCTTGAAATTTTGAAAAAGGCAGCAGAGGGAGAAGATAACTTAATGCCACTTATACTTGACGCTGTTAGAGAATATGCAACGTTGGGAGAAATCTGCGGAGTATTAAGAGAAGTATTCGGGGAATATCAACAATCAGTAGTACTTTAAAAAGAAGATTCATGAAGGTAGCTTGAAAAAAGCTATAGCCTTTTTCAAGCTAATTTTACGCAGCATAGCTGCAGGAAGGAGTTAATATATGGAAAGACCAATAAGAGTTTTAGTTGCAAAACCAGGACTTGATGGCCATGATAGAGGAGCGAAAGTAGTTGCAAGAGCGCTAAGGGATGCTGGAATGGAAGTTATTTATACAGGACTTAGACAGACCCCAGAACAGATAACAGAAGCAGCTATTCAAGAAGATGTTGATTGCGTTGCACTAAGTATATTATCAGGAGCACATAATCATTTGTTTCCTAAAATTATAAGGCTGTTAAAGGAAAAGGAAGCTGAAGATATACTTGTTATAGGCGGTGGGGTTATACCAGAGGATGATATACCAGGATTAATTGAAGCAGGAATTGCTGCAATATTTACACCTGGCACGCCTACAGGCGTAACCATAGACTTTATAAAAGAAAATATAAATCGCAAGTAATAGGTGGACATATGGATATAAGAGCAGGCTTGGAAAAGGGCAATAAACGTGCAGTCGCAAGGCTTATAAGCATGATGGAAAACAATGACCCCGAAGCATTTGAGATAATAAAAGAAAATTATATAAAGACAGGAAATGCGAAGATAATAGGCATAACAGGCCCTCCTGGAGCAGGAAAAAGCACAGTAACAGACAAGCTCACAAAGCTATTGCGACAAAGAGGGAAGAAAGTCGGCATAGTTGCCGTAGATCCTACAAGTCCTTTTAGTGGTGGCGCTATACTAGGGGATAGAATAAGAATGAATGACTTAAGCACTGATGAAGGCGTATTTATAAGAAGCATGGGAACTAGAGGAGCACTTGGAGGGCTATCTAAGGCTGCCAATGGTGCAGTTAAGGTACTTGATATATATGGACTTGATTATATATTCATTGAAACAGTGGGCGTGGGCCAATCTGAGGTGGATATAGTTAAGCTGGCTGACACAGTAGTGATGATAATGGTTCCAGGATTAGGCGATGAAATACAGGCTTTAAAAGCTGGAATAATGGAGATAGGCGATGTATTTGCAGTAAATAAATCAGACAGAGATGGAGCAGAACGCACAGCAACAGAAATAAATATGATGCTGGATTTGAACAGAGAGCAAAAATATAGACCGCCTGTAATAAAAGTAGTTGCTACGGAAAATAAAGAAATAGACAAGCTTTTAGAACACATCGAAAACCATATTGAATTCATGAATACAAGTGGAGAATATTTAATCAGAAAACGGCTAAGTATCAAGACTGAGATCGTAGAAATTTTTAGAGATAATATTATGCATTCATTGAAAGAACTGAGTGAAAAAACAAAAGTTATTGAAGCAACGGTAGAGCGGGTTTTGATAAAGGAAGTTGATCCATATACAGCGGCAAATGAGATGTATGATATTTTGAGGAGTAAGGAGGCTAAGAATAATGATTAACAAGGTAGATCATATAGGTATAGCAGTAAATAACTTAGAAGAAACTTTAAAAGTATATCAAGAAGTACTTGGATTAGAATTACACGGTGTAGAAGTAGTAGAAGAGCAAAAAGTTAAAGTAGCTTTTTTGCCAATAGGCGATACCGAAATAGAATTATTAGAGGCTACTGCACCTGATAGTCCAATAGCTAAGTTCATAGAAGCAAAAGGACAAGGTGTTCAACATATTGCTTTTAAGGTTGATCATATTGAAGAAGCTTTAGAGGACATGAAGGCTAAGGGAATGAGATTGATTGATGAGAAACCAAGATACGGTGCTGGAGGAGCAAGAATTGCTTTTTTACATCCGAAAAGCACAAACGGAGTTTTAATAGAACTTTGTGAAAGAAAATAGAAAAGGGAGGCTTATAAATGGCTGTTGATAAGATGAATGAGTTACATAAACTGAGAGATAAGATATCACAAGGCGGAGGAGAAAAGAGAATTGCTAAGCAGCATGAATCAGGTAAACTTACCGCAAGGGAAAGAATTAACCTTTTACTAGATGAGTCAAGCTTCAATGAAATAGATGCATTTGTAAAGCATAGATGCACAGAGTTTGGCATGGAAGCTACTGATTCGCCAGGAGAAGGAGTTGTTACAGGCTTTGGAACAGTTGAAGGCAGACTTATATATGTATATGCCCAAGACTTCACTGTAATAGGTGGTTCTTTAGGAGAAATGCATGCCCAAAAAATATGCAAAGTATTAGACTTGGCAATGAAAATGGGTGCACCAGTGGTTGGTATGAATGATTCAGGCGGAGCTAGAATACAAGAAGGGGTAGACGCATTATCTGGCTATGGTAAAATATTTTATAGAAATACAATAGCTTCAGGGGTAATACCTCAAATTTCAGTTATTATGGGGCCATGCGCAGGCGGAGCAGTATATTCTCCAGCCATCACAGACTTTATATTTATGGTAGATAAAACTAGCCAAATGTTTATAACAGGACCCCAGGTTATAAAAACAGTAACAGGTGAAGAAGTGACAGCAGAAGAATTGGGCGGAGCGATGACGCATAATAGCATCAGCGGTGTGGCGCATTTTCTGAGCAATAATGAAAGAGAATGTATAGAAGAGATAAGAAGACTACTGAGCTTCTTGCCATCAAATAACATGGAGAATGCCCCAATGTTATCCACAGAGGATGATTTAAATAGAGTAGAAGATATACTAAATACCATCATACCAGATTCACCAAATAAACCTTATGATATGTATGAAATTATAAAAACACTAGTGGATGATGGAGATTTCATGGATGTACAACCCTATTATGCAAGAAATATCATTACAGGTTTTGCAAGACTTAATGGTTCTAGTATAGGTATTATAGCAAATCAACCAAAGGTATTAGCAGGTTGTCTTGATATCAATGCATCAGACAAGGCTGGAAGATTTATTAGAACCTGTGATGCATTCAATATACCCATACTTAGCTTAGTGGATGTACCAGGATTTCTGCCTGGCACAAATCAAGAATTTGGTGGAATCATAAGACACGGAGCTAAAATGCTTTATGCTTATTCAGAAGCAACTGTGCCAAAGGTTACACTGGTTGTGAGAAAAGCTTATGGTGGAGCATATCTTGCAATGTGCAGCAAAGACCTAGGAGCAGATATGGTATTTGCATGGCCTCAAGCAGAAATAGCTGTAATGGGACCAGATGGCGCTGCTAATATCATATTCAAGAAAGAAATAGAAAATGCAGAGGATCCAGCTCAAGCAAGAAAAGATATGATACAGGTCTATAAAGATAAATTTGCAACACCTTACATCGCAGCAAGCAGAGGCTTTGTTGATGATGTAATAGAGCCATCCGTTACAAGACCAATGTTAATCAATGCATTTGAAATGCTCTCAAGCAAGAGAGAAACAAGACCAGCAAAAAAACACGGGAACCTGCCTGTATAGAAAAGGGGAGAGGGTAAATGACAACTGCACCAGAAATGCTTAAATATGGATTAATCGTTACTTTAGTTGGAATGGGAATTGTATTTATAGTTCTTATTGGACTTTCTTTTATGCTTGACGCACTGAAGTTATTGACAAAAAAAAGAACTGTAGAAAAAAAAGCTGAAATTGTTAAGATAGAAAATATTGAAGAACCTGCATCAGATATCACTGTGTCTACAGAAGATGAGGGAGAGCTGATGGCAGTTATTAGTGCAGCATTGGCAGCTTATATGGGGAGTGATTGCAAACTGGTAGTGAGAGCTATCAATAGAGTAGAAGGCAATACTACTGCATGGGCTAAAGTTGCAAGACAAGAACAGATGTTTAATAGATTATAGGGAGGAATACAAAAATGAGGAAGTTTTTAATAAATGTCAATGGAAATAGCTATGAAGTTGAAGTAGAAGAAATAAGAGATGGATCTGCAGTAGTTGCACCAGCAGCACCAAGGGCAGCCGCTCCTGCACAAAAATCAGCACCAGCAGCAAAAGCAGCAGCTCCCGTATCAAAATCAGCACCTGTAGCAGTCCCAGCTGGTGCATCAACAGTGGTTGCTCCAATGCCTGGAACAATACTATCTGTTAATGTCAAAGTTGGAGATTCAGTGAAAAAGGGACAGGTATTGTGTATACTTGAGGCAATGAAGATGGAAAATGAAATAATGGCAGCAGGAGATGCAAAGGTATCTTCAATAGCTATTAATTCTGGAGATTCAGTAAATACAGGACAGGTTTTGATTGTGCTTGAATAAGACTAAGCTCAACAAAACTTTGAATGGGGGAATTTTAAATGTCGTTAACTAAGTCAATATACGATTTTCTTCTAACCATGGGCTTCTCCGCTATGACATGGCAACAAGGAGTAATGCTTATAGTATCATTAGTTCTTATATACCTTGCACTTGTAAAAGGCTTTGAGCCACTACTATTGCTACCTATAGCGTTTGGAATGCTTCTTGCTAATTTACCACTAGCAGGACTAAATGCAGAACCTATTTATAAGGTTATGATAGATCCAGTAACAGGAGAACATGCCCATAAGATGACCGACGCTGGTGGCTTGTTGTACTGGCTATACAAAGGAGTTAAGCTAGGGATATATCCTCCTCTGATTTTCTTGGGTGTTGGAGCCATGACAGATTTCGGGCCGCTTATTGCTAATCCAAGGAGCATACTTTTGGGGGCAGCAGCGCAATTTGGAATATTTACAACCTTCTTAGGTGCATTGGCTCTCAACTTCGTACCTGGACTTGGTTTTACCATTCCTGAAGCAGCTTCTATAGGAATAATAGGTGGAGCAGATGGACCAACAGCAATATATCTTACTGCAAAGTTGGCACCTCACTTATTAGGACCAATAGCAGTAGCGGCATATTCTTATATGGCGTTGGTACCTTTAATTCAGCCTCCTATTATGAGAGCTTTGACAACAAAGGCTGAGAGAGAAATCGTTATGGAACAGCTAAGACCTGTATCCAAGTTGGAAAGAATCATATTCCCAATATTGGTTACTTTGGTCGTATCATTGGTTCTTCCTGCAGCAGCATCCCTAGTTGGTATGCTTATGTTTGGAAACTTGTTGAGAGAGGCAGCATCCATGCAGAGCACTTTACATAGATTGATGAAGACCTCAGAGGGTGAATTGATGAATATAGTTGTTATTTTCCTCGGAGTAACTGTAGGTGCTACAGCAAATGGAGAATTGTTCTTATCTCCTAGAACTTTGGCAATTGTTTGCCTAGGTCTGGCAGCATTCTCCGTTGGTACAGCGGCAGGGGTTCTATTTGGAAAGCTAATGTGCAAAATGACTGGCGGAAAGGTAAACCCACTTATAGGTTCAGCAGGGGTCTCTGCAGTGCCTATGGCGGCTAGAGTATCTCAAAAGGTAGGTCAGGAGGCTAATCCTTCCAACTTCCTTCTGATGCATGCTATGGGTCCTAACGTTGCAGGAGTAATTGGATCTGCAGTTGCAGCGGGTGTTCTTCTGTCAATGTGCAACATATAAAATAGTATTTTAAAAGGCAATAGTTAAGTAATATGAACTATTGCCTTTACTATTTTTTGAATAAAGTTTAGTATAAAATGAAGAAGGAAATGCGAAGTACAAATAGAATATTTAAAGAATCAATATATATGAGGTGGACTTAATGATAAAAACCAATAAAGCTAAATTGATTATGCAATCAGTGCAAGGGAAAATACAACATCCAAAGTCTAATGTAAATAATGTATATAGGCTAAATACAGATGGAGAGGCTATGGTGCTTCCGGCCACAGGAGGAATCACATATAACGTTAAAATTGGGGATGCGGCTTTTGGATTACAGTGGGATCATGTAGAGTATTGTTTTACTTCAAGACTGTGACAACACATATGGCAGAGGATATCTAAAGGGATCTGTATCTATAGGTGTTGTTATCCATAGCGATTGTATTAAAATGGGACATGGACCTGGAATAACTACAATCATGACATGCAAAGAAAGTTTAATAGAAGGTGTATTAAGCGAAAAAGCAAACATAGAAGATTACTTAAATCTATAGCCACTGTAGGGAACGACGCCTCTGTCGTTCCGTCTATTTTTAATTAAATTTTATGCAACAGCTGCATGATATGCAGCGGATGCAGGAAGGGTTATAATGAAAGAAGATATAATAAGGGCACTTAAACAAAATGCGAATCAATATATATCTGGAGAGCGTTTGAGCGAATTGCTTGGCGTATCAAGAACTGCAGTATGGAAGTGGATTAATCAACTTAAAGCTGAAGGTTATGTAATAGAATCACAGACCAAACTTGGATATAGGTTGGTTGAAAGCCCTGAAACCTTATTCTCTTATGAAATAGAACCTTATATGAACACAGAAATTATAGGAAAGCATATATTATATTTTGATACACTTGATTCAACAAACAATGAGGCCAAAAGACTGGCAGAAAAGAGTTTTGAAAATGGAACTGTGTTAATAGCCGATGAACAACAATCTGGAAGAGGTAGATTGGGCAGAAACTGGGTTTCACCAAAAGGTAAGGGAATATGGCTGTCAGTTATACTAAAACCGCTGATTGCACCTAAAGATGCTTCAAAAATGACTATTGTTGCAGCGTTAGCAGTTGTTAGAGCGATTCAATCGGTTTGCAGTGTTGAAGCTCAAATCAAATGGCCCAATGATATTGTGTTAAAGGGTAAGAAGCTATGTGGCATATTGACAGAAATGAATGCTGAGATGGATGAAATACATTATTTGATAGTTGGAATAGGCGTAAACGTCAATTTAGATGAAGCTGACTTTGATGAAACACTTTTAGATAAGGCCACATCTCTAAAAATTGAAACTAAAATTGAGGTTGATAGAAAAATCTTAATAGCTAGTATACTAAACGAGTTTGAAATTTTATATAATGATTTCATAAAAGAAGTGAGTATAGAAAGATTTTTTAAAGAATATAAAAATGCTTCTGTGACCATAGGGCAACAAGTTAAGCTCATAGAAAGAAAAGGAGAGACAATAGGATTTGCAGAAGGATTAAATAAAGAAGGCCAACTAATGGTAAGGAAAGAAGACGGAACTTTGATAGAAGTCACATCGGGAGAAGTGTCTGTCAGAGGAATATATGGATATGTTTAAAGCAATTATATATTTTATGTATTGTAATCATATAAAATGAATACAATTATGTAAAATAAAACATTTGAAAAATAAAAAGGAAAGTGATAAAATAATTTTGCCAGCATCTACATCATAAGATAAAGAGCTGGACTAAAATAATACCAAAAATTATAAGTAGTCCGGTATCCGAGAGGAACTGGAACGAAAGGGGATTTTAATATGAATCATGTAAAACCAGCAGTACACACTAGAAGAATGGTAGTTACTGCAATGCTAGCTGCAATCACAATAGTACTTGGAACTACACCTTTGGGGTTTATCCCAATAGGACCAACAAAAGCGACAATCATGCATTTGCCTGTAATTATTGGTGCAATTATTGAGGGACCGGCGGTAGGTCTGGCTCTGGGGCTAATATTTGGAGTGTTTAGCATGATACAGGCAGCAATAGCGCCAACAGTAGTCTCATTTGTATTCTTAGACCCTCTAGTAGCTATACTACCAAGACTTTTAATCGGACTTAGTGCATACTATGTTTATAAAGCTACTAAAAGCTCAGTGGTGTCAGCTGCTGTGGCTACACTTACCAATACAATAGGGGTACTAGGCATGATATATATTATACATGGCGTACAGTTTGTTGAAGCAATAGGCGCAGATAAAGCTACAGTAGGCAAAGTTATAGCGGGAATAGGTGTTGCAAATGGAATACCTGAGGCCATAGTAGCTTCCGTAGTTGTAGGCGCAGTTGTAGGTGCAATAAAAAAAATCAGAGAATAAAACTGAGGACATGCGAAAGCGTGTCCTTTTTAGAAGGATGGATAACATATGATACTTGTTTTTGATGTGGGAAATACAAATATAGTGTTTGGAATATATAAGGGAAAAGAACTAGTTGATAATTGGAGACTTTCAACCAATTCACAGCAAACAGCTGATGAATATGGCATGATCATAAATCAGCTTTTTAGCTTTCAAGGATATAAGACTTCAGATGTTGAGGCTGTTGTAATTTCCTCGGTAGTTCCTACAATAATGTATACATTAGAGCATATGACAAGAAAGTATTTTAAAAAAGATCCTTTGATAGTAGGGTCTGGAATAAAAACAGGAATTAATATAAAATATGACAATCCCAAGGAAGTAGGAGCCGATAGAATCGTAAACGCAGTGGCAGCTTATGAAATTTATGGTGGTCCATTAATAATCATAGATTTTGGAACTGCTACAACATTTTGTGTAGTGTCTAAAAGCGGGGAATATCTAGGAGGTGCAATTTCACCAGGTATAAGAATATCTATGGATGCGCTTTTTCAAAGAACAGCAAAACTTCCTAGAGTTGAACTTATAAAGCCAAAAACTGTAATATGTAAAAATACAGTGAGTAGCATACAATCAGGCGTAATATATGGATATGTGGGTCAAATAGATTACATAGTCAGAAGGATGAAAAAAGAGATGGATTGTGACAATGTAAAGGTTGTCGCCACAGGGGGCCTATCAAAATTGATTGCAGCTGAATCCGAGACAATAGAGGTTGTAAATGGATTTCTTACATTAGAAGGATTAAGGATAATATATGAAAGAAATAAAAATGTGGATGATTAAGTACAATGTGAATACGAGGTGAATTACTTCAAGCTATGAGAATAGGTAATGTATTATTAAAAAATAACGTGTTTTTAGCACCAATGGCAGGAATAACTGATATGGCTTTTAGAATACTTTGTAAAAGACAAGGAGCAGGCCTTGTTTACCCTGAAATGGTAAGTGCCAAAGCGATTCACCATAATAGTGAGAATACAAAAGAAATGCTTAATTTTTCAGAAGAAGAGGAGCCACTTGCTGTACAAATTTTTGGCCATGATCCTGATATATTAGCAGAGACCGCCAAATATGTAGTATCCAGAGGAGCAAAGATTATTGATATAAATATGGGTTGTCCCGCGCCTAAAATTATAAAAAATAAAGACGGTTGTTCATTGATGCGAGATCCAGACTTAGTAAGAAATATTATAAGAACTACAGTTAAAGAAATAGATATTCCTCTAACAGTTAAAATTAGAAAAGGCTGGGATGAAAACTCAGTAAATGCGCTAGAGATAGCTACCATAGCGCAGGAAGAAGGAGCATCAGCAGTCACTGTCCATGGTAGAACAAGAGAACAGTTTTATACAGGTAAAGCAGATTGGGATATTATTAAGCAGGTGAAAAATGAGTTGAGTATCCCTGTCATAGGAAATGGAGATGTTTTTTCACCAGAAGATGCAAAACAACTTTTCGAACATACAGGCTGCGATGCAATAATGATAGCCAGAGGTGCACAAGGAGACCCTTGGATATTTAAAAGAGTATTAGAATATCTTGAAAATGGAAATGTATTACCAGAGCCAGAGGCTGAAGAAAAAATCTATACTATAATTAAGCATATGAAAATGCTCATGGCAATAAAAGGTGAAATTATTGCAGTAAAAGAAATGAGAAAGCATATAGGTTGGTATTTAAAAGGACTACCTAATTCATCAGCTGTGAAAAATTCAGTGAACACCTTGGTCTTTGCGGATGAGGTTGAAAATACTTTGCTAGAATACTTAAACAATATTATATTACTGTAACTAGAGAGAGGGACTGCGCAATGGTTAATAGAGCACAGTCTTTTAATTTTTATTAAAGGTATATTATTAGTAATCTAATAATATACCTTTAATAAAAAAACTTTGGAGAGAGATATATGATAAAAGCTGCCGTAGTCAAAACTGTTAAAACGAATATTCCTTCTATGCTATCAATGTTCATAAAACCTAAAATCATCAAGGAAATTAATTTTTCCATAGAATCTGATTCTTTTTGTTTTTTGGTTATTGAATTACCCACAAATAGTGATATAATAAGTAGGAAAATTATAAAAAAAATAGAAGAAATTTGCAAAATGAATGCAATTTCAAAACTTTATATTGATACCATGGGTATAAAACTCCAAAGTCCAATAAATGTAAATCTAGTGACGTCAGAACAAATAGCCAATATAAAATCAATAAAAGTATTATCCTCTTTAATAAAAGTTGGCGAAGTGATAGAGCAGAATAAATTAAAAAGCAACATAGGGTTTATTGTAGAAAATATAGAAGTACATATGCTAAATACCCTTTCAAACGATGCGTCTAGTATAACAATATATGAAAGTCATTATATTGATAAAAAACAACAAGAGAAGATATACGAAGAAATGATGAATGAAAAGGGAATATCAACAGTTTTTACAAAGGATATCTATAAGATAATAGATCATTCTGAAGTAATAATAACTGATGAAAAGATAAATTTAGAGGCATATAAAAACAACCTTAAGGGTAAAATACTTCTCGGTACAAATAGTTTTGAAGGACATTTTTTAAATATTGAAGAGATTTGGATGTGGTGCTGCGATATAGAGACAAGTGAAGATAAGGAAATAATTAGACAATTTAATGATGAATTCTTATGTTTGCTTAGGGAATACTATGGCAAGGAGAAAACAATGGACTTTATTAAGCGTCTACAATATATATATTTATTTGACTCCAATGGTAAACCGATTGATAATATAATAGCTTTAAAGTAAGGTTTTCAAAGATTTCAAAGCAAAGTAAATACTTGACAATGTATACGCTCTAAATTATAATATATTCAAATAAGTCGGAAACGATGGAAAGCACTGAAAAGGAAGGACCTTTTCCAGTGCTTATTATGTTGAATTAGTCAAAAATGACAAAACCCTGTGGGAATAAAAAAAATTTACCAACATATATTATCTCATATATTCTAGGCAATTTATTTAATTAAAGGGGAGACAGAGCTAATGGCAAATAAAGAAAACATTTTAACACTAGAAGGACTAAGAAGAATAGAAGATGAATTGGAGCTACTTAAAACCAAAAAAAGACTAGAGGTAGCTTTAAGAATAAAACAAGCGCTGGCTTTTGGAGATATTTCCGAGAATTCAGAATACGATGAAGCAAAGAATGAACAAGCATTTGTAGAAGGTAGAATCGCTCAAATTGAAAATCTTCTTCGCAATGTAAAAGTTATAGATGAAGACGATGTGAAAACTGATTATGTAAGTGTGGGTTGTAAAGTTCTCCTGGAAGACTTTGAGTTTGGAGATGAAGTTGAATATGGAATAGTTGGTTCAGCTGAGGCTGACCCTATAAACATGAGAATTTCCAATGAATCACCAGTAGGTAAAGCATTGCTTGGAAAAGCAACTGGTGAGCTTGTGGAAGTCTCTGTTCCCGATGGAACGATTAAATATAAAATACTTAGAATATTTAAGTAGGGGGAGAATTTTAATGGCAAATGAAGAATTAAGTCTAAGTGAAGTACTGCAGATTAGAAGAGATAAGCTAGAAAAATTAAAGGAAATGGGAAAGAACCCATTTGATATTGTAAAATACAATCAAACCCATCATTCCAAAGATATCAAAGATAACTTTGAAGCGATGGAAGGTAAAGAAGTAGCTATAGCAGGAAGATTGATGAGCTTTAGACATATGGGAAAAGCATCCTTTACTGATATACAAGATAGATATGGAAGAATACAAGCCTATGTTAAAAAAGATGAAATAGGCGAAGAAGACTATGATCTGTTTAAGACCTATGATATGGGAGATATATTAGGAATAGAAGGAACTGTATTTAAAACAAAAACAGGAGAAATTTCTGTGCATGCCACAAAGGTAATACTTCTTTGTAAGTCATTGCAGCCTCTACCAGAAAAATGGCATGGCCTTAAAGATACAGAGCTAAGGTATAGACAAAGGTATGTAGATCTAATAGTAAACCCAGATGTAAGAGAAACTTTTATTAAAAGAACTAAGATTATTAAAGCAATAAGAAGTTATCTTGATAATATAGGTTATATGGAAGTAGATACGCCAATATTATCTACAATAGCAAGTGGAGCGGCTGCAAGACCATTTAAAACTCGTAGCAATGCCTTAGATATGGATCTATATATGAGGATTGCAACAGAACTCTATTTAAAGAGATTGATAGTAGGTGGATTTGAAAGAGTTTATGAAATGGGTAAAGATTTTAGAAACGAAGGAATAGATATAAGGCATAATCCAGAATTTACAATGATAGAGCTTTACCAAGCATATGCTGATTATAATGATATGATGGAGCTTTGTGAAAACTTGGTTGCCCATTGCTCCATGGAAGTACTAGGCACAACGAAGATTACATATCAGGGAACTGAAATTGACCTAACGCCACCTTGGAATAGAATCACTATGACAGATGTTGTAAAGAAATACTCCGATGTTGATTTCAACGATATAAAGACTAATGAAGAAGCTAGAGAAATGGCAAAGCAGCTTAAGGTTGTAGACACCCTTAAGAAAGACCTGAAAGACTGCACAAAGGGAGATATATTAAATGCAGCCTTTGAAGTTTATGCAGAAGAGCATTTGATTCAACCTACATTTATATTAGACTATCCAGTAGATATCTCACCATTGACAAAGCAAAAGCCTGGTGATCCGACCATGACAGAAAGATTTGAAGCTTTTATATTTGCCAGAGAAGTAGCAAATGCATATTCAGAGTTAAACGATCCCATTATTCAAAAAGAAAGATTTGACCAGCAGGAAAATGAGATGAAATTAGGCGACGATGAAGCCTATCCTACAGATGATGACTTTGTAAATTCATTAGAAGTAGGTATGCCACCCACAGGTGGAATGGGTATAGGAATAGATAGAATAATAATGTTCCTAACTGATGCTGCTTCCATAAGAGATGTAATATTATTTCCAACCATGAAACCACAAGCTTAAATAAGGTATCTGAAAATAGACTTTCTGAGGAGAGTCTGTTTTTTATTGTGCTGCCATGTAACAATCATAGGCTGCTCGACTTGAATGGCGATGCAAAATTGACATTCAGGATATCATGATATGGATAAGCTGGGATAATCATTAGTAGAACTCTAGTAAGAAATGTATTAAGTATGCCAGAGAGTAAAGTGTAAAATTAGTAATTAAAGTGTATCAATTTTAGATTATTAGGTATATAATATAAGTATACCATATTTTGGAGGTTTTCAAAATGAAATGCTGTTGTTGTTATTTAACTAATTTAATAATATTAGATATAAATAGCAATAAGTCTGTGTTTTTTTGATATAACCTTATAACTTATAATAAGATTATCAAGCTGCAGGTTTTTTTGCCTGCGGTTTTTATTTTATTCAAATAGGAGGGCGAAACATGAGATTTTCAGTTTATAATACGCTGGCAAGAAAAGAAGAAGACATAGTACCAGTAGAAGAAGGCAAGCTAAAGCTATATACCTGCGGACCTACAGTGTACAATTATGCTCATATAGGTAACCTAAGAACCTATATTTTCGAGGATGTTCTTAAAAAGTCTATGGAGTATATAGGTTTTAAGGTTGAACATGTTATGAATATAACAGATGTAGGTCATTTGGAATCTGATTCTGATTCGGGAGAAGATAAGATGACTTTAGGGGCAAGTAGAGAAAGAAAAACTGTATGGGAAATTGCAAGATTTTACGAAGAGGCTTTTCTTAAGGACTGCCGCCTACTTAACATAGCAAGACCTACGATTATATGCAGGGCCACAGAACATATTCAAGATATGATCAATTTCATACAAATACTGGAGGAGAAAGGCTTCACTTATATTGCCAATGGCAACGTATACTTCTCAATTAAAAAATATCCGGACTACACTAAGCTTGCAAATCTAAATATGGATGATTTGCAAGCAGGAAGCAGAGTTGAAGTAGATCCATTTAAAAAGAATCCTTTAGATTTTGTATTGTGGTTTACAAGCTCAAAATTTACAAATCAAATAATGCAGTGGGAATCACCTTGGGGTAAAGGATTTCCGGGCTGGCACATTGAGTGCTCTGCCATGTCCATAAAGTATCTTGGAGATAGGATAGACATACACTGTGGTGGAGTAGATCATATTCCTGTACATCATACAAACGAGATAGCCCAATCGGAGAGTGCCCTGGGACACAAATGGGTAAATTACTGGATGCATGGAGAGTTTTTGGTACTTGATAGTGGCAAAATGTCAAAATCAAGTGGAGGTTTCCTGACTATTTCTAAGCTTGTTGAAGAAGGATATAGTCCCATAGATTATAGATATTTCTGTCTTCAGTCTAAATATAGAAAACAGCTTGTATTTAGCTACGAAAGCCTCACAGATGCACAAAGATCGCTAGGGAAACTAAAGAGCAGGATTAAAAATATAGTAGAGAGCAAAAAGACGAATGAAATAATTAATAATCAAAAAATAAAAGATTATCAGAATAGATTTGGCGCCTATATAAGCGATGACCTCAATATAGCAAATGCATTTACTGTATTGTTTGACGTCCTAAAGGACGAATTATTAAATAATACAGAGAAGTTATATTTGATAAAGGACTTTGACAATGTATTTTCATTAGATCTTATTGAGACTGAAGGTATAAATAATAGCAGTGATATAGATAAAGAATATGTTCAAAAACTTATCATGGAAAGAAATGTGGCAAGAGGGCAAAAGAATTGGGCTAGAGCGGATGAAATTAGAAATATACTTTTAGGGAGTAATATCGAATTAGTTGATTCAAAGGAAAATACTACATGGAGAATAAAATAAATAGGAATTAGATGTGAAGAGGAGTAATTTTATGATTAAGTGTCCATTTTGTGACTTTGAAGATGATATAAAAGGCAAGGTAATTATGCAGAATGAATACTGTTTATATATTCAATGCTATGATAATGTCCTAGAAGGATGGGGAATGATTATTCCAAAAAAACATAGGAAGACGGTATTTGATTTAACACCTGAAGAATGGAAAGGCACATATTTATTGTTAACAGAAGTAAAAAAGCATATTGATGAGAAGCATCAACCAGATGGATATAATGTTGGTTGGAATGTTGACTCAGTCGGAGGGCAAGAAGTTTTTCACGCACATTTACATATAATACCAAGATATAAGGACGAGCCATATGCTGGGAAAGGGATAAGACATTGGTTTAAACAATTAGAGAATAAAAGGAGGCATAATAATTGTGCTAAATAATCTTATTATCAGGAAATGTGAGGCAAAAGATGAATCAGCATTTATTAAGCTGAATTTGAACTTTATGCATGAAGTAATGGCTGAGAACCCTCATTGGACTTCTTTGAAAATACCAACAGAAGAGGAAATGAAAGATGTATTTAGAGAAGCATTAAGTATGCCAGATAATATACTGATTTTTGTTGGTGAAGTTGATGGAAAAGTAATCGGCTATGCAAATACATGGACGGTTTACAGCATATGGTCCGGAGGCAAATCTCTTACAATTGATGATTTATATATAGCGCTACCCTATAGAAGAAATAATATGGGGCAAAAGATGATGGAATATTTAATAGATTTTGCTAAGCAGAATGGATATAAAAGAGTTCAACTACATGCAGAGTTGGACAATGAGATAGCTCATAGCTTATACAGAAAGCTAGGAATGAATGAGGAAGAAATGATGTTTTTTATGAAGCAGATAAATATCTAAAAATGGTTTGTGAACATTTGCCAATATGTTGAACAGGTTTGATGGTAGAATAATACTGGAAGTAGTACAAAGTTCGGATCATATTATTAGTCCAAAGGCTAAAATTGAAAAGACATTTGGAGTTATGATAGGAGATACAAATAGTAGAACGGTGATTAATAAAAATAATTGATATAGGAGTGTTCATATTGAAAAGTATTAAACCAGGTCGCGGGTCGTCGGCTATGGGTGCTATGGGTAGTGTATTTGCAGCAGTCTTCGGAGTGTTTTGGACAATCATGGCTACGAGTATGGGAGCACCTATATTTTTCGCATTTTTTGGAGTGTTTTTTATAATTATGGCTATAGTCCAAGGGGTATATCATTATAATAATGCAACAAAAAAGAATAGAATGTCTGTTTTTGATATAACTGATGAAAATGAAGAAGTAGATCCATTTCAGCAAAGAATTGATAATGAAAGCAAGGGAAGAGAATCTTTTGATATAAATACTGATGAAATAAGATATTGCCCGTATTGCGGAGTAAGAATTAACGATGATTATGCGTATTGTCCGAAATGTGGGAAATCAATAAGGGGCTAAGAAATATCAAGTACATAAAAAGATCATTAGATATTTCCATCAAAGTAAAAAGTGTTGATTTATGTTTAAGTATGTCCTGAATTTTTGTAAGGGCATATTTAAATCCTGAAGTTTATGTAGGCTTGGCCATATAGATTGATCTTCATTTTATAATCGTAATTATGTCAATCATATCTCCAATGCTTATACTATTATTTTGTAATACTTCACCCATTAACTCCACTACATACTTTGTACCTTTTATTGTTGTAAATGTATTGGGCTTCATATTTTGTTTTAACCTAAAGATTATGGGCTGTAAGGGAATTACTAAATAATTGTAATAAATTATGTTATTGTTCTTATAGAGTTGCTTATGGAAAGGCTTAAATAAAGATTGAAAGGGGAAATGAAAATGAGATTGACAGTGCTGATAGATAATAATACATTTATAGATCGTTACTTTTATGGTGAGCCAGGTGTATCTTACTTTGTTGAGGATGAGGATATTAATATTTTATTTGATGCAGGCTATACAGATGCATTTATTCAAAATGCCCATAAAATGAATATAAATTTGAATAGTATAAATTCTATAGTTATTTCTCATGGTCATATTGATCATACTTGGGGATTATTTGATCTGATTAAATTATACACTGAAGCAACTATAGAAAAAATTCAGCACAATAAACCAAATCTTGTTGCACATCCATTAGCATTTCTAAACAAGCAATTGTCTGAAAACGAGGAAATAGGTTCCTTAATTACAGAGGAGAAGCTAAGTAAACATTTTAATATGGTATTAAGTAAAGCGCCAGTTTGGTTAACAGATAAACTAGTTTTTCTTGGAGAAATAGAAAGAAAAAACGACTTTGAAAATAAAACGCCACTAGGAAAAACTCAATATAATGGTAATGAAATAGATGATTATTTATTAGATGACTCTGCACTAGTCTATAAATCTTCAAAAGGGTTAGTAATTATAACTGGATGTTCACATTCAGGGATTTGTAATATTATAGAATATTCAAAAAAGATTTGTGAGGATGATAGAATTGTTGATGTAATCGGAGGGTTTCATTTGCTGAATCCAACAGAAGAAGTGCTTAAATATACTACTGAATATATGGAACAATGCAATATAAATGAAGTTCATGCAGGTCATTGTACTGATTTAAAGTCAAAAATAGAACTATCTAAAGTTGTTAATTTAAAAGAGGTAGGCGTTGGATTAGTATTAGAATATAGCTAAAATGAGACGATTTATGAAGAAGAAATAATGTTTTTTATGAAGCAGGTAGAGGTCTAGAATAAAATAGGGGAGGAATAAGAATGAAGATAGTATATCGGTTACTGTTTGCTTTACATGCATTTGTAGGAGTCGGAGCTATGGCTGGAGGACTAGCTGCGATTACGAATCCTCAAAAACCACTTGGAATGTCAGCCGAGTTTTTAAAAAATTCACCTTTTGATAATTTTCTCATACCTGGAATTATCTTGTTCACTATCATTGGTCTTGGAAATGTTATCAGTGCGTTCATGTTTCGTTTTAAGTCGAAATTTCAAGGGTATATAAGTAGTATTTTTAGTTGGGCCTTAGTCATTTGGATTGCTGTCCAATGTATAATGCTTAATTCAGTTGTTTTACTACATGTTTTGTTTTTTTTCATTGGATTAATTGAAGCTACTTTATCAATGATTATTTTGTTTGAGCAGCGTTTGTTCCCAACAAATATTATTTCAAATATTTATAAGGAAATAAGAAAAGAAGTGTGATATTGGTATATGAACATTCTATTTAACTATATAGATAAACCGCACAAAGTATTGAATGTTGTAGATAACAAAAATAATAGGCGTGTATTAGTTATGTATAAAGAGGAAAATGAGAATGAAGCATTAGAAGTTATTTTTTCCTACAATGTTAAGAAAGATAATAAGGTATTTATTTATTGGTATGATAAGCTTATAAAAATACTCTCGGGTGAAAAAGCTGAGAAATTTTTATCCAAAATTCAAGGCGCAGGCAGTTTGGAATCTCAACATCTTATGGCAAAAATCACAGGAAATCTTAAACATAAAAAGGATGAAAGCACCAATACCATTGTAATCAGAGGTGCTCACTATACTAGGGGGAAAGAATGATGGATTTAGATGAACTGAGGATTGACTTTGCTAAAAGAAGCAAAAGAGGACTTCATTTTATTATTGCGTCGGTTATCATTTGGTGTGCTGTGTTGGTTGTATGGTTACTACCGATAGAGAATATCCTAACAAAAAATCTACTAACATTTTGTTTTACAACACCGCTTGTGCCATTTTCATATATGATTTCAAAGATAATAAAAGCTGAGTTTTCGATCAATGATAATCCTTTAAATAAATTAGGACTATTATTTTCCTTCAATCAATTTCTATATATATTAATTGCTATGTGGATATATCCAACAATACCAGGAAAAATGGTAATGGTTCTAGCAGTAATATTTGGGGCACATTTATTACCATATGGATGGCTATATCAATCAAAGGCATATTTGGTTATGTCTGTATTTATATCTTTTACCATGATTATTATTGGAATTATGTTTAATGCTGTTATAGTTTCAATGGTTATGATCCTATATGAAATAATATTTTCTCTATGGTTAATGTTAGAAAATAAATCTTTAAATAAGATGAAGGATAAAAGATAGCAAAACAGGTCAAGAAAATTTCATTATTAATGTGTTATGTTGTATACAAGAGGTGATAACATGGAAAGCTGGGAAAAGATTAATGCAGTTCAACGAATGCAAAGCTATATGGAAGAACATTTAACTGAGCCAATAAATCTTTATATGATTGCAAATGTAGCAGGATATTCACCGTGGCACGCTGAGAGAATCTTCAAAGAGCTAATAGGCAAAACACCATTCGAATATTTGAGGGCACTTCGTTTGTCAAAAGCTGCTTTGAAACTCCAAGACAAGAGTGCCAAAGTAATAGACGTGGCCTTTGATTTTGTATTTAGCTCACATGAGGGTTTTACAAGAGCATTCTCTAAACAGTTTGGAATGTCTCCTAAACATTATAGTAAAAATACACCTTCTGTAAAGCTTTTTATGCCCAGCCCTATCCGTGAGTATTATCTTATGTTACAAAAAGGAGCGGATGATATGAATCATAACACTAACGCAAACACAGTCTTTGTTCAAGTAGTTGATCGACCTGCACGGAAGTTGATATTAAAGCGCGGAATTAAAGCTTCAGATTATTATGAGTATTGTGAAGAAGTAGGATGTGATGTATGGGGCACCCTTTCTAGTATTAAAGAAGCTATATATGAGCCTGTTGGAATGTGGATGCCGGAAAGTTTAATATCACCAAATACATCGCAATATACTCAAGGAGTAGAAGTGTCTTCTGATTATGAAGGAGAAGTACCCGACGGATTTGAGTTGATTGATCTGCCGCCATGCAAAATAATGATTTTTCAAGGACAGCCATATGAAGATGAAAAGTTTGAAGAAGCGATTGAAGAATTATGGCAAATGATGAGAAACTACAATCCTGAGATTTATGGCTTTAAATATGCAGATGAAGACGGACCTAGAATACAGCTCGCTCCTATGGGTTACAGAGGATATATTGAAGGAAGACCTGTTAGACAATTAAATATGTAAGACATATAGCTTGTTGCAATTTATCTTGATCAGCATTCGTTTTAGGAGAATAGTATAAACGTTCAATAAGAGGAACTTATATAACACTTATGATTTTTCATTGACATAGAAAATCATAAGTATTATACTTTTAATTGAAAACTGAATAGTAACTTCAGGGTTGGGTGAAATTCCCTACCGGCGGTATAGCCCGCGAGCCGATTACTCTCGCTTTTAGCTCGAGTGATCTTGGCAGATCCGGTTGGATTCCGGAGCCGACAGTATTGGTTGCAATTTGCAAACGCAATGTAGCAAGCTTAGTCTGGATGGAAGAAGTGTTGATTTATGCTTAAGTATGCCCTGGCTTTTTTGCCAGGGCATTTTTTAGACCCCGGAGTTTATGTATAACTTCGGGGTTTTTGTTTATGTTATGGTTAGACAATTTAATTTTATAAATTGGATGGAGTGAGAAAGAGTGGAAGATCAACTATTTATGAAAAGAGCAATAGAGCTAGCGAAGAATGGATGGGGAAGGACAAATCCAAACCCATTGGTAGGTGCTGTCATAGTTAAAGATGGGAAAATTATAGGAGAAGGATGGCATGACAAAATTGGAGGCCCTCATGCAGAAATAAATGCCATCAATAATTATATAGAAGATATGGCAGGCGCCACGATTTATGTAAGTCTTGAGCCTTGCAGTCATTATGGTAGGACTCCTCCTTGCGCAGTAGAGCTGATTAAAAGAAAATTCTCAAGAGTTGTAGTTGCTATTGAGGATCCGAATCCGAAAGTTGCAGGAAATGGCATTCGTATGCTGAGAGATAATGGAATTCAAGTAGACGTAGGATGTTTGAGTGAAGAGGCATTTAGGCTAAATGATATATTTATAAAATACATTTCAGCTAAGACTCCTTTTGTGCTATTAAAATCAGCCATGACATTAGACGGTAAGACAGCGACACATACAGGAGATTCTAAGTGGATAAGTGGTGACAGTTCAAGACAATATGTACATGAATTAAGAAGCAGATATTCTTCAATCCTTGTAGGTGTAAATACAGTGATCAAGGATGATCCAGAGTTGACTGCCAGACTTGAGGGGAAAGAGGGGGTTAATCCATTACGTATTATTTTAGATTCAGAAGGAAGAATATCAGGTAACTCAAAAATCCTAGATATAAGTAAAGATAAGAGGACTTTAATAGCTACAACAAGTAGAGTCAATAAGGAAAAAGTAAAGTTTTGGGAGTCAAAGGGTATAGATGTTGTAATAGCTGAATCACAAGAAGATGGACGTATTGATTTGCAGCAATTGATGGCTGAACTTTATAAAAAAGAGATTGACAGTGTGTTAGTTGAAGGTGGGGGAACCGTTTCAGCATCCTTCATTGAAAAAGGCCTGGTGGATAAGGTAGCAATATTTATTGCACCTGTCATAGTGGGAGGACGTGATGCTCCTACTCCTGTGATGGGACATGGAGTGAATAGCATAAATAAAGGATTTAGACTTAAGCACCAAAGGATACAAACCTTTGGGAATGACGTACTTATAGAGGGATATATAAAGGTTCCATGGAGAGAGGAGGAATAACTTGTTTACAGGTATAATTGAAGAAATAGGAGCGGTTTCAAATATCATAAAAGGTGAAAAATCTATAAAACTTACTTTGGCGTGCAGGTTGATACTTGAGGATACTAAACTTGGAGATAGTATAAGTGTTAATGGAATTTGCCTCACTGTCACACATCTTTCTAAAGGTAGTTTTACTGCAGACGTTATGCCAGAGACACTGAGGTCCACTAATCTTGGTCATCTTAAAGGTGGAGACAAAGTTAATCTTGAAAGAGCATTATCACCTCAAAATAGATTTGGAGGACATATAGTTAGTGGGCATATAGATGGTACAGGTACAATTACTCAAATAAACAGAGAGGACAACGCAGTTTGGATTACCATACAGGCGGTTGACGAAATACTTAAATATATTATTCAAAAAGGCTCCATTTCAATAGATGGAATTAGTTTGACGGTACAACATGTGGATAAAATACAATTCAAAGTCTCCATTATTCCACATACTAGAGAAACCACCATACTTCCTATGAAAAAAATAGGTGATATTGTAAATCTAGAGTGCGATATTGTAGGTAAATATATTGAAAAATTAATGAATTTTAAATCAGAGGAACATGGAGAAAAAATTACATTAAACTATTTAGTTGAAAACGGATTTTAGGGAGGGAAAGGATATGAAAACCACAGTATTCAATACGATTGAGGAAGCTATTGAAGATATAAAACAAGGAAAGATAGTAGTAGTGGTAGACGATGAAGACAGAGAAAATGAAGGAGACCTTTTGATGGCTGCAAGTAAAGCTACACCAGAAGCCATAAACTTCATGGCTAAGTATGGAAGAGGTTTGATTTGTATGCCAATCATTGAAGAGAGATTAAAAGAATTAGATATTTGCCAAATGGTTGCGGTGAACACTGATGCAAAGGAAACAGCGTTTACGGTATCAGTAGATGCAAAAGAAGTATCAACTGGTATTTCTGCCCATGAAAGATCAAAGACAATAGAAGTTATATTAGATAAAAAAACAAGACCAGAGGAGTTGACAAGACCAGGTCATATTTTTCCTTTAAAAGCTAAATCTGGCGGAGTTTTGGAAAGAACTGGGCATACTGAAGCGGCAGTTGATCTTGCAAAATTGGCAGGTCTTTATCCTGCTGGGGTTATATGTGAGATTATGAAGGATGATGGAACTATGGCAAGGCTACCTGATTTGACGGGGTTTTGCAAAGATCATGACTTAAAGCTCATTAGTATAGCCGACTTAATTGAGTACAGAAGAAAAAATGAAAAATTGATAGACCGGGCTGCAGAAGCATTAATGCCAACAAAATATGGCGATTTCAAGGTCATTGCTTATGAAAATGGTCTAAATGGAGAGCATCATGTAGCATTGGTCAAAGGGGATATTAGTACTGACGAACCGGTTCTTGTAAGAGTACATTCTGAATGCTTGACAGGTGATGCTTTTAGTTCCTTAAGATGTGATTGTGGAGAACAATTTGCACACGCAATGAATATGATCAGTGAAGAGGGGCGAGGAGTACTATTATATATGAGGCAGGAAGGAAGAGGCATTGGTCTTGTAAATAAGATACGCGCCTATGAACTTCAAGATGAAGGGAAAGATACTGTAGAAGCAAATTTGATTTTAGGATTTCCTGAGGATATGAGGGATTATGGAATAGGCGCCCAAATACTAAAAGATCTTGGGTTAAAAAAGATCAAGTTGCTGACCAATAACCCGAAAAAATTAAAAGGCTTGTCTGGCTATGGTCTAGAGATTACAGATAGAGTTCCCATTGAGATGACACATAATGAAAAAAACGAGAGATACTTGGAAACAAAAAGAGTTAAGATGGGGCATATGCTCCATACTTTATAAGGAGGATTACAAAATGAAGTTAATTGAAGGAAATTTGATAGTAGAGAATAAAAAGTTTGGTGTAGTGGTTGGACGATTCAATGAGTTTATCAGTGGCAAGCTTTTAGGCGGATGCATTGATGGATTAAAGCGACATGGTTGCAATGATGATGATATAGAAGTAGCTTGGGTTCCTGGAGCATTTGAAATCCCATTTGTAGCACAAAAGCTAGTCAAAACCGAGAAATATGATGCTGTGATTTGTCTAGGAGCTGTCATAAAAGGTTCGACGCCACATTTTGATTATGTATGCAGTGAAGTATCAAAGGGTGTTGCTAAGGTATCCTTAGACAGTGGCGTACCAGTAATATTTGGTGTATTAACAACAGATAGCATAGAGCAGGCCATAGAACGCGCAGGCACAAAAGCTGGAAATAAAGGATATGATGCAGCAGTAACAGCTATTGAGATGGTTAATCTAATAGAGAATATTAAGTAAATACTAGAAAAAGAAAGATCTGCTTCGGTATAATGAAGTAGATCTTTCTTTTTCTAATAAATGATTGTACATAATGGAAAAATATGTGTTATAGTTTTATCATATTAATACAGCTCCTCATATACATATATGAATGGAGCAATTATGATTAAAAATATGAGTAGATAAAAACTGGCTTAAGCCGGAAGGTGAGGGATCGCTGTGTGGATAAGAAAAGATCTTAAGGAAAGAGCAAAAGCAGTTTTAAAGAATATCTATTGGAAAGCATTCTGGATTAGTATCGTTATTGCATTAGCAGGAGGAAGCGGAGGAAGAAGTGGTGGAGGAGGGAGCGGCGACAATAGGCACTCGATTAAATCCATAACTTCTGATATAACAAACTCTGGTATTTTTCCAAGCATGGCATTCTTCGTGATGGTTGCAATTGGAATTGGCCTATTTTTTATTGCTTTGCGTATTTTTTTGGGATATCCCTTAGAAGTTGGAGGGCGAAAATACTTTATTCAATCAGCGGAGTACAAAGATAATCAAAGATGTTTTAGCTTTGCCTTTGATGGATCAAATTATAAAGGAATAGTACCAACTATGCTACTTCGAGCAGTACAAAACTTTTTATGGTATTTATTATTGATTATACCTGGAATTGTAAAATCATATGCATATAGGATGGTACCATATATTTTAGCTGATAATCCGGATATAGGGGCTAAAAAGGCAATTAAACTTAGTAATGAAATGACAGAGGGCCATAAATTCGATATATTCGTATTAGATTTATCGTTTATTGGTTGGTATCTTCTAGGTGTTTTGGCTTTGTTTGTGGGAGTATTATTTGTAATGCCTTATGAAAACGCTACGAATGCCGAGCTGTATTTGGTACTGCGTAAAAATGCATTAGAAAATAATTTCTGTAGTTATGAAGACTTATTATTGAATGGTATTATCCAAGGAGAAAATGATAATTTAGATGGGATACCTATAAACTTGAACAAGCTATTGAATTTGTGAAAGAGCAAACGAATTTTGAACCTGATATTCCTGATACTTGGTTTCAAATTGCAATTGAATTAAAGGCTACTGGAGATTTGATAGGAGATTGTGCAATACATACATTACCACAAGACACAAATCAAGTGGAAATAGGATATACATTGGACCCTTTATATCAGAACAAGGGATTTGGAAAAGAGGCAGTTAAATGTCTATTAGGGTATATATTCAATGTATTGAATAAGCATAGAGCTATTGCAGTAACTGATGTAAGAAATAAGAGCTCCATTAAATTACTTGAGAGTATTGGCATGAGGAGAGAGGGACATTTTATAAAAAATGCGTGGTATAGAGGCGAATATACAGATGAATATTTATTTGCTTTGTTGAAAGAAGAGTTATGATTGAATATAAAGAATTAATAGATATTCCTGAGCATCAAAATTGGGATATAATCAAACTAATTGATAAAGGTTGGTCAAAAGACAAAAAATATTTTATTCAAAATAAAGTTGGTCAAAAATTTTTGCTCAGAGTAACAGATATTGCAGATTTAGAACAAAAAAGATGCGAATATGAAAACCTAATAACTTTAGTACCTATATACCAACGTGGTACAAGTCCAACTCTTCATATTGAGCATTGTTTTTAGGTTATACGGAGGAGAAGATTGATGAAGAAAGATATTTCAGCAGAAATTAAGAAGAAAGCTTATGAAGTGGGGTATGATTTATGCGGAATTATTGAAGCAAAGCCATTTGAAGAGTTTAACGACTATCTTAAAGCTCGTATAGAGAAGTTTCCACAATCGATTCACTTATATGAGCATCTCTACAGTCTAGGAGAACCACTTAAAAAGGCTCAAGGGGCGAAGTCAATTATTGTATGTGTTAGAAGATATAATAAATATAAGATTCCTCAAAATGCAGACAAGCTTTTTGGGAAAGTGTTTTTATTTGATGGAAGATTAAGCTATTCAAAAGAGTATTCAGGTAAAATTATTTTTGAAGATTATCTCAAAGAAGAAGGCATGAAAATTTACGACGACGAAGTGACAGCCAGATGGGCAGCGGTTAAAGCTGGATTGGGACACTTTAGGAAGAATAATTTTGTTTATACAAGGTTTGGTTCATACGTTTGGATAGACACCTGGTTGGTAGATGCTGAATTGAACTATGATAGAGAATCTGAAGATAAAATAGAAGCTTGTCCGGAGAACTGCAATAAATGTATTCAATCATGCCCTACAAAGGCTTTATCTGAAGATTTTACTATGAATCGAGGAGCTTGTATTGCACAATTGTCATTTTATTCTTCAGATCTGCCTTCGGAAGAAGTTAGAGAAAAAATGGGTACTTGGCTATATGGATGTGATATTTGCCAGGATGTATGCCCTATAAATAGAAAGAAGCAGAGCGAAGAAGAGGAATTTCCGGAGTTAGATAAGCTATCAGAAATTCTATCCTTAGAACAAATAGTGACTATGGATGAAAACACATTACTAAATATACTATATCCAAGGTTTTGGTATATAAGTAAAGATAGAATCTGGTTATGGAAGTGCAATGCCTTAAGAGCAATGGCAAATAGCGGTGAAAATAAGTACATTAAATATATTAAAGATGCTTGTGATGATAAGTCTGACAAAGTTAGGAATATGGCTTTATGGGCAGCCGAGAAGTTGGGGATTTAAAATTGCGCTTAAAAGATAATATAAAAGTTATGATACATGGAGGGCTATTTATATGAAAAAATTAAACAAGAGCACAGTGATTGGTATGGTGATTATATCAGGTATATTGATTTTAGAAAGCCTAACAGGGTTGCCTGATTTCATTCAAGGGGCAGGGCTTGGAGTAGGGCTTGCTTTCATGTTAACTGGAATTTATTCTGCAAATTTTGGTGCTTCAAAATTAAAAGATTTCAAAAAGAAGTTCTTTAATGAGTATACTAATAGAAAATAAGACTTTGTATAATATTACTAATAATGAAGTAATATATGTAAAAATTGAAGTTGAAGAATCGGATAAGTTTAGCGATGGAGTGATAGCATATCGTAAATTCGAGATATTTATATTAGATTTATCCTTAATTCAGCTTCTTCTCCCATTGAAAATGTAGAGAAGGAGTTGGATTTTTTCTTGGTAATTTTTAATTTTAATCTGGTATAATTACCATATTGTTCTATATGTAATTATTTGAGAAGGTTTTTTTGATAGTAGAAAAGGATCTTTTAGCGACATTGTTTATATGGATTTGTTAAAAACAGAGTGGATAGAAATAAAAGGCAAATTTAAATTCTGATTATAGATGGATAAGGTATTACAAAATGCAATTTTCAAATAGGGGGTTATAGATATGTTAATTAAAGAATTGAACTGTTTAGATAATGAGTTAATAAAAGAGATACAGGAGCTAGAATTGAAATGCAAAGATTTTGATGGGTCAAAGGGAACTATATTTTTGGATACTGAATTGAATTTTAATAAATATATTAAGAGTAAATTTTTGATGTATGAGGACAATAAGCTGGTAAGTTTGCTTTCAATATTTATTCCAACCAGGCATAAAGCAGAAGTTTCAGCATATACGCTTCCTGAATATAGAAAAAAAGGATATTTTACTGCGCTACTTCAAAATGCAGAAAAGGAATTAAAAGAATATGTAGTAGAAGATATATTGTTTGTATGTGAATCTAAGTCAACCACTGGTAGAGAAGTAGCAAAAAAAATAAATGCAAATCATGATTTCACTGAAGTTTCGCTAAAATATGCTGATACTGTAAACAATTTATTTGATAGCCATAAATTTCTTTCGAGATTATGTGTTCCTACCATTGAAGATTTAGAAACTATTACATATATGAGCATGGATATATTCAATGAAGAATATGAGGATGCAAAAAAAATGATGCAAAATACATTTGAATCAGAGGAGCGAATACAATATGCTACCATATTTGAAGACAAATATGTAGGTATGGGGTGTGTATCTTTTGTTGGAGATGAAATATCAATATATGAATTAGGAGTATTGCCAGAGTACCAAGGTAGGGGTTTAGGAAAAGAACTTCTATTATTAATATTAAAAGATTTAACAAAAAAAGATTGCATCAATATATCTCTTGAAGTTAATAGTACAAATGAAAAAGCTTTTGAATTGTATAAGAAAAATGGATTTGAGGTTGGGATTTCATATGACTATTATAGAAGAAAGATATTTTAAATGTTTTAGCTAAATGATGCAGTACTTGACCTCTGGGTTAGTTAATAATAGAAATGAAAATATCTTTGCTATAAAATTATGAATCAACTAAAATGTAAAAAAGTATAAGATATAGGTTTTACAAAAGAAGAGTAATTTTGGAGCAAGTAAGTGAAAAGATTTTATTGCTATATGTTTGTAGGATATTGCGTTACTTTTCATGGATTATTTGTGGGGGATGTTATATATAGGGTGTTGATAGAAAATAGCACCATAAGGTGTATTTATACTAGTATATGTGAAAGAGAATAATAATGGGTTTTTCAATTATAGGATTATTGATAGCTGTTTTTATATTTCTCCCAAACTTATTATTTATTATATTTCCACCAAAAAACGTTCCTGCTGGGTTAAAGGATGCTGGAATTATATTTACTGTGTTAGAACGAATAGGTCAGGTAGGATGCATTGTAATATTGACGATTTCAAAGAATAACTATCAAAATGTAAGCATTGATATTTGGTTTGTGTTGATGGCACTTTGTGTAATATTATATTACAGTCTATGGATTAAATATGTTGTAAAAGGACATTGCTTTTCTTTGTGCTTTAAGCCATTGGTATTTTTGCCAATACCTATGGCGATTTTTCCTATTTTTGCCTTTGGGTTTGCAGCATTATGGGGTAAGTCAATCTATTTGGGAATTGCAGTCGTTCTGCTCGCAATCGGTCATTTTGTGAACAGTTGGCATACCTATAAGCTCACAAAGTATGATAAAGCCAGATAAGTCTTTTTATAATAGGGGGCTAAAATATGCAGCCAATAATACTTACAAAGCAGCAGGTGTGTCAATTTTTACTTACATATCATCATTTGACCGATGATACTGCAATGATTCATAATGATGAGATTCTTGATTATGTACATCAAGTAGGTTGTATTCAGTATGATCCACTTGATGTAGTCGGTAGGAATGCGGACTTAGTAATACAATCTCGGTGTTTGACTTATAAAAAGGGAGAATTGGAAAACTTTCTTTATAAAGATAGATATTTGTTTGATGTTTGGGATAAAAATATGTCAATTAGTTCGGTTGATGAATGGGCATGCTTTTCAAGATTCAGGGCTAGGCATTTGCCATGGTGCCAGAAGAATCATGAAACAGTCCAACAAATCACTGATTACCTAACTCAGCATGATTTTGCTTGTTCCTCTGACTTTAATCTTGAAGGAAAAGTAGATTGGCATTATGGACCGCAAAGGATTTCCAAAGCCGCTCTTGAATGCATGTGTTATGCAGGACTTGCCATTGTTCACCATAAAAAAGGCTCCCGCAGATACTATGGATTATCAGAAAAATACATACTAAAAGAGCTTTTAAACATGGATGATCCTAATAAAAGTGATGAGGATTACTGCAAATGGACCGTTCTTCGACGTATAAATAGTGTTGGAGTGCTGTGGAATAGACCAAGTGATGCGTGGCTTGGCACTGCAGAGCGTGGCGGCTTAAAAAGCGAAAAGCGTAAAATTGCATTTGATGGTCTGATGTCAGAGGGAAAGATTTTAGGAATACAAGTTGATGACATGAAATATCCACTGTATATAGCAAAAGAAAATATAGAATTATTAAACTCGGTTTTAGCAGAATCATTTCTAAGTAAAGATGCTCGGTTTATTGCACCTCTTGATAATATGCTATGGGATAGAAAACTCATAGCTGAGCTATTTGACTTTCAATATAAATGGGAAGTTTATACCCCTGTAGTTGAAAGAAAATATGGTTATTATGTTTTGCCTGTACTTTGCAGCGATAGATTTATTGGCAGAATTGAAATGGAAACTGAGAAAAAGTCTCATACTCTTATTGTAAAATATTTTTGGTGGGAAGAAAATATAAAACCTTCTACTAAATATCGAAATGGCATAACGAGATGTCTAAAGAAATTTGCAGCGTACAATCGTTGTAAAAGCGTTATGATAAATTGTGAAATTTAAATAAAGAAATATGTTTTATTTATAAGATAAGGGGGACAAGCATGAAAATCAGAATATTGCATACCAATGATGTTCACAGCAGATTTGAAAACTTTGCAAAGTTAACAAGTAAAATTAAAGAACTTAAGGATGAGAATACCTTAGTTTTAGACGCTGGAGATTTTAATGATTTTATGAGATTGGAACTTCAGGGAACAAATGGAAGGGCAGGCTGTAGTTTGCTAAATATTGCAGGTTATGATGCGATTGCTATCGGAAATAATGAAGGCTTTGCTGGAGTAGAAATCCTTGAGACCATGTCATCTACAGAATTGATTCCATTTGTATCCTGTAATATATATAGAGAAGATATGACTCAAATCAAAGAGGTAAAGCGAAGCATTATTGTAAATAGAGGCGGACTTAAATATCTTATTATAGGCGCCACGCCTCCGTTTAATGATTTTTTTTCGTTGATGGGTATGTATACATCTAATCCTATTGAGGAAATAAAACTAGAACTTGAAAAAAATAGGGGTAAATATGATATATGCATACGCTTAAGCCATTCTGGGATTAGAGAGGATTTAGAAATGGCAGAAAAGATAAATGGCATTGATATAATAATAGGAGGACACAGTCACACGCTTATGGATAATGCCAAAGTAGTAAACGGAACAATCATTCATCAATCCGGGTGTTATGGAGAATATCTTGGAATTCTTGACATTGAATTTGAGGATGGAAGAATTGTAAACTTTAGTGAAGAAAATATAAAAGTTGAGGCTATACAAGCAGATAATGAGATTGTTGAAGAAATTTTGAAGCAAAAGCAAATTGCAATTGAAGTACTAAGTCAGCCACTTTATAAGGTGGATTACCATATATGGCATGATGTTGTTGAAGAAAATCCAATTACTAATCTTTTGGCAGATGCCTTGATGACTGTAATACCTTGTGATTTTAGCATAATCAATAGTGGCATTATAAGCGGAGGTATAAGAAAAGGTCATGTTTCAAGCAAAAAACTACTTGAGATAAGTCCCTCTCCATTAAATCCGACCTATATAGAAATTAAAGGAAAATATATAAAAGAAGCATTGAAACTATCGCTTCAGGCTGATGTATGTCTGCAGGATGGAAAGGGTTCAGGCTATCCCAGCTTAGCAAACAATATGAATGAAAGATATAATCCAGAATATACAAGAGATGTGCTGAGAGAATATTTGAACAGAGAAGACTTCTTAGAAAAGTGCTTCATAGATAGATGGGTGAGAATTGATAATGTATAAAGCTTTAGGGAACCATACCTCCGTCGTTTCGCTTCACATATAAGAAAGATACCTTATTACTAACAGAAAATGTGGGAGGACTTACTATGATGAGAAAACATTTGTTTCTTGTAGGTTTATTAGTATTTACTTCTTTGGTTTTTATTATAGGTTGCTATAAAAAAGCAGATAATTCTGTGCGATATGAAGCATTACATGGGGATGATAAAGAGGTTGATATGTCAGAAGCTGCATTAGCACTTGGAATTACTGCAAAGAATTATCCGTATATTGATGGGTCGACTTCACAGCGAATCTGCCAATGATTGTATTCGCCGAAGTGGCTTGACACCAATAAAACATTGAAAAACAATCTGCCACGCTTTTGAGGTATATGGAGGGATTATAAACTATGAGTATTAAAATTACATACTTTGTACATGGTACAACAGTAGATAACGAGAATAAAGTTTGCAAGCGGAATAAAGGATCATCTTTTGTAGGGGAGTGAGGTATTAATGAAAATCTTTAGAGAATGGAATATATTTAAACATACTTTTGCTGCAGCAATAATAGCAATAGCTCTTAACTATTCATGTGGTTTTGCAACTATTCACGAGGCTGCGTCCATAGGCATAATTGGGGGAGCCGATGGGCCTACAAGTATATTTATTAGTGGTAAAGGGCTTGGACTTTTTAACTACCCTATTGCCAGCGTATTATTTTTAGTTGCATACCCAGGTATTATCGCCTTTGTAATTGCGATGTTATTTTTTAAACCTGTAAGAAGGTTGCTTGAAAGCAAAAACAAATATTAATACCAATATTAATACCAATATATATAGGAGCTATATTTAATTAAAAAGTTACATTAATTTACATATTAATAGTTTTATTTTTAGCAAGATATGTCTAATTAAGAAGAATTATGATATAATCCAAGATAATATGTACGCATAAACAATTTTATTTTCACTCTTTAGGCTGTTTATTTGTAATTGTTGAGGGGGATGGATTATGAAGGTTAAACATAAAGTTCTCATTATAGTTGGTTCAAGTGTTTTATTTTTGATAGCTGTAACCTACATAATATTTTATACTACTTATTTTGGATATATAGATAAGCAGCAGCAGCATGAAATAAGTACTAGTTTTGAAGTTGTAGATTTTATAATTAGTAATGAAACAAAAACATTGCAGAGTACTCTTAAAGATTGGGCATATTGGGATGACACTTATAGATTTATACAAGGTTCAAACTTAGAGTATATTGAATCAAATTTGAATGATAATACCATGCAAACATTAAGCTTAAATATGATGGTTTTTTTAGATGCTAATAGAAATATATTTTACGATATTCAGTTGGGACTTGAGCAGAATGAGAGCGAAAAAATAAAAAAAACCATTATCATGCAGAACAATAAATTAAACGCAGAAGGTCTGTTTATAATAGAAGATAAGGTTTTTATTATAGCTAAATCATATATAAGTGACTCTAATAAAATGAAAAAAAGCAATGGCTCATTGGTAATGGTTCGCCAAATAAATGAAGACCTTATGAAGTATATTAAAAATGTAGCAAAAGTTGATTTGAAATTTAGCAAATACAATAGCAGTTTTGAAGAGCCAGCTACAGTCCACAAAATGGATAAGCACAAGGAGTTTTTAGAATCCACCAAGGTAGTGAATGATATTAATGGTGATGCTAATATAGCTTTTTCAATAGTTAAGGATATTAGTGATTATAAAGTTATAAATTCTTATTTTAATAATTCTATAAAACTTTTTCTGTTTTTAATAGTTATCATAATATTTATTGATGAGAAAATAGTTAATAAATTAATTTTAAGCAAAATTGAAAAATTGGGTGTCTTTACAAGCAGAGTTGCTGAAACAAGAGATACTGCATTGTCATTGAAAATGCCAGGCAGTGACGAGCTTTCTAATCTTGCTTCATCTTTAAATAGAATGCTTTCAGAATTGGATACTGCGCATAAAGACATGAGGGAGACGGATCATAGATTTCGCCTAATAATGGAGGCTACAAGTGATGGAGTGTTGGACTTTTATCCCAAGATTTGGAAGATATATATTAGTCCTGAATGGAAAAGTTCCTTAGGTTATATTGAAAAGGATGGGGACGAGCCAGTTGAAACTTATATTTCAAGAATCCATCCTGAATGTATGGAGAGACTTGAAAATAAATATCATGAAGTGGTATCGGGTGAGACAGAAATTTTCGACGTAGAGTATAGGATGATTAAAGCTTCAGGAGATATAATGTGGGTACAACAAAGAGGTAAAATCGCAGAGAAGAATGAAAAAGGCGAAATCACAAGAATAGTAAGTACGTTGACAGATATAACCTACAGAAAGAAGCATGAAGAAGAAATACTATTTTTAAGTTATTCGGATAAACTCACGGGTTTGAAAAATAGAGCTTATATGGAAAAGTTATTTGAGACTTTAGATAAAGAAGATAAATCCGATTATTCCATAATAATGGGAGACTTAAATGGTTTGAAAATCATTAACGACACTTTAGGACATAAAGAAGGGGATCGGTTGTTATGCATCGTGAGTGATGTGTTCAGAGAAGTGTGTGAAGCGGATGATGTTGTTTCAAGATGGGGCGGCGATGAATTTGTAGTATTAGTTAAAAACAAAGATGATTCGTATATATCCAGTCTAGTTAGTGTTTTAAAAGAGAATATAGAGAAGGCAACACTGCAAAGTTGCATAATAAGTATAGCGGTAGGATATGCAAAGAAAGACGAAGCTGCTTTGCAATCGGAAGATGTAATGAGTGTAGCTGAAGAAAGAATGTATCGAAATAAGTTAATGAAGGATAAAAGTGCAAGAAATGCTACAATAACATCCCTTCAAAGAACTTTGCATGAAAAGCATAGTGAGACGGAAGAACATACAATGAGGATTAAAAAGCTAAGTTTGAAGCTAGGTAATAAGCTTGAATTGACACAGGATAAATTGGATGAAATAGAGCTTTTGGCATTACTGCATGACATAGGCAAGATAGGAATCCCTGAACATATTCTTATGAAGCCTGGCAAGCTTACTAATGAAGAGTGGGAGATTATGAAAAATCATAGTGAGATAGGATATAGAATTGCACAGTCTGCACCGGAATTATCACACATTGCCTATGAAATATTATGTCATCATGAGAGATACGACGGCACAGGTTATCCAAGCGGTTTAAGGGGAGAAGAGATACCAATATTATCTAGAATTATAAATATTATAGATTCCTATGATGTTATGACACATCTAAGAATTTATAAAGATGCAATGAGCAAAGGATACGCATTGGAAGAGTTGATAAGATGCGCAGGAACGCAGTTTGATCCCTTTATAGTGTATGAATTTATTAGCCTTTTGAAGGAAAAAGATTATGAAAATGAAATTCTTATTGATAAGAAAGTAATTTAGAAAACTAAATATATAAAATTATAGAGCCGCTAGGAATGAAAAAACCTGTCTAAGTGGCTCTTTTTTTTCTATATTATTCATGAGATAATACTTATAGGAACTGTGGGGTGAAAAAATGGCTGACTTTAAGCTTTAAGATTATTGGACGTGAAATAAAGTGTATAGGCAGTTAGATTTTAAAAAAGGCAGGTATAAGATATGAAAAGCGAAAGAAGAGAAACTAGAAGTGTAAGATGTGGAGATGTAATTATCGGAGGGAATTCTCCTATATCTGTTCAGTCTATGACATGCACAGATACAAGGGATGTGGTAGCGACGGTACAACAGATAAAGCTTTTGGAACAGGCGGGTTGTGAGATAGTCAGGGTTGCTGTGGTGGATCAAGCTGCAGCGGAGGCTATAAAAGCCATCAAAGCTCAAATCAATATTCCATTGGTAGCAGATATTCACTTTGATTATAGATTAGCACTAAAATGTATAGAAAATGGTATAGATAAAGTCAGAATAAACCCTGGAAATCTCGGTGATATTGATAGAGTAAAGCAGGTAGTAGAGAAGGCAAAAGAAAGACAGATACCTCTAAGGATTGGGGTCAATGGTGGATCAATTGGTAAGAATATTTTTGCCAAGTATGGGGAAATATGTGCTGAGGCTATGGTTGAAAGTGCTTTTGAGCATATTTCAATATTAGAGGAGCTCAATTTCCAAGATATAATTATTTCGCTGAAGGCATCTAATATTAAGCTTACATTGGATTCTTATAAATTGTTAGCAGAAAAGGTAGATTATCCTTTTCATATAGGTATCACAGAGGCAGGAACCACATGGAGCGGTACGATCAAGTCTTCAATAGGTATTGGCAGTATGCTTTTAGCTGGTATTGGAGACACAATACGAGTTTCCCTGACAGGCGACCCTGTGGAAGAAGTGAAAGCAGGCAGGGAAATTTTAAAAGCATTAGATATCAGAGATTTTGGGATAAAAATCATTTCTTGCCCTACCTGTGGTAGGTGCCAAATTGATTTGATTGGCTTAGCCAATAGCGTTGAGGAAAAATTAAAGCGTATGAATAAGCATATTACTGTTGCTATAATGGGATGTGCAGTAAACGGTCCGGGAGAAGCCAGAGAAGCGGATATTGGCATTGCAGGAGGCAAAGAGGGCGCGCTGTTATTTAAGAAAGGAGAGATTATTAGAAAAGTCAGCGAGGATGAAATCGAGAAAGTATTGCTTGAAGAGATTGAGAAGATGTAAAATCTTTAATAAAGGTGATAAAGCATCATGGAATATTATAAGTATAAATAAAAAGGAATGTTGAGCATATCCCTTAGTTTTTTATTATTCGCTGAAGGGTTAATTAAGAGTATATAAAAAAAGGATGTGTAGCCATGGAAATTCTTATAGAAACAGAAAGACTTATTTTAAGACAATTTTCTGTAGAAGATGCAGTAGAATTAAATAATATATGTAATGAAGCATATATATTAAAATGGATGCCAGATTGGGAATCTACTGTAGAACGCAGGATGAAATGGATCAGCTGGGTTGATAAGCAATATTCAAATGCTACAAAAGCCAATGCCAGAATAATGCTTGCTGTTACGCTAAAGTCAGATGGTAAAATAATAGGTATGGTGGGGATTGGCAACAAAGAAGAAGTAAACAATGAAATTGAAATAGCTTATTTTATATCGGAAAAATTCAGCAACAAAGGATATACAAGCGAAGCAGCAAAAGCTATGACCCAATGGTCCTTTGATTCATTAGAACTAGATTTTTTAATTGCTATTGTTGAATTAGATAATTTTCCTTCGCAGAAAGTTGTCGATAAGTGTGGCTTTAAAAAGTTGGAAACTAGAATGATACTAAACTCAGGGGAAACTGAGGAGAAACCTTTTTATTATTACAGATTATATAACAGCATCAGCAAATTCAAACAATAACAAAATTTTAAACTAAAATAAGCTCAAGAGAAACGGGTTCATTCCGTTTTGTGCCTTGAGCAAAGCGAAAGGAATGGATATAAATATGAAAATTGGAATAATCGGTCCTACTGAAATAGAAATAATGCCATTTATAAATAAAATAAAGAACAAAGAAGTAAACAAGCATGCCATGATAGATTTTTATTCTGGAAATTTTGAAAATATCTCAATTGTTGTTGTTGTATCAGGTGTATGCAAAGTTAATGCTGCAATAGCAGCTCAATTATTGATTGATAAGTATGATGTTACCCATGTAATTTTAACGGGCGTTGCTGGAGCGCTTGATGAAAGCCTTCAAATAGGAGATGTTGTAATAGCAAATGAAGTTGCTCATCATGATGTGGAAAAGGAGTTTCTGACAGCGTATTATCCACATATAAAGGATGTATTTTTTAAAACGGATATCAAAATGGTTCAAGATGTTGTTGCGATTTCAAAATCTTTGAGTTCCTCCAATAAATGCTATACAGGAAGGGTAATATCAGGAGAAGCATTTATTAAGGATAATAATAGACATAGATTAATAGAAACTTTTGAACCATTATGCGTAGATATGGAAAGCGCAGCTGTTGGACATGTATGTTATTTCAATAGCATTCCATTTTTAATTATTCGAGCTATATCTGACTTAGCGAATGAATCTAGCACAGAATCCTTTGAAAGCAATGTTGCGACGGCATCTCTTAATTCATTATTATTGCTTGAAGAATTAATTAGGAGTTATAAGAAATAGAGAGATACCTTTTTATTAGTATAGATTATATAAACACACCAGTAGATTATTATAATGCAAAGCATAATTACGAAAGCAGGGAGAGGGTACATTGAAAATATACATAACAAGACATGGGGAAACCCATTGGAACAATGCGGGAAGGATGCAGGGCTGGAGCAACTCTGATTTAACTGAAAAAGGCAGAGATAATGCAAGAAGACTAGGTGAGCGTCTTAAACATATAGATTTTAGTTGTATTTACTGTAGCCCCTTAGGTAGAGCAATAGAAACAGCAAATCAAATCAAAGGACAGAAAGATCTTAAAATAGTAATTAGTGAAGATTTAAAGGAAATGGGCTTTGGTACTTGGGAAGGCATGGAACATATGAAAATTGAAGAATTGCATAAAGAACAAAAATATAACTTTTGGAATAAACCACAATTGTATGAGCCAATAGATGGTGAAAGCTATCAAGCGCTGATTGATAGGGTTAGAAATGCATTACATTCTATAATTAATAATGCTTGTGGGGAAAATATCTTGATTGTGGCACATGCTGCTGTTATAAAAGCCATATATTTGATAATAAAAAATCATTCTCTTGAAGAATTTTGGAAGCCACCTTTTATGGAAGGTACAAGCTTATCCATATTAGAAGTAGATGAAGGTAAAGAAAGGTTTATTCTTGAGGGAGATGTTTCTCATTTAGACTAGACGAAAAGAAGAGATATTTGTGTATATATTTTTAGGATTACGGAAATAAAAAAATAAATTAGGCATATTTGTAACTAGATTGTAATATTATAAGTATTGCCTAAAATATAAAAAGATGGTAAAATCTTATTATTGCAGGAAGCAAATGGTAAGTTATTAATAAAGGAGGTCGTGAAAATGACAATTAAAATAGGTAATAAGTTCTCAATTAAAAATGAATATATGATCACGGCCAACGAAGTATTGTAAAGTTAAAGTATTTTTTTGTAAAATAGGTTTAATAGTCGCGGGCTGTGAAGTCCGTGGCTTTTTTATTATAGTAATATAATTGATTATTAAGGTCATGGAATAACCATGACTTTTTTATATGCCTTGGGTTCAGAAAAGCTGAACCACTATGTTAGAGGAGGAGATTATTAAATGAATAAGATACTTGTAGCGAAAGGTGAGGTCAACTGATTAAGGTTTGGCAGAGGGGGTGGAAAGATTGAATAGAAAAAATAATATCAACAATCAAATGGAGATATCACTTTATGAGAAAATTGAATATAGAATAGAGAAAAGGCAAAATAATTTTGATAACTTTGATCATTTCAAAATGGATATGCTGATGAATCTATTGAAATAAGGCTTATATTTTAGTGATTATAAGGTTAAAAGGCTGAGGAACTCCCCAGTCTTTTAACCTTATAGACAGCTTTTCAAAATACTATCTGCTTACATATTTTGTTTCTGATGCGAGAAAGACTGAAGCAGATAAACTAAAGACGGTAATTAGAATTAAAGTCGAGTAAATAGAATTGCGAAATTTTAAATTAACAGGGGTGAAAAAATGAAATTGATAAAACCAGCTTGTTTAAAATCAGGAGATAAGGTTGCTACGATCAGTTTATCTTGGGGTTGATAGTGCTGTGATTGGTAATATAGATGCATCTCCCATTTGGACAAGTGAATATTTGCCTTGGGAAGAAAAAAATAAGCTTACATCAAGACAAACCCGACCCAGCATATTTTGGATATTGGCTCAGAAATTATGCTTCACAAGGAATTATACAAAAGGCTAATGGAATTATTTTTGGAAAGCCTTATGATAATATGTACTATGAAGAGTACAAAGAAACAATCTTAAAGGTAATAATAGGAAAAGAACTTGGTTTAAAGGATTTGCCGATACTTTGTAATATGAACTTTGGACATACAGCACCTATGATGACTATACCTTATGGTGCCGTGGCGGAAATAGATTGTTATAATAAAGCCTTTAGCATTCTTGAGTCAGGTGTAATCTAATTTACAATATAAAATAGGGGGTACTATTATGGCATATTTAGTATAAAATATATATAATCGCAGGAGGAAAGTGAATGATGAGTATAATATATGAATCAGAAGTAAGATATGGTGTTTTAAAAAGTGTAGCTGAAAGGATGATGACAGCAGCAAGAACAGCTCCAAAAGGGAAAGGCATTGACAATTTAGAAATTTCATTAGCTGAAGGTGATACAATAGCATTGATTGCCGAAAAAATGAAGGAATTGACAAGAGAAGGCAAAGCACCAGACTATTTTATAAGAGATGCAGACAATATCCTTCAAGCAGACATCGTAGTATTAATAGGCACAAAAATTAATCCTATTGGAATTAAGTTCTGTGGACTTTGTGGTTACAAAGACTGTGCAGAAAAAAGCAATTATCCCGATCACCCTTGTGCACTAAATACTGGTGATTTAGGAATTGCAATTGGATCAGCTGTGGGGGTAGCTATGGATGAAAGGGTAGACAATAGAGTAATGCATTCAATTGGAATGGCAGTTCGTGAGCTAGGCTTGCTAGATAAAGAGGTTAGGGTCATATATGGAATTCCGTTAAGTATTGGAGCTAAAAATCCTTTTTTTGATAGAAAATAGGTTGAACTATACACTAATTATATATATATATGGAAAAAAGAAACCTTGGAGGATAATTTTTGCCTCCAAGGTTTCTTTTTCATATACATATAATTATTTGCTCAAAAATTCATTTTTAAATAATTAATGATACAAATAACTAATATTTATAAAAATTGTTTATATATATGAAACGGACATATAGACTTTTGAACTTTGTTGTATTATATTTAAAGCATGTAGATTATTTAACAATCCTACTTCGATGAATTAAGATAGTTCATATTTTAAAACCTTAGGAGGTGATTCGATTGAATAAAGATATCGGCAAGAAAGTGAAAGAACTTAGAACGAGAAAGAAGATGACACTAAAGGAATTAAGCGAACAAACCAACCTTTCTACTGGCTTTCTATCCCAATTGGAGCGCGGTTTAACTGCTATAGCAACAGATTCCCTTGAAAAGATTGCTGAACCATTGGGAGTTGATTTATCCTATTTTTTCAAACCACCCAAGACAAGACACAAAGTTGTGTTAAGAAGTTATGAAAAAGAAGTGTTTCAAGTTGAAAGCTCGGGCGTGATTATTTATCATCTTACTCAAAATCCAGAGGATAAGATTATGTTGCCAAGGCTTATTGAGCTTTTACCTATAGATAGTGAAGAGCATATAGATGTTTATCCCCATGAAGGAGAAGAATTTATATATGTATTAGAAGGCATCCTAACCTTATTTATGAATCATGAGCAGTATGAGCTATACCCTGGCGATACAGCGCACTACAGTTCCAAAACGCCACATAATTGGGCTAACTATACGAATAAAGTTGTAAAAATTATTGCTAATAATACAACTTGCTGTAAAAATACTTAAAAATTTAGAGGTGAAGATATGGCTAATGCAGTAGTTTTTAACGTACAAAAGTTTTGTGTACATGATGGTCCAGGTATAAGGACTACAGTATTTCTTAAAGGATGTCCATTAAACTGTATTTGGTGTCACAACCCAGAAAGCCAAAACTATCATAAAGAAATAATGTTTTCAAAAGATAAATGTACAAAATGTGGTACCTGTGAGAAAACGTGCAGACATGATGCAATAAAAGTTACACCATCTGATATACACAACTATAGTGATAAATGCACTTTGTGCGGAGATTGTATTGATTTTTGTGTAAATAATGCAAGAGAAATCGCAGGTGTGGAATATACAGTAGATGGGCTTATGAAAATAATCGAAAAGGATAGAACTTTCTATGAGCAGTCAGGGGGAGGAGTTACTTTTTCAGGTGGAGAAGCTATGGTTCAAATTGATTTTCTGGAGCAAGTAGCAAAAAAATGCAAGGAACGTGGCATATCTGTTGCTATTGATACCTGTGGCTATGCACCTTTTAGCAGCTTTGAGAGAATATTGGATTATGTTGATATCTTCCTATACGATATCAAACTTATGGATTCAAAGCTCCATGAAAAATATACAGGCAAAGAAAATAAGTTGATTATGGAAAATCTAGTTAAGCTAAGTGACAAGGGTGCAAATATAAATTTACGCTTGCCATTAATTGAAGGAATAAATACAGATGATAATTCCATTCAAAGTATTATTGAATTTGCAAAGACCCTCAAGATTTCTGCCGTGAATCTGTTGCCTTATCACGATATAGCAAGGGATAAGTATTCAAGGTTAAATAAAGATTATCAACAGGCGATGATGAGTAAGCCTTCTCAGGAAAGGCTGGAAGAAATTAAAAGGTTATTTGAAAGTAGTAATAATAAAGTAAAAATAGGAGGTTAATCTAATGGAAAGAGGAATGAATGAAAGAATAAGAAAGCTAAGAAAGCAGAGCATGTCAGCAGTACCAACATTATCCATGGAAAGGGCATCGCTTGTCACTGAAGTGTATAAAAAGTATTCTGGAACTGTAGAAATTCCTATGATGAGGGCTTTGGCATTTAAGCACATCATGGAGAATATGACATTGTGCATAAATGAAGATGAGCTGATAGTCGGTGAAAAAGGCGGGAAGCCTCAAGCATCACCATCCTTCCCAGAGTTATGCTGCCATACAATGGAAGACTTAGATGTAATGAATCGTAGAGAAATCATATATTTTAAAGTAAGCGGTGAAGCTAAACAGACACAGGAAAAAGAAATTATTCCATATTGGGAAAACCGCTCTATTAGAAAATTGATATTTGATCACATGACCCCTCAGTGGAAGGATTGTTATGAAAGTGGAATGTTTACGGAGTTCATGGAGCAAAGAGGTCCTGGACACACCGTAGCAGATGGCAAAATGTATAAAAAAGGCTTCCTAGATTTTAAGAAGGATATAGAAAAAGAATTAGATGCATTGGATTTCTACAATGATGAAAAGGCATATGAAAAGAAGCTGCAGCTTGAAGCAATGAAGATATGCTGTGATGCGATTATGATTTATGGAAAACGTTATGCGGATTATGCGAGAGAGCTTGCAGAGAAAGAAAAAGATGCAAAAAAGAAAGTAGAGCTTTTACAAATAGCAGCAAATTGTGATGTGGTTCCAGCCCACAAACCAGAAACCTTTGCCCAAGCAATACAGATGTATTGGTTCGTACACCTAGGAGTTACCACAGAGATTAATCCATGGGATGCGTTAAGTCCAGGAAGATTAGATCAGCATCTTAACCCTTTTTACCAAAAGGAAATAGAGCAAGGTACATTAACAAGAGACGGTGCAAAAGAACTATTGGAATGTTTATGGATAAAATTCAACAATCAACCTGCACCTCCCAAAGTAGGGATTACATTGAAAGAAAGCAGCACGTATACTGATTTTGCAAATCTTAACACTGGTGGAGTTAAGCCGGACGGTTCAGATGGTGTAAATGATGTAAGCTATATCATTCTTGATGTAATGGATGAAATGAAGCTTTTGCAGCCTAGCTCAAATGTACAGATAAGCAAAAAAACACCACATATATTTGTAAAGAGAGCATGTGAAATTTCAAGAAAAGGCTGGGGGCAACCAGCAATGTACAATACAGATGCGATCATTCAAGAGCTTATGAGGGCGGGCAAGGATATTGTTGATGCAAGAGAAGGTGGAGCCAGTGGCTGCGTTGAAACGGGTGCTTTTGGTAAAGAAGCATATATTCTTACGGGTTATTTTAATATACCTAAGGTACTTGAATTAACTTTAAATAATGGTTTTGATAAAAATTCAGGTAAACAACTTGGGCTAAAGATAGGATATGCTACTGATTTTAAGTCTTATGAAGAGTGCGTAGAAGCCTTTAAGAAACAGATGCATCATTTTATTGATATAAAGGTAAAAGGAAACAATATAATAGAAAAAATTTACGCCTCTAATATGCCTGCACCATTCTTATCAATCATCACAAGTGATTGCATAAAAAATGGTAAGGATTATAATGCCGGAGGTGCAAGATATAATACGAATTATATTCAAGGTGTTGGGATCGGCACTTTAACAGATTGTCTAATTTCTATAAAATACAACGTATTTGAGAAAAAGCGTTTCACAATGGAAGAATTGATGAAAGCTATAGATGACAATTTTTTAGGGCATGAACAAATTTATAATATGGTGCTTAATAAAACACCTAAATACGGAAATGATGATGATTATGCGGATGAAGTAATGGTTCAAGCATTTGATGCCTTCTATGATGAAGTAAATGGAAGAAGAAATATGAAGGGTGGATATTATAGAATAGATATGCTACCTACTACCTGTCATGTTTATTTTGGTTCAGTTATGGGTGCAACACCTAACGGTAGAGTTGCAGCAAAGCCACTTTCAGAAGGGATTTCACCAGAAAAAGGAGCAGATACAAACGGCCCAACGGCGGTTATAAAGTCAGCAGCGAAAATGGATCATCTAAGAACAGGTGGGACTTTATTAAATCAAAAATTTGCGCCATCTGCCCTTGCTGGAGATGAAGGATTAGAGAATCTTTCTGCATTGATCAGATCATACTTTAGCATGGATGGACATCATATTCAATTCAATGTTATTGATAGAAAAACTTTGATAGCAGCACAGAAAAGCCCTCATGAGTACAAGGATTTAATTGTAAGAGTAGCAGGATATAGTGATCACTTTAATAATTTAAGCAAAGAGCTTCAAGATGAAATAATTGATAGAACAGAACAAAGTTTTAATTAGTTAGGAGGAAATCATATGAATAAGAGAATAGGATTCATTGGATCTGGTAATATGGGTGAAGCTATGATAGCTGGAATAATAAAATCAAAGCTTATGTCAGGTAGCGATATTATAGTCTCAGATCTAGATGAAAAAAAATTAAAAAACATGGCAAACTTATATAAGGTGGAGACTACCGTTGATTCAAAAGAGGTAGCCCAAAAAGCAGATATTGTTGTGCTTTCGGTTAAACCGAATATATATGATATTGTTTTGAAAAGCATAAAAGAGAGTCTTTCAAAAGATAAGCTTATTGTTTCTATAGCTGCAGGAAAATCTATTGAAAGTATACAAAAAATTCTTGGCAGTGAGGTAAAAATAATTAGAACAATGCCAAACACACCTGCATTAGTAGGAGAGGGAATGGCTGGTATATGTTCAAATGAAAATGTAACGCCTGATGAATTGAGCGAAATTAAAGCTATATTTGAAAGCTTCGGAAAGGCAGAGATAGTACCTGAATATTTGATAGATGCTGTCATTGGAATCAGTGGGTCGGCGCCAGCTTATGTATTCATGTTTATAGAGGCAATAGCTGATGCCGGAGTATTAGAAGGCATGCCAAGAGATAAAGCATATAAGTTTGCAGCACAAGCGGTACTAGGATCTGCAAAGATGGTACTTGAATCAGGCAAGCATCCAGGAGAATTAAAAGATATGGTATGCTCCCCTGGAGGAACTACCATAGAAGCAGTAGCAACGCTTGAGGCAGAAGGCTTTAGAGGTGCTATAATCAAAGCAATTGGAGACTGTATAAAAAAGTCTAAGAAAATGAGTGGAAAATAGGAGGTAATATAGATGTTTAAAACAAATAGCTACTTCGATGGAAACGTCGTTTCAATAGCTTTTGAAGGGCAGGATGGAGCAGCAACGGTAGGGGTGATGGCTCCTGGAAAATATGAGTTTTCTACTTCAAAACAAGAACATATGAAAGTTGTAAGCGGTAATATGTTAGTAAAACTGCCAGGCAAGGAAAATTTTCAAAGTTATGGCAGTGGTGAAGTTTTCGTAGTAGAAGCAGATTGTAAATTTGAAGTGAAGCTAACAGAAGATACTTCATATTTATGCGTATATAAATAGAACTTTCTGAGTACCCCTCTACGGTTATGTGTAGAGGGGCACAATTTATTATAAACCTGAGGAAGCTATATGTAAGCAATATAAAACTGTGGTATATTAAATATAAGAATGAAAATATCAGATTATATATAGAAGAAAGATGGGTGATTTGATTGAACAAGAAATTAGTAACACTTGTGATATTAGATGGATTTGGACTCACTGAAATAGAAAGAGGCAATGCAATCAAGGCAGCGAAAAAGCCAAATTTGGATAAGTTTTTTAATACATATCCAAATACAATACTGCACTGCTCTGGTCTAGATGTAGGACTACCAGAGGGACAGATGAGCGGCTCAGAAGTAGGACATATGAATATCGGAGCTGGAAGAGTAGTATATCAATCTTTGCCGAGAATTTCTAAATCCATAGCTGATGGCGATTTTTTTCAAAAGCAAGAGTTTTTAGATGCTATAAGTAATTGCAAAAGAAATAACACAAAACTTCATCTAATGGGACTTCTGAGTGATGGAGGAGTACACAGCTATAATACCCACTTGTATGCATTGCTAGAGCTAGCAAAAAAAGAGAACTTCAAAGAAGTATATGTGCACTGTTTTTTAGATGGACGTGATGTTTCACCTACTTCGGGTATTGGATACATAAAAGAATTAATCGAAAAAATAAGCTCTATTGGTATTGGCAGTGTTGCAACGGTGATGGGACGTTATTATGCTATGGATCGTGATGAAATGTGGGACAGAATAGAAAAAGCATATGATGCAATGGTACTTGGGGAAGGAAATCATTGTGAGTCAGCGGTGATAGCTTTAGAAAGGTCTTATAATGAAAAGGTTACAGATGAATTCGTGAAGCCTACTGTTATAACAAGCAATGATACCCCGGTAGCATTGATCAGTGAAAATGATTCAATTATATTCTATAACTTTAGGCCAGATAGAGCTAGATTAATTACAAGAGCCTTGGTGGATGAAAAATTTAAAGGCTTTGAGAGGAAAAAAGGATATTTTCCTGTGAAATTTGTGTGCATGACTCAATATGATTTAGAAATGCCTAATGTATCTGTTGTTTACAAAACCGAGTCTCTTGAAAACAACTTAGGAGATTATTTAAGTCAAAAAGGTTTGAAACAATTTAGAATTGCAGAAACCCAGAAATATGCCCATGTAACTTTTTTCTTTAATGGGGGATTAGAAGAACCTTATAAAGGAGAAGATAGACTTTTGATACCATCACCTAAAGTAGATACCTTTGATCAAAAACCTGAAATGAGCGCTTTTGAGATAACAGCAGAAGCGGTAAAGAAAATAAAATCTGGAGAATATGATTTTGTATTAATGAATTATGCCAATTGTGACATGGTTGGACACACTGGTAACTTCGATGCTACTGTAAAAGCAGTGGAGACTGTAGATAAATGTGTTGGAGAAATAGTAGAGTCAGTATTAAATCAAAATGGAGTAGTTTTAATAACTGCAGATCATGGTAACTGTGAGCAGATGATTGATTATAATACAGGCGAGATATTCACACCTCATACTACGAATGTAGTTCCTTTTATATTAATAGGCAAAGATGTTGTATTGAGGAAAGGAAAATTGGCGAATATAGCACCAACTATATTAGAAATATTAGGTTTGGAAAAACCGACAGCGATGAATGAAGAAAGCTTGATTACAACAATATAATAAGCAAAGCCTCACTACATTTAATGTTGTAATGAGGCTTTGCTTATACCTGAGTATTGCCGATGTTATATATGAAGGTTTTAATATTATGACTTGTGGAGGTAAATTATGATAAATATATTATTAATAGGATAACGAATAAAAGAGTATAATAAAGTATAGTCTAACTTATTAATATTATTTGGGGAATTTAGGCACTATATGAAGTTTACTCCGAAGTAATTCTATGATACACTAATTCTTGCACACAATGAGTGGACAAAACAAACATAATATGAACTTAAAAAGTTTGTTGACAAGAAACATGAATTGTGATAACATAGTAAAAGTCGGCTCTACGAGAGTAGCGAACGACAAAGTGGATGAAACGAAGTTTTGTCCGTGGTCTTTGAAAACTAAACAGTGCAGTTGATCGGTTTTAATTAATCGGTTGACAAAAAAGTAATTCAAGGAAATTAGATAATTCTTTTGAGTAGGTTCAAACAAAAGGTTTGATATTGAACAATCAGCTTTGCTGAGTGTTTCAAATAATTAACTTAAGAGTTTGATCCTGGCTCAGGACGAACGCTGGCGGCGTGCCTAACACATGCAAGTCGAGCGGTCTAGTATCTAACACTGAGTATTCATAGTTGTGAAAAGCAA